>ERZ808242.256-NODE-256-length-39960-cov-4.974565_pt1 | contig 39960 bp, 43 predicted proteins | sample MGYA00521244_ERZ808242 | MGnify/ENA primary metagenome ERZ808242 (study PRJEB31516, sample SAMN03275573) | gut metagenome | biome: mammalia-associated habitat; material: feces | host: Papio cynocephalus | place: Kenya | collected 2012-07-27 ... | reverse complement strand
TTGTTTGTTATGCTCTTTTTTTGATCGTGTGAATACTCATTTTGTTTCAAACTTGTTTTCTCCTTTTAAAATAATTTTACTTTTTGATTTTTTAGGTCTTTTCTTCCGTGATTATAGAGCTTTCTGTTATCTAAAGCCCAAACCCTCTGCGAAAATTCGCCGACATTTGTATTAAGAAGCGCCTCGCGCATTTCATAAATTCTCGAATCAAGCAGGTCAAGCTCGCTTAAAAGCTCGGCTTCTATAAACATCGGCATAACCGCCGCTCCGAATTCGGGAACTCCGTGGTGAGATAATATCATGTGCTGAACAAGCATTGATTTTTCTTCGCTTATCCCTAATTTATCGGCATAAAAAGCAACCTTTTTAGCGCCCATTGTAAGGTGACCCAAAAGATTTCCCTGAACCGAATAGCCCTCGGCAAGTCCCGTGCTCTCGCTTACAATGAATTCTTCGGTTTTTGAAATATCGTGAAGCATTGCTCCGCAGATTAAAAGGTCCCTGTCAACAAAAGGATAGAGCCTGCAGACATCCTCGCACATTCTGACAATTGAAAGCGTGTGCATAAGAAGTCCTCCGCGGACGGCATGATGAAGCTTGAATGCCGCCGGCCAGTAAAGCAGAGCCTTGCGGTTGTCCTCATAAATCGCCGTTAAAAGCCTTTTAAGCTCCTCATCCTCAAATTCGGACGCTATCCTTATAATCTCATCATACATCTGCGCAGATGAATAATCGGCAGTCGGAACAAAGTCCTCGATATTTATATTATCTGCATCGTTTGCTATTCTTATCCGCTCAATTCTGAGCTGATCCGAGCCGTTATACTCAGATACAGTTCCTCGGATCTTGACAATTTCATTTGCCTTATATTCTCCGTGCTCGGCAGGGTTATACCGCCAAAGCTTAGCGTTTATCTCCCCGTCCGAATCGGTAAGGGTCATATCAAGATAAGAATCGCCCTTTGAAGAGGTCTTTTTATCGACCGTTTTTATAAGACAAAATCCGTCCACTCTGCCCGAATTGTCAACAGGTGTAAAATTCATGAAATTATTCCTTTACTATAATATTTTCTCTTGCGGGGCCGTTTGAAACCAAAGCTATTTTAAAGCCGATTTCCTTTTCGATAAATTCTATATAATTGCGGCAGTTTTCGGGAAGCTTTGAATATTCTTTAATTCCCGAAATATCGCATTTCCAGCCCTTAAGGGTTTTAAGTACCGGCTTTGCTCTGTAAAGGTCGGCGGTAACAGGGAAATTCTTTGTAACCTTTCCGTCTATCTCATAGCCTACGCAGACCTTAATCTCGTCTAAATATCCAAGTGCGTCAACAACAGTCAGAACACCGTGGGTAGTTCCCTGTACCTCACAGCCGTAACGGGTGGCAACACAGTCAAACCAGCCCATTCTGCGCGGTCTGCCGGTTGTTGCACCGTATTCTCCGCCGTCTCCGCCGTGGTCGCGAAGCTCTTTTGCCTCATCGCCGAAGATTTCGCTTACGAATGCTCCCGCGCCTACCGCAGAGGAATAAGCCTTGATAACGGTATAAATTTCCTTTATGGAATAGGGCGGAAGTCCTGCGCTTACTGCGCCGTAAGCCGCTATAGTATTAGAAGATGTAACCATAGGATAAATTCCGTGGTCAACATCCTTTAAGGTGCCGAGCTGACCTTCAAGAAGAATTGTCTTGCCCTGCTTGTCCGCATTATAGCAAAGCTCTCTTACATCGCCGACGAAATCCTTTATTCCGTCTCTCCATTCGAGCATTTTATTGAATATTTCATCAGCGTCAAGCGCGGGCTTATGATAAAGGTTTTCAATAAGGATATTTTTAACCTCTAAAGTTTTTTCAAGCTTTTCTCTTAAAGCCTTTTCATCGAACAGATCGCATACCTGAAATCCGATTTTCGCATATTTATCCGAATAAAAAGGAGCGATACCCGATTTTGTAGAGCCGAAGCTTGCCTTGCCGAGTCTTTCCTCTTCATAGACATCAAAAAGCACATGATAAGGCATAACCATCTGACATCTCGGAGATATCATAAGCTTAGGAGCCGGAACGCCTGCTTCAACTATGCTGTGATATTCTTCAAGCAACTTATCAACATCAAGTGCTACGCCGTTTCCGATACAGTTTACAACATTCGGATTGAAAACTCCCGACGGAAGTGTATGAAGAGCAAATTTACCGTAATTGTTCTTAATTGTATGCCCTGCATTTGCACCGCCCTGAAATCTTACGACGATATCAGCGTTTGTCGCGAGCATATCGGTAATTTTGCCCTTGCCCTCGTCTCCCCAGTTTGCGCCTACTACTGCTTTAACCATATTCTTTTTACTCCCTCCGGCTTTTAAGCCGATCAAAATACGCAAATATTATACTATAAACATCTTATTTTTTCAAGTATGATATATTAGATTTTAGATGTTAGACATTAGATATTAGACCAATGTGTGCCTTACGGCACTTAATATAACCAAACCCTATCGTCTTTGCCTACGGCAAATCCACTTCCCCTGTAGTCTTTAGGGGAAGCTTTGGTTTCTGCGAAACTAAAGAAAGACTCCCTCCTTTTCGCGTAAACGAAACAGGAGGGTATTGTTCCGGATTTTTGATATTATCAATCAAAAAAACAGCCGACAGCAAAAGCTGTCGGCAAAAATATTATTTTATAAAACCTTATTAAGGAAATCTATTGTTCTTTGAGCCTTGGGGTGGTTTATAACCTCGTCTGGAGTGCCCTCTTCGACGATAAATCCGCCGTCCATAAATATAACTCGGTCCGCAACCTCTCTTGCAAAGCCGATTTCATGGGTAACGATAACCATTGTCATTCCGTCAGCCGCAAGCTGCTTCATAACATTCAAAACCTCGCCGACCATTTCGGGGTCGAGTGCGCTTGTAGGCTCGTCAAAAAGCATAATATCGGGGTTCATGCAAAGCGCGCGGGCAATCGCCACCCTCTGCTTCTGACCGCCCGAAAGCTTTGACGGGAATACATCCGCCTTATCCTCAAGTCCGACCTTTTTAAGCATAATCATTGCAAGCTCTCTTGCCTCAGCCTTTGTTTTCTTTTTAAGCTGAACAGGAGCGAGCATAAGGTTATCTATAACAGAAAGATTTTTGAAAAGATTGAAATGCTGAAATACCATTCCGATATTTTCTCTTACCTTGTTTATATCAACCTTTTTGTCGGAGATGTTGTAACCGTCCACAATAACGGTACCGTCGGTAATATCCTCAAGCCTGTTCATACAGCGCAGAAATGTTGATTTTCCGCTGCCCGAGGGGCCTATGATTACAACAACCTCACCCTCATAAATATCGGTTGAAATATTTTCGAGAACGCTTAATTTATCAAAATATTTTTTAAGCGACTCAACATGGATTTTTACATTGTCTCTGTTAACGGCCACGGTTAAGCCTCCTTTCAAGCTTCTTTGCAATCTTTGAAAGGATTTCAATGATTATGAAATACATAATTCCGACTATAAGCCAAGTCTGGAAGGACTTGAAGGTTACCGAAATTATATTCTTTGCGCTGTTTACAAGCTCGGGGAATCCGATAACAGAAAGAATCGAGGTATCCTTCAAAGTTATGATAAACTGATTTATTATGCTCGGAATCATGGTTTTGATAGCCTGCGGCATAACAACCTTGCTCATAGCCTTTGAATAGGGAAGACCGAGGCTTCTTGCGGCCTCCATCTGTCCCTTGTCTACAGACTGAATACCTGCTCTTATGATTTCCGCCATATAAGCACCGCAGTTGAGCGCAAGCGCAATCGTGCCTGCCTGCAGACCCGTAAAGGTGATAGGCGAATTAAGATAGTTTTTGAAAAAATAAGGGATACCGAAATAAATGAAGAAAGCGAGGACTATCATCGGGACGCCTCGTATAATATCGACAAAGACAGTGGCAATTGCTCTGCTTACCTTGCTTTTTAGAACGCTTAAAATTCCGAAGAAAAGTCCTAAAATGCAGGCAAAAAACAGACCGCAAAGAGCAAGCAAAAGCGTTTTGCCCATAGCCTGCAAAAGCAAATGTCCGTAATCGGTAATAATACTCCACATCGGAACGGTTCCTCCTTTCGTGACAAAAGCGGAACACCGTATTTTTTTCTACGGTGCTCCGCAACCATATTTTAAATAAGTTAAACAGCTTTAACGAGCTGTCAAATCAAGTCTTAACCGAGATACTTTTCGATAATCTTATCGTATTCTCCGCTTGCCTTGATATTCTTAAGACCTGCATTGAAAAGGTCAAGGAATTCCTGATTGTCTTTATTAAAGATTGCAAGTCCGTAAGGAGCGCCTTCGTTTTCAGAGCCGTCAACAACCTTAAGCGCAAGGTTTCCGGTTTTGATAGAAGCCTTCATAACAGGGGTATCCTCGAAGAGCGCCGCTGCCTGACCGCCGATAACGGTCTGATAAACTGTCGGAGAATCCTCAAGATATGTAATATTAAATCCGTATTTATCCTTAAGGCTTTCAGCATAAGAAGCACCCATTGTACCGGTCTTAACAGCTACGGTCTTACCCTTAAGGTCATCAAATGATTTGATATCGGAGTCCTTTGCAACGGTCATGCACTGAGTTGCGGTGTAATATCCGTCAGAGAATATCCAGCCTTCGCTGATTCTCTTTTCGGTGATGGAAGCGCCGGCGATCATTCCGTCCGCCTGACCTGCCTGACAAGCGGCAATTGAAGCGTCCCAGCCGAGAGAATTAAGCTTGTATTCAAATTTCTGATCCTTTGCGATAGCCGCAAGAACATCAACATCTATTCCTACGAAGTTGCCCGAAGCATCGGTATACTCAAAGGGGTTGAACGCGGTATCGGTAGCAATGACCCAAACCTTTGAGGATTTCTTGTCGCCTTTTGAAGAATCGTCCTTCTTGGTTCCGCAGCCTGCAAATGCAGCCGCAACCATAAGAACGCTCATAGTAAGTGCTAAAAACTTTTTCATCTAAAAACATTCCTTTTTTCAAATTTTCATAGTAGATATTATAATCAAAAATGCGCGTTTAGTCAATATTTATTTAATTTATTCGGTAATTTTTTGAGTATTTAAATTGTATTTTGATTTTCAGTTAATAAAATAAAGCAATATTTTTATTTTACCTAATTTTATAATTCACCCGTAAAGTCGTGGTCTATCGTAATTATGCAGTTATATGTGGAATTTATCTTTTTTGCCTCAAGACCTACGGCTTTTTTAAGCTCATCGGGTTTCATTTTAAAGTCGCTCGGAATAACAATATCAAAAATCAGGTTGGTATTAAGCTTGCCGGCAGGCGTCATCCGAAAATCATGTATCGAAAGCCTTGAATCAATTGCTTTAACAATTATTGAAATTTCTTCTTTTGTTTTCGCGACATTTTCATCGTCGGTGTCGACAGGGTCTATATGTATAACAAGATTAACGCCCGTTTTTTCGCTGACAACTTTCTCGCATAAATCTACCTTTTCGTGGCACTCGGCAAGATTTACATTCTGCGGAACCTCAACATGAACCGAGGCGAATTCGCGCCCGTGCCCGTAGTTATGAACAATAAGGTCATGAATTCCCAAAAATCCATCGAACTTCATTATTTCGTTTTCAATGCTTTTAATTTCCTCTGCGCCGGGCGGCGTGCCCAAAATTTCACCTAAGGTGTCCTTTAACGAGGAAATTCCCGATTTTATGATAAACGCGGAAACTCCTATGGCTATCACCGCGTCAAGGTCGAACGGGATATCGGGGAAAATTTTAAGTATCACGGCTGAAAGCAGAACGGCAGATGTTGTAAAGCAATCGTTTAAGCTGTCAGATGCCGTAGCCAGAAGCGCCGCGGAATCGATTTTCTTTGAAAGCTTTCGGTTAAAGAAATACATCCAAAGCTTAATTATGACCGAAACGGCAAGCACCGCAAATAAAATAAAAGGACATTCAGGTGTTTTTTCTCCGTTTATAAGCTGTTTTACCGAGTTTATAAACAGCTCCGCGCCAACGGTAAGAATGATAAACGAAACCGTAAAAGCGGAGATATATTCCATTCTTCCGTGTCCGAAGGGGTGTTCTCTGTCGGCAGGCTTGGCAGACAGCTTAAAGCCGATAGCCGTTATAACCGAAGAGCCCATATCGGAAAGGTTGTTAAGTCCGTCCGCAATCACCGAAATACTCGACGCCGCAAAGCCTACTGCAAGCTTTATTGCAAAAAGCAGAAAATTGCAGACAATGCCTACTGCCGAGCCGAGCGTTCCCACGCTTTGGCGCTCATCTGCGCCTTTTTTTACAAAAAGCCTCATTAAAAGCTTTGTCATGAAAATTTAGACCCCTTAGACCCTTTTGAGCCGAAGCTTGCTCCGGAGAGGATATTTGTTTTTATCGTAAATGTGAGGTTATCGCGGTTTCTTTGTCTTTTAAAGGCGATATCCGCAAGCCTGTCAATAAGCTCGGTGTATTTAATTCCCGAAGCTTCCCAAAGGTAAAATGCGAGAGAACCCGGGATAGTGTTTATCTCGTTTGCAAAAACCTCTCCCGACTCAGAGTCCAAAAGATAATCTATTCTTACAACTCCGCTCGATCCCGTCGCTTTCATAATTTTTACAGAAAGCGCTCTTATCTTTTCTGAAAGCTCCTCGCTTATATCGGCAGGAATTTTTCTGCCTAAGGAAGCCATTCCCTTTGATTTTGAATTTCCCTCGTATTTATCCGCATAGGAAAGAATTTCATCGTGCATAAAAGGCTCCTCGCAAACGCTTGCGATACAGCTGTCCGCGTCGCCTAAAACAGAGCAATTTATTTCCCTTAAATTCTCAACCGCTCTTTCGGCGAGAATTTTTTCCGCAAAGGACGAAGCAAGGGAAATTGCGCTTTCAAGCTCGGTTTCGTTATTAACCTTAGTAATTCCTACGCTTGAGCCTAAATTTGCGGGCTTTATAATAAGCGGATAGCCTATTTTTTCTCCTATCGCCTTGATAAAATGCTCCTTGTCGGCGCTATACTCTCTTGAACGGAAGGTCATACAGTCAAGCACGGGCAGACCCGCCGATTTAAGAACGCTTTTAAATACCGCCTTATCCATTCCTACAGCGGCTGAAATTATATCGCAGCTGATATACGGCAGATTTAAAAACTCAAAATAGCCTGCCATTGTTCCGTCCTCGCAGTTTGTTCCGTGAACGATAGGAAATGCCAAATCGATAACGGTATCCTTGCTTTTCTTAAAAAAACCGGAAACAAGAGTTCTCATAACGGTTTTGTTTTTAAGCCTTATAAAGGTTACCTGCTCGCATTTTTTTACAAGCTCGTCAAGATTTCCCTTAAAGCTTTCAATATCAAAAAGCAAAGGAGAAGTAAACATTTCGCCGTCCTTTGTTACATAAACGGGAATGACCTCGTATTTACTGCGGTCAATTGCGTTCATCGCCTGAACGGCGGAAATTACAGAAACCTCATGCTCTACCGAGCGGCAACCGAAAAATACCGCCATGTTTGTTTTCATCAGAAAAGACCTCACTTAAAGTTTTATTTTAAATAGTTATCGGGTAAATCGTTTTCAAGCAGGCAGACGGTGTTATCGTCCGCAAGATTTAAAAATATTTCGAGCGCCTGTGAAAAGCTCTTTGCTTCAAAAAGCTTTTCTTTGTCAAATCCCGATTTCAAAGCGCCCTCTTTTACAGGTGCCGAATACCTTTCGCCTACAAGAATTATAAAATCGCAGGTTTTGGCGCATGCGGTGCCGAAATTGAAATTGCAGTCATGCTCCTTTTCGCCGAGCTCTATAAGACCCGGGGTTATAACGGCTTTTTTCATTGTATCAAAGTTTGACAGCGTTTCAACCGCCGCAATACAGCCCTCGGGGTTAGAATTATATGCGTCGTCAATTATAAGCGAGCCGTTTTTGAATTTTTTAAGCTCTAATCTGTGCTCGGTAGGTTTCAGTGCGGAAATTGCAAAGGCTATGTCCTCATTTGAAACGCCGAGAATATGCGCTAAGCCTGCAGAAGCTACAATATCCGTAACGCTGTGGCGGCCCAAAAGCCTTGTCGAAACGGGAATTCTGTCATTTTTTAAAATAAGGTCAAAGCTTGTGCCGTTTTTTGAAAAGCTTATGTTTTCCGCGCGGTAGTCTGTATTTTCTCCGAAAAAGACCGTGTTGTTATCGGGCTTCACCCTTGTTCTTATGTTTTCGTTTCCGCCGTTTACAAGGCAGATTCCGCCGTTTTTCAGTACCGCATCGTTTAACTCGAATTTGGTTTTAAAAATATTATCGATGGATTTAAATGTATCAAGGTGCTGTTCGCCGACGGCGGTTATAATTCCGTACTGCGGATTTACAATTTCGCAAATCTCTTTTATATCGCCGATATTTTTCGCTCCCATTTCGCAGACGAAAATTTCGGTGTTCGGGCGGAGATACTCGCGCACCGTTCTTACAACTCCCATCGGCGTGTTAAAGCTGTGCGGCGTGCAGACGGTGTTATATTTCTCGCTTAAAATTCTTGTTAAAATGAATTTTGTGGTTGTTTTGCCGTAGCTCCCCGTAATACCGATAACCTTTAAATTCCTGTTTTCGGCAAGCCTTTTTTTTGCGTCGGCAATATATTTCTTCGCCGCGGCTTTCTCAACAGGCAGTGTAAGTGCCCAAGAAACAAGGGTCAAAACAGGCGTAAGGCAGGAAAGGAAAGAAAAAATATTGAAAAATACCGTATCGGCGGTCTTTGAAATTCCGATATTAAGTAATACCGCAAACAGGGCAAGAACAATTCCCGCCGAAACAAAAAGCCTTATTATCCGCTTTGTAAACACGATTTTCTTAATCGAATTTTTATAGACCGAAATGCAGTTGAAAATTCTCCAGACAAGCAGCGCCGCAAAAAGCACGGTTATAAAAATATAGTATCCGAAAGCGAAAAGTATGGAAGAAAGCCCGAACGCCGCAACCGATAAAGACGATTCAACCAAATAGGACTCCTTTAACCACTTAAAATACCTTGACGGAAAATAAGAATTCTGCTGCAGCATCTGAAGCTGGCGGACAAGAGAAAACATGGCGCCTGCTAAGCAGAAGGCAGTGAAAACAACCGTAAGTATCACATTATAATTTTCCATAAAGCTTCCCCCTTAGTTTATAAAGCTCTGAAGAATACGCGCGGTATCATAGGGCTTTTCGCAAAAGGAAAAATGCCCCGTGTTTTTAAGCACGCATATTCCGCTGTCCGGTATTAAGGACGCAATCGTTTTCCCGTCGGACAGCGGAGTTGCGGTATCGTTATCGCCCCATATTAAAAGGGTGGGGCATTTAATATTAGGAATTATATCCCTTAAATCGGTGTTGACAAGCGACACCAGCGTTTTTCTAAGCACCGGCGGCGCCGCATTGTAATCTGCCGAGCCGTAATGAGCGCGCGCCTTATCAAGCAAAGCCTTTGAATGATTTTTAATAACAGGCAAAGAAAGCGCGCCCTTTATCATTTTAAAGCTTTTTAACTTAAGCTTTTGCTTTAAGCTCTTTTTAGGAATAAGCCCCGCGCTGTCGATAAGAACAAGCTTGCTAGGATTTATAATTCCGCTTGCCGCAAGCTTTAAGGCGGTTCTTCCGCCGTGCGAGTGGCCTATGATTACGGGATTTTTAATCTCAAAGCTGTCCGCGAATTCCTTTACAAGCCTGCAGTAATCGTCAAGCGTCCAAGGCTCTTTCATAATTTCGCTGTTTTTGCATCCCGGGAAATTAAGCGCATAAAGAGTGCATCTGTCGCTTAATGCCGCTGTGACGCCGCCGTAAACATCAAACGAAGAGCCCCACCCGTGCAGAAGAATCACGGGAATATCTCCGCTTCCCGTTATACTGTATTCAATATCAAGTCCGCATAAATTTATAAACAAGCTATCTTCTCCTTTTGCGCAGTCTTTTTATCACGCAATAAAGGTATTATTTACTATTATACCAAACTGCGCCTTAAAAAAGAAGAGTTTTTTAAAAGTTTTTTATTATATTTTATTGTTTGGGTGTAATTTCGGAAATAACAGGCAAAAATAAAAGCGGTGAATTAAATGAAAAGAAAAACAGTTAAGCTTTTTAAAAATATCGGACTCGGCACTCTTATCGGCGCTGTAAACGGCTGTTTCGGCGCGGGCGGAGGCATGGTCGCCGTTCCTCTGCTTAAAAAGAGCGGACTTGACCAGAAGTCTGCTCATGCGAACGCTATTGCCATAATTTTACCGATAACGGTTTTAAGCGCATTTATGTATTTAAACGGCGGATATGTTAAAATTTCCGACAGCCTTTCTTATATTCCCACGGGGCTTTTAGGCTCGCTTTTGGGAACGGTTTTTATTAGAAAAATTTCCCCTCTTTGGCTAAAAAGAATTTTCGGAGCTTTTATGATATATGCAGGCGTGCGCCTGCTGCTTAAATGAATATCGCCGCCCTTTTAGCAGGGCTTTTTTCAGGGATAATCGGCGGTATGGGCTTAGGCGGCGGAGCGGTGCTTATAATGTACCTCGCCGTTTTCACCGACACCTCTCAGCTTAAGGCTCAGGGAATAAATCTTTTGTTTTTTATCCCCATAGGAACTCTCGCGGTTATTATTTACGCAATAAAGAAAAAAATCAAGTGGAAAATAACTCTGCCCTTTGCGGCCGGCGGTCTTTTGGGCGCGGCGGCAGGAATTTTCGCGCTTAAATTTATAGGAGGCGCTCTTGCGGGAAAAATTTTCGGCGGCTTTCTTATAATCCTCGGAATAAAAGAAATTTTCACTAAAGCTTCTTAAATCCTTGAAAGTCATAAAAAAAGATGCTATAATAAAACCGAATAAATGTTCGGGAGGAAAATCCGATGAAAGAGCAAAGGGCACCGCTTACCGAAAATCAAAGGGCGGTTTATGATTTTCTTGTAAAAAAATCGGGCGAGGGCATTCCGCCGACCGTCAGGGAGATCTGCGCGGCAACGGGTATTAAATCCACCTCTTCGGTGCATGCCGTTTTAAACAGGCTTGAGGAAGAGGGCTACATATCGAGGGACGCAAGATTTTCAAGAGCCATTAAAATCGAAAAAGAGGGAGATTCCTCTATGGTTCCGCTTGTAGGCAAGGTAACGGCAGGTCAGCCGATTTTGGCGGTAGAGGAAATTGAGGACTATATTCCTTATCCGACAAAGTCCGCCGAGGGTCTTTTCGCGCTTAATGTCAAGGGCGAAAGCATGAAAAACGCGGGAATTTTAAACGGGGATATCGTTATCGCCGATAAAAATGCCGCATGTAAAAGCGGAGATATTGTTATAGGTATGATTGAGGACAGTGCGACCGTTAAAAGGCTTATTATAAAGCCCGACAGAACTGTTATATTTATGCCGGAAAACCCCGATTTCGAGCCTATTATTCCCGAAAAGCCCGCAATTTTAGGAAAGGTTATCGGCTGTTTTCGAAGGTATAAATAAATGAAAGAAATGAAAAAACATGTTGAGCTTTTTACCGACGGCGCCTGCTCGGGCAACCCCGGAAAAGGCGGTTGGGGAGCTGTTCTTCGTTACGGACAAAGCGAACGCGAGCTTTCGGGCGGAGAAAAAAGCACCACAAATAACCGCATGGAGCTTACAGCCGTTATAATGGGGCTTAAGGCCTTAAAAGAGCCCTGCCATGTCACGCTTACCACCGATTCTAAATATGTAAGCGACGGACTGAGCAAGGGCTGGGCGCGCTCATGGCAGAAAAACGGCTGGCGAAAGGCGGACAAAAAGCCCGCTCTTAATCCCGACCTTTGGGAGGAGCTTTTATGGCTTACCGACATTCACGATGTGGATATAGTCTGGGTCAAGGGTCATGCGGGGCACCCCGAAAACGAGCGGTGCGACAGGCTTGCGGTCAAGGCTTATGAAAATTTACAATAAGGAAAAATAAAAATGCTTAAGAAAAATACAATGAATACAGTTTGGGGAGCCGTTATAGCGGCGGCATATATAGCGCTTACTTTTATCAGCAACATTTTCGGACTTGCTTACGGACCTATTCAGTTCCGCGTTTCCGAGGCGCTGACAATTCTGCCGCTTTTTACCCCTGCGGCAATTCCCGGACTTACCGTAGGCTGTCTTATTTCAAATATCGCCTCTTTTAATCCGATTGATATGATTTTCGGCACGGGAGCGACGCTTGCTGCCTCATGCGTTACATATCTGTTAAGAAATGTAAAATTAAAAGAAATTCCTATTCTTTCCCTGCTTTCGCCGGTTGTGATAAACGGATTTACGGTAGGCGCGGAGATTTCGATTTTTTTAAGCGTTGGAGAGCAGACGGGATTTTTGCTTTCCTCGCTTTATGTCATGCTTGGCGAAGCGGCGGTTGTGGTGCTTCTCGGAGTTCCGCTTTATTTCACCGTGAAAAAATACAATTTTTTCGAGCGGAAGAAATAAAAGATAGCTGTAAGATTTAAAAACAATTTATCTTTAATTTTCGTGCCGAAAGGCATACAAACGTCTAGTATCTAAAATATAAAAAATACCCCTCTGTTTCGCTAACACGAAAAGAAGGGAGCCTGACTTTAGACTCTGCTGAGACCCAAGCTTCCCCTTTAGACGAAAGGAAATTCCCCTGTTAGGGGAAATGTCCGCATTAGCGGACAAAAGGGTTCCCGTCTTCCGGAGGAAAAAGTGGATTTGCCGTAGGCAAAGACGTTAGGGTTTGGTTATATTAAGTGCCGTAGGGCACACAACATAAGTCCCCCTTGCCTAAAGGGGGATGTCAAAGCGAACAGCTTTGACAGGGGGATATACTAAAGATTTTAAACTGAAAATACAGAGTATTTCTTTTAAAATTCTTATATATTCAAAGAAAAAATCCCTCCACCGCGTGACCGCGGTCCGCCCTCCCTTTAGGCAAGGGAGGCAAAATGACTTTTAATATTTCAAAAACAAAAAGATGTCCTGCTTTTTTAGTCCGCAGGACATCTTTTTTAAATAATTTATTATTTTTTAAGCTTTAAAGCGGCTTTTGCCTTTTCGGCGATGTTTTCGGCTCTGAGTCCGAACTCGTCAAGAAGCTTTACGGCAGGGCCCGAGTGTCCGAAGGTATCGTAAACTCCGAGTTTGACTACGGGAACGGGGTAATTCTCGGCTGTAAGCTCGCTTACTGCGCTTCCCAAGCCTCCGATAACCGAATGCTCCTCCGCAGTAACGATAGCGCCTGTTTCCTTTGCCGCTTTTAAGACGATTTCATTATCAAGCGGTTTAATAGTAGCGATATTTATAACTCTTGCGCTGATACCCTCATTTTTAAGGATTTCATGCGCGATAAGCGCCTCATTTACCATAAGTCCGGTTGCGATTAAGGTTACATCGGTGCCGTCTCTTAAGGTTACGCCCTTACCTATTTCGAACTTATAATCGTCCCCGAAAATTACGGGAGTTGCAAGTCTGCCGAATCTCAAATAAACAGGTCCGTCATTATCAAGCGCGGCTCTTACAGCGAGCTTTGCCTCTGTTGCGTCGGCAGGGTTTATAACGGTCATTCCGGGGATAGTGCGCATCAAAGCGATATCTTCGTTGCACTGGTGGGTTGCGCCGTCCTCTCCGACGGATATTCCCGCATGGGTGGCGCCGATAATTACATTAAGATGCGGATAGCCTATTGAATTTCTTACCTGCTCAAAGGCTCTGCCTGCGGCAAACATGGCAAAGGAGCTTGCAAACACCTTTCTGCCTGTAGCGGCAATTCCCGCAGCAATTCCCATCATATTCTGCTCTGCTATTCCGCAGTCATAAAATCTTTCGGGGAATTCCTTTTTGAATTTACCCGTCTGAGTAGCCGCCGCAAGGTCTGCGTCAAGAACTACGAAATCGTCTCTTTCTTTTCCTAATTCCACAAGAGCCTCGCCGTAAGCGGCGCGGGTTGCAACTGTTTTAACTTCTGACATAAATTTCCCCTCCTTTTAAAGCGCGGCCTTATAAGCCTTAAGCTCGTTCATTGCGGTTTCATACTGCTCGTCATTTGGAGCGCTGCCGTGCCAAGAAACCTGATTTTCCATAAATGAAACGCCCTTGCCCTTTACGGTATTTGCGATAATCGCAACAGGCTTATTTACGGTTTCGGCTTCCTTTAAAGCGGCTTCTATCTGCTCGAAATCGTGTCCGTCAATTGTAATTGTATGCCAGTTAAAAGCTTCGAATTTTTTGTCAACGGGCTTTGCGGAATTTACCTCGTCAATAGTTCCGTCAATCTGGAGATTGTTAAGGTCGATAAACGCGGTAAGATTATCAAGTCCCTTATTTCCCGCGAACATTGCCGCTTCCCAGACCTGACCTTCTTCAAGCTCGCCGTCGCCTAAAATTGTGAACACCTTGAAGTTGTTTTTAAAATGCTTAGCCGAAAGCGCCATTCCGCAGGCGGCGGAAATGCCCTGTCCCAAAGACCCGCTCGACATATCAACTCCGGGGATATGCTTCATATCAGGATGTCCCTGCAAAAAGGAGCCGATATGGCGGAGCGTTTTAAGCAATGAGACATCAAAATATCCGCGGTTTGCAAGAACGCTGTAAAGCGCGGGAGCCGCATGACCCTTTGATAAAACAAAACGGTCGCGGTTTTCATCCTTTGGATTTTCGGGGTCGATATTCATATATTCAAAATAAAGGTATGTAAGAATTTCGGCTATCGAAAGCGAGCCTCCGGGGTGGCCCGATTTTGCGGCATGCACGCCCTCGATTATTCCTATCCTTACATCGGTTGCTTGTTTCATAAGCTCTTTCTTTTTTAAACTGTCCATCATTTGCTTCCTTTCTTTATTTTGATATGATTTTCAATTTTTTCTATAAAATCGGCAACTGCGCCGAGCTTTACGCTGCAAAGAATAAATTTGGCATTATTTTTTATATCGTCGGGCGCTTCCGCCGGCGCTCCGCTTAAATTAAACTGTTTAAGCATTTCAAGGTCATTATAATAATCGCCGACTGCACAGCATTTCTCTTCGCTTATATTTAAAATACCGCAAAGCTTTTTTGCCGCCGCCGCTTTTGAGGCATTGGCGCTTACAAATTCGAAATAATGCCGCTTTCGGCCTAAAACCGTTGCGGCGCTTCGAAGAAGCGTACAGCTTTTCGGCGCTTTTTGCATTTGATTTTCAAGCTTTGGATTATCCTCATCCTTAGCTAAAAATATTACCTTTGACCATGAAAGACTGTCGGCATATTCAAAATCCGCCGTTTCGGACTCAAAGCCCTCGTACTTTTCATGATCGTCGTTTTCCGAATTTTTATTAAAGGCAAAAATCCTATCGCCCGAATGGATTTCAAGCCCGATTTCGGGATATTTTTTAATTATGTCCGCGGTGAATTTATGCCCCTCCGGACTGATATTGTCCTCAAACAAAATCTTTTTTTCGGACAAATCATAGATCATTGCTCCGTTTGCAAAAATCGATGGAGAAATATTTTTTATTTTATCGGTAACCGATGAAACCGCCTTTATTACCCTGCCTGTAGAAAGCGAAAACCTTCCGCCGTTTTCAATAAAATAGCGGATTTTTTCACAGTTTTGCTCGGGAAGAAAGCCGTTATCAAGCAAGGTCCCGTCAATATCGCTTATTATAAGATATCCGTCAAAAATCGGCATTTCTTTTACATTCCTCTGTAAATTTTTTAAAATAATCGGGCAAATCGCTTTCGAATTCCATATACTGCTTTGTTCTCGGATGAATAAATCCGAGCTTTTTTGCATGCAGACACTGTCCGTTTAAGCTTTTTATGACCTTTTTCGGTCCGTAAACAGGGTCGCCTGCCACAGGATGTCCGATATATGCCATGTGAACTCTTATCTGATGGGTCCGCCCCGTTTCAAGCTTTAACCTAAGATAAGTAAAATCCTTATATCTCTCCATTACGCTGTAATAGGTTTTAGCGGTTTTGGAATTTTTATAGGTTACAGCCATTTGCTTTCTTTTAACGGGGTGGCGCCCGATAGGTGCGTCTACAAAACCGCTGTCGTCCTTAAAATTTCCGTAAACAACAGCCGCATACTCTCTTGTAAAACTATGCTCTTTAATCTGCTCGGCTAAAAATTTATGCGCCTCGTCATTTTTTGCAACCATTAAAAGACCGCTCGTGTCCTTATCAATTCTATGGACTATCCCAGGGCGCATTACGCCGTTTATCCCCGAAAGCGAGCCCTTGCAGTGGAATAATACCGCGTTTACAAGAGTGCCTGTATAATTTCCGTTTGCAGGGTGAACTACCATTCCCTTCGGCTTATTTACAACCAAAAGGTCGCTGTCCTCATAAAGAATATCAAGCGGAATATTCTCAGGCTCCGCTCTGTATTCTTTTGGGTCGGGAATTTCGACGGTTACGCTGTCTCCGCTTTTAAGCCTTGCATTTTTAGAAGCGGGATTTCCGTTTAACAAAACCGCCCCGTCCTCCAAAAGCTGAGCCGCCCTTGACCTTGAAACAGAAGCAATTTCGGCTGTATACACATCAAGACGGCGGCTTTCACCGCCGTCAAAAATACTATTTATCCGAGTCATTCCTATCACTTTCGGGCGCGGTAACAACAGTCATTTTCTTAGCCTTTTCTTCCTTTATCATAGAAACGATAAAATAAAGAATCAAAAGCATTGCGCCTATAACTATTGCGATATCGGCGACATTGAAAACAGGAAAATCCTTAAAAAATGTGAAATGCAGAAAGTCAACGACATACCCGCCGCGCGCAATTCTGTCAATCATATTTCCTATTCCGCCCGATAAAACCAGCGCCATTGCCCAGAACATAAGCTTATTCTTTGTTCCGTATTTAAGCATTAAAGCAATACAGACAAGCATAATAACCGCCGTCACGGAAATAAGAATCCATGTATAGCCGCTGAGCATTCCCCATGCTCCGCCGCCGTTTTCAACATAAACAAGGTCGATTATTCCCTTGATAAATGTTTTTCCGTTAAACTGCTCCGGATTTAAAAGAACAAGATATTTTGTATACCTGTCTGCGGCAATGACCGCAAGTCCCGTCAGCACCGCCAAAATATATGTAACCATTCTTTTGCTCCGTTCCTTTAAAATTTGTGATTATTCTTTATCGGAAGCCTCTTCCTTGCTTTCCTCGGCATGCTTTTCCTTTTTGGCTTTTTTATCCGATTTCTGCTCTTCTTCCTTTTCCTTATCTACAGCCTTTATAAATTCCTGAGCCTCGGGCTTTTTATCAATTTCGGCAGAAAGAATTTTTGCCATTTCCTCGGGAGAAAGCGGAACTGCGTCGGGAAGATTGGAAATAATTGCAGTTTGCTCCTTATATTTATTAAGAATTTCGGATTTGAAAGCCGCAACCTCTAATTTAGCCCTATCAAAGAGCACCTGCTGTCTTGCAATGCAATCGTCGGTAGCCTTTTCGATGGCTTTAAGCTTTCTTTCCTCTTCCTCGCGCTGTCTGTCAAATGCCGCCTGAGCGTCAGCCCTGCGCTGAGCGTCCTCGGCCTCAAATTTCTTGACAGTCTCATTTTCGCGCTTTGTGATTTCAACTATTTTGTCCTCAGCCGCCTTGATTATCTCGTCGCTTTTCTTTCTTGCGTCGGCAACTATCTGGTCGGCAAGCTTCTGAGCGCTGACTAAAACGCTCTGAATGCTCGACTGAGAATTCTTATAGGTTTCAACCTCAGCACTGAGTGTGTCAACCTTCTCGTTGAGCTCCTTAACGGTGCGCTCAAAGCGGTCATAATCAACCTCTACCTTATCGAGAAAAATGTCGACCTCTTCCTGCTTATATCCGCCTACGGATTTAGCAAACTTTACATTTCTTACATCTTTTGAGTTAAGCATATCTTTTTCCCCTTTTTAGGTAATATATTTTTGATATTCCAAAACGGTTTTGCCCTTTCGGGTTATCCCGTCAACAGACTTTATTTTAAACTTTCCTTTTCGCCTTACCGTTATGCTGTCTCCTGCCCTTACCGAGTGCGTGCCCTTTTCACAAACTACGGAATTCACACTTACATAGCCTAAGCTTAAAAGCTCTGACGCTACCTTTCTTGAAACGTGGACAAGCTCGCTTATTACGCAATCAAGCCTTAAAGACGAAACGCTCGCCTTAAAATCCGCAAGCTTTGAAAGAGACGGAAGAGGAAGAGAATAGCCCTCGCTTAGTCTGACTCCCGTGCTGCCGATTTTTTCGGTCTGTGAAAGAACAAAGGATAAAATATCCTTATGTAAAAAAGCAACGGCTCTGCCTGCTTCAACTAAGATATCTCCTATTTTTTCTCTTGCGATGCCGAGCCCTGTAAGCGCGCCTAAAAAATCCCTGTGAGAGAGCCTGTCGGCGGGTCTGAATATAAAGGTTACGCCGGCAATCGGGAAATGAGGGTCCTCGCACCAGTTAGGCTTACAGCAAAACACCGTTCTTTCGGCTCCCTCAAATCCGCCGAAAAAGCAAAATGAGCAGCCTATATTCTTTACCGCTTCCTTTACAGCCGCCGCTTCGGCAGGCGACAGAAAGCCTAAAAAGCAGGGGGCGTTTCTTGTTTCGCTTAAGCGAACGGTATCAAGCGCCCTTTGTTTTAAAAGAGATAATTCCATCAATAATAAAGCTTATTGTCCTCATAATCGTCAAGCATGAGCTCGCCGAGAACATCAATATCGCTTGCAACTATAATAAAGGTGCTGTTTGCAACCTTTCTTAAATTGCCGTGATTAGCATAGGCAACTCCGCTTAAAAAGTCGATAATTCTTCGCGAGGTCTCGCGGTTAGCCGATTCGAGGTTTAAAACAACCGTCTTTTTAGCGTTGAGGTGGTCCGCAATCGCGGTTACATCCTCAAATCTATCGGGCTTAACCAGCACAACCTGCATCTGCGACGGAGCGGAAGAGCTCTGATAATTCATGCTCTTTGATTTTATAACTCTCGGAGCTTCCTGCTTTTTTGAGGGAGCCTCCTCGCGGTAAGAAGACTTCTTTTCATGCTCAGGCTCCTGATCCAAATCCTCATCAAACTCATCGTCGTCCGGAATGGTCATTATGTTTTTAATGCTTTCAAACAATCCCATAATTTAAAGCTCCTTTTATATGTTATAATTTCTTCTGCCGAAAAGCGCTGTTCCTATTCTTACGATATTAGCTCCGCATTCTATTGCCTGCTCAAAATCGTCCGACATGCCCATCGACAGAAAGTCCATACTACTATTATCTATTTTTTTAGCCCCGATGTCAATAAACAGTTTATTCATTTTATAAAAATATTTGGAATTTTCTGTCGGATTTTCGCAAACGGGAGGTATCGCCATAAGTCCGCGCACCCTTATACCCTTTAATTTTGCGATTTCTCGGACCGCGTTTTCTGCCTCATTATAATCAAAGCCCGATTTGCTTTCCTCGTTTCCGATATTTATTTCTATAAGCACATCGACGGTTTTGTTTATTTTCTGCGCCTGCTTTGAAATTTCTTCGGCTAAATGAAAACTTCCGACAGATTCGATCATTTCAACCTTATCAATAATATTTTTTACCTTATTTGTCTGCAAATGGCCGATAAAATGCTTATGCACGGGAAGATATTCGCTTTCCTTTGATAAAAATTCCTGAACGCGGTTTTCCCCGATATATTTAATTCCTTTGCTTATTGCATGGTTTATAACCGATACATCTACCGTCTTTGTTGCGGCTAAAAGGATTATGTCTTCCGGTTTTCTTCCCGACTTTTTTGCCGCGGCGGCGATTTTTTCCTTGATTCCGGAATAATTTTCATCGAAAATCTCAACTGACGACCTTTCCGTCATACAAATTCTTTCCTTTCACTATAACCTCATCATATATTCTTAAAACATTCGAATTGCTTTTTACCTGCTCGCAGATTATATAATCGCCTGTATTATAAATGACATTTACCTCTACGAACTTGACATTTATTCCCGATAAAACATAAACGCCTGTTTTACCCTTTACAACTCTGAGCGCCTTTTTAGGAACTCTCAGCCCCGCATAGGTTTTGCTTATGACCTTCATGCTTCCCGTTCTCAAAACGGCAAGCGCACTGTTCATTTGCTCGCACGAAAAGATTATAACAGCCTTTTTGGAATTGTCGGAAATATTTATGCTTTTAACCGTCACCGGCAGCTGCTGACCCGATTTCAAATTTGTGTTTATCGTAAGAGCGTCGCCCTCTTTGAATTTAAGCGAATCGTTTATATCAACAGGCGCCGCGATATACCACTCATAGTCGGAAACGATTTTTCCTATTCCGTTTTCCGCCTGCGTCTGAGGCTTAAGCTTTTTTAAAAACTCATCGTCAATTTCGGAAACGGCGTCGACGGTCAAAACATTTTCATATCCGTCAAGCGCGGAAACGAAATATCCCGATTCAGCCGCCGTTATGCTCGCTTTCGGAGCAGGAAGAGAAGCCTGCAGAGAAGAAAGCTCGCTTTTAAGATTATTTAGATTTTCGCTGAAATCGGTTTGGTCGCCCGTAGCGCTGCTGCGGCGGTTAAGAGAAGAAAGAAAAGCGTTTATCTTTTCCTTGCTGCCCGAAAAATTTCCGCCCGCACAGCTTCTTTGCATCTCATTTAAAGCCGCGGTAACCTTATTGTTAATCTGGTCGATATCGGCGGCTTTATTATCGTTATAGCCCTGAATTTCCTCAATATCGGCAATCTGATTTTTAACGGTTTCAATTTTCGAATTTATGACCGACGCGGACGGCGAATCATATACATAGGCAATAACTCCGTCCTTAGAAACCCTTTCTCCGTCGGAAACGGCATAATGTAAAGAGCCGCTTTGATTATAGGTTACGGGGATTTCCTTTCTTATGACATAGCCTGTAAGCTCCAAGCCGTCCGAGCTTTCGAAATATTCGGCGCTTGCAGTCGTTATTGGCTTATAAAGGGAAGAATAAAGCTGATGAATTACAAAAACGGATATAAAAAGGATCAAAAACACCTTTAAAACCGTATTCCCTTTCATTGCTTTTTCACTCCCTTTTCTTCTAAAATTTCTTTTGCTTTTTCAAATATTTCTTCTTCTGTATTCAAATCGGGATAGAGCCAAATTATTCTTTCGTCCCTGTTAAACCAGCTGAGCTGTCTTTTTGCGTATCTTCGTGTCGCGCGCTTTAAATTCTCGGTGCATTCGCTTAAAGTCTCTCTGTTTTCAAAAAAGCCCGAAAATTCCTTATGCCCTATCGCCTGAGCGGCGCCGCCCGAATTTTCTTTATTTAAAAATGCTTTTCTTGCCTCCTCCAAAAGACCGCATTCAAGCATTTTATCGACCCTTAAATCAATTCTGTCATAAAGCTTTTGCCTGTCAGAAAATTTAAGCCCCAAAAGAATATAATCATATTCGTTTTCTTCTTTTCTTGACTCCTCGTTTAATTCCGTCATTGTTTTTCCGGTGGAATAAAAAAGCTCCAGCGCCCTTATTATTCTTCTTGTATTATTCGGATGAAGTCTTGAAGCCGTTTCGGGGTCGATTTTTTTAAGCTCTGAAATTAAATCCTGCACGCCCTCTTTCTCGCATCTTTCTTCAAGCCTTTTTCTTAAATCAAAATCGGTATCCGTCTCGCAAAAACGGATATTATCGGCAAGAGAAGAGATATAAAGCCCTGTTCCGCCTACAAGAAACGGAATTTTTCCGATATTTATAACATCGGATATCTCTTTTCTCGCAAGGGTGCAGTAATCGGCGGCGTTAAAGCTTATATCGGGGTCTAAGAACTCAAACAGCCTGTGCCTGACTCCTTGCTTTTCTTCCTGCGTCGGAGCGGCGGAGGCAATAGGCATATTTTTATAAATCTGCATCGAATCGGCGCAGATTATTTCTCCGCCGAATTCCTTTGCAAGGCATACCGAAAGCTTTGTTTTGCCCGACGCCGTCGGCCCTGCAATGCAGACAACCTTTTTCTTACCGCTCATTGTATTCTTTTAAACTGCTTTTCCAAATCTCTTTTGGAAAGCTCGAAGGCTACCGGTCTTCCGTGCGGGCAGTAGAAAACCTCTCTGTCGCTTAAGACCTTTTTCGCAAGGCTCAGCATTTCTTCGGGCGGCGTCACAAAATTGGCTTTGATTGCCGCCTTGCAGGCAACCGTATGTAAAATATCTTCCTTTAAATCGTTTGAAACCGCTGTTCCGCCGCTCATGAACAGTCTTGCCGCTTCTATAACGGTTTCGGCTACATCCTCGCGCCTTAATACCGACGGAACGGCTCTTACAACAACCGACAGATTGCCGAAATCCTCGATTTCAAAGCCTGCTTTTTCAAATTTATCCAAATTTTCGCAGACGGCGGAATAAACCGCGGGCTCCAGCGTTACGCTTCTGGGCTCAAGCAAAGCCTGAGAAGAAACGGCGGTATTTTTTACAAGCTCATTGAAAATTATTCTTTCATGCGCCGCATGCTTATCTATCATGAAAACGCTTTCGCCCTTTTCGACTATTATATATGTCCTGAAAGCCTCACCGATAAGCCTTACCTCGGCGTCCGGTGATTTTAACGGCTCTTCTTTAGGCTCTTCCTTAAGTCCTGCCTCGGCTGCCGGCATTTTTATTTCGGGCTCTTTTTTTATTTCCTGCGGATTTACCTTGATTTCTTTTCTTTCGGGGATTACAATATCGTCCCTTAAGAAAAACGGCGTGCTGTCCTGTTTGAATTTAAGCACCGAGGGCTTAATTTCGCTAAGCTCGGGCTTTTTTGGCTCTTCTTTTTTCTCAAAGCGCATCGGAGCCGCGGTCTGAACAAATTTTTCCTCGCTTACAGTATCGGGAGACGGAATTGCTTTTTTTATCCCGCCGATATTCATTTGCGGTCTTGTATCGTTAGTAAATATCGAAGCCTTGACAGAGGAATAGACCGCGTCGAAAATCCTTTTTTCATCTGAAAATCTTACCTCTGTCTTTGCAGGGTGAACATTAACGTCAACGCTTGAAAACGGCACCGAAAGGCTTAAAACAAAGCTCGGGAATTTACCCGTCATAGAGCTGTTTTTATAAGCCTGCTCAACCGCCGCGCAGACTGTTCCGGAGCGGACAAAGCGGCCGTTTAAAAATGTATACTGACCCGCTCTCGACTGTCTGCAAAATACAGGCTTGCAGACATAGCCCGAAACAGAAATTCCGTTTACCTCGCTGTTAACGGGAATAAGAGAAGATGCGAATTCTCTTCCTAAAACCGAATAGATTGCGGCTTTAAGGTCGCCGTTTCCCGAGGTTATAAATTCCGTTTTTGATTCTCTTATAAATTTAAAGGCGATTTCGGGGTGGGAAAGCGCCGCTCTTTGCATAACCGCCGCGACTGCGTTTCCCTCGGAAAAGTCCTTTTTTAAAAATTTCATGCGCGCGGGCGTATTATAAAACAAATCGCGGATAATAAGGGTCGTTCCCTTTTCCGCTCCGCATTCGTCGAAAATAACCTCTGTTCCGCCCTCGATTATATAGTGGGTTCCGGTTTCTTCCGATTCGGTTCTTGTGAACATTTCTACCCTCGAAACGCTTCCTGCCGCCGCAAGCGCCTCACCGCGAAAGCCTAAAGAGGAAATTGCGTCAAGATCGTCGGCATTTTTTATTTTGCTTGTCGCATGGCTGACAAACGCAAGCGGAACATCCTCACGGTCTATTCCGCAGCCGTCGTCCGTAATTCTGATATAAGAAATGCCGCCGCGGCGGATTTCCACCGTTATATGCTTTGATTTTGCGTCAATAGAATTTTCCACAGCTTCTTTTACCGCCGACGCAGGTCTTTCGACGACCTCGCCTGCCGAAATAAGCTCGAAAACATCTCTCGGTAAAAGATTTATTCTTGGCATTTTTATATCACTTCCTTAGTTTACTATTTCTTAGTTTATTATTCCTTTGCTTTTTCACAAAGCCCGTTTAAGATACCGAGCGCCTCAATCGGCGTTAGGGTATCGATATCTATTCTTTTAAGTTCACGGGCGATTTCGTCCAAGTTGTTGCAGGCTTCGGGTTTTAATTCGCTTAAAGCAGGTCTTATTCTGCTATCCGTGCCCGTTTCTTCAACGCTTTTTAATATTTCTCTTGCGCGCTTGATTACCACGTCCGGAATTCCGCTGAGCTTTGCTACCTCTATTCCGTAGCTCTCGTCCGCTCCGCCTCTTACGATTCTTCTTAAGAAAATTATATCGTCGCCGTGCTTTTTAACTGCGATATTATAATTTTTAACGCCCTCAAGCTCGGTTTCCATAACCGTAAGCTCATGATAATGGGTTGCAAAAAGAGATTTTGCGCCGATTTTATTTTTATCGGCGATAAATTCAAGCACCGCTCTTGCAATCGACATTCCGTCAAAGGTGGACGTTCCTCTTCCGATTTCGTCTAATATAAGCAGGCTTTTGCTTGTGGCGTTTTTAAGAATTGAGGCAACCTCGCTCATTTCAACCATAAAGGTGGATTTTCCGCTCGCAAGATCGTCGGACGCGCCGACTCTTGTATACACCGCGTCAACAATTCCGATTTTCGCCTCTCTTGCCGGAACAAAGGAGCCGACCTGCGCCATAATTGTTATAATGGCAACCTGTCTCATATATGTGGATTTTCCCGCCATATTAGGACCTGTTATAATAGCACAGCGGTTTTCGCCGCAGTCAAGAAGCGTATCGTTTGAAACAAAGGGCACCGAGCTTAATTTCTCTACAACGGGGTGTCTTCCGTCCTTTATAATTATTTCGTTTCCGTCGTTAACCTCAGGGCGGTGATATCCGTTTTCAAGCGCCACCGCGGCGAATGAAATCACCGCGTCAAGCCTAGCGACACCCTGAGCGGAGCGCTGAAATCTTTCAGCCGCTTTAGCCACGGTTTTTCTGACACTGTCAAATATTTCGTATTCAAGCCCTGTCAGCTTTTCCTTAGCCGTAAGCACCCTTGTTTCAAGGCTTTTAACCTCTTCGGTTATAAACCGCTCGCAGTTTGTAAGCGTTTGCTTGCGGACATAATTTTCGGGAACCCTGTCAAGGAATGAATTTGTAACCTCTATATAATAACCGAAAACCTTATTGTATCTGACCTTAAGGTTTTTAATCCCCGTTCTTTCGCGCTCCTTTAATTCAAGCTCGATCATGATATCGGTGGAATTATTAAGGTCGTCTCTGTAGCGGTCAACGGTTTCGTTATATCCCGATTTAATAATCTTGCCGTCCTTCATGGCAAGAGGTGCGTCGGGGTCGATTGCGCTTTCGATAAGCTCAGCTATATCGTTTAAGGGGTCGATATCGCAGTCGATAAGCTTTAAATAATCGCTTTTCGCGTTTATAAGCGACTGCTTTATCAGCGGAAATCTTCTTACCGTCGCGGCAATACTCAGCAGGTCCCTCGGATTTGCCGAGGAATAAAGCACCTTTGTCATAAGTCTTTCGACATCTCGTATTCCGCTTAAATATTCGGCGGTTTCGTTAAGCATTATCGGATCCGAGGTTAATTCCTCTACCGCGTCAAGCCTTGCGTTTATACTGCCGACATTCATCAGCGGCTTTTCAAACCATGACCTTAAAAGGCGCTTGCCCATAGCGGTTTTTGTTTTATCAAGCACCCACAAAAGCGAGCCCCTTTTTGCCTTTGAGCGCATGGTCTCGCTTATTTCAAGGTTTTTAACGGCGTTTAAATCAAGTCTCATAAACTGCGACTGGGTATAATAATCAACCGAGCGCAGATGGACTCCGCTGTTCATTCCCGTTTCCATTATGTACCTTACCGCGGCGCCCAATGCTCGCTGAGCGGGGCTGTCGGGTGCGATTTTAAGGTCGGTGGGGCTGAGCACATTAAAGCCTGTGCAGACGGCGTCCATAGTCGCCTGTCCGTCAAACTCCTCGGCGTCCCTCTCCGTTACGGTTCCCTCGAAGTTAATTTTAAGCGCCTTTTCGGCAATAGGATTTTCGGTAAATGATTTTTGAGCCAAAAGCTCGCTTGCGTTAAACCGAACAAGCTCGTCCACCGCTCTGCCGATGACATTTTCGCCTGTAATATCGGTTACATGAGCCTCGCCTGTTGAAATATCGCAAAAGGCAATTCCCACGCTTCCGTTTTCAAGATACACCGCGGCGAGATAATTATTTCTCGATTCGTCAAGCATGGAATCCTCTATTACGGTTCCGGGGGTAATAACCCTTATAACATCTCTTTTTACAAGACCCTTTGCCTTAGCGGGATCCTCTGTCTGCTCGCATATAGCAACCTTATAGCCTCTTTCGACGAGACGGGCAATATAGCCCTCACAGCTGTGAAACGGCACTCCGCACATAGGCGCGCGCTCCTTGAGTCCGCAGTCCTTGCCCGTAAGCACCAGATCAAGCTCGTCGGAAGCGGTCTTAGCGTCATCAAAAAACATCTCGTAAAAATCTCCGAGCCTGAAAAACAGAATGCTGTCCTTATTCTGCTCCTTGATTTCGAGATACTGTCTCATCATAGGCGATAGCTCCGCCATGTTTTTGTCCCCTTTAAATTATAAAATATCTGTTAGTGGCAGCCGCCGCAGCTTGCGCAGCTGCCGGTGCATTCGTGGGTCTCGGGCTCGACGGTACTTGGGTCGGCGCCCTCGGCGCACTGCATAATAATGCTGTTTACATCGTTAAGCAGAGAATCAAGGCCTGCTTTAGCGGTGTTATATTCAAGCATTGCCTTGCCCGACATAATTCTTGAATAAATTGCGCGAAGCTCTGAATTTAACTCGTTTACCTTAGCCTCGTCCTTTTCGTCCTTAGCCATTTCCTGATCGAGATTCATTCTTACGATATTGAACTCTCCGATATCCTTCTGTAACTGCTCGTCCTTATCGTTTGCAAGCTTTGCCTTTGCATAGGCGATAAAGCGCTCGTCCTTCTGAATTTCTTCTCCTAATTTTCTTGATGCTTCTAAAATTCCCATTTTATTTTTTCCTTTCAGGTGATTATTTTTCCTTTATAACCGTTTTTATATTCGGTAATTTGTACATCGGCGAATTTGCCGAGCATTTCTTTCGGGGCTTTCGCCTCTATGTTTAAAAATCCGTTTGACTTGCCGGCAAGATATCCGTCGGAAGAAGCCTCGTCGAAAAGAACCCTTTTAACGGTTCCTATATTCCTTTTTGTGTCCTCTTTCGCTATCTGCTCCTGAGCCTTTAAAAGCTCGTCAAACCACTTGCCCTTTTCCTCCCTCGAAACGGGGTCGGGCATTTTTGCCGCGGGCGTTCCCTCGCGGGGAGAATAGATAAAGGTGAAAAGCGAGGTAAACCTGACTTTTTTTACAAGCTCGACCGTTTCAAGAAATTCCTCATAGGTCTCTGTAGGAAAGCCGACTATAATATCGCTTGTAAATTCTATGTCGGGCATTCTTTTTCTCGCTTCGTCAATAAGCTTTAAATAGGTTTCCTTGTCATAATGCCTGTTCATAGCCTTAAGCACCCTGTCCGATCCGCTCTGAAACGGAAGATGCAGGTGCTTTTCGACCTTTTCGCAGTCCCTCATTGCGTCAAGTAATTTTAAGGTGCAGTCCTTAGGGTGCGAGGTCATAAATCTTATCCTGAAATCGCCGTCAATTTCGTTTATTTTATAAAGCAGGTCGGCAAAATCAATTTCCTCTTCAAGACCTCGCCCGTATGAATTGACATTTTGACCTAACAGCGTTATTTCCTTAAAGCCGCTGTCAACCAACTCTTTTGCCTCTTTGATTATTTCTTCGGGCTTCCTTGAGCGCTCTCTGCCCCTTACATAAGGCACAATACAGTAGGTGCAGAAGTTATTGCACCCGTTCATAACAGGAAGCCAGCCTCTTATATCCCCGTCTCTTCTTACGGGGATATCCTCTACGATTTCCGAATTTTCAAGCGCTCTTTCAAAGACCCTAGAGCCTGTCATTCTTTTATAGATAAATTCAGGGAGCCTGTACTGAACCTGCGTTCCGAAAACGAGGTCGACATAAGGAAAGCTCTCCTTGAATTTTTTCGCAACATGCTCCTGCTGAGCCATACAGCCGCACACGGCGATTATTATATTTTTATCCTTAGCCTTGTATTTTTTCGTTGCCCCGACATTTCCGTAAACCCTGTCCTGCGCATGCTCTCTTACGGCGCAGGTATTAAAAAGAATAAACTTTGCTTTTGAGGGGTCATCGGTAAATCCGTAGCCCATTTCGCTTAAAATTCCCTTTGTTCTTTCCGAATCGCTGACATTCTGCTGACAGCCGTAGGTTATAACGCAGGCCTTAAAATCCGTGCCGAAAAGCTCGGTATTCATTTCCTTTACCCTTTTTGCAAACGCTTTCTGTTCGGGCGGAAAAACACTTGCTTTTTTAATGTTTTCCAAATCCTTTTCCTTCCTATATATATTCAATTTATTATACTATATTTATCATACAAGTTCAAGCGCAAAAAGCATATTTTTTAAGACTTAATTTGACTTGCTTTATTATCCGTTTTGTTGTAAAATGAATTAAAAACTATTCGGAGGGAAATGCATGAAAGACTTTAAGCTAAGAAAAAAAAGCAATGTTTTTCTTATAATTCTTCTGTCCTTTTGTATACTCGTTTTCTGCTCTGCCGTATGGTATATAAAAATCTGCGGAAAAACCGGCTTTGACTCGGTTGTTTTCACCCTTTTTGCCGGAACGGAAAACAGCAATCCCATATTTTTCAAGCTTTATTTTTTATATGCCGTGCTTCCTGCGGCGGCGGTTTCCGCAATTATCTGTACAGCGATATTTTTACCGCTTAAATCAAAGCAATTTTTAAAAAAGCTTATATCGCTCATTCTTTGCGCGGTATTGATTATTTCCTCTTTCACTTTTTCGGGGCTTTCAAGCTATGCTTTAAACGGCTTACTGAAAAGCAATATTATTGATAAAGAATATGCCGACCCGAAAACCATAGAAGTCACTTTCCCAGAAGAAAAGAAAAATCTTATACATATTTTTTTAGAGTCCACCGAAACGACCTTTATGTCAAAATCCGAGGGCGGAGCGCTTAAAATCAGCGCGTCCGAGGAATTATATCAGCTGGCACGTGATAACACTAATTTTTCCGATACCTCAGGAGTCGGCGGAGGGTACGCAATGCCTTCGAGCACATGGACCACCGCGGCTTTCACGGCATACACTATGGGTCTGCCGCTGAAATTAGGCTTTAAAGACGGCGAATTTTGCGGAGGAATGTTAAAGGATTATACTTCAATAACCGATATTTTATCGGATAACGGTTACGATTTATCCTTAATGGTCGGCTCTCCCATTGAATACGGGCGGAGAAAAGAGCTGTTTGAAAATCATTCGGTAAAACAATTTTATGATAAGAAAACAGCTGTCAGAGATAAAATTATACCCGAAAATTACAATGTCAACTGGGGCTTTGAGGACAAAAAGCTTTTTGAATACGCAAAGCAGGTAATTTTAAAAAAATCGCAGTCGGATAAGCCGTTTGCCTTTTATATGCTGACCGCCGACACCCACCACCCCGACGGCTATCTTTGCGAAGACTGCCCCGACAGCTATGAGGAAAAATACGAAAATGTGCTTCGCTGTTCGGCAAAAAGGGTAAATGAATTCGTAAGCTGGATAAAAGAGCAGGAATTTTATAAGGATACCGTTATCGTGATAACAGGCGACCATTTATCAATGGCTAATATGTTTATCGAAAGAAATGTCGATAAGAGCTATCAGAGAAGAGTTTATAACTGCATTATAAACTCCCCTGTATCAAGCGAACATTCAAAAAACAGAACCTTTACAACCCTTGATATGTTTCCGACTGTTTTAAGGTCTTTAGGCTGTGAAATCGAGGGAAACAGATTAGGCTTAGGCACCGACCTTTATTCGGGAGAAAAAACCTTAGCCGAAGCTTACGGAATTAAAAAATTAAAAAAAGAGCTTGCTAAAAGCTCGGATTTTTACTATGGTTAGATATTAGATATTAGATAAATACCCCTCAGTCACGCACAAAGCGCGCCAGCTCCCCTCTGTATTGACATTCGTCAATAAGAAGGGAGCCTTTCTTTAGTCTCGCAGAAACCCAAGCTTCCCCTTTAGTTGAAAGGGGAAGTGTCAAGGCGTAGCCCTTGACGATAGGGTTTGGTTATATCAGCGGCGAAGCCGCACATTTAGAGGCTCCATCTGACGAGGGAGCTGTCGGCGGAGCCGACTGAGGGAGAGAAAAACAAAAGTTTTAATGTGTTTAAAGCCTTTCTATTCAGTCTCAAACACCTCTCTTATCAGCCTAACCCCTAACTTAAATCCTGCTGCAAAGGCTCTGACCTCTTCTTCACAGGAAACCTCGGACTCCGCTTTTTCAAATGCTTCAAACAAAGCTTTTTGTTCCTCTGTAAGCTCCGCTTTTAATTTATCTTCAAGAAAAATTGCTTTATCAATCGTTTCACCGTCGGTTATTTTGCGTTCAAACGGCGCGATATTTCCGTAATACAGATTTTCAAGTATGGTCATTGTTTCACTCCTTTTGCATAAAATATTATAATCGAATTTCGATTAAAAGTCAATAGTCAATTTTCGATTATAATATAATTAAAAATACGAGGTGGCAATAATGAACATACCGGAAAGATTAAAAGCATTAAGAGAAGAAAGAACAAACTACAATCAGACGGAGCTCGGAAAGCTTTTAAAAATGAGCCAATTACAGATATCAAGGCTTGAAACAGGAAGAGCGCATTTAAAAGACGAAGATATTATACTTTATTGTAAATTTTTCAATGTTTCCGCTGATTATATTTTAGGCTTACCTGAAAATATGCCGTTTTTAAAACGTTAAAAAGCCGAGGTAACAGTATGAAAAAATATAATGAAAAATTAAAAGAACTTAGAGAGGATTTAGAGTCTAAGCAAACTCAAAGCGAGGTCGGAAAAATATGCGGAATAACACAAAGAAAAATGTCGTTCATTGAAAAAGGAGCAACCGAGCCTAATTTAGAAGATTTAAAAGCTTTATGTCTTTACTATAATGTCTCGGCGGATTACATTTTAGGATTACCGGAAAATTTACCTTATCCTAAAAGATAAAGAAAAATCCCTCCACCGCTTAAGCGCGGTCGGCCCTCCCTTTGGGCAAGGGAGGCAAAATACCTCATTTACTAGATATTAGACACTAGATTGTAGATGCTAGACCTAAATGGATTATTTAATTTCGTGCCGACAGGCACACATCGGTCTAATATCTAAAATCTAATGTCTGACATCTAAAAGAATACCCCTCAGCCGCGCATAAAGCGCGACAGCTCCCCTCTGTTTTTCGGTTTCACCGAAAAAAGAAGGGAGCCTTTTCTTTAGTTTCAGCACAAACCCAAGCCTTGACGGAAGGATTTAGGCTTATTCAAGTGCCGACAGGCACACATTTACCCCAAAAACGCTTTTTCGATTTTTGCGATAAAAACGATATGGTGGTCTGAGTCAGGATACCATTTTGTATTCTTTGATTTATCAATGAAGTTTTCGGGTTTAATTCTGTCGGTATACATTTTTTTGCAGACGATATTAAGCCTTGCTTCCTTAAAGCAGGGCGCGCCGCAGACAAATTCAGGCGTAAGGCCCGATTCCTTCATTTTATCGACATCTCTTCCCGAGGTATGGCCGCAAAGCTTATGAATTTGTTTATCAGTGCCGTAAAACGAAAGGGAAAATGTATCAAATTTCTCGACAAATTCAAGGGTGTATCTTTGAGGGCGGATAAATATAACTACCGAATCCTCGCCCCAGATTTCGCCCATAAAGCCCCAAGAGGCGGTCATCATATTATACTTTTCTTCGTCTCCTGCGGATATAAGCATCCATTCGTCGGAAATATCCTTAATAAAGTTTTCTTTTAACTCTTTTATTGCGATTTCTTGCATTTCTCTCGCTCGCTTTCAATGGATTTTTGCATAATTGCGTGAACCTTTTCGCCAAGCTCATTTGTATTTTCGCCGAATTCGTCGGGAGTTAAAATCTCTGCCACATCCATATAAACATCGGTTTTTCGGCGGAACATATTTTTAAGAATAAACGGAGTGTTTGTAAGCGTACAGACCGCTATTTTACAGCCCGATTTGGTCGCAATTTTAAGCGACCCGTTTCTGAGCTCGTGAAGCTCGCCGTCGCGCGAGGTATACCCCTCGGGGAAAATTCCGATGGTGCCTTCATTATGCTTAATAATATTTATGGCTTTAATAATCGTTTTAGCACCCTCGCGGTTATTTTCCCTGTCGATAGGCAGTCCGCCGAGCTTATGCAGAGCCTTTGCGACAAAAGGCATTGTTTCATAAACCTCTTTTTTTGCGATAAATCTTAAATCGACCTCGGGCATAAGGCTTAAAAATATCGCGGGGTCAATAGGGTGTATATGATTGCACACAAGCAAAAAGCTTTCGTTTTCTGGAATTTTTTCAAGTCCGCTCGCATGAATTCTAACGCCGATAACCTTAAAAAATAATGTGAGCGTTGAAGCGACATATTTTCTGCAAAGCCTTGAGCAGGGCTTTCTTTCCTTTTTTATATTTACAAATCCGAAGACTGCCAAAAGGCTTAAAAACTGCAGAAGAATACAAGCTACTATTCCGCCGAAGAAAATCAAAGGAACAAGCCAAACAGAATAGCTCTGTCTTAAAATCGGCACACCCAGCCTGTCAAGCAGAGGGATAATTGCGGCGCAAAGGAAAACATAAAAATAAAGCATATTTTTATACCTCGGTTTTTATCAGTTTTGCTTTCTTACAATTTTATATTCATCATAAAAATCATAATACGGGCAGTTAAAATTACTGCCCGTTAAAAATCTGAACATTTCGTCCTCGTCAAGAGAGCAGTCGCAAAAATAGGTCTGCGACTCTTCGTCATACAAATAATTTGCGCAGGTTTCGCAATTTGTTATGCTCTTTTTCACTCTGTCTCCTCCCTTGTCGGGTTCTCCGGCTCTGTTGAGCTCGGCTCCGTGCTTGTAGGCTCGGAGGGCTTTACAGTTGAAGTCTCCTCAGAACTGCTCGGCAAGGACGATGAGGATGATGACGAAGAAGAGGACGATGATGAATAGTCTGTGCTTGTATCCGAGGAGTCGGTGCTTGTATCGTCACTGCTTACGGAAGGCTTTGATGAAACAGTGGGTTTTGAAGAGGAAGAAGCAGTTGTACTGTTTCCTTTTACGGAGCTACCCTTGCCGTACCACGGGTTTTTATCTATACCGTTTTTCTCAACAAAGCTGTCTAAGGTCTCCCCGTCATAAATTATGCCGTGAATAAGCCTTGAAACATAATCAAGGTCATAATAAAGCACCGAGCCGAAGCTGCCCGACGGAGCAGGCATAAGGAATTCGTTCTGCGGAATTCTGTACTGCTCGAATTCGGGAGAATTAAGCAGCACGCTTGCGGCAATGTTTATAATCTCGGTTGTTGACATTGAGGTTTTGGTGCAGGGGATAAGCGCATTTGCGAGGGAGAAATACTGGCTCTTTTTAAGGGTTTTTGCCTTATTGAAAAGCTCCTCCATAACATGTCTCTGGCGGTCTGTTCTGCCGTAATCGTTATTCGTATCCCAAGCGGAGCGGCAATATCTTATTCTTGAATAGGCGACAGCCTGTACACCGTTTAAATGCTGGGTGCCTGCCTTATTTATCAGATATTTATTGATATTAAGGTTCATATATTTGCAGATTTCGCCCATACAGCCGTTAAGCCCGGGCTTATCCTGACCCTTATCATACAGCTCGTCCTCTGTAATGGTAGCCTCAATTCCGCCTACCGCGTCAATAATATCTACCATTCCGTAGAAATTAACGGTTGCATAATCCGAAATATCGAGATTAAAGCACTGATTTAAGGTCTTAACGGCAAGCTCGGGTCCTCCCCAGCCGTAAGCCGCGTTGATTTTTGCATAGGTTGTCTTTCCGTTGCGCTCGATAGGAACGAGAGTATCACGCATAACGGACATTATTTTAACCTTTTTATTTATAGTATTTATGCTTAAAATCATTATAGAGTCGGAATTTCCGGTAAAGGAATTTACACCTCTTGTATCAAGACCGAAAAGCGCGACATTTATAATCTTATCGTTAATAACCTTGGTAAAGCCGAGATTTTTCTTATCGTCGTTAAACGAGTAGTCGAAAACCCGTCCGATATAAGCATAAAGAATTGCAAGAACAAGCACTATTGCGGTAACCGAAACAAGCAGAGCCTTCTGCCATTTTCTTCTTCTGCCCCACCAATCGGAAATCGCATACCCGATATTCTTAAAAAAGCCGATAAAGCCGTGCTGCTTGCGGCGGTATTTATTCTTAGAAACCGAATCGAGGGTTATAAAATCGTTATCGGTAATCTTTCCTAAATCCTCTTTTGAATTTGAATAAACATCCTCAAAATTGTTCTTTTTAGCTGAGCTTGAGGAAATATCATTAAAATCGGAATATCCGGTATCGGAGCCGAAATCGAAGTTCAGTTCGTTTTTATTCCCGTCCGTCATACTATCCCTGCCTTACACACAATTAGTACTAATATGATATACCCTAAATGTTAAAAAATCAAGTACAGATTTCTTTATAGATCTCGCTTTTCTTAACACCGGTTATCCTTGCCGCCTCTTTAGCCGCTGTTGACGCGGACTGCCCCTCATTTAAAAATTTTTTTGCAAGCTCCGCCGCCTCTGACAGCGAAAATTCGCGTTTTTCCTCCTTTTTGCCCTCGATTATAAGGACATATTCCCCTTTAGGAGGATTTTGCGAAAAATACTCATAGGCTTCGCTTAGCGTAAAAAGAAAGACCGATTCGTGAATTTTAGTAAGTTCCTTGCAGACCGCGATTTTTCTGTCTCCCAAGGTCTGTTCGAAATCCTTTAAGGTAGCTAAAAGCTTATGGGGAGCCTCATAAAAAATAAGGGTTCTTTTTTCGTCCTTTATTTCCTCAAGGTGCTTTCTTCTTGACGGCTTATTTACCGATAAAAAGCCCTCAAAGCAAAATCTTCCCGATTCCATTCCGGAAATGCTGAGCGCCGTCGCAAAAGCGACGGGTCCCGGGACCGATTCTATCGGCACGCCCTTAATTCTCGCCTCTCTTACGAGATCCTCTCCGGGGTCTGAAATAGCGGGCATTCCGGCGTCGGTTACAAGAGCCATGCTTTCTCCGCATAAAATGCGGTTTAAAAGGTATGCGCCCTTTTCATTCTTATTATGCTCATAATAAGAGACAAGCTCCTTTTTTATATCAAAATGATTTAAAAGCTTTAAGGTAACCCTTGTGTCCTCGGCGGCGATAAAGTCCGCTTCTCTTAAAATGCGCACCGCCCGAGGCGACATATCCTCTAAATTTCCTATTGGCGTTCCCACAACATAAAGCTTTCCGCTCATAAGGCATGTCCCTCCTTATAAGATCCATAAACTTTTAACATTTCCTCGGAAAATTTTCCGTTTTCATAAACAAAAAGCGGAGGGTCAATCCTAAGCCCCGATTTTGCGCACCTGACACCCGTCACAAGGACGAGCCACGGCTCGCACCCTTTGCTTTTGCAGACAATTCTGAGTCTTTTCGGCTCTATTTTATTTTCGCTCATAAGCCTTAAAAGCTCGGCAAGTCTTTCGGGGCGGTGGCACATACAAAGCTTGCCCGAGGTTTTAAGAAGCTTTGCCGAAACCTCAATTATATCCTTTAAGCTGCAATCGGTTTCGTGCCTTGCGGTTTTTATTTTCGGATTTTCATTTGTAAGCCCCGCGTTTTTCGCCTTATACGGCGGATTGCATACTACAAGGTCATGGCACCCGAATTCAAGCTTATGCTTTAGCTCGGTTAAATTTGAGCAAACGGGTGTGAAATTAAAGAACTCAAAATCCTCTGCGGTTTTTTCGGCGGCGAAAATCGCCTCTTCGGATATATCCACGCCGAAAACCTTTGCTTCGGGTCGGTCGCGCAAAATAAGAAACCCTATTATTCCGCAGCCTGTTCCGAGGTCGACCGCCGATTTTATTTTATATATTTTTGCAAAATCGGCAAGCAAAACCGCGTCGGTGCCGAAGGTATGGTTTTTTGTAACATAAATGCTTTTGCCGTTTCCCAAAGGCTCGGCATGCATTAAGCTCTCGTCCATTTTACACCCTGCGGAGTATCCTCAAGGACAATTCCCATTGATTTCAGCTTATCTCTTATTTCGTCGGCGGTTTTGAAGTCCTTATTTTTTCTTGCCTCGGTGCGCTTATTTATAAGCTCTTCTATCTCGCTGTCGATATTATCCGTTTTTCTGTTATAAACAAGACCTAAAACGCCGTTTAATTCATCAAAGGTCCTTGCGCACTCTTCGAGGGTGTTTTTCCCAGCGCCGTTTGCAATGGCGGTGTTTATTTCACGGACAAGGTTGAAAACCGCCGCAAGTGCGTCGGCAGTATTAAGGTCATCGTCCATAGCGGCGATAAATTCCTGCTTTCTTGTCTCGCAGAAGGCAGGCTTTTCTCCGCCCTCGGGCGCGTTTTTGAGTGCAAAATCAATATTATCACGGCAGGTATAAAGTCTTTCAAGAGCATTTTTGCTCTGCTCGATAATATCAACCGAATAGTTTATAGGTCCTCTGTACTGAGAGGAGATCATAAGATATCTTATCGGCTCGTAGCCGTAAGCGTTCGCAACATCGCGGACGGTAAAGAAGTTATTGAGCGATTTCGACATTTTATGGTTATCGACATTTATAAATCCGTTATGCATCCAATAGTGAGCGAATTCGCAGCCGTTTGCCGCCTCGCTCTGGGCGATTTCGTTTTCATGGTGGGGGAAAATAAGGTCAAGCCCGCCGCAGTGGATATCAATGGTTTTGCCCAAATATCTTCCTGCCATTGCGGAGCATTCTATGTGCCAGCCCGGTCTGCCCTTGCCCCAAGGCGACTCCCAGAAGGGCTCGCCCTCCTTAGCGCCCTTCCAAAGGCAGAAATCCATCGGGTCCTCCTTGATATCGCCGACCGAAATTCTCGCGCCTGCCTCTAAATCCTCAAGCGGCTGGTGGGAAAGCTTTCCGTAGCCATTAAACTTTTTCGCGCGGTAATAAACATCGTTTCCTGCCTTATAGGCATAGCCCTTTTCGAAAAGCTCGGAAATGATTTCAATAATTTTATCTATATTTTCGGTGGCTCTCGGGTGAACATCAGCCTCCATGACATTAAGACCCTTTGAGTCGACTTTGAATTCCTTTATATATCTTTCGGCAACCTCCGATACGGTAATACCCTCTTCATTTGCCTTTTTTATAAGCTTATCGTCAATATCGGTGAAATTCTGAACGAATTTTACCTTATATCCGCGCCAGATAAGATAGCGGCGCAAAACATCGAAAACGCACAGCGGACGCGCGTTTCCTATATGGATAAAATTATAAACGGTCGGTCCGCAGGCATAAATTTTAACCTCGCCCTCTTTTATCGGAACGAATTCGTCCTTATTTCTCGTAAGAGTATTGAAAATCTTCATTTTTTGTCTTCACCCTTTTTATTTATCTGCGCTTTAAGCGAGTTAATTTCATTCTTAAGAGCATTTATCTCCTGCTCGGTAGGATCGGAAATATGAATCTGATCAAGCGGCTTTCTTTCTACCTTCTTGCCGTTTTGCCTTACAACCTTTGCCGGAACTCCGACAACGGTTGAATTTGCGGGTACTTCCTTTAAAACCACCGCGCCTGCGGCAATTCTCGCATTGTCTCCGACCTTTATCGGTCCTAAGACCTTAGCACCCGCGCTTATCATAACATTATTGCCGATTGTCGGGTGGCGCTTGCCCTCGTCCTTACCCGTTCCGCCCAAGGTAACTCCCTGATAGATAAGAACATCGTCGCCTATTTCGGCGGTCTCGCCTATAACTATGCCTGTTCCGTGGTCGATAACAAGTCTTCTGCCTATTGTAGCCCCCGGGTGGATTTCAATCCCCGTTTTTCTCGCGGCACGCTGAGAAATGAGACGGGCTCTGAAAAAATGGCCCTTTAAAAAAGCCTTATGCGCTCTTCTGTACATTCTTATAGCCTTAAGCCCAGGATACAGCAGAAAAATCTCCAAGCTGTTTCTTGCCGCGGGGTCGCGGTCCTTGATAGCCTGAATATCCTCTTTTAAAACATCAAACAAAATTTATCAGCTCCGAAAATTATTTGGAAGAATTGATAACGCTCTTATTCCCCGTTAAATAGATTGCCCCCGAAACGGTGCAAAGCACCGCGGTTACCCAGAAAAGAAGAATAATCACCGCGTCAAGCGCGTTTATGAGCGGAATTGAAAGCTTAAAAAATTCCGAAAGCCCGTAAACAAAAAGCGCAAGAACAATGCTAACCATCTGGCTGACGGTTTTTGCCTTGCCCCAGATATTTGCGGCAATTACCTTTCCGCCGCTCGTTACAACAACAAGTCTGAGCGAGGAAACGAGGAATTCTCTGAAAAGCACTAAAAATGTGATAGCCGTCACCTGAATACAGAGCGCTTTTTTATCGGCAAACATACTTATAAAGCCAAGATATGCCGCTGTTGTGAGCATTTTATCGGCAAGCGGGTCTAAAAATTTCCCGAAATCGGTTACAAGGTGGTTTTTTCTCGCTAACTTCCCGTCAATCATATCCGTAAGCGAAGCCGCGGCAAAAAGGATAAGAGAAACCGTGTAATGAAAAGGAAATTCTATAAGCATTGTTGCCATAAATACGGGTGTTGCGATTATTCTTGCAACGGTAAGCTTATTCGGTGTGTTCATTTTAAATCAACTCTCCTAATAAATCATATTCAACAGTATCGTTTATTTTAACCTTAACATAGTCTCCTATTTTTAAGGGTCTGCCTGAAATAAAGAAAATTTTGCCGTCGATTTCGGGCGCGTCGGCATAAGAGCGGCCGTAGTAGCACCTGATATAATCGTCATACCCCTCAATGAGAACCTCGAAAATTTTGCCTATCTTCTCATTGTTCTTTTCGTTATTTACCGCAAGCTGTGTTTCCATAATGCTTTCCATGCGGTCAACCTTTGTCTGCTTCTCAATCTGTTCGGGCATATTTGCGGCAACGGTATTTTCCTCCGCTGAATACGGGAAACATCCGAGCCTGTCAAATTTTATATCCTTGACAAACTGTGCAAGCTGAGTAAACTGCTCCTCGGTTTCCCCGGGAAAGCCTGTTATAAGCGTAGTGCGAAGAGTGATATCGGGCACCTTGCTTTTTATTCTTTCAATCAGCGCCCTTAAAGACTTTTCGTCTCCCTTGCGGTTCATCTTCTTTAAAATTTCGCCGTTTACATGCTGAATCGGCATATCAAGATATTTACAGAGCTTCTTTTCCTTTGCGATAAGCTCCAGAAGATCGTCGGTTATCCGCTCGGGGTATGTATAAAGCGTTCTTATCCAGTGGAGCTTTTCGATTTTTACAAGCTCCTTTAAAAGCTCGGTAAGCATGGGCTTGCCGTAGATATCGGTGCCGTAGGCGGTAGTGTCCTGAGCGACAACTATAAGCTCGGTAACACCCCTGTCCGCAAGTCTTTCAGCCTCGCTTACACAGTCCTCTATTGTTCTGCTTCTCATTCTTCCTCTTATCTGAGGAATTGCGCAGTAGGTACAGCAGTTATCACAGCCGTCACCTATTTTAAGATAGGTTGAAAAGCTGTAGCCGCCGAGAATTCTGTCGCCGTTTAAATCAAGGGACAGCTTATCGCCGTAGGAATTGACGGCTTTTTTATCAAGCGCGGCTCTGACGATTTCGGCAATATTTCCGTTCGACCCTATTCCGACGCAGACATCGGCCTCGGGAATTTCCTTTGTCACATCGTCCTTATATCTTTCAGCGAGGCACCCCGTTACGATAAGCGCCTTACACTTACCGTTCTTTTTATACTGCGCCGCCTCTAAAATATTCTCGATAGCCTCCTGCTTTGCTTCCTCGATAAATCCGCAGGTGTTTATAATTATTGCGTCGGCTTCGCTTTCCTCGGTGCTTATTTCAAACCCCGCGTCCGCAAGGGTTTTGAGCATCATTTCGGCGTCCACCTGATTTTTCGGACACCCGAGACTTACCATACTTACCTTTATCATTTAATAAAAATCCTCTTCGTCAGCCAAATTTTCGCTGTATTTTTT
>ERZ808242.255-NODE-255-length-40003-cov-10.554971_pt1 | contig 40003 bp, 27 predicted proteins | sample MGYA00521244_ERZ808242 | MGnify/ENA primary metagenome ERZ808242 (study PRJEB31516, sample SAMN03275573) | gut metagenome | biome: mammalia-associated habitat; material: feces | host: Papio cynocephalus | place: Kenya | collected 2012-07-27 ... | reverse complement strand
GCTGACGCTTAAATTTTAAAGTTTTAGAAAAAACTATTCCAAACAAACAACATAGAAGCCTGTTCTCGCCAGAGAGCAGGCTTTCTTCGTATATTTAATTTCTTCTACCTATAAAACATTTTTCTATCCTACATTGCCGGAAACATATCCTACGTATAGAACCATAATTATTCTAAAGCTTGGAACATATATCCTAAAGCGTAGAACATATATTCTAAAGCTTGGAATAGAGATTTCCCCCTGTGTTCTCCCAAAAACATATCAACATAAAAACACTACATTAAAAATATTATAATAGAAAAAAACAAAAAAGTCAGTAAAAGTTTGCGTTATCACAAATATTTTTTGTAATTTTGCCTTCAAATAGAAATTAAATATTAAAAAAGACATTTTATGCTTACACTCAAACTTATCAGTGAAGAAACTGAACGTGTAGTTAAAGGTCTCGAAAAGAAGCATTTTCCTAATGCTCGTGAGGCCGTAGAGAAAGTTTTAGAGTACGACAAGATTCGTCGTGAGGCTCAGCAGAAGTTAGACAACAACAAACAGCAGGCCAACCAATTTGCCAAACAAATTGGTGCTCTGATGAAGGAAGGCAAGAAAGAGGAGGCTGAGAGTGCCAAGGCTCAGGTAGCCAATCTCAAGGCTGACGCGAAGGCTCTCGAAGAGATCATGGAGAAAGCCCAAAACGATATGACCAACCAGTTGCTCGAAATCCCTAACATACCTTGCGACGAGGTTCCTGAGGGAAAGGACGCAGCCGACAACGTGGTAGTGAAAGAAGGTGGCGAAAAGCCAAATCTTGCCCCTGACGCTCTCTGCCATTGGGATCTCTTGAAAAAGTATAACCTCGTGGATTTCGACCTCGGCGTGAAAATTACAGGTGCAGGTTTCCCTGTATATATTGGCAAGATGGCTCGTTTCCAGCGTGCCCTGGAGGCTTTCTTCCTCGACGAGGCTCGCAAGAGCGGATATTTGGAGATTCAACCTCCATACGTGGTAAATGAAGACTCTGGTCGTGGCACCGGTCAGTTGCCAGACAAGGAGGGCCAGATGTACCACGCTAATCTCGACAACCTCTTCCTCATCCCTACAGCTGAAGTTCCTGTAACTAACATCTTCCGCGATGTTATCCTCGACGAGAAGGATCTCCCTATCAAGCGTTGCGCTTACTCAGCTTGCTTCCGTCGCGAGGCTGGTAGCTATGGTAAAGATGTACGTGGTTTGAACCGCTTACACCAATTCGACAAGGTGGAGATTGTTCGTATCGACAAGCCAGGTCACTCTTACGAGAGCTTGAAGGAAATGCTCGACCACGTAGAGGGACTTCTTAAGAAGTTGGAGTTGCCTTATCACATTCTTCGACTCTGTGGTGGCGACATGAGCTTTACCTCTTCTATCTGCTACGACTTCGAGACATGGAGCGCAGCACAGAAACGTTGGTTGGAAGTATCTTCTGTATCCAACTTCGAGAGTTATCAAGCCAACCGCCTCCACTGTCGTTATCGCCACGCTGACGACAAAAAGATTGAGCTTTGCCATACATTGAACGGCTCAGCTCTCGCATTGCCACGAATTGTTGCCACTATCTTGGAGAACAACCAGACCCCTGAGGGAATCCGCGTTCCTAAGGTATTGGTACCATACTGCGGCTTCGACATGCTCGACGACAAGAACTTCGAGTAATCTCATATAAAACATTATAACATATAAGTACGAGGATAACTTCGGCTACTACAAAAGGCGGCCGACGTTATCCTTTTGCTTTATAATACCAGCAAACACGAAACAACTAGCAAAAGAAAAAAGATGAGTCTAACAAGACATCATCTATCATCAACAATAAGTAACACAACGAAACACAATTGCCAATGAACAAGATTATCAGAAAAATACAATACTCAGAGAAGGTTTACCGCTTCGATGTAGAAGCACCTCTCATCGCCAAAAGTCGCAAGGCTGGCAATTTCGTCATTATCCGTGTGGACACCAACAGTGAGCGTATGCCACTCACCATCGCTGATGCAGATATAGAGAAAGGAACCATCACCCTCGTGGTGCAAAAAGTGGGTCTCTCCTCTACCAAGCTCTGTGCACTGAACGAAGGAGATGAAATCCAAGATGTAGTAGGTCCACTAGGAAACCCCACTCATATCGAGAACTTCGGCACCGTGATTTGTGCAGGAGGTGGCGTTGGTGTGGCTCCAATGCTCCCTATCATCAAAGCACTGAAGGCAGCGGGCAACCGAGTGCTCTCTGTCATTGCAGGCAGAAGCAAAGACTTAGTCATCATGGAGAACGAGGTACGCCAGTCGAGCGACCAACTGATTATTATGACCGATGATGGCAGCTATGGCGAGAAAGGAGTGGTAACCGTAGGTATAGAAAAGCTCATCAAGCAGGAACACATCGACAAGGTATTTGCCATCGGTCCCCCCATTATGATGAAGTTCTGCTGCCTCCTCACCCAGAAATATCAATTGCCTACCGATGTTTCGCTCAATACAATCATGGTAGATGGTACAGGTATGTGTGGTGCTTGCCGACTCACCATAGGTGGGAAAACCAAATTTGTGTGCATCGACGGTCCTGAGTTTGATGGCACTAAGGTAGATTGGGACGAAATGTTCAAACGCATGGGTACTTTCCGTAATGCCGAACGAGAGGAGATGGAGCACTTTGAGGAGCATTTGGCTACCGTGCACGCACAGAAGAAAAAGGAGACTACCGATGTGACGATGGACGTGATGCCAACAGATGAATGTATCGATATATTGACAGACCGTAACGCAGCTTGGCGCAAGGAGTTACGAAGTTCGATAAAAGCAAAGGAACGCACAGCCATCGAGCGTGTAAAGATGCCAGAACTAGACCCGAAATACCGTGCCACCACTCGCACGGAAGAGGTAAACATCGGACTGACCAAGGAAATGGCCATGACCGAGGCAAAGCGATGCCTAGACTGTCCTAGACCAACCTGCATGGAGGGATGCCCAGTGAGCATCAACATACCATCATTTATCAAGAACATCGAGCGTGGACAGTTCCTCGCCGCAGCCAAAGTGCTGAAAGATACATCAGCCCTACCCGCCGTATGTGGTAGAGTTTGTCCTCAAGAGAAGCAGTGTGAGAGCAAATGCGTACACCTTAAAATGAACGAGCCTGCCGTAGCTATCGGATACCTGGAAAGATTCGCCGCCGACTACGAGCGTCAGAGTAGCAACATCAGTGTACCTCCATGCGACGAGAACAACGGCATCAAGGTAGCCGTGGTAGGATCGGGACCATCTGGTTTAAGTTTTGCGGGTGACATGGCGAAAAAGGGGTTCGATGTAACTGTATTTGAAGCCTTGCACGAGATAGGTGGCGTTTTGAAATATGGCATACCTGAATTCCGTTTGCCAAACGCCATTGTGGATGTTGAAATAGAGAACCTGCAGAAGATGGGTGTAAAGTTTGTTACCGACTGCATCGTAGGTAAGACCATCTCGGTGAAAGACCTGAACGAGCAGGGGTTCAAAGGTATCTTCGTAGGTTCAGGAGCTGGGTTGCCTAACTTTATGAACATTCCGGGTGAGAATGCACTCAACATTATGTCATCCAACGAGTATCTTACCCGAGTAAACTTGATGGACGCTGCCAATCCACATAGCGACACCCCTATCAACCTGGGCAAGAATGTGGTAGTAGTGGGCGGTGGCAACACAGCCATGGACAGCTGCAGAACCGCCAAACGACTAGGTGCTGATGTAACATTGGTGTACCGTCGCTCGGAAGCTGAGATGCCTGCACGTCTGGAAGAAGTAAAACACGCCAAGGAGGAAGGCATACACTTTATGACACTGCACAACCCGAAAGAATATGAGGCTGACGAGCAGGGAGCTGTCAAGGCTGTGATACTCGACGTGATGAAACTGGGCGAACCAGACGCTAGCGGCCGCCGTCGCCCAGAGGCTACAGACGAGACCGTGACATTGGAGTGCGACCAGGTTATTGTGGCTGTAGGTGTAAGCCCTAACCCTCTAGTTCCTCAGAGCATAGAAGGCTTGGAGCTAGGACGCAAGAATACCATCGTAGTAAATGAGCAGATGCAGAGTTCCCAAGAGGAAATCTATGCTGGGGGCGACATTGTGAGAGGTGGTGCCACTGTGATTCTCGCCATGGGTGACGGCAGAAAAGCAGCACTCAACATGAACGAACGACTGATGAAACAACGGAAAAAGAAGTTATAGTTACAGAACATACAGCTACGAAATGTTGTAAAAAGTTGTAAAAAAATAGGACGAGTTAGGCGTTACGTTACAGTTGTTACAGTTTTTTTGTCCATTTTCTCATGTTTTCTCTCTTTGTGAAAAAGTATATAATTTAATTACTATATATATTAATATATATAGTAAAATTTAGTTTAAGATAATGATTGCATTTTGAAAACTGTAACAACTGTAACGTAACGCAAAACTCCCCAAAAGGACACAATGAATTCATACCGATAAAACTATGAGCTTTCCGGGAAAAAAACTATGAGTTTGAAAAATTAAGATCTTCGTTAACAGATTTTCACAGACGGATACGCATAAAATTTGGCGGAGTCCCGAAATCATCGTACCTTTGCAGCGTGATTAAGATTACAGATTAAATCTGAGTCCGAATTGGAAATTGAAGTTTAACTTCTTATCCTTGAAAGTATTCTCTATCTCGCTGCCGTTATCGAAATAATATTTCATACCAGGTTCAACATATAATCCCAACTTCGACGTGATGTCGTACTGCGCTCCTAGCGAAACCTTGCCCGAGAACTGTGTTCTGTCTCGCTTTACAAACTCTTTCTCTTCTCCGTTCTCCTCGGTATGATTCTTTACATTCCAATCAGCTTCTGCACCAGCCATCACATAAGCATGAAAGTCATTGCTTCGCCAAAATTCATAATTTACACCTAAAGGAACACCTACATAGTGAAGCACCTGATGGATGCTGTAACTATTGCTGTAGTAGGGCTTGAAATCAGAAGATGTATATGTATAGACTACGCCAGTGCTCAACGACAAACGGGGTGCTATACCAAATGCCACTTGCACACCCGCAGAAACAGGGGCATGGTGCTTCGCATCGCCTAGACTAGTCTTCTGAACACTTCTATAAGATGCAAGCAAATAATTCACGCCATTATCGGCACCCTCAGATGGATTGGCAACGATTCCAGGCACAGGGGCTGACAAAACACCAGAGCTTGGTCCGCCGGCAGCGTCACCAGAACCAGAAAAGCCTCCTATGCCCTCTGGCTTCAGATTCTCTGCATAGAGTTTTACCGCCCAACCTGAGTTGCCTTCACCATGACGAGAAACGACATAAGATGAAGCGACCTGCGAAGTGCTTGACGTTCTTGCCAAAGCCAATTGCATTTCCGATGCGCCATTAGCACCAGCAACTGAATCTGCCACTTCAGATGTTTCCATAACGCCACAAGCATTTGTGGATTTCGAAACATCATCATACTTGGTAGTTGTTAACGTTGTAGCCGATGAAGGGGACGAAGCGGAAGTAACAGGCAAAGGGGATTGTATTTCCGGTAAATCAATATTGCTAGATTCCGCCAAAATTCCCCTACTAGATGCGGAAAAATGATCTGAGGCGGCGGAATGACCACATGCCAAGGAACGACTAGAGGCTGAGAGATGGCTAGACGTTGGTGTGCCAGATTGCTGCAAATAGACATAGCTCCCCCCTACAGCCAGCAAAGCAACCGCAGCTGCAACCGCTGACCACCTGTAAAGAGAAATCTTTCTGCTGCTATGCTGAGGCATGTTCTCGGTTTCCATTTGAGCCAGCGATTGTTCGATGCCAGCCCACAAATCCTTGCTGACAGGTTCTTGAAAATCTGCCAGTTGATTGTGAAGTTTGGTTGTCCAATCGTTGTTACTCATATTTTTTTTCGTTTAAAAAATTGTTTAATGAATCATTTAATGGTTTGTCAGACGGATCACCCATTGCTATCAACGACGAAGTATTTGCAGATTTCTGCGGCGAACCATTTTCCAAATAATCTTTAATTTTTTTGCCCAAGAGTTTCTTCGCTCTGAGAAACTGGGATGCGGACGAACTTTCCTTAATGCCCAGTCTTTCGGCTATCTCCTTATGACTGAGCTGCTCAAACACAAACATATTGAGCACTAATCGATAACCATCAGGAAGTTCTCCTATCATCCTCGTCAACTCTTCTGGCGGCACTCGATCTACCTCTGGCGTTTCCTCCTCCACAGCATCGGGAATATCATCAACGAAAGTGATGCGGCTCTGCTTCCTCATAAACCCAACTGCCTCATTAGCCACTATGCGAAGCAACCATCCTTTCAAAGAACCTTCCCCACGAAACTCGAAATGGGCAATGCTAGAGAAAACCTTCACAAAACTATCCTGAACCACATCCTCGGCATCATCACGCAGAGGGACATACCGCAGCGCTACAGCCATGGCATATCCTACATAGCGATCGTACAGCCTATGCATCGCCATCCTACTGCCGCTATTGATGTCATCGAGAAGTTCCTTTTCTGTTTCCAATTTTCTCCTTACTTTTACTCTTTAAACGAACATACCTGAAAAACCTTGCATCAAAAAAACAAATATTTTCCCTTTGAATCCAGTTTTTCTCACTTAAGAGGCTGGAATAATATACAATACTTTTCCTCTATACGGAGATGACCATCCCCTCATTGGTTAAATAGCTTTCCGGGAAAACATCTTTCGCTTCGTCGAGCAGCACCTGCTCATTGTTATAACGGGCACTATAGTGCCCTAGCAACAACTTGCCCACCTTGGCATCCCTAGCCACCATTGCAGCCTGTTGCGCAGTACTATGGTTATAGAGCTTAGCCCTGTCCTCATGCTCCGAGGTATAGGTGCTTTCGTGGTAGAGCAAGGTTACGCCCTTCACCTTTTCCCAAAGATTCGGAATGTAGCGGGTATCGCTCATATAAGCATAGCTGCGTGGTGGGTCTGCTGGGACTACGAGACGTGCGTTCGGAATTACGTCACCATCCTCATTGGTCCAGTCTGCTCCATTTTTGATATTATTGATTTGGCTCACAGGAATGCCACAGTAATCTATCATATCCCTACGAATATGGGGCAGCGTAGGCTTCTCCCTGAAAATGTAGCCGCAACAAGGCAATCTATGCTGCAAAGGTACAGTCTCGACAGTGAGCGAATGGTCCTCGTAGATCACCCGCGACTTTTCCGTATCCACAGGTATCATCTCCATCTCATACTCCATAGTCTGCATAAAGAACTCCACTTGTTGCTTGAACAGAGTTTCATATTCCTTTGGCGCATAGATTCTTAACTTAGAAGTTCTCCCAAGCATACCCAAAGTGGACAACAACCCCATCAAACCGAAACAATGATCGCCATGCATGTGGGTGATGAAAATGGCATTGAGCTTGGAGAAGTGGATGTGCGAGCGGCGAAATTGCATCTGTGCTCCTTCGCCACAATCCACCATAAAGCACTTTCCTCGCAGCTCGATGAGTTGCGAGGAAGCATTGTGCCTGAGGGTGGGCAGCGCACTACCACACCCTAAAATATGTATTTTAAATGGTTCCAATTGAAATGATAATTTATAGAAACATCTACTAAACGTATTAAACGAGAAAGACATCCATCAATAAATGGATTCTCCCCCATCTTACTCCTGGCGCTTGAAAACATAAATGCCCTGTGTGTTCTCCAACATCAAGCTGTCGGAGCCGAGCTTGTCGATGGCGAAAGTATCCTTGTTGAGCAAGAGCTTGCCATTCAGTATCTTCCAAGTTGTCCAAGGGTTGGTCTCTGCCTTCACATTGTTCTTTACCTCGCCACCCTCCATGATGTCGAAGTTCTTGTCAAGCGAAGTCCATTTACCCAGCAAGGAAGTCAAATTGATGACTTTCTGTGCCACCATCTCGCCATCCTGTGCCTTATAGCCAATGAGGGCAATACGGTCGCCCGCCAACAACCCACCTTGCACGATGTCGGGCTGTTCGTCGTCAATGAAGACGGTGAGCGTATCTCCCTCGTCGGAAATCAACTCCAAGCTGTGCATGGAGGTTCCTTCTCCACACACGCCATATATCGTTGAGTCATTGGCAGCATCATCCACGTCTATGGAGTCATTGGTAGTAATCACCTGTGCCGACTTCTTATCCTTGCAGCTGTTGGCAGCGAAAAGCATACCCACAGCCAGCACCATATAAACTAATCTTTTCATCATATATTAAATCTTAAAGTTTTATTCTTTCTTCTCTTGTCTCTTAGCTTCATCCCATAGTTCATCCATTTCTTCCAAGGTCATATCCTTCAAGTTTTTACCTTGTTTGATGGAATGGTCTTCCACATAGTTGAAACGGCGGATGAATTTCTGGTTTGTCTTCTCCAGGGCATTGTCTGGATTAAGCTTATACAAACGAGCGGCATTGATAACCGAGAAGAGGAAATCACCAAGTTCCTGGGTAGAATTTTCCTTGTCATCCTTGGCTAGTTCCACTTTAAGTTCCTCAAGTTCTTCCTGCACCTTGTCCCACACATCTTCCTTCTCCTTCCAATCAAAGCCCACGTTGCGTGCCTTATCCTGTATGCGATAAGCTTTGATGAGGGAAGGGAGGGAATTAGGCACGCCGCTCAATACTCGCTCGTTGCCATCCTTCTCCTGTTGCTTAATTTGCTCCCAGGTCTTCTCCACGCCAGCAGCAGTCTTGGGTTTGTTCTCACCCAAAGCTGTAGTCTCGTCAGAAGAGCTGCGATACACCACTTGCCCCTCGTCGTTGATATACATGTCGGGGTTGGAGACAGTCCAATTGCCTTCTTCCTTCCAGTTGATAAATGGATGGCGGAACATCAACTTGTCCGCCTCCTGATTACAAACATCGCAAATGTCAAACTCTTCGTCTTCCCTGCCAATAATGCTATAAAACATCACATGCTCCAAGACATCACCCAATTCTTTCTTAATATCCTTGTAATCTCGCTTCATAAGCGCATCGCAAAGTTCGAAAGTCTCCTCGATGGTGTTCGGGCGAAGACTCTCAAAAGTCTGCTTCTTGTCCCATGGACACTGGAGGCGCAGGCGATCCTGCACATCCATCAAACGGCTGAATGCCGCCAGTTTTTCTTCTCTTGTATGCATTTTATTTTATCAAAGTCTATTACAAATTATTATTACGTTCTTCCCCGGCTTTGCTATTCCGTGACCTATTTTACTGCATTACTCACCATACTTTACTATAGTTTATGCAAAAATTGATAATTTATGCTGCAAAGATAATGATTTTCGCCCAAAAATTAGTATCTTTGCACCGTTTTTTATATGAAATAAAGAAAAAAGAATAAAAACATAGATATAAACAATGGAATTAGCAAGTAAGTACGATCCACAAGCAGTGGAAAGTAAATGGTATCAGTACTGGCTCGACAACAAGCTCTTCAGCTCCAAGCCAGATGGTCGTGAACCTTATACTGTGGTCATCCCACCACCTAACGTGACGGGTGTGCTCCACATGGGCCACATGCTCAACAATACAATCCAGGATATTCTCGTGCGCCGTGCGCGCATGGAGGGTAAGAACGCATGTTGGGTTCCGGGCACCGACCACGCCAGCATCGCCACAGAGGCCAAGGTTGTAAACCGCCTCGCACAACAGGGCATCAAGAAGACAGACCTCACCCGTGAGGAGTTTCTCAAGCACGCTTGGGACTGGACACACGAGCATGGCGGCATTATCCTCAAGCAGCTCCGCAAGCTTGGCGCTAGCTGTGATTGGGACCGTACAGCATTCACGATGGACGAGACTCGCTCTCGCGCTGTCATCCATGTGTTCTGCGACCTTTATAAGAAAGGACTCATCTATCGTGGCGTACGCATGGTAAACTGGGATCCTAAGGCTCAGACTGCCCTTAGCGACGAGGAGGTAATTTATAAAGACGAACACTCCAAGCTCTACTATCTGAAATACTATGTAGTGGAGAACGATTGCAAGCAGGTGGAGGAAGGCAACGTGATGCACAAGGACGAAAAGGGTTACTACGCTGTGGTAGCCACCACACGTCCTGAGACCATCATGGGCGACTCTGCCATGTGCATCAACCCAGAAGACAAGAAGAATACTTGGCTGAAGGGCAAGCATGTAATTGTGCCTCTCGTTAACCGCGAAATTCCTGTCATCGAGGACTCTTACGTTGACATTGAGTTTGGTACAGGATGCTTGAAGGTTACTCCTGCCCACGATGTGAACGACCACGCCCTCGGCTTGAAGCATGGCTTGGAAACCATCGACATCTTCAATGATAACGGTACCATCAGCGAGGCAGCCGGCATGTACGTGGGGCAGGATCGCATGGACGTACGCAAGCAGATTGCCATCGACCTCCAGAACGCTGGACTTATGGAGAAGATAGAGGACTATAATAATAAGGTGGGATTCTCCGAGCGCACCAATGTGCCTATCGAGCCAAAGCTCTCTACACAGTGGTTCCTCAAGATGCAGCATTTCGCAGACATTGCCCTTCCTCCTGTTATGGACGACGACATCGAGTTCTATCCTAAGAAGTATAAGAACACCTACCGTCACTGGCTGGAGAACATCAAGGACTGGTGCATCAGCCGTCAGCTCTGGTGGGGACATCGCATCCCTGCCTACTACTTCGACAACAACGGCAAGAAAGACTTTGTTGTTGCCGAGACCGCTGAAGAAGCTCTGAAGATGGCTCAGGAGAAGAACGCCAACGTAAAGGCAGAGGACTTGGAGCAGGAAAGTGACTGCCTCGACACATGGTTCTCTTCTTGGTTGTGGCCTATCTCTTTGTTTGATGGCATCGAGCATCCAGACAATGAGGAGATCAACTACTATTACCCTACCAGCGACTTGGTTACGGGTCCAGACATCATCTTCTTCTGGGTGGCACGTATGATTATGGCAGGCTACGAGTATCGTGGCAAGATGCCATTCAAGCACGTTTACTTCACAGGTATCGTTCGTGACAAGCTCGGTCGCAAAATGAGCAAGAGCCTCGGTAACTCTCCAGACCCACTCGACCTCATCGACAAGTTTGGTGCCGACGGTGTTCGTATGGGAATGATGCTCTCTGCCCCAGCAGGCAACGACATCCTCTTCGACGAGAGCCTCTGCGAGCAGGGACGTAACTTCAACAATAAGATTTGGAATGCCTTCCGCCTCGTCAAAGGCTGGGAGACTGCCGACATCCAGCAGCCTAAGAGCGCAGAAATCGCTGTGAAATGGTTCGACGCCAAGCTCAAGGAGGTAAATGAGGAGATGCAGAAGCAGTTTAAGGAGTATCGTATATCCGAGGCATTGATGACTGTCTATAAATTGTTCTGGGATGAGTTCTCATCTTGGTACTTAGAGATGGTGAAGCCTGCATACGGTCAGCCTATCGACCAGAAGAGCTACGATGCGACCTTGCGTTTCTTCGACGCTCTCTTGAAGATGCTTCATCCATTTATGCCATTCATCACCGAGGAGTTGTGGCAGCATATCTATGAGCGCAAGGACGGCGAGAGCATCATGCGTGAGAAGTTGGAGATTCCTGCTCCTACAGCCGACGACATCAAGCTTACCACCGACATCGAGAACGTGAAGCAGATTATCGCAGGCGTTCGTACCGTTCGCAACCAAAAGAACATCGCTCAGAAAGAGCAGTTGACCCTTCAGGTAGTGGGCAAGAACGACTTCGAGGCTTACAACGACGTAACTCTCAAAATGGGTAACCTCGATAAGATTGAGGTCATCGCCGAGAAGAGTGCCGATGCATCTAGCTTTATGGTAGGAACCGACGAATTTGCAGTACCATTGGGCGACCTCATCGACGTGGCTGCCGAGATCGAGAAGGCAGAGGCACAGCTCAAGCATCTCGAAGGCTTCCTCATGGGCGTTCGCAAGAAGCTCGGTAACGAGAACTTCGTGGCTCATGCACCAGAGAAGGTAGTGGCCCTGGAACGCAAAAAGGAAAGCGACTCCGTGGAGAAAATCGCAGCCCTCAAGGCAACCATTGAGGAGCTTAAGAAGAAGTAACATTTTATTTAAAATATCAAGGAGTTAAAGAAGTTATAGGAGTTAAAGAAGCTAGGGTCTAACGGCTGTTGCTTCCAGCGATTGAATCGCATAACTTCTTTAGCTTCTTTAATTCATTTACATTTAACCCAACAAATAGATGAAGAAGCTTTTCACCTTTTTGATAAGTATGCTTACGCTGACCTCAACCTTCTGCAGTTGCAGCGATGAGGCTTTTGACGTGGACAGCGTCAATAAGCAGACCATCCTCGTGTTCTATCCTTGGACGGGCGGCACCAATACATCCGGGCTGACATCTTATCTCAAGCAAAATGTAGATAGCATCTGCCAGGGCATCATCGACAAGAAGGGACTCACCAACTCTCGTGTGATGCTCTTCTTCAGCGACAAATACAACCAGAGCACAGTCTACGACCTACAGTATGATGCCACCACCAAAACCGTGAGCCGAGTGCCAGTGAAAACTTACGAGGGCAACGACTATTGCACCGCCGAGGGATTTGCCGACGTACTGAATGAGGTGAAGCAAAATGCCGAGGCGCTCAACTATGCCCTCGTCGTGGGAGCCCATGGCTGTGGATGGACTTACTCCAGCGACTGGGTAAACTACCCATACAATGCCCGTCCTCAGCTAGGAAACTATTCTGGCGATAAAAGCAATCCCAGCAGGAAGAACAATTCCGCCAGCCTCAATAAAGACAGTTTCAGTGGCATCCAGTTTGGAACAGACCCCAACCTGCCCCTTACTCGATTCTTTGGTAGCGTGAGCCTGAGCGACAACGCCATCGACGTAAGCACATTGGCTGAGGGAATCAAAATGAGCGGCATCAAGATGCAATACATTCTCTTCGATGCTTGTTACATGGGGAACGTGGAGACGGCCTACGAACTGAAGGATGTCACCAACTACATGATTTCGTCGAGTAGCGAAGTAATGGGTGCGGGCGTTCCTTACCGTACAATATGGAGCTACCTCAACTCTGCAACCCCGAACTACTCAGGCATCGTGAGCGGCATCGTGAACTTCTATCAGACGAGCGACCAACCCTACTGCAATATGGCTGCCATCGACTGTCGGCAGATGGATAAGCTTGCAAGTGTGATGAAGGAAATCAACAGTAAATACACACTCTCATCCACCGTACCACTCGACTCTATCCAACCACTCGACGGTTTCTCTCCCAACCTTTTCTACGACATGTCGGTGTATGTAGATAGTCTCTATCCTAGTGGCTACTTGAAAGACCAATATACGGCGCAGATGAAGCTCACCGTAAAGGCTGCGGCTCACACCGATGAGGCTTACACAGCTCTAAAAGGAGGGATATACGGCACAAGTTTCAAGGTGAAAAATTATAGCGGACTTTCTATCTCAGATCCTAGCCAGCACAGCGTAGCCATCAAGGGAAGAGAAAAGACAGGCTGGTGGAAAGCTACACACTAAGGACAAATACAAAAGTGAATTTCTAAAAGTGTGGTAAGAAGAATGAAGTGCGAAAAGAACAAAACAGAACAAGAAATCTAGAAAGAAAAATTCTATAGAATAAGATTATTTTGGATATGGAATATTTTATAATCGACAATAATGGACAACAAGCGGGTCCGTTTAGCCTTGACCAACTTGTGCAGAAAGGAATTACCCCTGAAACATTGGTTTGGAAACAAGGCATGGCCGACTGGACACCTGCCTGGAAAGTAGATGATATGAAAGCCGTATTGGAGGCTGTAGAGGCTGACAAGCAGAACCAAGCAACCAACAACATGAACAATTCTGCCAATAACGGTTTCAACCCTAATGGCGGGAACACAGGTTTCAACACTAGCAGGGAAAGCACTGGATTCAACACAAACAGAGGCAACACAGGATTTTATCATAACAACGGAACGGTTCCTCCCGACTTCTCCCAGCAGCCCCAACAAGAGGCTTATCAGTCTGCTCCAAAGAATAATAAGAAGAAGGGACATTTCGCCCTAAAAGTTATCATCGGCCTCATCGTCTTCATCATCGCCATGCTTGCCTTTACCAACCCAAGCGCAGAAGACCACAAGGAGAAGGTGCGCACAGAAGCAGGCAAAGCCATCGAGAAAGCTACTTCGACCACCGACAACAACTTTTTCTCGCAGGCACTACGTTCCGTGGCGAAGATGATGGCCGACAACGTGATGGGCGAAGCTATGGACCAACTCTTCGAATACCACAACTATATCGTATGCTCTACGGGTAGTGTAAATCTTGACGGAAAGGATCACACCATCAGTTTCGGTATTCTCGGAAAAGTATATACGATGAATGCCGACGATATGGTAAAGGCTCTGGAAAATAATGACAACCTGCAAATAGAGGAATCCTCATCATCTTCGAATGACGAACAGGGCTATAACAACGGCTCTTCATCTACATCATCGTATGATGATGCCACCCAAGACAATGTGGATGAGAATAGCTCCGGCGACAACAGTAGCACCTCAGCCGATAACGACGACTTGGGAGCAAAAGTGCAAAAGAAATTGGAAGACAAGGCTGCTAAAGCTCTTGACAAGGCAGCAGACAAGGTGAGCAAGAAGATGGAAGAAAAAATCAACCAAAAGCTCAACGAGGTCAACGACTCATCAAAAATCGAGAAGATTCTAGATAAGATCTTGGAACTATTTTAGATAGCACAAAGTTATTTATCGGTCTCTTTCTCTACTCAGAGTCGAAATTTCATACAAAAGTAATCATAAAAATTCATATAAAATGAAGAAATATATCCTATTCCTCCTATTAGCAATAATGGGAACATCACATTTGCAAGCCCAAACATCCACAATGTCGGACGATCAAGTGATGAGGCTGGTGGTCAAAGAGCACGAAAAAGGGACATCGAATGCACAAATTGTCACCAAGCTGATGCAACAAGGAGTGGATATATCCCAGATTAGACGCGTAAGAGAAAAGTATGAAAGGCAGATGAAACAAGGAGGTGTAACCAAAACCTCAACCGAAGTGCCCAACAAGGATACGTCTCGACTACGTTCTAACAACGGAAAGGCTCGTGAAGATTATGGAAAGGGGATTAACTCTGAGTCGCAGAATTACTCCAATTACAGAATAGCCGCTCCAAAAGACGAGAAATACAGGCATACTTTCGACGAAAACGACGAAGAATATATGGACTTTCAAAACGAGATGGACGGAATCATCCCCGACACGGCTATGCTGGTAAAACGTCTGCTCGCCGAAAGAGAGACAAAGAAGAAAAAGGTATTTGGCAGGGACATCTTCAACAACAAGGAGTTGAGTTTCGAGCCCAACATGAATATTGCCACACCTCAGAACTATCGCCTGGGGGCTGGCGATGCTGTCATCATCGACATCTATGGAGCCTCGCAAAAGACTATAGAGAGCACAGTGTCACCCGACGGCGATGTAACCATCGAGGGTTACGGTCCCGTGAATGTGGAAGGACTCTCGGTAGCGCAAGCCAATGCCCGACTCCGCAGTACGTTGGGCAGTCGCTATCGCTCTAGCAAAATCAAGTTGACCGTGGGGCAAACCAAAACCATCATGGTAAATGTGATGGGCGAGGTAAAGACACCAGGTACTTATACCCTATCGGCTTTTGCCACAGTCTTCCATGCGCTCTATATGGCAGGCGGAACCAACGACCTGGGTACATTGCGCAACATCAAAGTGTATCGTCATAACAAACTGGTAACAGTGGTTGACATCTACGATTACATTCTGAATGGCAAGCTTACGGGCAATGTTCGATTGGCAGACAATGATGTCATCGTGGTAGGACCTTACGACTGTCTGGTAACGGTGGCAGGCAAGGTCAAACGCCCTATGATTTACGAGATGAAAAGAAACGAGAGCATTCAGTCTCTCTTGAAATATTCTGGCGGATTCACAGGCGATGCCTACAAAAAATCCGTTCGTGTGAATCGCAAGACAGGGCGCGAGTATGCTATCTATAATGTGGATGAATTCGACTATTCTAACTTCAGGATAGACGATGGCGACTCGGTGAGCGTGGATTCCATCTTGCCTAGGTATGCGAACACGGTAGAAATCAAAGGTGCAGTGTTCCGACCAGGCATGTATAACCTGGGAGAGCAAATCAATAGCGTGCGCACCCTTGTGCAACATGCCGAGGGCTTGACAGAAGATGCCTTTACAGCTCGCGCCGTGATGCACCGAATGAAGCCAGACCGAACCCTTGAGGTGATAGCCATCGACATCGCCGGTATCATGGATGGTTCTGTAGCCGACATTCCGCTAAAGGAGAACGATGTGCTCTTCATCCCTACGAGACAAGACAAGATATCTGAGAGAACCATCACGATAAGAGGCGAAGTGCAATATCCAGGCACATACAAATACGCAGAGAATGAAACCATCGAGGATTTCGTGCTGCAAGCCGGAGGACTCACAGACAAGGCTTCGACCATCAATGTACTGGTGAGCAGAAGAGTGACTGACCCTAAGGCGACCCAGCCCGACAGTATCATAGCACAGACCTTTACCCTCTCGCTAAAAGATGGGTTCGTGGTGGATGGCACACCGGGATTCAAGCTTCTCCCGTTTGACGAGGTCAGCATCCGCAAGAGTCCCGCCTATACCGAACAGCAGAATGTAGAGATAGAAGGAGAGGTGATGTTCGGGGGCATTTACACCCTCGACCGCCGCAATGCCCGTCTCAGCGACCTCTTCAAGAAGGCTGGAGGTAGCACAGGACAAGCTTACATCAAGGGAGCGAGACTGATGCGCAAAGCTAATGAGGCTGAAAGGACAAGAATGGAAGCGGTGCTCAAGATGCAACGAGAGCAACAGCAAAAGAACCTCTTACAGTTGGCGGCAAGCAGCAACAATGCCAGTGCCATCACACAGACAGCTAAGGATGCGCAGAACGCAGACTTGCAGAAGTTTACTGTACCCGACGAATATCCAGTGGGCATAGACTTGGCAGAAGCATTAAAACACCCGGGAAGCGATGCAGACATGATATTGCGTGAGGGCGACCGACTGATAGTGCCTCAATATAATGGTACGGTGAAGATCAATGGCTCTGTGATGTATGCAAATACTGTGGCCTATGAAAAGGGCAAGAGCGTGGCAAGCTACATCGACGAAGCAGGCGGATTTGCAGCCGATGCTAACAAGAGCAAGGCTTACATCATCTATATGAATGGAAAGGTGGCTAAGGTGGGACACGGAGCCAAGGCTCAACCAGGATGCGAAATCGTGGTACCTTCCAAGATGAGACGAAAGATGACTATGGCAGAGACCATGAGTATGGGTAGCAGTCTGTCAAGTATCGCCGCTATGATTGCCACAATTGCTAATCTGAGTAAATGACAAGGAAAATAGATAGAGAGGAAGAATAAAAAAGCAAGTAACACGACCAGATGTTACTTGCTTTTTTATTTTGTCCTGATTGTCTAGTATGATCAACTAGGAAGTTAGAGCTGCTTCATATACTCGGCACACATCTCGGCGCATCTCTCGCCATCCACTCCCGCTGAAACAATTCCGCCCGCATAACCGGCTCCTTCGCCGCAAGGGAAAAGTCCCTGAAGGCGAACATGCTGGAGCGTATCACGATCACGAACGATACGTACCGGCGAAGAAGTTCTGGTCTCCATTGCTATCAGAGTGGCCTCGTTGGTGAGGAAACCATGGGCATTCTTGCCAAAAGTCTTGAATCCTTCCTGTAACCTCTTGGCGACAAAAGGTGGCATCCAGAAATGCAAAGGACTGCTTATGACTCCTGGCGCATAACTTGTCTTCGGTAAATCAAAGCTCAAGCGATTGTTCACGAAGTCGGCCATACGCTGAGATGGAGCTGTCTGTTTCATATTTCCTTGTTGCCAGCATTGTCTCTCCACGATTTGCTGGAAATACATCATGGCCAGAGGGTCTTTAGCCAAATCATCCGCCGTCAATCGGGCAGCACTGTCTGTCTCTGCCTCAGAAGGGATGAAACCTGTTTCAGAATTCGAAGGAATCGAACCAGCCTTAGAGCCAGCAGGCCCCCCGTGTTCCATCACAAACTGAACAACATCCTCGGGATGCGTCTCCACCACCATACCAGAATTACTCCAAGCAGTGCCTCGGTTGCTAGGGCTCATACCGTTCACCACGAGCTGCTCAGGCCCTGTGGCAGCGGGAATCACAAAGCCACCAGGACACATGCAGAAGCTATACACACCCCTGCCATCCACTTGGGTAACAAAACTGTATTCCGCAGCAGGCAGATATTTGCCCCTGCCCTGCTTGTTGTGATACTGAATTTGGTCGATGAGCTGCGAAGGATGCTCTAAGCGAACACCCACGGCGATGCCCTTAGCCTCGATTTCTATCTTCGATGAAGCTAGATAGCGATACACGTCGCGAGCACTATGACCCGTGGCCAGGATGACTGGTCCACGATAAGTTTCCTCGGCTCCCGTCAGCAGATTGACAGCCTCCACTCCTATCACACGGTCGGCTGTGGCTGCATCCATGGCAGCAATCTTCTTTCCATCGCTCGCCAAGATCAATCTAATCATCTTAGTTTGGAAATGCACCTCGCCACCACACTTGATGATGGTGTTGCGCATATTCTCGATGACGCGAGGCAACTTGTCGGTGCCGATATGGGGATGAGCATCCGCCAGGATGTTGGTGTTGGCACCATGCTGGCAGAACACGTTCAGAATTTTATCCACGCTGCCACGCTTCTTGCTTCGCGTATAGAGCTTGCCGTCGCTATAAGCACCAGCTCCACCCTCGCCGAAGCAATAGTTGCTCTCACCGTCCACTTTCTGAGTCTTGGTAATATTAGACAGGTCTTTCTTGCGTTCGCGAACATCCTTGCCACGCTCCAATACTATCGGGCGAAAACCCAGCTCTATCAGTCGAAGGGAAGCGAAGAGTCCGCCAGGTCCCTCACCCACCACGATTACACGAGGACGGCTGCTCACATCGGGGTACTCCGTATGGACATACTGGTCGTCTTGTGGAAACTCGTTGATATAAGCACGCACCTTCAGGTTCACGTAGATAGTGCGCTGGCGAGCGTCGATGCTGCGCTTCAACACACGCACTTGGTTGAGGGTTCTGACATCCAAGCCCTTCTCCTTGGAAAGATAGCGCTTGATGCCTTCCTCGCTGGCTGCCTGTTCGGGCAGAATTCTTATTTGGTATTCTTGTATCATCTTTTCGAATGTTGAATGTTAATGCTGAATGTTAATGTTGAATGTCAAAAGTCTATGATTACGCATTACTTTCTCCCTTTCAAACATCCATCTCTTTCAACACTTCCAATGTATGGAGGTCGTACATCTTGAAATGTCCGTTTTCTAGCGTTGCAAAAGTAGGGACATTGCCACCCTTCGGGAAGGTGATGCTGCCCGTGTTGCACACGGCACGATGGATGGGAGCCTTGCCCGCTTGGAGCGAAGGCACGTCTATGTGGGAGAGTTCCCAGAGATGGGAGTGTCCATAGATGATGGCATCGTATGGTCCCTTAGGCATGTTTTCCTTGTTGTATACATGACCGTGGGTCAAGAGGTATCGCTTGCCGCCGTCCACGAGCAGGGCGTAAGTCTCCATGATAGGGAAATCGAGGAGCATTTGGTCTACCTCGGCATCGCAGTTGCCACGCACGGCGATGATTTTGTCGGCGAGCCGGTTCAGTCGCTCCACGATGCCCTTAGGGTCAATGCCCTCCGGAATACGGTTGCGAGGACCATAGTTGATGATGTCACCCATGATGCACATCATGTCACACTGAGATTGCTCGAAGAAGTCGAGCACACGTTCCAAGGCTGGCAAGCAACCATGGATATCGGAAAATAGTAAATACTTCATCGTTCTATATTTTATCTATTTAAGCCTCGCCTTCTACCCATCTTCTGCCGGACTTTGTATATTTCATCCAAACAACCAAGCATACACTGATGGCAGCGGCCACTGCAAATAATATTGTTAACATTTCCATAATTTACTTCTTTTTAAGTTCAACCTTTAATAAATAATTACCAGCATAGGCAAAAAAACACTGCTGCAATAATAGCAAAAACTATACATGCATAATTTACCATCCCCATCGCCGCCCCCGTGAGCAGAGGCGACAATGCACCTATACCAATACCACTACAACTCATCTTCGACAATCCGAAGAAGTAGTCTGCCAGCATCTCGTTGCGTTTGAAATTGCGCTCCGTGAACTGATTTTTAGAATTGACTTCTGTAACCATAAGCAAATTTGATTCATATCAGTTGCAAAAGTAAGCAAATTATCCGACTCCTCCAAACTTTTCAGCAACAAATCATCACAAATCCTTATATATAATAAGGTATAAGTAGAATAAGATGGAAACTCATACCACGAATTAAGTATTTTCAACTACAAAATGATACTTTTTCGTTAAAATTCTTGGCAGTTTGACGGAATATTTGTACTTTTGCCCTCAAGTTCTGCTTCGGCCCCGGTCGTTTCGGGGGGAGCACTACAATACCAACGCAAAATTCAATAACGTATGAAAGTATTAAAATTCGGCGGAACATCGGTTGGTTCCGTAAAAAGCATCCTCAGCTTAAAACGTATCGTTGAGAACGAGGCAAAGAAACAGAGTGTAGTGGTTGTGGTGAGCGCACTTGGCGGAATCACCGACAAACTCTTGCAAACCTCTCAGCTTGCCCTCAAGGGCGATGAACAGTGGAGAGTCGAATTCGACGCCATGGTTGATCGCCATCACAAGATGATAGATACCATCATCACCGACACCACAGACAGAGAGAACTTGTTTAAATCAGTCGATGCCCTCTTCGAGCAGTTGAAGAGCATCTACTTCGGTGTGTATCTTATCCACGACCTCAGCGAGAAGACCCAGGATGCCATCGTGAGCTACGGCGAGCGACTGAGCTCGAAGATTGTCGCCACACTGATTCGTGGCGCCAAATGGTTTGACTCCCGCAACTTCATCAAGACAGAACGCCTCCACGGCAAGGGCAAGCACACTCTCGACAGTGAGCTGACCAACAAGCTGGTGAAAGACACCTTCGAGGAGCTTCCTCGCATTTCCTTGGTGCCAGGCTTCATCAGCCGAGACAAGAACACCGAGCGCACCACCAACCTCGGACGAGGCGGTAGCGACTACACGGCAGCCATCATCGCAGCTGCACTGGATGCAGAGGTCTTGGAAATCTGGACGGATGTCGATGGATTCATGACAGCCGACCCTAGAGTCATCAAGTCTGCCTATACTATCAACGAATTGAGTTACATCGAGGCGATGGAGCTTTGCAACTTTGGCGCAAAGGTCATCTACCCTCCTACCATTTACCCTGTTTGTATCAAGAACATCCCTATCAAGGTAAAGAACACTTTCAACCCTGATGCCCCTGGCACCATCATCAAGAACAAGATTGATGGCGACTCCAAGCCTATCAAGGGTATTTCCTCTATCAATGGCACGGCCCTCGTCACCGTAACCGGTCTTTCCATGGTCGGCGTCATCGGTGTAAACCGCCGTATCTTCACCGCCCTCACCAACGAAGGCATTTCTGTCTTCATGGTTTCACAGGCTTCTTCCGAGAACTCCACCTCCATCGGTGTGCGTGAGCAGGATGCCGACGAGGCTGTGAATGTACTGAACGAGGAGTTCAAGAACGAAATAGCCGATGGAGCCATGTTCCCTATGCACGCAGAGAAGGGACTTGCCACCATCGCCATCGTGGGCGAGAATATGAAGCACGCGGCAGGTATCGCTGGCAAGCTGTTTGGCACTCTGGGACGCAGCGGAATCTCAGTCATCGCTTGTGCACAGGGTGCATCGGAGACCAACATCTCGTTTGTCGTGAAGAGCGACTTCCTGAGAAAGTCTCTCAACGTATTGCACGATAGCTTCTTCCTCTCAGAATACAAGGTGCTCAACCTCTTCATCTGCGGCGTGGGAACCGTGGGCGGCAAGCTCATCGAGCAAATCAAGAACCAATACGCCGACCTTATGGAGCGCAGCAAGCTGAAGCTCAACGTGGTGGGCATCGCCTCCAGCAAGAATGCCATCTTCAATCGCGAGGGCATCGACCTGGAGAACTATCGTGAGGAGCTGAAGGCTTCCGAGCCTAGCAGCCCAGAGTTGCTGCGCGACACCATCCTGGCGATGAACATCTTCAACAGTGTGTTTGTGGATTGTACGGCTAGCAAGGACGTGGCAGGTCTCTACCAGACCCTCTTGGAGCACAACGTAAGCGTCATCGCCGCCAACAAGATTGCAGCTTCCAGCGAATACGAGAACTACGAGAAGTTGAAGAAGACAGCCATCCAGCGTGGCGTGGTATTCCGTTTCGAGACCAACGTAGGTGCAGGTCTTCCTATCATCGGCACCATCAACGACCTCCGCAACTCTGGCGATAAAATCCTTAAGATTGAGGCAGTTCTGTCGGGTACGCTCAACTTCATCTTCAATGCCATCTCTGGCGTGGTTCCATTCTCCGAGACCGTCAAGCTCGCCAAGGAGAAGGGTTACAGCGAGCCAGACCCTCGCATCGACCTCAGCGGAATGGATGTGGTGCGCAAGCTCGTCATCCTCTCTCGCGAAGCAGGCTACCGCGTGGAGCAAGAAGATGTGGAGAAGAACCTCTTCGTGCCAGACGAGTACTTCAAGGGCAGCATCGAGGACTTCTGGAAGAAGCTCCCTAACCTCGACGCTGAGTTTGAGGCAAAGCGCAAGACACTCGACTTGGAGCACAAGCGTTGGCGCTTCGTTGCTACTCTCGACGGCGGCAAGACCAGCGTGGGCTTGCAGGCTGTAGGTCCAGAGCATCCATTCTACAACTTGGAGGGCAGCAACAACATCGTGCTACTCACCACCGAGCGCTACAAGGAGTACCCTATGATGATTCAGGGATATGGTGCGGGTGCCAGCGTAACAGCCGCAGGTGTATTCGCCAACATCATGAGTATCGCCAATATCTAATTTTCGTCATATCAATCAATAAAGGATAGCAATTATGAAGCACATTATCATACTTGGCGACGGAATGGCAGACCACCCAGTGGAAAGACTGGGTGGCAAGACCCTCCTCCAGTACGCCAACAAACCCTATATGGATATGCTTGCCAAGAAGGGCAAGACAGGACGTCTAGTAACAGTGCCTGATGGATTCCACCCAGGCTCAGAAGTAGCCAACAGCTCTATCATGGGCTACGACCAGAACGAGGTTTACGAGGGCCGCGGACCTCTGGAGGCTGCCAGCATCGGCTATGAGCTGAAGCCTACCGACTTAGCTCTGCGCTGCAACATCATCAATGTGCAGGATGGCAAAATCATCACCCACAACGGTGGAAACCTGGAGACAGAGGACGCCGATGTGCTCATCAAGTACCTCAACGAGACATTGGGCAAGAAATATCCCGAGGTAGAATTTGTGACAGGCATCCAGTACCGCCATCTCCTGGTGGTTCACCACGGCAACAAGAACATCGACTGCGCACCACCTCACGACCATCCAAACGAGGAGTGGCACAAGCTCTTGGTGAAGCCAATCCGACCAGAAGGTGCTGTTGCCGAAGGACACATCACTGCCAACGACACCGCCGACCTCCTGAACCAGCTCATCATCGAGAGCCAGGAGCTGCTGGAAAACCATCCTTTCAACAAGGCACGCAAAGAGCGTGGCGAGCGCATGGCGAACCTCATCTGGCCTTGGGGCGGCGGTTATCGCCCTCACATGCTCACTCTCTCGCAGATGTATCCACAAATCAAGAGAGGCTCCGTGATTTCCGCCGTTGACCTCATCCGAGGCATCGGACATTACGCAGGACTCCGCAATATCATCGTCGAGGGAGCCACAGGTCTTGCCAACACCAATTACGAGGGCAAGGCAGAGGCAGCCATCCAAGCCTTGAAGGACGGCGACGACTTCGTATATGTTCACGTGGAGGCTAGCGACGAGGCGGGTCACGACGGCGACTTGGAGCTGAAGCTCAAGACCATCGAGAACCTCGACAGCCGACTCATCAAGCCTATCTTCGACGAGGTTTCCACCTGGGATGAGCCTGTGTGCATCGCCGTTCTCCCAGACCACCCTACCCCAGTGGAGATTCGCACCCACGTGAAGGAGCCAGTGCCATTCCTCATCTACTATCCAGGCATCGAGGCTGATGGCGTGGAGAAATACGACGAGGTGAGCTGCGTAAGAGGCTCTTACGGCTTGTTGCAGCTGCAAGACTTCATGAATACATTCATGGCCATTGAGTAATGTTTATTGTTTAGTGTTTAATGTTTGATTATGCCTACGGGAAACAAACATCAAACGCTAAACAATCAAGAAACACTAAACATTAAAAAATAAACATTAGAAAAGATGAAATACTATTCAACAAATAAGAAAGCACCAATCGCCGACCTTCACAAGGCGGTAGTCAAGGGTTTGGCAGAAGACCGTGGTCTCTACATGCCTGAAATCATCAAGAAGTTGCCTCAGGACTTCTTCGACCATATCGAGAAACTCTCCTTCCAGGAGATTGCCTACCAGGTAGCCGACGCCTTCTTCGGCGAGGACGTGGATGCAGAATCATTGAAGAAGATTGTCTATGACACCTTGGCATTCGATTGCCCAGTGGTGGAGGTGGAGCCAAACATCTATAGCCTGGAGCTTTTCCATGGTCCTACCCTCGCCTTCAAGGATGTGGGCGCGCGATTTATGGCTCGTCTCTTGCAGTACTTCGTTCGTCAGGAAGGCAAGGAGGAGGTGAACGTGCTCGTGGCAACATCGGGCGATACTGGTTCTGCCGTAGCCAATGGTTTCTTGGGCGTGGATGGAATCCACGTATATGTGCTCTATCCTAAGGGAAAGGTGAGCAAGATTCAGGAGAGCCAGTTCACTACCCTCGGCCAGAACATCACTGCCCTGGAGGTGGACGGCGTGTTCGACGATTGCCAGGCGCTCGTGAAGTCAGCTTTCATGGACGAGGAACTCAACAAGCACATGAAGTTGACCTCTGCCAACTCCATCAATGTGGCTCGCTTCTTGCCACAGGCATTCTATTACTTCAATGCCTACGCTCGCATGAAGGAGAAGGGCTTGGCCGACAAGCTCGTCATCTGCGTACCTAGCGGCAACTTCGGCAACATCACAGCCGGTCTCTTCGGCCATGAGATGGGATTGCCTATCCACCGCTTCATCGCAGCCAACAATGCCAACGACATCTTCTACGAGTATCTGCAGACAGGCAAGTACAACCCTCAGCCTAGCAAGCAGACCATCGCCAATGCCATGGACGTGGGCGACCCAAGCAACTTCGCCCGCATCTACGATCTCTACAAGGGCGACCACGATGCCATCGCAGCCTACATCAGCGGTGCTACTTACAAGGATGAGCAGATTGCCGAGACCATGAAGCAGTGCTACAACGACACCAAGTATGTGCTTGACCCTCACGGCGCTTGCGGCTACCGTGCCTTGAAGGAGCAGTTGAAACCAGGCGAGGTAGGCGTATTCTTGGAGACTGCCCATCCTGCCAAGTTCAAGGAGAAGGTGGACAGCATCTTGGGCAGCGACATCGAGATTCCTGCTCGCCTCGCAGAGTTTATGAAGGGCGAGAAGAAGAGCATCCAAATGACAAAGGATTTCGCTTCCTTCAAGAAATTCTTGATGAACGAGTAAAGCTTCTCTCTATAAAATGAGCGAACTTGCTTGCTAAACGAGTAAAGCTTTTCTCCATGAATAAGCAAACTTGCTTGATGAATGAGCAAACTTTATTGATGAATGAGCAAACTCGCTTGATAAATGTGAATTAATCGAAACAGAAAAGCCTTCCGCTTAAGGGGAAGGCTTTTCTTGTGAATATAAACTTTTGTAATATACAAGAAGGAATAATGAAGATTGTAATTTTAGACGGATATGCTGCCAATCCTGGTGACTTGGATTATCACCTGCTTGAGCAGCTTGGCGAGGTGACCGTGTATCCTCGCACCTCAGACGCAGAGAAAGTGGAACGTAGCAAGGATGCAGACATCATCCTGCTGAACAAGGTACAGATGGACGCAGAGACCTTGAAGCAGTTGCCGAACTTGAAATACATCGGCATCCAAGCCACAGGTTACAATGTGGTGGATATTGAGGCTGCCAAGAAACAGGGCATCATCGTGACCAACATCCCTGCCTACAGCACCGACAGCGTGGCTCAGATGACCTTCGCCCTCATCCTCGCCGTGACCAACCGCGTGGAGCACTACACCCTGGAAAACCGCAACGAGCGCTGGGCTTACAACAAGGACTTCTGCTATTGGGACACCCCGCTGATGGAACTAGCCGGCAAGACGCTGGGCATCATGGGACTTGGCAACATCGGCATGAAGGTGGCTAACATTGCTCGCCAGTTTGGCATGAACATCTGCGCTTGCACCAGCAAGAACTCCAGCGACCTGCCAGAGTGGATTCAGAAGGTGAACAAGGAAGGACTCCTCGCCACGAGCGACATCCTCACCCTCCACTGTCCTCTCGCCGATGACACCTTCCATTTCATCAATGCAGAGAGCTTGGCAAAGATGAAGGAAACCGCCATTCTGATTAACACGGGTCGAGGACCACTGGTAGATGAAGAGGCAGTGGCTGCCGCCCTGCACGAGGGAAGCCTAGCCGCATACGGTGCCGACGTGATGACGCAGGAACCACCTTCGAAGGAAAACCCATTGTTCGCTGAGCCTAACGCCTACATCACTCCTCACATCGCCTGGGCTACCTATGAGGCTCGCGAGCGACTGAACAAGCAGGTGGCTGCCAACGTGAAGGCTTTCATCGAGGGAAACCCTATCAACGTAGTGAACAAATAAGGATGAAAGAAATAGGGATGAAAGAAATAAGGATGAAAGAAATAGGGATGAAAGAAATAGGGATGAAAGAAATAAGGATGAAAGAAATAGGGATGATTCTTCACTATAAAAAATAAAAAAAGGAAACCGCTAGATTCTGCTTCTCAGCAAGAAACTAGCGGTCTTTTTATTTCTTCCTAACTAATACATAGATGATGACGGGTGCTCCAAAGAGCGGAGTGACGGCATTGAGCGGAATCATTCCCCCATCTGAGGGCAACGAACAGAACAGGTTGCAGAGCAAGGCGATGATTGCTCCCATCAACATGGTGGCTGGGAGCAAGCGAAGATGATTCTCCGTAGCCAGCAGAAGACGAGCGATGTGGGGCGTAGCCAAGCCGATGAAAGCGACAGGACCGCAAAAGGCAGTAACGATGGCCGTGAGGAAACCCGTAATCACCAGCAAGGCAATGCGCAAGCGCCGGATGTTGAAGCCTAAGTTAGCTGCGTACAGCTCGCCCAAGAGCAAGGCGTTGAGGGGCTTGATGAGCAGCACGGATGCCAAAAGCCCCAACGAGACAAGCGGTACGAACCACGCCACCTGGGCACTCGACACATTGCCGAAACTGCCCATCCCCCAAACCATGTATGATTTCACCCCCTCGGCTGAACTGAAGAAATTGAGCAGCGAAATGGCACTGCTCGCCAGATAGCCCACCATCAGTCCGATGATGAGCAGCACCGTATGACTGCGAACGATGGTCGAGAACACCGTGATGAGAGCCATCACCAGCATCGCCCCCACAAAGGCGGCAAGGAGAACGGCTAGGAATCCCCCCACACTATAATCGGCGATGGCAATGTTGCCACCCAGGGCTAGCATCACAACGGCAACCGCCAACCCTGCCCCGCTGCTGATGCCAAACACGTCGGGTCCAGCCAAAGGATTGCGAAAAGAGGATTGCAACAACAATCCACTCGTGGCAAGGGCTGCTCCCGAGAGCATCGCGGTAAGGGCGGATGGCAAGCGAGACTCCATGATGATGTAGGTGTAAGTGTCTAGTGACTCAAACGAAGCATAGTTCGAGGAATCGGAATGCAGAACATCCGCTGCATGGGTCAAAACATAAAATACCGTGCTCAACGGGATGCTCACACTACCCCAAGCCAGATTTGCCAACAACAAGAAAACAATTGCCAGCACTAAAAAAACTGTTATTATCGCTTTACGTTTCATTTCTTTCATACCTTGACTTTTCTTTCATTCCTTGACTTTTCCTTCATACCTTGATTTTTCCCGCACCGTGACATTTCTTTCCTCGGCATTTCTTCTTCAACCCTTTCATTCCTCGGCATTTTTTCTTCAACCCTTTCATTCCTTGCACTCCTCGGTCTTTCCCCAAAGTGGCAAATTGTCGGGAGCATCCATTGGCTTGTAAAATCTCAGCTTGCCAAAGAAATCGTCGTGGTGCGCGAGGATGATAAACTCCCTCAAAAGTATCTCGGGATGGAAACTGGTGAGTTCGAAATAAGGCTGATTGCTTGTATTGCACTCATAGATGTCCTTGGTATTGAAAGCCAGCAAGGCCTCATACCCCTTGTATTCCTGGAGAAGTTGAGGGCGAGTGAGGGGCTTGGAATCAAAATACTTGAAAGCCCAGACGTCCACCTTCTTGCCCTTCGCCAGAATCTGCTCCGGACTCATCGGCAGGCTTCCGCTATGCTTATCGTCCTCGAAGATATATTTGGCGTTGGCATCCTTCAGCAACACGCCGATGGTGCTCTGACCACCAGGCACATACCATACATTCCCCGTCTTGCGCTCGGTCAAGATGGAAAGTCCCTTGGGCAATGTCTTCGCCTGGGCTTTGAGCCAAAGATACTCCTTTTCGATTCGGGCGAAGAGAGAGTCTGCCCTGTCCTCGGCAGATTCCGCATGAATCTTCGAGGAAGCCTTATCAGCCGCCCCATTCTCGCCGAAGAGCATTCCATAGAACTTCATCCATTCCGCCCTGCCCAGCGGCGAAGTCTCCATATAGTCGGCAGCCTCGATGATGGGGATGTGAAGCTTGTCGAGCTTGCCATAGCCCCCACTGTTCTCGAAAGGAGAAACCAGCAAGGCTTCGGGATGGAGGGCGATGATTTTCTCGATGTCGGGCTGCATGCTGGAGCCACAATCCACCACATTCTTGGGAAGTTTCACGTTTATGTAGGGCTTGTCGCAAACGCCACGAATCGCACTCCCACAGCCCAGCTCGTTCATCAGCTGGCAATGAGCGCCCATAAACACCACGCTGCTCTCCACCGGGGTTCTCACGATGTCGCCCTTTGGATGGAGCTGCTTGAGGCTTGCCACGGTCTCGTCTCCCTGCTTTCCCTTCGGCACGAGCAGATAGCGATGCAAATCGGAACCCTTCTTCCATGGATTCTCGATGATTGCCTCGGTGTAATCCTCTCCATGCTTCACCAGCGTGAGAAGCTGGGAGTACTTCATCGGGAGGGTGTCTTCCTGCTCGGCTTGGGCTACCGCCTGATTTCTGCCCATCTGGCAAGAAGCGAAAAAGGCAGGAACCATGAGGCAAAGAACCAGAAGAGAAGAGATGAAACGAACCGACACGGAAGGTTCGGATTTCCTTGAAACGAAATTGGAAGAACTGGAATTGAAAGAACTGGAATTGAAAGAAGATTTTTTCATCATAATGCGACGATTTATTTATTAAAATGCGACGATTTATTTATAAAAGAAAAAGGGGGTCCACACCTCACGGTGACACCCCCCAGCTAGTATCTATTAATTCGGGTGTCTCGCTTGACACCTAATTAACAATATTAATTTAACTTCAATTAATAATTTTATTTTTTTAACAACTGTTCTTTTTTTTTACTTGCTCTCATCCTCTGCCTTCTTGGTCTCTGCGGCTGTTGGGCCATAGTAACCATAGTAAGCCTGATAGCGAGTGTAGCCCCAGTTAGCCTGAGCCTTCTCTGGGTCAAGCTCCTTAGCCTTGTCGAGCACCTTGATAGCCTCCTGGTAAACCACCTTGCGGCCGTTAGGATCCTGGAGAGAACCAGCCTTGCTGTTGTAGCAAGCGCCGAGGTAAGTGAGCACCACTACATTGTCTGGCTTTGCCTCGAGAGCCTGCTTGAGGCACTTGATGGCGTTGTCGGCATCGTTCTTCTGGATGTAAGCCATACCCTTGTTGGCGAGAGCCACGAAGTTCTGAGGGTTCTTGGCGATGGCAGCATCGAGAAGATCCATCTGCTCCTTCTCCATCTTGAGAGAAGAATACATAGAGTTCAAGCCGTCGAGGATTACCTCGTTGTTCTCGTCCTGAGCGTAGAGATCCTTGAGCCTGTTAACGTAAGCCAAAGAGTCCTCCTTGGTCTTCAATCCGTCCTTCATCACGTAGAGCTTGAGGTTGAGGGCGTCCTTAGCCTCCTTCTCGCTCTTCATGGCGATGTCGCAATACTTCTCGCAACGAGCTGCGTCCTTGGCCTGGTAAGCGTAACGAGCTGCGAAGAGAGCCACCTGACCAATGTAATCCTTCTCAGAGTCCTTCTGCTTCTGATCTACAGATGCGAAGAGAGGCTCGTTGTCTGTGTCGAGGAATGCACCCCAATACTTCAACACTTCGTCTGCCTTGTTGTTCTGGGCAGCGGTCTGGCCAGCGTTAATAAGCTGAACGCGAGCACCCCATACACGTGAAGCGTTGCCATTGAACTTAGGAGAAACCTTGCCCTTGGCGTTAGGAAGCTGGTCGTACTTATAGCACTCCACTGCATTGACCAATGCATTGTAAGCGCCCTCGTTCATGGCAGCCTCGTCCACTGGGTCGTTCTTCTTCATAATCTGGTTGGTCTGCTGGATGCTCACCTGGTCGTTGTAAGCCTTCATGCCGAGGTCAACAAGCTTGTTGTAAGCCTTAGCCTTCTCAGCGTTGTCAGCCAACTGACCGAGGTTCTGCTTAACCAAGGCCTCTGCCTCGGCGTAAGTCTTGGCTTTCATGATGGCCTTGAGAGCATCACTGTCGCCTGCGAATGCTGATGTGGCACCTAGTACCAACATAGCAGCTACGATTAACTTTTTCATTTTCTTTAAAGAGTTTAAAAGTTGATATTTATTTTTTACGCGTCTTCTTCTTGAAGCTAGTCCCCAGGAATCCCCCACGAGAATTTTATCCCGAGAATTCCTGGAAACTTATTTTTATTCCTGCGAATCGGCAGGAGTCTCATCCGAATTAGGTTCCAACTCCGCCTCAGCCTCTACAGCCTCCTCGGCGGTCTTGGCTCCCACGGTGTCGTTCTCTATCTCCTCGCTCTTCTTCGCCCAGGCAGAGCGGCTCTCCTCTTCTACCGAGGCCTCCAGCTCCGAGCTCATCACCTTGCATACGCTGGCGATGACATCGTTCTTCTTGGTGAGGTTGATGAGGCGAACGCCCTGTGTGGCGCGTCCCATCACACGGCAGTCTGCCACGGCGAGACGAATCACGATGCCGCTCTGGTTGATAATCATGAGGTCGTTCTCGTCGGTCACGTTCTTGATGGCCACCAGTCGGCCGGTCTTGTCGGTGATGTTGAGGGTCTTCACGCCCTTTCCGCCACGGTTGGTAACACGATAGTCGAGCACCTCGCTGCGCTTGCCGTAGCCCTGCTCGCTCACTACCATCACGGTCTCACGCTCTGCGTCGTTCACCACGATCATGCCTACCACTGCGTCGTCGCCCTCGTCAAGGCGCATACCGCGCACACCGGTAGAGGTACGTCCCATGGTGCGAACCTGATCCTCATTAAATCGAACGGCACGACCGTTGCGGTTGGCGAGAATCAGCTCGTTGTGGCCATTGGTGAGACGAACATCCACCACCTCGTCGCCCTCGGCGATGTTGATGGCGATGACACCATTGGCACGTGGACGGGAGTAAGCCTCCAGGCAGGTCTTCTTCACCGTACCGTTCTTGGTGGCGAAGACCACATAGTGAGAGTTGATGAACTCCGAGTCGTTCAATCCCTTCAGGCGGAGGAATGCGTTCACCTGGTCGTCGCTCTCGATGTTGAGCAGGTTCTGGATGGCGCGTCCCTTGGCGTTGCGGTCGCCCTCTGGAATCTCGTAGCACTTGAGCCAGTAGCAGCGTCCCTTCTTGGTGAAGAACATCATGGTCTGGTGCATGGTGGCTGGGTAGATGTACTCGGTGAAGTCTTTCTCGCGGGTACGTGCTCCCTTCATGCCCACTCCGCCACGAGCCTGCTCGCGGAACTCAGACAATGGGGTGCGCTTGATGTAGCCCAGGTGGCTCACGGTGATGACCACTGGGTCGTTAGGATAGAAGTCCTCTGGGTTGAACTCGTGGTCGTCTGGCTTGATCATGGTGCGGCGAGCGTCGCCGTACTTCTCCTTCACCTCGTTGAGCTCGTCCTTCATCACCTTCTTGCAAAGCTCTGGGTCGTTGAGTATCTGGTTCAAGTAGTCGATGGTCTTCATCAGCTCGTCAAACTCGTTGTGCAACTGCTCCAGGCGCAAGCCTGTGAGCTGGCTCAATCGCATATCCACGATGGCCTTGCTCTGCAGCTCGTCGAGCTCGAAGCGCTTCTCCAAGTTGCGCTGTGCGTCGCTAGGAGTCTTGCTGGCGCGGATGATGTGAACCACCTCGTCGATGTTGTCGCATGCGATGATGAGGCCTTCGAGGATGTGGGCACGCTCCTGCGCCTTCTTCAGCTCAAACTGGGTGCGGCGGATGGTTACGTCGTGACGGTGCTCCACGAAGTACTTCACGCATTCCTTGAGGCTCAAGAGGCGTGGACGACCGCCCACGAGGGCGATGCAATTCACTGAGAATGAGCTTTGCAAGGCTGTCATCTTGAAGAGTTTGTTCAGGAGCACGTTGGCGTTGGCGTCGCGCTTCACATCCACCACGATGCGCATGCCCTGGCGGCCAGACTCATCGTTCACGTTGGCGATTCCATCCACCTTGCCCTCCTTGGCGAGGTCGGCGATGGCCATCACGAGCTGCTCCTTGTTCACGCCGTATGGAATCTCGGTAATCACGATCTTGTCGTGGTTCTCGCCCGTCTCGATTTCGGCGGTGGCGCGCACCACGATGCGTCCGCGTCCGGTCTCGTAAGCGTCCTTCACGCCCTGGATGCCGTAGATGGTGGCACCCGTAGGGAAGTCTGGCGCAGGGATAAACTGCATCAGCCCGTCGGTGTCGATGTCAGGGTTGTCGATGTAGGCGCAGCAACCGTCGATTACCTCGCCCAGGTTGTGGGTTGGGATGTTGGTCGCCATACCTACGGCAATACCATTTCCGCCGTTTACCAACAGGTTAGGAATCTTGGTAGGCATCACGGTAGGCTCCTGGAGGGTGTCGTCGAAGTTGTTCATCATATCCACGGTCTCCTTGTCGAGGTCGTCCATGATGTGCTCACCCATCTTCGAGAGTCGGCACTCGGTGTAACGCATGGCGGCAGGAGAGTCGCCATCCACAGAACCGAAGTTACCCTGTCCGTCGATAAGAGTGTAACGCATGTTCCACTCCTGTCCCATACGAACCAGGGCGCCATATACAGAGGAGTCGCCGTGTGGGTGATACTTACCGAGCACCTCACCTACCACGCGGGCACACTTCTTGTAAGGTTTGTCACTGGTGTTTCCAATGCCCAGCATACCGTAGAGAATACGGCGGTGCACAGGCTTGAATCCATCGCGCACATCAGGGAGGGCACGAGCCACAATCACCGACATGGAATAGTCGATGTAGCTAGACTTCATCTCCTCCTCAATGTTAATCTTCATGATTCTATCATGATCCATTGTCTGATTTTCGTCCATTATCTATTTTTTATTGTTTTTTATTCCTATATATAATAATGTAAGAATCCCGGGGATGCCATCACAGCCTAGCCCGAGAAAGGAGTGCAGCCAAGAGGAGGCGCCATCCGCCTCGCCCTAAAAAGCGAAAAATCGCCGAAAAGGGCGTTTATTTGCGCTTTAAGCCGCTCTATCCATCCTAAAACTCGGACAAAGGTACAAAAATAAAACGATAAAAAAGCCTTTTAGGGGCAAAAAAGCGACTTAAAAGGCATATTTTAGCATAAATTTTGTTTTAAAAGAGCCAAAAAGTAGCAAAATATGATGTTTTACAAGAAAAAAAATGGCAATTCTCTTGCTTAATACCAAAAAAAAACGTAAATTTGCACCTAATTAAACGTAATAGACATGCAAAACCCATTTCAACATATCAACGATGTGCTCATCTACAGTGGCAAGGAAGCCCAACGCATGATGGGCAAACAGGTAAACACTGAGCACTTGATGCTAGGAATACTTCACAGCGAGGACAAGCGAGTGAACCTTATCCTAGACCATTTCGGCATCAATGCAGACGTGTTGCGCTCCACCCTCTACGACTCGCAGGAGATGGAGCTGGAGAAAGCATCGCCTGAGGAAATAGCCCAGGCCAAGGAGAGAAAGACCCTGGCTTACGACAGAGAGACCAGCGAGGTGATCAGCGAAGCCATCATCGAGGCAAGACTCTGCGGCGGACAGAACGCACAGGTGGAGCCGGAGCACCTGCTCCTAGCCCTGCTCAAGAAGAGCGAGAGCGCACCTGCCAAGCTGCTCATCACACAGGGGCTGACCTACGAGAAGCTCTTCAACTACATCAACGGCATCAACCCGGAGATACAAGACAAGCTCCAGAAGCTGAACCAGGAGGTGGAGAACTACAAGCGCACCAAGACCAGCCAGGAGGAGGAAGACCACCTGCAGGAGGAGGACGAGGAAGCCGAGGAGGATGAATACTCCGAAGGCTACTACGACGGCGACGTCTATACGAACCCTAACGCCAAGCCCATCAACGACATCATGGAGAACGACATGATGGACCCCGACGAGGAGCCTATCGACTTCAGCGACAACTCGGGCAACCTTGGCGACAACGCCGGCATGGGCGGCAGCAACGCCCAGCAGAAGCCCAACATCATCGGCGAGGGCAAGAAGAGCACCAAGTCGAACACGCCTACGCTCGACAAATACTGCTTCGACCTCACCAAGGCAGCCAAGGAGGGCAAGCTAGACCCCGTGGTGGGCAGAGACAAGGAGGTGAACCGAGTGATGGAAATCCTGAGCCGACGCAAGAAGAACAACCCCGTGCTCATCGGCGAGCCGGGCGTGGGCAAGAGCGCCATCGTGGAAGGTCTGGCACAAGCCATCGCCAACGGCGACCAAAGCTCGCTCTTCTTCAACAAGAAGATACTGAGCCTCGACCTCACTAACCTCGTGGCGGGCACCAAATACAGAGGCTCCTTCGAGGAGCGACTCAAGGGAGTCATCAAGGAGCTGGAGAAGAACCCCGACATCATCATCTTCATCGACGAAATCCACACCATCATAGGCGCTGGAGCCGCCGAGGGAACCACCGACCTCTCCAACTCGCTCAAGCCAGCCCTGGCCAGGGGCACCATACAGTGCATCGGAGCCACCACCCTCAACGAGTACCGCAAGAGCATCGAGAAAGACGGGGCGCTGGAACGCCGATTCCAGAAGGTCATCGTGGACCCTACCACCCCCGAGCAGACCCTGCAGATACTCAACAACATCAAGGAGAAATACGAGGAGCACCACAACGTGAGCTACACAGAGGAGGCCCTGAAGGCCTGCGTGAAGCTCACCGAGAGATACGTGCACGACCGATACTTCCCCGACAAGGCCATCGACGTGATGGACGAGGCGGGAGCACACGTGCACATCAGCCACGCCATCGTGCCTAGCGAACTGGTGGAGGCCGAGAAGAAACGCGACCAGACCATAGCCAAGAAGCAGGCTGCCGTGGCAAGCCAGAACTTCGAGATGGCAGCCGCCCTGCGCGACCTTCAGGCCAAGCAGGAGAAAGACATCGAGGAGATAAGACTCAACTGGCAGCACGGCGACCCATCCCACCGAGTGCCACTCGACGAGAACGAGATAGCCGCCACGCTGAGCCGCATGCTGGGCATCCCTGCCAGCAAGATGGCGGAGTCGGAGACCCAGAAGCTCAAGAAGATGGCCGACGTGCTCAAGCAGGAGGTCATCGCCCAAGACGATGCCATCGACAAGGTGGTGAAGTCTATCAAGCGAAGCCGCATGGGACTGAAGGACCCGGGCCACCCGATGGGCGTGTTCATGTTCCTCGGACCTACGGGCGTGGGCAAGACCTACCTCGCCAAGAAACTCGCCGAGGAGCTGTTCGGCTCCGAGGACGCGCTCTTCCGCATCGACATGAGCGAGTACGCCGACGGCTTCAACACCTCCCGACTCATCGGCTCGCCTCCAGGATACGTGGGCTACGACGAGGGCGGACAGCTCACCGAGAAAGTGCGCCGCAAGCCTTACAGCATCGTGCTGCTCGACGAGATAGAGAAGGCCAACAAGCAGGTGTTCAATCTGCTGCTGCAACTGCTCGACGAGGGACGACTCACCGACGGCAACGGCCGACTGGTGGATTTCCGCAACACCCTCATCATCATGACCTCCAACGCCGGCACCCGCCAGCTCAAGGAGTTCGGCAGGGGCGTGGGCTTCAACGCGGGCGGACTGAGCACCGACGGACCGCTGGTTACAGAGAAAGACAAGGAGTACGCCAAGAGCGTGGTGCAGAAGCACCTCTCCAAGCAGTTTGCCCCAGAGTTCCTGAACCGCATCGACGAAATCATCACCTTCGACCAGCTCGACCTGGAGGCCATCAAGCGCATCGTGGGCCTGGAGCTGAAGTCGGTGGCAAAGCGTGTGGAGAACATGGGCTACCACCTGCAGGTAACCGACAAGGCGAAGGAATTCATCGCCACCAAGGGCTACGACGTGCAGTTTGGCGCCCGCCCTCTGAAGCGAGCCATCCAGAACTATGTGGAGGATGGACTTTGCGAGCTTCTGATGGACAGCGACTTGGAGGCTGGCGACACCATCAGCGTGGGCAAGAACCCGAAGAAGGAGGAGCTTACTTTCACACGCAAGGGCTAGGCCTGGGTCTTAGGTCCACGCCAAGCGCCGAGATTGCGTGAAGGCAATCAAGATTTGAATCACATTTGAATTACATAAAAAAAATTATCGCTATAAGCGGTAATTGGTTATTAAAATTTTTAGGTTACTGATTCAGCGGAATTAAAAAAATTGTGCGTAGAGCCTGCTGTGAAGCAGGCTCTTTTTTGCGTTTTATTGAGGCTGCTCTTTTGGAACTGCTTTTTAGAACAGACTTTTTAGAATCAGGGCGACGACAGTCCCGCCATTTCGTTAATGATAGTTAATCATCGGAAAACTCTTATGAAATAATTTTCTCAATTAGAAAATATTCATTACCTTTGCATTCGCTTAAAGGGAGAAACGCCATGATGGCTCAGTTGGTAGAGCAACGCATTCGTAATGCGTGGGTCGCGGGTTCGAGTCCCGCTCGTGGCTCCCTTTCCGGGATCGCAAAGGTAATCCCCATGCGAGATTAGCACATCGGTAGTGCACGGGCTTCCCAAGCCTGGGAGGCGGGTTCGATTCCCGTATCTCGCTCCAGGTTTAAGATTAGGAAATATAATATTAGAAGGTTGGTCGAAGTGATTTCGCCCAACCTTTTTTTGTGCCATAAGAGAAATACGTTTGTTTTTGTGGTTCTTCCGCTTTTGTACCCACCACAAGACATTTTATTTCCCAAAAAACTTGCCCATATCGGCAAAAAAGTGTATATTTGCAGCGGAATTATTCTAGAAGAAGGCAAACCATTCAATATTTATCGCTTATGCTAAGCAAGAATGTACAGGAAATGATACCGAAGATACAGCAGTATCTGGCGAGCCAGCCGAAGGAAGGTTGGAGCATATATTATATGCTTGCAATGCTTTGCTGCAATCAAAAGAGAAATATGAGTTTGAAATCATAAAAGATGACCCAGTGTTATTTTATGGTTTCGTCAAGTTGGCAGAAATAATTGGAGAAGCCTCAAATAGAGCACCTGCTCGCCACGGTGGACTCAGCCTCTTTTATTTGAAAAAGTGCAATAAGCAAATAATTACGTTAAATAACGTGATAAAATGCGGCGGTTTGCGAAAGTTTTGCTATCTTTGCCTTGTTTAAACATTAAAAATTTCAGTATGAAGCAGCGTAACACCTTGGCTTTCAGCCGCAAAAATGGGGGGGGGTAATTTTGACCAGTCAGAATTAACCTTAGGTCTTCATACGTATAAGGAAGGACAATTTGCCTCCAATGAAGGACGACTATCAGCGTTTTTAGAAACGCTGGTGGTCGTCCTTTTTGTGTTTACATCTGCGCTCCCCCTTACCGCTTGCAGCAGTAGCGACGAGGAGGCAGGAGACTCCCCTACCGCTGCCGATTACCAATCTCTGCTCACTGCCCACGACTGGGAAGTTACCCAGGCTGCGCAACGCCTCAACGGTTTTCTGATAGACCAGAAGGAAGCAGACCTCTACTGCCATTTCTCCCCCGACAGCGTGTTTTTCTCCGAGGGCGCAATGGTGAATTATTTTGACGACGAGGGCAAGGTGACCCAAAGCCGGTATGAATACTCGCCTATCGGTGGCGCACCTTATTTTATCAAGGGCGAGCAAATTGAGATTGAGGATCAAGGCTTTAATATAAATGAAAAAATAAATAATGGTGACTCCTTGTTCGTCTTGGCGAATGAGGAGTGGAAACTTGTGCTCAAAAAGAAACAACCACAGGACAAATAAATATAAAGAAATAATCAAGCAGAAATAAGAAAAAAATATCAAAACAAATAACTATGGCAACAAGAAATACAGAAAGAGAAGAACTTCACAAGACCATTTGGAGTATCGCCGAAGAACTGCGTGGCGCAGTGGATGGCTGGGAATTCAAGGCTTACGTCTTGGGAGCCATCTTCTACCGCTACATCTCGGAGAACCTCACCGACTACATCAACCAACTACAGGCAGATGCAGGCATCGAGGATTTCGACTACGCCCAAATGAGCGACGAGGAGGCCGAGGAGGCACGAGAGATGATGGTGCAGGAGAAAGGTTTCTTTATCCTGCCAAGCCAGCTGTTTCAGAAAGTGGCTGAACATCCCGAGAAAAACCTCAACCTCAACGAGACTTTGAGCAACGTGTTCCGCTCCATCGAGGCGAGCGCCGTTGGCACCGAGAGCGAGGAGCAGGTAAAGGGGCTCTTTTCTGATTTCATCATCGACAGTTCTCGCATCGGCAACTCGGTGGATGCACGCAACAAGCTCATATCCAAGGTATTGATTGCCGTAAGAGAAATGAAACTCAGCCAGAAATATTCCGACAACAGCATCGACACCGTAGGCGACACCTACGAGTTTCTGATGAAGATGTACGCCTCTAAGGCTGGCAAGAGCGGCGGCGAGTTTTTCACCCCACAAGAGGTAAGCGAGGTGCTGGCAAGAATCGCTTCTTTTCAGAATCCTCACATCCGCAAGGTCTATGACCCTGCGTGCGGTTCGGGCTCGTTGCTGATGAAGTTTGCCAAGTATGCTGGCGACGGTGCAAAAGACATTGAGTTTTATGGTCAGGAAATCAACCCTACCACTTACAACCTCTGCCGCATCAATATGTTCTTGCACAACATCAACTACGCCAAGTTCGACATCCAGCTGGGCAACACGCTCACCCACCCTCAGCACCTCGGAATGCAGTTCGACGCCATCGTGAGCAATCCTCCTTACTCCAAGAAATGGGACGGCAAGGAGAATCCTATCCTCATCAACGATGAGCGTTACAGCCCTGCGGGCGTACTGGCACCAGTTTCTAAGAGCGACCTTGCCTTCACCATGCACATGCTTTACCACTTAGGCGAGACGGGTACTTGTGCCATCGTAGAGTTCCCTGGTGTACTTTATCGTGGCGGAGCGGAGAAGAAAATCCGTGAGTATCTGATTAAGAATAATTTCGTTGACACCGTAATTCAACTCCCAGCCAACCTTTTCTTTGGCGTGGGAATCGCCACCTGCATCATCGTGCTGAAGAAGAACAAGAAGGACAACAACATCTTGTTCGTCGATGCTTCCGAGGAATGCGTGAAGGAAGGAGAGAAGAATAAGCTAACGGAAGAGAATCAAGACAAAATCGTCAATGCTTACGGTGAGCGCAAGGAGGAGCAATACTTCACCAAGCTCGTGAGTATCGACGATGTTCTTGC
>ERZ808242.254-NODE-254-length-40010-cov-4.543862_pt1 | contig 40010 bp, 34 predicted proteins | sample MGYA00521244_ERZ808242 | MGnify/ENA primary metagenome ERZ808242 (study PRJEB31516, sample SAMN03275573) | gut metagenome | biome: mammalia-associated habitat; material: feces | host: Papio cynocephalus | place: Kenya | collected 2012-07-27 ... | reverse complement strand
ATCAGTCCAACGCCTTGGCCGCCAGATTTAACGAGGCCTCACTTCTTTATGACGAAGGCCAATATTCAGAATCGGATTTAACTTGCGTTTCGATTATGTTTTCGCTGGCCACTCCCGAAATTGAAGATAGTCGTAAGATAGCTTTTAGTGATCCTACGCTAGCAGCCAAAACACTTTTACAAATGGCCAACAATAGTGAATTTTCTGGCGATGCGGAAGATTCTTCCCGACTTTACGGCCAAGCTCTCAAAATGTATTACCATACAGCCGATTATAAAAAACAAGCGGAAATTACCTACCGTATAGGTTGGTTGCTCAAAAAAAGTGACCGCTTCGAAACGGCTTTGCAATATTTGAAAGCCTCTTTCATTATCAGGATGCTAACCGAGCGCAAAAAAGCTTTATTGCGTCAAGCTTACTTGAAAGCTAGAGCTTTTTGGGGTTTAGGCATGACGCAGCGGGCCCAACGAGGTTTTGTAATTGCTTTATTTTTGGCCGAACAACTTAGCGACAGTGCTTACCTTACCCTAACCCGCTATGGTTTTTATAAAGCTGGCTATGGCTTAGGGCTAAATTTGCGTAGCGCTATGACCGCTACAGCTTTAGAAGCTCATAAGCCATGGACAATGGTAAATATTCCTGGCGGTTTCCGCCACTATTCCTCTGATGGATACGCCTTGCCAGCTTATCCCAATCGAAAAAACGATGGTATTAGTTTTAAAGACAAGCGCAGTTTGCTCAATCTTATTAACGATTTGACTTTCTGTGCCGGAGCGGCCGACTCTGCGGAAGTTCCCTACTATAGAGCTCAACAGCGAGCTTTCAGAACTTATTGAAATTTTAAGGAGCTACTGTGAATAAAAAATTGCGTTTAGGCGCGGTATGCGCTTTTACTTGCCTTATGTTGTGCGCTTGGGCTGAACCTGTTCTATCAGATCCAGCAGCTATGCCCTTACTGAGCATAAGGCAAAAATATTTTGCCAATTGCATGCGTAATATAGAACACACAACTATGGGTAGTAATGGCAGTACTTCCGTGGAAAGTTACATTACCGGCCTTGGCGGTGCCGACGCCGCGATTATGCAATTTGAAGTTGATGGCAAATTTGACATGTTCGAATCGTGGGTAGGTTTTAGTTCCCATGCACCGGACAGCCGAATATGCACTTTTGAGCTTTGGGCAGATAACGTATTAATAACTAAAGTTGGCCCCCTTCGCGCTGGCGATCAGCCTGATATTCTTAAAGCTAATATCAAAGGGGCCAAAATGATCAACTTGCGCATGATTCCCGGCAAGTACAATGGCACCGCTAGCGCTATGTGGGGCGATCCCAAACTGTTAGTGGGCACAGAAGGAACTTCAGCAGCAGAGTCTTTAGTTGTACATGTAAATGGAGAACTTTTCCAAGCTACTCCCAGTAAAACTGATAAAGGTGAACGCATCAATATTCCCTTCCCCATCAAACCTGGTTTACAAGAATACACAGTTATCACCAACTACAACAAAAAAGACGGCCGAGTAGATATTCAGTACAACCCTGCTAAAGCAGTTGAATAATCTTCTTGTACACATAATCTCAACTACCATAAAGCCCCCGCCCAAGCGCGGAGGCTTTTTTATTAAAAAAGACACTTCAAAACTATTTAGCCAAAGGTATTAGCCAAACGGAGCCAACGAAGTATTGTAATCGGGATATTTAGTGCGCAAATCTTCCAAAATATTTTGCATTATTTGAGGGGCTGGAGCTCTAAATTCCATTTTTTGCCCTGTGCGTGGGTGAGCAAAACTTAGATAGTAACAATGCAAAGCCTGGCCTTGCAATCCCCAGGGATTACTTTTAGGCTTGTATAGCAAATCACCAACCAAAGGATGGCCCAGCCAACTCATATGGACACGAATTTGATGAGTACGTCCAGTAAAAAGATGGATCGATAGATGTGCATATTTATCGGCAAAGGCTTCGACAGTGCGATACTCAGTCTTGGAAGGACGACCATTAGCTCGCACAGCCATACATTGACGAGAAACAGGATGACGAGCAATAGGTTGCTCTATTAAGCCACATTTCAACTTGGGGACTCCATAAACTAGCGCCTCATAATATTTAGTAACTAACCTATTGGCAAATTGAGTACTTAAGTTGAGATGGGCTGAATCATTTTTAGTAATGACAATTAAGCCAGAAGTATCTTTGTCCAAACGATGGACGATGCCAGGACGTTCCACACCACCAATACCAGAAAGATCGTGACAATGGGCCAACAATCCATTGACTAGCGTGCCGCTCCATACTCCAGCGCCGGGATGGACAATTTGACCGCGTCCCTTATTAAGTACCAGAATATCACTATCTTCATAAATAATATCTAAAGGTACGCTGGGATCGGGCTCAGGTATAGCTGGTAAAAGTGGAGGCTGATTTACTTCCAACTTTTCACCACCTTTAAGCTTGCGAGAAGGAGATTTTTCGATTTGTCCCTCACATAAAATCAGTTGCTGCTTAATCCACTTTTGAACTTGGGCTCTGGATAAATCCATAAGCTCAGATAAAGCACTATCTAAACGCACACCTTTATATTTTGTATCTACCGTAAAAAAATGTATAGAGCCATTTTCTTCCGATTCACAAGCATCTTTTTCGCTTAAATTGTCATAATCGTCTAAGTATAAATTATCCATTACTAACGCCATTGAGTAAATATTACTGGGAATAAAGTGGCAAATAGAGACCTTTGCATTGGCAAATAAGTCAAGAAGGGATAATAGCAAGCTAGAGCCGCTCCCAAGATAGCCAAATAGACACCAATAGCGACATTCCACCATCGGCCTTCTTTATGCCAATCACAAATTACCCAAGCTATTACTATAGCTAGAAGCGGTATGCCCGGCAACATGTAATAGATAAAACCACCCGTAGTAGAAATAGCCCACAGCAACCAAGGGATGCACCAACTTAGGCCAATAAATAGCCAAATCCAACGACTTTCTTTTAGGCCAAAATAGATAAATTCCAAAACAAATGTAAAACCAGGCCACCAGAAAAAGATAGAGCCAAAGCAAACGATACCCAAAGCCAAATTGGCACCGCTATCAAATTTAAACCATACAGGACGGATAACTGTAGGCCAAGCCCAAAATTGCGAACAATAGTGATGAGTGAATTGCTTAGCGTTATAGCGAAATTTGACCATTACTGTATGGGCTTGGACTATATGGCTTACCGTTTTGTAGCTAAAGCCTTCGCGCATAAATTGAGGCAAATAGGAAAGGCAATAAATAGAGGCTATTGACACAGTGAAAAGCAAAGCCAAAATTAAGCCTTGCTTAAATAACTTTTTGCCAGAGCCTTTTAAGCGGCCTTTTAAGCCAGCAGCTAAAGCGACTTGGCTATGCTCTTCTGACGAATTGTCAGAGGGCGAAGTGTCGGAACTTACTTCTGCATTTGCTTCAGCTTGCAAAGAAGCTTTAGTCATTAAATTAGGTAGCAAAAGCATAAGCCAAAAGGCAATAAAAGCTCCGAAAAGGCCATTCCATTTACAAGAAGTAGCTATACCGAAGGCTATTGAACAGAGAATAGCCCAACTCAAGGCTCGCGGCGATTGCAAAATTTTGGCTTCAATATACATCCAACTACACCAAACGCCAACCAGCATCCAGAAGGCTAAGACCATATCTAGCATACATATGCGAGCCAAAACTATACTCATAAAATCGATAGAGACTAAAAATGATGCTAAATTAGCCAGAGAAGCTGAACCTCTGCTCAAACGCCAGCCCAACAAGAAAGTCAGTAAGATGGTGCCTTCACCAAAAGCGAAAGAAGCTAAGCGCCACAGTGTATATTCGCTAAAATGGAGACCGCAATCGTTAAGCCAACGGCCCCAAAGGATAAAATCGGCAATTTGTAATTTGCCCAAAGGCGGATGGACTGAATTTTCATCGACAGTGCCGTTTATATAGCTTAGAGCGCCCGGCGCATAATAACATTCATCGAAATATTGCGCTTCGGGATAGCCTAAACGCCAACCACGCAAGACTCCGGCGAAGATTAAAATTAGAGCCAATACCAATAAGCTCTGCCAACTTATTTTAGGTAAGGGCAGCACGCCCCAAGAATTGCCCAAAATCAAAACCTCATCTCAATTTTTAGTCAATTTGAACCAGAAAAATCCTGCTTTCTCAACTAATAAGTCTGTCCCTGGCTCAATTGATTAGAAGTTATATATAGTTTTAGCCACCTAAGCCAGACAGCCTTCCCTTGACTTTAGAAGCTATCAATAATAAAATGACATGAGTAATGTGTCTCCGTAGCTCAGGGGATAGAGCACTCGCCTCCTAAGCGAGGGGCCGTGCGTTCAAATCGCACCGGGGACGCCAATTAAGGCAATGTTCTCTAAAAAAATAAACCGTTCCTTAGGGAGCGGTTTATTTTTTATCTTTCGTCTTTATCTAACGCTGAGCTTTATTTTTACCTTCAGTGGCCGCAAGCGCCTTTTCGTCTTCGTCTTTTTGCTCAGCTTTGGTAGGAGGCACAGCCAAAGCGGCTTTGCCAAATACTCCACACGCACCCAATAAAGCTATCACAAACATAGCTAAACAGAACCACTGGGCTAAGGAGAAGCAGCCTAAGCTTTTGCCATCGCGGAAAAACTCGGTGCAAAAACGTATTAAAGCATAGCCACTCACGCCTACCCAGAAAGTTTGACCTTGGAATTTGGCTTTTTTCTCAAAAAACCATAAGCAAAAAGCCATCAGAAGTAAGTCAAGTACCAGTTCATAAATTTGCGAAGGATGGCGTGGCAAAGCTCCTAGTACGCTGTTGGCTGGATAATGGATAGCCCAAAACAATCCTTCGGAACACACTTTACCAGCACAACATCCCTGGGCTACACAACCTAGGCGCCCTAGAGCCATTCCCCAAAGCAAGGGCGCAGTATATATATCTACACAAAACCACGGCGAAAGTTTATAGCGGCGACAAAGCAAAGCTAGCGCCAAATTGCCAAAAATAATGGCGCCAATGATAGTAATACCGCCAGTACGGAAATTAAAAACGTTCCACCAATTATCAGCAAAAGTTTCGGGACGCTGAATAATGTAGCCCAGCCTGGCTCCTATAAGTCCAATTATTACTGCCCATAAACCGATATCGGCAATGTCCAAAAAGTCCCAGCCACGTTTGGAGGCTAAGTAACCGGCAAAATAAAGGCCACTAGAAATAGCTACAGCCAAAATCATACCGTAAGTATAAATAGGAAAATTGCCTATTTGAAAAAGAATGGGATGCACTTACAAACCTCCGAAGCTGGTGACAAAATTGCTTGAAGACTAAATTTGAGAGGGGGGTAATTTACTTTCTATCGCTTCGGCAATTTCTTCTGAAGTGGCGGAATCTTTAACGCAAGTATCTCGCTCTTCTTCTACTTCTTCAGCTGATACTTGCTCTTCAACTTTATCAGATTGGGCAACTTCAGCTTCAACTTCAGCGGGAATGTTTTGTCCAAATCGGATTACTTCTATAAAGAGTAAGGCTACTCCAACGGTTAAAGCGATATCAGCTACATTAAATACCGGCCACCAGCGCAAATCCAAGAAATCGACCACATATCCAAAACGAATGCGATCGATAAGATTGCCTATAGCACCACCAAAAATAAGTGAGGCAGACACAAAACTAAGTTTACCAAGTTCTTTTATATCTTCAAAAAAGTAAAGTACACAAGTAACGGCGACAAATGCAGCAATTATAAAGAACAACTTTTGATGTTGAAAAATTCCGAAAGCGCCGCCAAAATTTTGTACATAAGTTAATTGAATAAATTTTACCGGCAGTTCAATAGTTTCATGAAGAGCCATACGAGTATAGACTAGATACTTAGTGTAAAAATCAGCCGCTATTACCAATATGGCTATGATAAACAAGTTGATTCTGGTCAAAAAAGCGCACGCCCTTCCTAAAAAAAATCGGCCCTCCCCTTTTGGCAAAAAAGGCCGAAAAAGAACAAGAACCTGACCACAGCCAACACTGGGTCAAATTCTTGAGGCTGACATTTACCTAAACTCATTTACTATGTGGGAGATACCCTTTTGGGGTTACGGCACTATGCCACCACACATTTTCTTTCCCCCCGACAACTTTCTAATTATGAGGAGGTATAAGTGGTTTTACTTGCTCGGAAACGAAGCCAAGTACACCGTCACGCAAGCGGGCCTTATCTTCACTGCCCAAGGAAGAGTAAATATAATACCCAGACAAAGCCACAGCAGCACCCAAACAAGCTACACCTATAAGCTTAGCGGGAGTAAAAGGAGTATCCTCACCAGGGCGACGCTCATCTCCAAAATCGAGATCGTCTAAGCTCATTCTTTCTATGAATTCAGTCATGTCTCTCCTCCTTCTGTCCGTTGAAGTTTGAAAACTAAGCGAACCAAGCTCTTAGGCCACTTCACTGACCAATAAGCAATTCCTTTAAGAGCAGCTCCCCACTTGATCACACACAAGGCGAAACGTCCACTCAGATTGCACACTTAAGGCAACGCATCCTAAGGAGTAGACTACTCTAAGTTTTTGACTTCTGACATATATTGGTCGCTAAGTTCATTTTCTGCTTCAGCTTCAGCCATAAACTCTTCAGCCGTAGGGAAAGATTCTTCCTGAGCAAATGTTTGCACAGATAAAAAGCCTTCGTTGTAGTGGGCCAGCTCCCGCAAAGCTTCCACAGTAGTACACAAAAGCACTTGAGCCTTTTCTTCAACTTCCGAGCTCATAGACTCGAGCCTGATATAGAAGAGGCCGCGACTTTCCCGCAGAAAAACAGAAGCCCTAACCACTCGCTCAAGGCCAATGGCTAGGGCACCGCATAAAGCAGAAACACCCGCGCACAAAAGATCTTCGCCTCCGTCTTCTACGGTAAGTCCTGCATGTCCAAGACAAGCGAAAATTTTCATCCGACCGCAGGCATCAGTCTGCGTACTAACCCGGATCAATAGAGGTTAGTTCCTAATCTCACCAATATGCAAAGTGGTGTAATAATGGCGGGATCCGGTCTTCACACGACGGCGCTTACGTTTGGCATACTTGAAGACCAATACTTTGCGCTCTCTGTGCTGCTCAACGATACGAGCGGACACAACGGCACCGGCAACAGTAGGATTACCGGCAGTTAAATTATGATTGTCGTCAACTACGACAAGGACGTGATCCAAAGTGACTTCGGAACCAAGCTCGCCCTCTAAGCGATCTACACGAACTTTCTGTCCAGGAGCAACACGGTACTGTTTGCCCCCTGTTTCTACCACGGCGTACACTGAAGTAACCTCCTAAATTTTAACCCAGCGCTAAAGGCACTAGGCAACCCGCAGATCCAGGTTAAGTGAGAGGAGAGTCTATCACAGAACCAAACAAGCTGTCAAATTCGACGCTCCACCTTTTCGAGAGGCTCAAGACTGGGAAGCGAGCCATACTGCGAAAGAGCAGAAAAACAAAGTCGGAATCATTCCGGCTTGCCTCTATCAAACTGCAGGCAAGTGAAAAAATATTTTCTTTTTACCAAGGCGCACCACCGGCGCTCCCTTTCAGAAGAGGGAACACTATCGCTGGCTAAGGAGTGCCGGAACCTTAACAAAGACTAAAAAGGGCACTATGCCGTCTGATAGGATACAACAAACGCAACGATTTTACAAGAGATCAGGCCAAACAATTCTACTGGCGAAAAATATCCAAGCAGGGATTTTTTTTCAATTGGGTAGAAAGCTTCGGAGTTAATTTCAATACAAAAACTTAAAGTGCCATGAATAGATGTAAATTGCTCTTTTTCTGTTGTATTTTGACTTCTTGCCTGGCTAGCTTTGCTTGCCGAGCCTATGCTGACTTCCCTTTTTCTGTTGACCCGCACCCAGCTTCCGCTCCGCAAGCGGCAGAAACTTTAGCTGCCTCTTTCAGCCCAGTTACTCCCGAACGAGTAAACAAAGTGCAAGAATTGCTCCAAGCTCAGGTGAAAGCTTATCCCGACTTAGATATTGGCTATTCGATTATCCATATTCCCACTTCAGCCAAACTTTCCAACCAAGGGACAAAACAATATCCGCTGGCCAGCGTTTTTAAAGTGCCAGTTTTAATCGAAACTTGTTTGCAATTGCAAGATAATGTGCTTCCTTTCAATGTCGACAAGCAGCTTACTATAAAGAAAGAAGACTTTTGTATAGGTAGCGGCGAGCTTATAGATGCTCCCGTTAATAGTAAGATTACTCTGGATAAAGCGCTCACTTTGATGATCACTATTTCTGACAATACGGCTACAGATATGATCGTCCATTTAATAGGCGCAGGCAATATCCATCGTTTAATGCGCGATTTAAATCTCAATGACAACTACATTTTTATGAGCAATCGTCAAGCCTGGTTAATCTGCTTAGGCAAAGGCAGTTTAACAAAAAGTGATAATCCAGACGAAATTGCTCGCACTTGGAAGCAACTTACTCCCAGGCAACGTTTAGCTTTGGCCAAAGAAGTTGAGGAAGATAACAAAAATTTAAGTAAAAGCCAATTCCAAGCTTTAGAAGATCGCTCCGGGGCCAGATATACTTTTACTCAGCAAAGACACGTAGCAGAAACGGTGGACAACCAGAGCTCGCCAGATGATTTTTCCATGCTATTGGCCAAATTGTGGCGTCAGGAGATTTTAGCTCCTGATTGGACAGATTATGCGCTTTCAATTTTAGCCGCTCAGGAATACAATTCGCGTATTCCCCGCTATTTACCTAAAGGTACCAAAACTTATCACAAAACTGGCACCATCAGCGGAGTAGTCAACGACAGTGGCATTATTATCAGCAAGCGCGGCAATCCTTTGGCTATTACCGTTTTTGTTAAGAATGTGGGTTGCGGCCAAAACAATAGGGCTGCTCAAGCTATAGGCCACCTTAGCAAAATTGCTTGGGATAATCTTTAATACACTGAAGCTTGCCATGAGCCAGGACTTTTACTCTACCAAAAGGAAAATTTCCCGGCGTCATATCGTAAGCAAAAATACATGATTCATATTAAAAAGCCGCTCCTTATTGGTTAGCAGCGGCTTTATACAGCAAGAGGAAACAAAAATTCAATGAGTGCAAATTGGAATAAACTTATAAAAACTTCCTTGCAAGAATCTATCGACGCCAAACTCAGGCTGATTGAAAATACAGAAGCGATAAATCAAGCTGGCCTGATGTTGGTAAAATGTTTGCGCGAAGGTCATTGCGTATTTTTAGCTGGTAACGGCGGCAGTGCTGCCGATGCTCAGCATATCGCTACTGAATTGGTGGGACGTTTCGAGCACGACAATCAGCTGCCAGCTATAGCTTTGACAACTGACACTTCATGCCTGACGGCTTTAGCTAATGATTTTGGCTATGACACAGTTTTTTCACGCCAAGTTAATGCTTTAATGCGTCCAGGAGATGTATTGATTGCTATTTCAACTTCAGGAAATTCTAAATGCATCAATTTAGCCGCCGAGTGTGCCAAGCAAAAGGGCGGCTTAGTTATAGGACTGACAGGCAAAGACGGTGGCGCCTTAAAAGATATTAGCGATGTAGCTATAGTTGTGCCTGCCCAGCGCACATGTCGCATCCAGGAAAGCCACATTACCATAGGTCACATTCTCTGCGAAATTATTGAAGCCGACCTTTACAAAGATTAACTTTGCAGCGCTGCGGGGATTCTCGCTTATGCCTTTCCCCTACCGGTGCTTCTACCATAAATAAAAGCGCCTAAAGTACAAGCGAACATAAAAAATGCTGGACATCTTGCTTATTATCGTCCTCCTAATTTTGGCCGGAGGCGGATATAAAATAGCCACAGCCGGCCTGGAAATATACGATAGCAGTCTGGCTAAAGCTATGGCTTTGCCTATAGGTTTAGTAGTGCTTATAGGCCTAACTACCTTATTGGCGCCTTGGCTACCCCTGTGGGGATGTTTGCTAAGCTGCCTTATTTTATTTGCCATAATATGGCTAGTTGTCAAAACTCCCCAAGTTCAAGGAACGACGCCAACACCTTTCACCCGAGGGCAAAAGTTGCTGCTTTTGGTCACGATCAGCGCCGCTCTTTTCTACGTGCACGCTATTCAGCTCTTGGCCTTTGCGCCAGACTTTTGGTCGCTTTACCCTATTTCCCGCTCACTTATAAAAAGTGGCCTACCAGTTGTGCATCCTTTTTTCCCTTGGATTAGCTTAAACGGCCACTTTTCTAAGCAACTTTTAATTGCCACTTTAGCTGGTGCAGTTGGCCAAGATACTATTCGAGCTACCTGGATTTGCGAAATTTTTCTCCTAATTAGCGCCATTATGCTCTGGGCCTTAGTAATCAGAAAAATTTCTCACAGCGCCAGAGCTGGAGCTTGGGGTGCATTTTTCCTCTTTTTCTGCGTCAATGTAGGCGGCAAAGCCGGACTTATGGACGCTTTTGATAATGGCGATTTATTAGTCTTCACCATTTTGGGCCTGCTTTTAGGCCTTTTTGTAGATATAATTTACAAAGCTAGAGAGCATTGGCCCCTAAACTGGCCCAAAATTATCTTGACCACCGTGCTGGCCGGTCTCTATGGCTTTATTTGTGAAAGTTATTTGGCTTTAGTGTTGGCTTGCTTTGCCGCCGGTTCACTAATAGTGTGCCGCCGCCGCACTTCCATTGCCAAAACTTTGCTGAGCATAACAGCCCTGAGCATTTTGGGCAGCCTCCTAATTAGCGTTTGCGGCGGCGGCGTGTTGGGCTCCTTAGCTAGACAAAGCGCTCGCCAAATAATGGCAATTCCTTACCAAAATAAAGCTTTAAAGGCGCCAACTTCCAGTTATACCTCCGTATCTTTTCCCAAACGCCACTTGCTGGCCATTCGCCTGGGAGCCGACCCTTACCAGCGCTTCTCTGGTGCTTTAAATACAGCCTTATTCCGCCATTATAAGCCTCTACTCGACGACGGAGGCTACAGCTCAATCTTTGGCCTAAAAGTACTAATCCTACATTGGTTGCCTACTTGGTTGGCGCCTCTCACTCTGGCTTGGGCCATAAGGCGACGTAGTATGTGCGGCTATATGTTCGGACTTTTGGGCTTAATCGCTTATTTTACACCAGCATTGGTCGACTTTGGCCCGATTCAGGAGGCGGAATATTTTCGCTGGGAATTTGCTGCTGGAGTTGGCTTTGCCGGACTTATGGCTTTAGTAGTTGCCGACCTTATCGATCATGCCACTATGCTAAAAAGCTTAGGCTGGCGTCGGGTAGCTTATTCCGCCTTATTCATTTTTATAGCCGCCAACTTTGTGGGAGCCCAGAGATTGCTCAACAACGTAGTAATCGAAGCCCAAAAGTCATCACAAGCGGCCGCCAAAGTTTTATGGCCCTGGTACCCTAACACTTATCGTTGGCTGTTAAGCTGTAAGGAATTGCAACTAAACCAGCGTGATTTAGACTTGGCGCTTTGGCTTTGGCAGCAGCCCAGCACAAAAAATATAGTTTGGCGCGAACATGCTCACACACCAGAACAGTTTTTAAAGTGCGCCGTTATCAACGGTTTGTCTGGCACTTTATCTTGCGAACATGCTTTGCCACCGCACTGGCAGCCCATGGGCACAGCTCCTTATTTGCCCAATAGCAGCACAGTGATTTTTCAAAAGCAACCTTCATTACCTTTAATATCAGGTTTGGGAGCAAACTGGTTGGTTAGCAAGAGAGAGTTACCCAAAGAAGAATTGCTCAATTTTTCCCAGCACACTTCTAGCGACAGCATCATAAAGCCAACAGCCAATTTTGTGCGTACCTTTGGTGATAAGCGTAAATATTGGCTTTATAAGCTGGAAAATTCTTTGCCTTTTACTAAAGAGATTGTGCCCCAAGAGGCTAGTGAAAGCAGCGCCAAGATTACCATAAGCGGCTTACCCAAAGCCTCTGCCTGGATGTATGGTCAAGCTTACCCAGTCCGTTTACAATTGTCTCGTCCTTTAAAAGGTTGGTTGCGAGCTTACTTTCAGCCTCAAACAGATCGGCAAGCTCCAAATAATTTAGCTAATTTGCCTCTAACATTTTGGATAGAAGGACAAAGCAGTAAAATTATGCTTTGCCCTCCCCTTAATGAAGGCCATTATCAGCTCTCCTGGATTTATAGCCAAGATGGCCGTTCTTGGCAAAAGCTAAAAGGCCAAGCCAAGGCCGACTATCTAGTTTCGGAAAATATAGACGAACATTTACGCGTAAAAGAAATAGTAACCTCTTCTCCTCAAAACGGTTTTATTGTTTTGAAAAATATCGACAATCGTCCCTTTTATTGCGGAGGGCCTTTATCAATAAAATGGTGGGTTTGGTCAGACAAATTGCATAACTATCGCAGCGGTGCCGCCGCCCCTGAAGGTGAAACGACATATAACCAAACCATTCCTCCACAAGGCGAGATCAAGGTAAATTGGACTACTGCTGAACCTCTCCCCGAAGCGGGCTTCCGTCTGGACATTTCTGCCAGCGCCCAAATTGGCCAAAATGTAACCGTCTCCAGATTTTTCTAAGCAGAATTTTGGCCAGCAATTCTCAAGCCAAAAAATCTGCCTAAAAGAGGATTTCCCCCAAGCAGAGGAAAGTGCTTGGCCGATTTCAGATAAATATTTATCGATATTTTAAGAGGTGTAACAACTTTAATATGAATTGGAATGAAGCCATCGAGAGGCTGGAAGCCAAGAGAGCTAAAGCTCTATTGGGCGGCGGCCAGGAGAGAATCGACAAACAGCATCAGTCCGGTAAGCTGACTGCTCGCGAGCGCTTAGAGAAATTGCTCGATCCGGGTACGTTTGTAGAGACAGACAATTTTGTAGAATCACGCATTGACGATTTTGACTTAGACAAGAGACGTGCTCTGGGCGACGGTGTAATTACCGGCTACGGCGAAATCGGCGGTCGCTTAGTTTTTGTTTATAGTGAAGATTTTACTGTTATTGGCGGAACTTTGGGTGAATACCACTCAATGAAGATCTGTCGGCTTCAAGACATGGCTATGGAAGCCAAAGCTCCTATCATTTGCATAAATGATAGCGGCGGTGCTCGTATTGAAGAAGGCATTTGCTCATTGAGCGGATATGCTGGTATGTTCCAGCGTCATACTTTGGCTTCTGGTGTCATTCCTCAGATTGCTTTAATTTTGGGCCCGTGCTCTGGCGGCGCTTGCTACGCTCCAGCTATTTGCGACTTTATCTTTATGGTCCGTGGCGTCTCCAAGATGTTCATTACCGGTCCCAATGTTGTAAAGACAGTAATTGGTGAAGAAGTCTCTGTAGAGCAATTGGGTGGAGCCGACATTCATGCTCACAAGAGCGGCGTTTCCCACTTTACTTACGATTCAGAATATGAGTGCTTAATGGGCGTACGTCAGTTGCTCAGCTACTTGCCTCAGTCTTATGTGGCTTCTTTGCCTAGCGCTGCTCCTAAGCAATCCTCTTTCTTAAGCAATATTTCCAATTTATTTAAGCACAGCAAAGACATTGAGACTGCTGACAGATGCCACACTTTAACTAGCATCGTTCCTGACAATAGCAAAAAGTCTTACGATGTTAAAGAAGTGATCGATGTTATCTTCGATGCCGGTAGCTTTATGGAAGTGCAAAAAGAATTTGCCGCCAATATCGTAGTCGGTTTCAGCCGTTTAGGAGGAGACGTGGTAGGCGTAGTGGCCAATCAAGCTAATTGTATGGCTGGCTCTTTAGACTATCACGCTTCCGACAAAGCTGCTCGCTTTATCCGCTTCTGCGATTGCTTTAATATTCCGTTAGTCACCTTAGTTGACGTACCCGCCTTCTTGCCCGGCACTCAACAAGAGCACAATGGTATTATTCGCCACGGCGCCAAGATGCTTTACGCCTATTCCGAAGCTACGGTTCCGAAGATCACGTTGATTATGCGTAAAGCCTATGGCGGAGCTTATATTGCTATGAACTCCAAGAACATGGGCGCCGACTATGTTTACGCTTGGCCTATTGCCGAAATAGCCGTCATGGGTGCCGAAGGTGCTGTAAATATCGCCTTCAAAAAACGCATTAAAGCGGCCGAAGATCCTTTAGCCGAAAAAGCAAAATGCATAGCTGAATACGAAGAGCGTTTCCTCAATCCTTACGAAGCAGCTTCCAAAGGCTTCATTACCGAAGTTATTCTCCCCAAAGAATCACGTGCCAAATTGCGCAGTGCTTTGCAAGCTTTAAGTACCAAAGACATTAGCCACCCGGCTAAAAAACATGGTAATATTCCTCTCTAATTGAGGTTGGGCCGTTTTTGCTAAAAAAAGGCAAGCTCGGCCCCTAAATAAAAAATGGACAGAGTCAGAATTTACATCTGAATCTGTCCATTTTTCGTCTTATTCCCAAAACTATTTAGTATTTGACCGTTTTAGGATCAATAGCTGGGAAGTCGTCATTTTTGAAAGTGACTTCCGCTTTTTGCTCGTCAGGACGCAACTCTACCCATTTTTTAGCCGTTTCGTTCTGAATTTCGGCCTCAACTTTTACGGAGCCCCACTTCTCTATTTTGAAAGTTTCGGAACTATTTTTCCATACAGAGCCCTGATTGCGCCCGTCCAGCATTATATAAATAGGAAAATCGGCGTCATTTTGTACTTTAACTTCGCACTTAGGCTCTCTTCTAGGGCGACGACCTCCTGGAGGCGGCGGTCCCCAAGGCTCGGCAGTAGCCATTTCGGCGCAAAGGCCTATAAAGAATACGGAAAGGAGAAAAATAATACCGATTATTTTATTTTTTTTCATATAAACTTTCCTTTCAAAATATCGTACTATATATAAACCGAGTACAGTTTTCTTAAACGAAGGAATCATCCTCCAGAACTAAACCAGACAGACGATTCTGTACCAGGCTAAAAGAATCCAACAGCTCAGAAGCGCTGCGATAGAGAGCCGAACTTTGCAAATCCAACTTTTCAGAGGATTCTGGCTTAAGAAAATGGCCCACTAGCAATCCCTTTTCCGAGCTATCCAACTTAAGTAAGTTCAACTGTTCCAGCACTTTTAAAGCTCGGCGCAAGGTAATTGTTTCTAACTTTAATTCTTGGGCTACCGTTTTTATTTGGCTTTCCCTAAGCTTAAATTCATGCTTACCTTGCTTGGTAAGGCGCATTACCAGACAGTAGACATTTTTCATAATTTCACGATCTAGTGCATAAGCTTTCAATTTACGCTTCAGTTGGAATAATTGTGTATAATCAAAAAGCACATGAATTTGCTTAGCGCCCACAATACAAGGATGGTTAAAGAACTCCCTTTGCAAAGGAGGTGCAGCCAAGATTACATGTTTATAAGGCTCAGTTTGATAAAAAATGGCCTTATCAGCCTGAGCTCCAACATAAGTTTCTAGGGAAGTCACCATTTTAGCAGCATGACCACTATTCATGTCCGTAAATTGTGCGGGCGTATCGGTGACAACTAAAATAGAGGCTCCGTCATTAAGTTTTTCAGCTTGGCACAAACGCTCAAGGTACAACTTTTTATTGAGAACTTGACGACCATCTACCAAACGCTGAGGAAGTCGACTATGAGCGAAAACACAAGCTAAGTAACGCTGGCTATCCAAATTGTTGACTATACGATCAGCTTCCTCAAAAGGAGAGAATACTTCATTTTGTTCAATTTCGGCGGGCAATAAAGCAGCCATTCTGGGATCAGGCGCAACAAAATCACGAATAGTAATTTGTAATTCGCGACGGCCTCTAAAGAAATTTTCTTCTACATTGTAAAGAAAACTTACAGTGCAATTTTTTATATCCAGAGTGGCCAAATCTTTGACTTTATTGAAGGCAATAGCCTTAATAGGAGCTTTACCCAAAGGGAAATTATCATCAACTACTTGCATAGAAACACTAGTACCGAAAGCCCCCATGGGCTTAAGAGGGCTGACCACATGCACACCTTTAGCCAAAAAGAGCGGCTTTTCATTTTCTTTGCCAGTAGGCTCCAAGCGATCTAATTCACGAATAAGCTCCATATCCAACTGGTGAATAGGCAACAAACAATCAACCTTTTTCTTAGGAGGCTTAATATTAAGCTGACGGCAAGCTTGACGCAAAGCTTGGGCAAATTGCTCTTCACAGCCAGCTTTTAAGGTAAAACCGCCAGCATTAGCATGGCCACCGTATTTGTCTAAACAATCAGTGCAAAGATTGAGAATGTCTAGCAAATTGATGCCTTCTGGAGCTCGACCGCTGCCCATAATTTGCCCATTATCATCAATATCAGTACCGACAAAAACAGGCACGCGATAAGTGTCCATTAAACGCTGAGCGCATAAGCCTAAAATGCCTTTATGCCAAGTACCATAAACAAAAATACAATAGCGTTTGCTCTCACCATCGTTATTGAGTATTTCTTCAATTTCTCTAAATATTTCTTGCTCTACTTTGTGACGTTCCTGACTTAATTCCAAAAGACGGCTAACTTTCATACGACAAACGTCGATATTTTGCGCCAGCATTAAGTCCAGAGCACATTGCGGGCTGTCCATACGTCCGCAAGCGTTGATTTTAGGGCCTATAGAAAAGCTCATAGATTGAGCGTTGATAGCTTCGGGACTAATTTTGCAACCTTCAGCCAAAGCCTTAAAGCAAGGACGTTTCAAAGAAGCGAAAATGGGCATTCCCTGCATAGTTAGAACGCGGTTTTCACCTTTCATAGGTACCATATCACACAAAGTCGCCAAAGCAACCATATCTAAATAGCGACGCGGCTCAGGTAAAGAGTGGCGCTTATAGACGGCACAAAGCAATTTCCAAGCTACACCAGCACCACACAATTTGGTAAAAGGATAGTCGTGCCCCTCTAAATTAGCATTGACAAACACATCAGGCTCAGCAGCTTCACCTTCAATTTGGTGATGATCGGTAACTATGACTTTTAGTCCCTGCTGGCGAGCATAATTTACATTAGCGGCGCTGGAAGATCCGCAGTCAACAGTAATTAACAAACTGGCCCCATATTTTACGGCCGCTTCGACACCTTCTTGAGATAAACCGAAGCCTTCCGAAAAGCGATGGGGCAAATGGCACTCTACTTGAGCATTAAGATTGCGCAATCCTAAAACTAAAATAGAAGCGGCCGTGATGCCGTCTACATCATAGTCACCGCAAACAAAAATTTTTTCTTCTTTTTTTAGAGCTGCTGCAATTAGTTCTACAGCTTCAGCTACACCAGGATAAGTTTCGGCATCGTACACTTCGCCGTTATCAGCATGGAAATATTTTTCCACTTGTTCTACAGTTTTTAAGCCTCTATTTATCAACAAATGAGCCAATAAATTGCTACAACGGCAACCTTTAGCTATTTGTTTTATCAATTCGACTTCAGGCTTGCGAATTTCTATACTTTGTGAATCAATCATTGTAAATAAATCTATAGATAAAAATAGGCGCCTTTTTGGGGCGCCTGTTAAATTTTATAATGTTTGCAACTCTTCATTGGTCAAAAAGCGCCATTGACCAATTTCCAAGCCTTTAAGATCCAAACCAGCGAAACTTACTCTATGGAGTTTGGTTACCAAATTGTCTAAAGCCAAAAACATGCGTTTAACCTGATGGTAACGCCCTTCAGTTAAAGTGAGAAGTAAATGATCGCTCTCTTCCACATTGGCTTCTTGAGCTTGAGTAATAGCCGAAGTAACTTGCTTTATGTCCAAAATTTCAGCCTGACCTTCAAGCAACAGCGAACACTTAGCAGGTAGTAAAGGCTTACTTTCTCCCTCTAAATATAAGCCGCCTTCGCGCAAAGGTTGTACGCGCCAATCAGCTATAGGCTTTTCCAACCATACTTCATAAACTTTATCAGCATGATGTTTGGGAGAAATCAATCTATGATTGAGTTCTCCATCATCAGTAAAGAGCAAAGCTCCGGTAGTATCTTTGTCTAAACGACCTATGCTAGCTACTTGCGGACGGCGTCGATTAAAGCGTTCTGGCAAAAGCTCATACACTAGTTGTCCTTTGTCATCATGGCTGCAAACAAAGCCTTGCGGCTTATACATTAAGATGTAAAGTTTTTCTGGATCGAGAGGTTCGCCTCGAAAGAGGATTTCTTCTGCTTCAACCTTTTGCTTAGCCACAAGCTTAGCTCCATAACGAGAATCAACTTCACCTAGGCGAATTAGCTTATCGACTTCGCTGCGATTGCATAGGCCGCGTTCAGAAAGTAATTTATCGAGACGAACCTTCATATTCTTTCAGCCTTTCTTGGGCCAGACCACTTAGTGGGCGCTGCTGCCAATAGGATTGGAGGCCATAAATACTTTGAAGCCGTTATTCTCTGCTACTTTTTCATAAGTTTTGAAATACTCGGCCAAAGTTTCTTCGTAGGGCAAGGTGCGATTGACTACTACATATAATACGCCACGCCAAGTCAGAGCTCGAGAAGCACTAGCTACAAATTCACGTCCCAAATTGAGCACGCGGGTTTGTCCCTGGTGGAAAGGTGGGTTCATTACAATCCAGTCATATTGCTCAGCGGGCACATCAGAAATGACGTCAGCCCAGCTATAGCCTAAACGCACTTTGGGATTCATTCCTTTAAGCTGCTTTTTGGCAGCTGCCAAAGCCATATATTCATCTTCAAAAAGATCGATACGGCTAATTTCACCAGCCAAACAAGAACGCGATTCTAAAGCAGCTTTGGTAAGGAAACCGTTGGCACTGCCTAAATCGGCGCCCACTCCTCTGAGCTGAGCTTTAGTCTTAATATATTCGGCCAGCAATTTAGAGCCGCCGTCAGCTTTGTTCCAACTGAAAATACCAGGACGGGAAAGCAAACCGCTATCTTCACAGAGACGATAGTTGAAGCCTTCTTCCCATTTCTTCAGCAATTCGGCCATTTGTTCTTTTTCTTGAAGATCAGTGGGAACTTTAATAGAAAATGTACGGCAGTGGAACTTAGATTGCTGAGCACTTAAAGGTGCATATTCACTCATAGACTTTTCGAAGCTGCCAGCGCCTAAGCTATTGGCAATAGAAAAGACGATCTGGCCTCCGGCTTTCACAGAGCGCAAAGCACGAGCAAAGTTTACGTAATTTTCGGCTCGCGAAGAAGTGCCTAAAATCAAGGCGGCGTCATAAACGGCCTTAAATTCTCGATTTTCTTCCCAAGGTTGGGCAATACCAATTTCAGGCACAACTTCAGCTGGATAGTTTACAAAAAGCAAACATTCAGCGCTTTGACGGTGCGTTCTGTCTTTGGGATTGAGCGTATGAGCGGCCAAGCGACGATAAGCGCGGGCTGAACTTTGCTCGCAAGTAATGCAACCATTGTAAGAATAAGCGAAACTACCTAAGCCGGAGGTAGGATCTTGATAGAAAAGCTCAGGCGTAAAATGGGCTCGCAAGAAGAGCCATTCTTGGCAAGAGGCGAAAAGTTCGGAATACTTATCTAAGAATAAAGAGAGCGATTTTAAAGCTGCTTCTTGCTCGGGACTAACTGGAGCCTGAGCCTCACGCAAAGCACGCTGGCGACGGCGAGCTTGTTGAGCAGCAGCTACCAATTCAGCAGAATCGGCATATTCGGGGTTGATAACACGCCCTCGGGAAGAGCGATCAGTGCGCTCGCGTCCGTAAGCACGGTCGCCACGACCAGCAGATGAGGACGAGCCAGCATAGCTGCGAGAATCGGTGCGGCGATCTTTACTGAAGCCGTACCCACTGCGACGATCACGTGAATCACGGGAGCTCTTCGAGCGTTTGAATAAGGGCATAAATACTGTATTCTCCTTGATTTTGTCACAACAAACTTTAGTTTGAAGATTATTTGCTGAATAACTTGCTTTCCTCCTCTTAGCTGAACGGAAGGACAGGAAGAAACCGATATAACCTAGAATGAAAGGTGCGTTTTGACGCGTTAGGCAAGTGCCGGTCGGCCATGATAATCTTCCCCGACAGCACTAGACCAATCGATAGTTTTTTGGAGACAGGAACCACATGGACTCTATAGCAGACAAGCACATAAATGGCGATATGGTAGCACAAGAGAGCCATCCGGCCGACGATAACGGCAGACCGCCCATCGATGACAGAACCCGCACTTTAATGGCTGTCGGCGATTTACATGGTGACTATTATCGTTTGCTTCGCTATTTAAGAGAAATGGATTTCTTGCTTCCTGGTACTATCTCTTGGAATCCTAAAGCAGATCGTGTCGACCTTATTTTCATTGGTGACTATGTAGACTGGCGCGGCGAGCCTTTGGAAGCTCCTTTTGACCAAACTACCAACAATGCTATTGAAGGGCCGCGCAAGATTTTAGAGCTGATCGTAAGCTTACAAAAAGATATGGCTCGTTTGCGCCGTTTCGATCCTAATTTTGACAGTCGTTTTTATCCTATTTTAGGCAACCACGACTTAATGATGATCGCTTCTGCCAAAGTGACCAATTATCTCAGTGCCGATTTTATCACTGATACGCTTTTAACTAGTCGCATTTATCCTTTACTCAGACGCCAACTTTCTGATAAAGGCTTAGATTCCGAGCAAATTGAGGAAGCTATGGGCTTTATTAACTGGTGGTATCAAGGTGGAGAGGGCACAGCAGAAGGTTTTGGCGGTTTAGAAAAATGGGCCGAAGTAATGCATAACGGCGCTTGCCAATATTTGGAAGATAATCTCTATTTAGGCGTAATCGTCAATAATAGATTATTCGCCCATTCGGTGCCAGATAACCGCGATTACTGGCGTCCTATGCAAGAGCTGGCCGAATTACCAGAAAGCACTTATCTGGCAGCTAGAGAAAGCTTTATTTGGGGACGTCGCGTTTGGGGTTACGATTATCAATCTGGCACCCGCACCTCCCAGTTTACTGACGAAGAGATGCAAAGTATGCTCGATGGCTTCCAGTGTACAAGTTGCGTAATTGGTCATACACCTTTATCTCGCGACACTGATCACGTACGTGCTTACGACGACAGAGTGATCAATATCGACGTACATGGTTGCCCTGGTTCGAAAGCCTTTATCGAAACTTACACTCCCACTCCCACTAGTACAAAAGCTCCTTTGCGCTCGCGGATTATCGCCGACTCTGACATCGAATGCCGTACACTGTAAAACAAGTTAGTCATCTTGCTGATTTACTGTTAGATAATATAAGCTCAGTTATTTTTGACCAAGAGCTCAATATTAAGTTGGCTTTGGCATCTGTTTTAAGCGAAGGTAATATGCTTTTTGAAGATGTGCCCGGCGTTGGTAAGACTGTACTTTGCCGGGCGTTAGCCAAATCAGTAGGTGGAGATTTTGCCCGTTTGCAATGTACACCAGATTTGTTGCCTTCAGATTTGCTCGGTACCAACATCTATAGTAGAAAAAACGAAGATTTCATATTTTATCCTGGACCAGTCTTTAGCAATGTTCTTTTAGCCGACGAACTTAATCGCGCTACCCCCAAAATGCAATCGGCTCTTTTGGAATGTATGGAAGAGCGTCAAGTAACTGTCAATGGCAAAACTTATCGTTTGCCTAAGCCTTTTATTGTTGCCGCTACACAAAATCCTATAGAATACGAGGGGACTTTCAATTTACCGGAAGCCCAGTTAGATCGTTTTACTGTAAAGTTAAGCTTAGGTTATCCTAGCCCTAAAGCCGAAATGCATATGCTTAAAGTTCAGAAGCAGAAACATCCTATCGAGAGTTTGAAAGGTGTATGTACAGCAGAACAACTGAGTTCCGCTTTAGAGACTGTACGCTCTGTACAAGTAAGCGACGCGATCATTAGATATATTGTAGATATAGTATCTGCCACACGCCAAACGAAATATTTGAAATTGGGAGCCAGTCCCAGAGCTTCGCAAGCTCTTTATCGTATGAGCCAAGCTTGGGCTATAATAAATAAGAGAGACTATGTCATCCCTGACGATGTGCAGCAATTGGTTCCTTACGTACTGCCTCATCGCATGATCGCCAACCAAAGAAACAATATGGCAGAAATTGTAGATGAAATTTTGGATAGTGTGCCAGTAGTTCAAACTACGCCAAAAATTTAGCTTTCATTAGCGAAATCTAAGGCTTCCGATAAATGCTTCAAGACCGGAATACCAAGTTTTTTAGCTTCAGCTCTTGATTGAGCGCAATTGTACCCCCAACCAGCCAAAGCTACCTTTACTCCCAAAGAACGGACCCGAAGCAAATTATCTAATAAATCGTCCACAAAAAGTATTTGTTCCGGCTCGACACCAAAGCTAGTCGCTAAAATATAAAGTTGCAACTTTTTATCAAAAGTACATTCCTTAGACAAAATAAGCATCTTTAATCCGACTGTGCTCAACAAGGCTTCGACCGAAGCTTTATCTTTAGTAGTACAAATAGACACACCATCAAAAATGGACAGCGCTTGCTTGATTGTTTCCAAATTACCCTTGTAAATATGCTGCGGCTTAAGCCAAGAAGCTAGATTTTGGCGACGTGATTCAGCTCGCCAATAAGCCAAACGTTTCCCGAAAAAAGCAAGAAAATGTTTCAGTGAACTTCCTTCGTTTATAAAATCGGGCCAAGCATAATCTTGTAAACTTATATGGCTAAATTCAATCGGAAAAGTAGCCTTTTCTGTCCAGGGCTCAGGCCCTTGGCTCCATAATTTGGCCCTTCCAGATAAAATAGCTGGTAAAGCTCCTTCCTCAAAATTGGCCGCCATAGCTTCCGCGCTTATAGGTTTTTGACCACTCGCTTTTACCACATACTCAGATTCGGCTTGTTTCAGACAAAGGCGCTCACCTATAAGCAAAATAAGAGCGAACTCTTCACCAGTGCGAGCCAGCCAACGGCCGGAAGTAAAAATATGCATAGGACAGAAAGCCCAACGACCGAAAATTTCTCGCCAAACTTTTTGGCCGACTACATAGCCTTCACATTCAGTATTCCAAATTACTCCATCAAAATCGAGTGCTAAAACACGCTTATTTGCAGCAATTATTTTATCCATACCGGCCACCATGCATACTATAATTTCTTAAGCATTTTAGGCTAAAAAAATGACAGCCGCCAGTATTTTTTCTTAGGTACAACAAAAAAAATACTGTGACTGTCAATATTAAGAACTATCTAGATTGTCCCGGCAGAAAAATGCTAACCGTTAGGCAAAACAGATAAAGCTTTTTCCAAACGGCGCAAACAAGTTTCTTTACCTAAAACTTCCATCATATGGAACAAGCTGGGGCCGTTGCCTACTCCACTTAAAGCCAAACGGACAGGGTGAATAAGTTGTCCAGCGCCCACGCCTTTACTCTGAGCAAATTCGCGCAAGCTAGCTTCTAAAGCTTCGGGAGTAAATTCGGGAAGTTCACGTAAAATAGGGGCCCAACCGGCCAAAAGATCGTGGCTAGCAGCTTTCCAACGCTTCTTCACAGTGGCTTCTTCATAGCTTTCCGGATCTTCATAAAAATAAGGAGCTTCAGTGACGTAATCGGTCAAAAGATTGGCACGCTCAGCCATAACTTCCACAACTTTAATCAAGTAAGAGCGCTCGGGGCGAGCTTTGCCCAACTTGTCAAAGAAAGGTAAAGCCAAATCGGCCAATTCTTCGTTAGACTTGGCTCTCATATGCAAGCCGTTGATATAAAGAAGCTTGTCAAAATCGAAAACGGCGCCAGATTTGCGCACACGCTCGATGGTGAAAGTTTTGCACAATTCGTCCAGAGTAAAGAACTCGCGCTCGTCTCCAGGGTTCCAACCCAAAAGGCAAAGGAAGTTGAGCATAGCTTCGGGCAAGTAGCCTTTTTCTCGGTAAGACTCTACAGAGACATCGCCATCGCGCTTGGAAAGTTTTTTACCATTTTCGTTGATAATTAAAGGCACGTGAGCATATTGGGGAACTTCCCAACCGAAAAACTCATAAAGCAAAAGGTGCTTAGGAGTGGAAGAAAGCCACTCTTCACCGCGGATTACATGGGTAATACCCATTAAATGGTCATCAACTACCACAGCCATATGATAGGTAGGGAAACCATCAGTTTTAATCAGCACCTGGTCATCAACTAAGGAAGAATCGAAGCTGACATCGCCGCGCACGATATCATGGACTGTCAAAGTACGACCATCGGGCACTTTAAGACGTATAACGTGAGGTTCACCTTTAGCTAAACGCTCTTCTACTTCTTCTTTGGAAAGGTGGCGGCAAGCGCGATCGTAAGCAGTGCTTTCGCCTTTGGCGCTATGCTCGGCGCGCATTTGGTCTAAACGCTCGGCAGTGCAGAAGCAATAATAGGCGTGGCCTTCATCAACCAACTTTTTGGCCATCTCGTGGTAGATAGGCAAACGCTCACTTTGTACGTAGGGGCCGCGATCTCCGCCAACTACAGCGCCCTCATCAGGAGTCAAGCCGGCCCATTTTAAAGAGTCCAGCAAAGCCTCAACAGCTCCTTCCACTAAACGAGTGCGGTCGGTATCTTCAATGCGTAAAATAAACTGGCCGCCTTCGTGACGAGCCATTAAATAGTTATAAAGAGCGGTGCGTAAACCACCTACGTGCAAGTAACCCGTAGGACTGGGAGCAAAACGTACACGGACCATGTTAATCTCCAAAATATTACCAAAAATTGCCCCCGGAAGTTCACCATCGCCCCACATAAACCTGCAGAACCGCCTTTAAGCCTCCACAACAGCCGATATATTGATAGCACAACTTAATTTTATGGATTTTAGGCCGTATTTTTTTCTATACAACAATGTTTCCAGGGCCCAACTAAAAAGGGAATATAACTATCGATACGGAACTCCCCCCGCCTATGATTAGTAGTTGGAATAATTCAGTCATTCTCGCTCCCATGAGCAAGGGAAGCAATTTACCTTTTCGCCGTCTCTGCTGTGATTTCGGAGTAGACGTCACCGTCTCCGAAATGATCTTCGCCTCTGCCCTTTCCAAAGGCAACCGCAAAGATTTGGCTTTGTTGCGCCGAGCTCCTCAAGAGCAATGCTTCGGCGTACAGGTTTTAACTAATAACCCTGAAGATCTGAAAGATTCTATACCCATCATTGAGGAAGCGGGAGCCGATTTTATCGACTTAAATTGCGGTTGTCCCATCGACGAGGCTGTCAACAAAGGCATGGGAGCCCAGCTTTTAGATCGCCTCAAAAAGTTTGAGCAACTTTTGGCCGTTTTAAAAGAGAATACCCACATTCCTTATACCGTGAAATTGCGGGCTGGCTACAAAGAAGGCCATGTCAATATTGAAACGACTTCTAAACTGGCCGAAGAATACGGCGCTTCAGCCATTACCGTGCACGGACGTACCCGTGAGCAGCGTTATACAGGTGCTGCCGACTGGAATATTGTAAAAAGAGCTGTCAAAAATGTTCACATTCCGGTTATAGGTAATGGAGATATTCTGACTTGGTACGAAGCGGAAGATAAAAAAGCTCAAAGTGGAGCCCAAGCCATTATGGTTGGACGTGGCGCCCTTATTAAGCCTTGGATTTTCCAAGAGATCCGCGAAAGACGCGATTTAAATCTTACGCCTCAAGAGCGTATTGCCATTTATTTGCGTTTAACTATCTATATGTTAGAGCACTTTGGCAATGACACTCACGGTCAGCGCACAGTAAGCAATTTCTTGCTTTGGCATTTCGATCTTTTTAACCGCTATCGTTATTTGCCAGAAGCTCAGTATCATCAAGATTCTTTACAACATCCTCTCATTCAAACCAGACTTGACAATATCTATGACGGCGATCCTTTGGAAGTCGTTTTGGCTGGCTATGGAAAGTCGTTCCGCCAGAAGTTAGCCAATGCATTTGTTTTATGCGCTTCAGATAACCACCCACAGAGCTGGCTCAATGATGAACTAGCTGCCATGGCTCCAGAGTTAATCGAATCTTATCGCCAGCAAGCCAAGCGCAAAGCTGAAGCTAAAGCAGCCAAGGAGCAAGCCAAAGCTTCAGCTAGCGGCTTACCTTTTTGTGAAGTGAAGGTCCCTGAAGAGCCAGCTTCGCCACCAGCACCTCAAACTAAAGATGATGACAAGCAAGCTCCTGCCGAAAAGGTTGCCACCTCTTCTAAAGTTGGAGAAGGAACCGTTTCAGCCTTCGACACTTCCAGTTTAGAAGTGGGCACACCGCATATCCATAGCCATCCCGGTCAGTTTGCCCCCACAGTTTTGATGCCAGGCGATCCTTTGCGTTCTCGCTATATAGCCGAGCACTACTTAGAAAATGCTGAATTGGTAAATGACGTCCGCGCAGTGCAAGGTTATACCGGCTTTTACAAAGGCAAACGCGTTTCGGTAATGGCCAGCGGTATGGGTGGCCCTTCTATGGGCATCTATTCTCACGAATTATTCGCTTACATGGGAGTAGAGCAAATTATTCGTATCGGCACTTGTGGCGGCATGCGCTCCGATCTCAAACTAGGCGACATCATTTTGGCCCAAGGCTGTTGCACCAATTCCAATTTTATAAGCCAGTTTCAGCTCAATGGTACTTTTGCTCCTCTGGCCGATTTTGAACTTCTCTCTCGGGCTTATCAACTTTGCCAAGAGAAAAAGCTATCCGCTCACGTAGGCAATATACTTACTTCCGACTACTTCTACGATGCCTCCAATAGCTACGAAAAGTGGATAAAATTAGGGATTTTAGCCTGTGAAATGGAAGGCGCTATTCTTTATACAAACGCCGCTTTGCACGGGAAAAAAGCTCTGACTATTTTGACAGTCAGTGAAGTGATGGGCCAATCGGAAATTTTAACTACCGAACAACGCCAAACTTCTTTAAAGAATATGCTTGAGTTGGCTCTAGACCTTGCCTAACAATGGGGGCGGCCCTTATATGAAATATACTTGTACCTTAATAAATCAACCCTGGGAAGATCCGGGGGTGTTGGTTCGTGTCAATGACACGCGTGAATATTGGCTCTTCGATTGCGGAGATCTCAGAAATTTAAGCGTAGGCACGATGATCGACACCACCCGTGTATTCGTTACCCATTCCCATGTCGACCATTTTATCGGCTTTGACACTCTTATGCGCATGAACTTGCGCGAGTCCAAAGAATTGATATTTTTTGGCCCGGTTGGCTTGGCAACTCAAATAGGCTGCCGTTTGCAAGGTTACAGCTGGAATTTGACTGAAGATTCCAATTTTTCCATTAAGTGCTGCGAATTGGAAGATACCCAAGTTGTTTCCTATCTTTTTAGAGCTTCCAACAAGTTTGTCGAAGATATAGATGATCGACGAGCTCATCCTCTCACTCATCCTGAGTTACGCTTGGGTGACGGGACTATGCTTCGCTTTGCTCCTCTAGTACATGGCGTTCCTTGCCTTTGCTACTCTATCACTGAGCCTTTGCAAGCGCGTATAAAAAAAGATGAATTTGCTAAATCCGGCTTACCATCAGGAGCTTGGATTGGCAAGTTGTTGAAAATTTGCTCTGGTCAAATTTCTGAGCCTCACGATATAAAAGTAGGCGATGAGGTAAAAACTATCGACGCACTGCGTCCCTTAGTTTATTATCCCAAGCCTAACCGCTACGCTTACGTAACAGATACTGTTTTTAACCGTGATAGCATGGCTTCCATTCATTGGGTAGGTCAAGGTGCCGACGAGTTGTGGTGCGAAGCTTGCTACCGCCATGCTGAGCGCGACAAGGCTATACAAAACTTTCACCTTACAGCTCGTCAAGCTGGTCGCATAGCCAAAGAGTTGCAAGTTGAAAATCTTTACATGTTCCACTATTCCAGACGCTATAGGGGAGAACTCTGGCCTCACATTAAAGAAGCCAGAGAAAATTTTGAGCAAACAAATATTCCGCCCATGACTTCTCTAGCCCACCGCCACTTATTAGAGAGTGGAGCAATGAGAGAAAACTAATTTTTTACCTAACAGTGCTGTAAAAAGCGCTGTTTTATTCTTGACACGAGTTGACTTTCGATAGTATACTACCTGCGCTACATTATTGATAAGCGTGTAGAAATATACTACAGGCCAAAAAAGCAGAAGCTGCACCGGCTTCTCACCCTGCGACGCCACCTTGAGAGGGGCTGTTTCAGAGGTAGTGGTCAATTAGGAACCTTTCATTATTTAAGGGCCTACCGGTTTTTGGTTTACCGGAACCGGACCACGTGCAGATGTTGGTTCACGTAATGTTTTTTCGGCTGGCAACAGAGGTAAACCGATTTCCAAGGAACTGAGAACTAATCGCCTGATCAGAGTCCCCCGTGTTTTTGTTATCGATGAAGAGGGACGCCAGTTGGGGCAAATGTCTACTCGTGAGGCATTAGAGCAAGCTCAAGCCCACAACCTTGATTTGGTGGAAGTTAATCCCACAGCCAGACCGCCGGTTTGTCGTTTTATGGATTATGGAAAGTACAAGTACATGCAATCCAAGTCCGAGCGAGACAGCCGAGCCAAGCGTAAGCCCCAAGAGCTTCGTGAAGTAAAAGTTCGTCCCAAGATTGATGATCACGATTTTGAAGTCAAAGTAAAGACGATTGATCGTTTGATCCGTTCCGGTGACCGTGTAAAAGTTACTCTGCGTTTCCGTGGCCGTGAGATCGTCCACATGGAACTCGCCAAAGAGTTGCTTAAGTCGCTGTTTGAAAAGGTTCAGGAGATTTCTGTTATTGCTCAGAAACCTACTATGGACGGACGTCAGATGGTTATGGTTTTAGCGCCCAAGACTGGTCCTCAAGCCCAGGCAAAGCCTAAGGCCAATACTCAGGCTACAGCCTCTCAGACTCCTGCCACGGAGGCTTCTAAGCCAGAAGCTAAAGCGGCTGAGAACGCCTAACATTCTTTGTTAAAGAATTAACTCTGGTCAGGCCGAGAAAAAAGCACATAGAAATGGGCCCTGCTGATACGATACTGCGCAGGGCTGTTTTGAGGTATGAAAGGAGCTACACATGCCTAAGATTCGCACAAGAAGATCTGTAGCGAAGCGTATCCGCGTTACCGGCACCGGTAAAATGAAGAGAATGCGCCAGTTTTCTGGATGCCATCACATCCGCGAGAAGAAATCTCCCGATAGAACCCGTAAGTTCCGTCAGATCGTTTTAGTTGACAAGACTGATGTCAAGCGTATGCACGCTCTCGTTCCTTATCTCTAGGCTCTAAGTTACGCCTAGTTTTTCGGAAGATATAGTTAAGGTATTAAGAATAATTTTTTTGCTGCGACTAAGTCGCTCCCCTCAGGAGGAATAAAATGCCAAGAGTAAAGCGTGGAACTCTCTCGCTGAAAAAACGCCGCACCTTGTTAAAGGCAGTAAAAGGCTACAGAGGCGCTCGTAGCCGTCGCATCTGCTGCGCTCAGGAAGCTTTCCATCACGCTCAGCATTATGCTTATAGAGATCGCCGCGCTAAGAAACGCGACATCCGCTCTCTCTGGATCGTCCGCATCAACGCCGCTGCTCACGCTTGTGGTCTCTCTTACAGCAGATTGATGAGTGGTCTCAAGAATGCTGGTATGGAAATCAACCGCAAGATGTTAGCCGACTTGGCCGTCACCGACATGGAAGCTTTTGCTGCTATCGCCAAGTCCGCTGTCAACGCCTAATAAGCAATTTTTATCTAAAGGTAGCTCCTCTGCCCCTTTGTGGTGGGAGGGGCTTTTTTTTTATATCTGCAGAATTAGGCTTGAAGTCTAGCTTGTTTTTCTGAAGGGATAGCGCTAAGCAAAAGCAAAAGTGCAGCGGCAGACAGTTTAGAGAGCGAGTTTTATCAACCTATGGATTTACAAGAACGTTTAGATATATTAAAGCCTTTAATAAAGCGAGCATCTAAAATAGCCTTAGCTAAATTTGGTCATATTTGCGGCCAGAATAAAGCCGATGGTACTTTCGTAACTCAAGCCGATCAGGAAGTAGAAGCTTGCTTGATTCAAGGTTTGCAAAAACATTTTTCAGAAGAAAATATTGTCGGTGAAGAGACAGGCTGGCACCAAGCAGCTTCCGATTATATTTGGTCTATCGATCCCATTGATGGGACTTCTGCTTACCTTTGCCGCTTGCCAACTTGGGGTATAAGTATTGGCTTAATTAAGGGCAATGAGCCTATTTTAGGTATGGTCTATTTGCCAGTTTTAAATGAACTCTACTGGGGCGCTCGCGGTTTAGGTGCCTATGTAGAATCTCCCCTTTTCGGTTTGCAAAAATTAGATATTCGCCATGTCGATTTAAGTCAAAAAGAGCATTTACTCTTAGTTCCCTCCACCTTCCATCATAAATATGCTGCCAATAAGTACCATGGCAAAGTGCGCAGTTTGGGTTCTACAGTAATTCACGCTCTCACAGTAGCTAGAGGCGATGCTTCTGGAGCTTTTATGCGCATTTATCATTGGGATGTAGCCGGAGTTTTGCCTATTCTTTTTGAGGCTGGTGGTTGCGTAGATACACTTGAAGGAACTCCCTTCAATATCAGAGACTTAACTAAAGATAATCCAAAGTTGCCCACTCTCATTTTAAGCAACCCGCAAGATCGCGAAGCTTTACTGACAAAACTTGTTCCTTTGAGAGACTAATAAAGAGAGCGCTTTTCTTCAATTATGACCAAAAATAAATGCATAAGAAAATGCTTACCCAGTTGGGCTTTAGCTATAATTTTAGTATTGAGCTTTTTGACGCCTGCCCAAGCGATAGTGCAAGCGAGAGTTTGGGACTGGTTGGCTAGGTTAAATCGTTTAATTCCGGCGCCAGAATTGCGATTGTGCCAAGAAAACGTGGATAGTTTGCCCTTAACGGCCAATTTAGAAGAAATGCGCTCTCTTTTAAACACTTTAGACTTAAAATTGCCGGAAGAGCCTATTGAGTTATACGCAACTATTCGCTTGCTATTGCGCAAAGACAAAGAGCTAACCTTGTTATCTGACAATTTGGAAGCAAATCAAGAAGGCCAAAAGCTTTTACATAATTACAAAGAAGAACTGGCTAGCAACTACGCAACTCTCGATAGCAACTCTAACGATTCTTCCTTACTAATTGCAGTTCCTGACTTTGAGGTGGTAAAAAATGTCAATACAGATCAATATATTGAAGTGTTGCGTCCTTTGCCAAGATTTAACCAAAGTTGGAAAAAGGCAGATGCCAAACTTTGTTTAGAGGCAGCTCAAAGCGATCTAGAATATTTACACGATCAAGAGCAGCAGCTAAAAGACAAAATAAAACAACTAGCTGCCAATGCTAAGCCTTTTCGCCAGCACGTGCGCACTTTAAGCAACCAACTCGATCCAGCGACAGGGTTACCTAAGCGGGAAAAAAATAACGAGTTTCCCAACTTGATATTGCCTCCGCCGCCGGTAGATTTGCCAGTATTGCAAAAAAATCGCTAAGCGAAACGAGCGCGACTACAACGCTCAGAGCCTTTCACAAAGGTTGAGACTAATAAAGTGAGCCCTTTGCCCACAATTTTTTCTCCTTGGTCGACCAAAGATGGTGCCCCTTCTGGGAAATGAGCATAGACAATGGGCAAAGAAGAAGACATGGCCTGGATATAAAAAGCGGCATCTTCCAGAGAAATTCCGCACGGAGACAGTTCGTTAGTTGGCATATGAGCGATGGAATGCAAGTCTAATTCCAAACCGATCATATCTTTAGAGCTGTTCATAAGTTGAATCACAAAGTCTAGCGTGTCAGCATAAGAAAATTCGTGTCTAATAAAGACCGATTCGTAAGAAAAAGCCCGCACTCCCTGTGCTCTCATATAAGAAAGCATATTGGCTGAATTGCAACTTTCATGATAGTTTACTAAGCAATAGTTATTTAGGTAGCGGGCCAGTTTGGCATAGCTGAAAGAATTGCCACTATGGCGTCCTTCTAAGGCGCAAAAATCGCCATGTGGATCGCAATTGACTACCGAAATAGGCAAAAAATGCTGTCCACCATCATCTAGAGGCCCCAAATATTCGCCATTAGCTTGGGGTTGGCCCGATTGTTGCAAGTGGCGGCGTACAGCTTCAGCCAAGCTTATTTCTTCAGCACAAATGCTATCGCTAATAGAAATATCTTGGTTGCCTGCAGCTCCGGAAGTAAGATTTTCTAAAGCCATAGCTAAATTAGAAGCGGCTTTTTCCGCCGACAAGGGACGATTGGCCAAAGTTTCTCCCAAAGCGCTGCCGCTCTGCCCGAAAGCCACCTTAATAAGGGGATGTTCTTCCAAGCTTAACTCAGGTAAAGATGCTAAACTTAAACCGTAAGCTGTGCCTTTAATGATAGGATAAGCATTATTGTGACCTCCACCTATCACTATAGGAATATATCCATAAGCTACCAAAGCTGCTATGACAGGATAGACACGTTCATCTAAACGGGAGCACAAAGCCCGCCAATATTCTTGCGGATCGGTATTTTCCGGAATATGTTCAGCATCTTGGGATAAATCGTCACAGGGTATGCAACCAGCGATAAGCAAATTTTCTCCACTTAAAAAGCAATTGCTCTGCTGGTTGAGAAAATTTTGCATAAAAGCGAGCCAGCCCCCGCGACAGCCGTTTTTGCCTCCATTGGCCCTAGAGCCAATATTTTCTGGTATGCCCAAAAGAGCGTATTTAGCCCCAGCTTGCTTGGCTTCAAGCAGAGAAGAAGCAGAAAAGACACCATTAGGCAGCGTTTTGACAACTTCTCCAAGCTTTTTTTCATTCCAACGCTTGGTATAAAATTTCGATAATTCTTGAGCTTTAGTTACTTGCAACAACATAGGCCAACAATTAGCCGCTTTTAGAGAAAATCTTGCCTATTTTTACTCTCCTAAAGCTATAAAAAAGCACTTATCGCCCAGTTGACGAACACCACCATAGGAGGCGCTTTCATTATACTCGATAATAAAATGAGTGTTGGTGACGTACTTGAGGCGCAGTTGTACAGAAGTTTCTTTGGCAGGATTGGCCATATGTAAAGTATGTAAAAGTACTACTGGAGATTTAGTAAAAGGTTTATCAAAATCGATGCGTACATTTTTGTAAAGTCCGTTTTGAACATACGTTCTGGTAAAACCACTATTAAACTGAGGGACAGTATTAGCGAACATATTACCAGCAGGTTCTTTAAATATGTTGCCAGCCACAATATTTAAATCGCTATTGCCAGCAGCGGCCTTGCTATTACGCGGACGGCGCACCGAGCCATCGGCAAAGACGACGTAGCTGCCACTGCCATTGACAAATACACTGACAGCCACTTGGGAAGCTCCCACACACTGTCCCTTAACTCTAGTAGGCATTTTTATAGTCGAATCCAGAGTATATTGATCGGCTTCATTGACAACTTTGCCCTCTGAAGAAGTGATACGACCATTAGACCAAAGGATAAAATTTCCACAAGAATTGCCATAACCGCTAACAGCAACATTGGCCGATCCGCGTATGTGCTGAGGCTGAGCTCGCAGCCTTTGCCCATTTAAAATTAAAAATCCACTAACAAGCAAAATAATCAGAAACGAAACGGAAACAAAAACAAGAAAACGTCTATTCATCTTCCCCCCCTATATGAAAAGCACTACAAAAAAGCAGCGCCATATTATACAACTTCAAATTAAGCAGATTCGCTAAATTTGTCAAGCACTCTCCAGCTAAACGGCCTTAGTAGACTCCAACTGCAAGCTAAAAAAGCAAGTAAAATAAAGGCTGACGCAGAAAGGGTACAAATTAAGAAAATATAATCAGAGGATTTTTTATCGTGTCAGAACTCCATATGGAAGCACAGGAACTGACCTTAGATGACGGCCGTCGAGTTCTTATCCGTCGAGGACAAGCAGAAGATCAAGAAAATATAAAAAAGCTCTACACGGACGTGTACGGCAATTCGTATACTATTCCGGAAATAGCCAACGCTGAAAAGATGGCTCAAGCTCTCAACGATCGCCATAATTATTTATGGATAGTTAGCCAAAGCGGCGAAAGAATTGTTGGCAGTGTAATTTTTTCTGTAGATCCTTATCATCATTTGGGTAAAGCCTTCAGTGGCGTTATTGCTGCCGATTTCCGCGGTTGCAAACTTATTTACTCTATGATGCGCAAAGCGCATGAAAGTTTGCTTTGCGAAGGCGGCCCTTGTACCATGATCTATGCCATGGTGCGCACTTTTGTTTCTCCCAATTTTCACAAGCACTTAAAAGAGTTAGGCTATATTGATACCGGCATTTTCCCTAACGTACGCCGCGTTAGAGATTATGAAACGCATAGTTTTAAAATTTGTCTAGGGCCCAATGCCTTTAAAGACAGACGTCCCCTGCCCCGCATTTACAATCAAGTACAAACCATGTATCGATTGGTAGATCGCCAACTGAACTTAGGGCCGGCAATTATGCGCTCTGTCGATTTGCCTCCCTATACCGATCCTTTGCTCAAATTAGAACTAGCCCAGCCGGAAGATTATCCTAACGGTATTGAAGCTGAACGTGAAAAATTGCGCCAGGCTAACTCGCTGCGTTTTGGCTTTTGTCCTTTGCTAGAACCTAATACTATGCTCATTAACAAAGAAAAAACCGTAAGGGCCTTCTTAAATTTCCAACCAGTAGATGGTCATGCTACTATGGTAGGTTTGGAAACTGGCAAATATGACATGGTCTGTCTTTTGGAGTCGGTAGCAGCAGCTTGCGAAAAAATGGGCACAAAATATTTGGAAGTGTTAGCCTCGGCTTACGATCCCATAATCCAAGCCCAACTTTGGCAAGCCTACTTTTTGCCCTGCGCTTGGTTCCCCGCCGCTCGTTTGGCTGATGGGCAGCGTCTAGATTACATGTTCGCTTCTCGTAGCTTTGTGCCACTAAATTTCAAAGGCTTGAAGCTTACTGAAGATTGCAAACCTTATCTTTTAGAGTTTTTTAAATTGTATACTGCCAGACTTTGGGAGGAGTTAGTCAATGCCTAAATGTCACTTTATTCGCCGACGCGGCCCTATACACCATCCTTCCGCCCATCCAGACAAGCAAATACGTCGCCGCTTAGAGCGACTCAGTCAAAAGCATAAAGGCTCAATGGCAAGATTAGCTGCCCAACGAGATGCTTTGGCTGCTCCAACTCCCAGACAAGATAGGTGTTTTGCAGCTGCTCTAATTGAAAACTGGTGCCATCATTTGCTTCACAATAGTGCTCTTTACACTCGCACCGATTTGCTGCCCCAGATTCCCTTACCTTCAGTGCAGCTAAAAAAACTCCAGCCACAATTGGTGCTCTGGAAAGATGTTAAAGTAGACAATTCGTCACCTTCACTTTATACCGGACAGAATTTCTGGCCCCAAGTTAAGCCTTCAGAAGATGCTACTATCCAGCCATGCTTCTACGAGGGACGTTCCTTAGCGTGGATGAAAGCGACCTTATTCCGTCAAGGTGCCAAGCTGCGCTTATTGACTAAGCAAAAAGTCAATATATTAAACTTAGTCTCAAGTCAAGAATCAGACAACAACACTTTTTTTGTTTCTCAAGTTAGACAAGCGATTTTTCTCTTGAGTAAAACTAAAAATGAGCTTAGTTTATCTACTTATCCTTTGTCTATGCCTCAGCAGCGGCGAGAAGTATTCTTCAAGGCCTGGCAAAATTTGCAAAAATGGTCAGAGCAAGCGGAAACAGTTCGTGTATTAGTTAGTAGTTCAGATTTAGTTGATTTGCTGCAAGTAATTAACGATAAAGGTACGCTCAATTTAGATAAGCGCAGCCGCATTTTTGTCATTATTTCAGAAGTCAATCCACAAATACAGCAAATGCTTGCCCAACGCCCACAAATAGCAGCCCTATTCGGATTAGCACCGGAGCATCTGACTTGGCTGTGGTTGCAACCAGCAGCTTCTATAGCTATTTTTAGCTGTCCACAAGGCCACTTCCACTTGCCAATTTACTATAGGTGGAGCCAAGAAAATAATCATTTTTATATTTGCAATCCCCTAGCGGCCAATTATCCGACACTTTACAACAAATTTGGCGGAAAAATTAATCATAAAGGAACTTGCTCTTGCGGGTTCAGCGCCCCTAGTATAGAATTAGAACAATCTTAGATACCGCAATCAATTTGAGGAATGATAATGACTAAAGAGAATGAAATTCCCAGCAGCGTCAGACTGCTACTAGGCTTGCTAGTAGGCATACTTATTAGTGTAACTATGGGCCAAGGCGTAGACTTTGTTGCTAAAGAGACTTCCATTATGGCTTCTTTGTTATCGGTAGTTATAGGTCTCTTATCTACTTATTTGCTTCGTTTGGGTATGCCTCGTCGCGAAAAGCCCTCAACTATGGGCACAATAGCTTTGCTTTTAGTTTTAGCTTGCTACCTAGTAATAGGCAAAATAGTATTGGCTTCCGCCAGTTTAGGTTATACCCTTATGTATGCAGCAGCCGGTGTTATCATGGCTTGGTTAATCTTCACCTCCATTGCTGAGAGCTCCTTACTTTACGCTTTTTGCATAGGCGGTTTCTGCGGTGGCTTAGGAGGCGTGGTCTTCCCCATGATTTTGGGCAGTTCTTTCGCTCCGCTCTTTGACTATCTGACCAGCGACCCTTCCGAAAAAGCTATGGTCTCAACTTATTTGGCTCTTATATGCACAGTTCCAGGAGCCTTTGCTGCCGTCGCCGGTCGTCTTTCCGGTTGGGGATTGCTCGAGCATACTAAAGAAGACGTTTGGGCTTTCAATTCTGACGGTCGTTTGTACGTTAAACAAGCTACTCGCTAAAGCATAAATACCCACTTTTTCACGATAGAATAAAAGATGCCGCCCGGCCTCAAAATGATGTCGGGCGGCATCTTTGCCTATAGAAGCTTAAAAACAAGCAACGAAGCGACTAACTGTTCGCGGATAATTAGTCGTAGCTTTCCCAATGGATACGCACTTTATTAGCTAAGGTAATATAATTTTCTTTAGTTAAACGCGCTCGTCTCTTAATAGGCATACGCCCAACTTTAGTAGTGGAAGAAGTGCTATGATTAACTAAGTAAACACCATCTTCCAAAAATTGCACTGAGCAATGCTGACGCGAAATGGACAAATCGCTCAAAACTAAATCGTTATTATTAGCCCTCCCGATAGTTATATTGCCATAGACATCTAGAGTAAGACCACGATCAGGACCATAAACTACTACTAATCTACCTCTAGGCCGTTTGCCATCTTTATACTCTTCAGGAGCAGAAACAACCTCATATTCTGGCTTATCATCAGAAGTAGCCTCGTCTTCATTCAATTCTGAAGTTTCGCCATTGCTAACAATAGTTTGGGCCTCAAAAATAGGAGTTGTCTCAGGATCTTTAAAAGCAGCAGGCTTTTCCAAATTGATACTTGGCGGCGGAGTAAATAAGTGGCCGAATCCTCCACCTTCAGCTTCCAAATCGGTATAATTTGAGTCCGCTCCCTCATGGGTATCATTATTATTACCATGAGTCCCTTCTGCACTCGAAGGCGCTTCAACAGCGGGAGCCTGAGCAGAAGAAAAAGGATTATAACCTTGATTTAAAGTTTCAATATAAGTTTGCGGATCTAAACCTACGCTGTAAGCTTGGGCATAAAGATGCGGATCTTGGCCATCTTGACACGCTTGCACGTATATATACGGGTCGATACCTTCATTGTAAGCCTGAGCATAAAGCACAGGATCAAAACCTTCAGCTTTGGCTTGTTTGTAAACAGCCAAATCGATACCCAATTTTTGAGCGCTCTCAATATCTGGATCGATGGTAGAGCGAGGCTGCGGCCCAGGAGGACGTCCAGCTCGGGAAGCAGGAGCATACATATGGGCTCTTTCATCGGCACTGAGAGCTCCAGCTAAGCTGCCAGACAAAGATCCATGATGGCCTAAATAACTATCTGAAGTGACATGCTCCATACTTAAAGCTGGCGGTTCTGGAGCGTCTTCACCACGACGCAACCAAGCTGGCGTAAAACTTTTAACAGGTTGTTCTGTAGGAGGAGCTCCCAAATAGACAGCTTCTTCTTTAGTGTTGGAATTTATTTCACAAATATTGGCATTAGTTTGCTCTTTGCAACCTTCAGGAGCTTCTACTTTAAGTACAGAATCGCCGACAGAAATAGTCGTACCATCAACTAAAAAAGCATGGGCACATGCCTTTCCATTAACAACAATAGGAGAAATGGCCGAACGATTAGAGAGACAGTAAACATTCCTATCTTTGTCCCAAGTAAGAACAGCTTGTAACCCGCCAATAGAACGATCTCTTATACTTAAGCACCCTTCATTATCGTCAAGATTAGTAGATATCCCACCTACTAACCTAATCGAAGAACCCGACAGGGCAACAGTTTCTCCAGCATCAGCGCCACTAACTATATGAAGTTTATAGACGCCATCTAAAGCCATGATTCCTCCAACCAAACAGAGCAGAACAATATTTTCTTGTCGCTTGTGACAAAATTAAGACCGGCGGCAATTCCCGTTAGATAAGGAAAAATCCTTGATAATACAGAACATCTGCATAAATATTTGGCTAAAAAGCCGAAAAAAAACGGAAAGTGCTTTCTCATGGCAGACAAGAACCTAAAAATAGCAATGTTAGCCGCTCACGGCGGCAGTGACTCCAATAAAATTCCCTTAGGAGGCGGCGCAGCAATTTGTGAGCGTTTGCTACAAGCTTGGAAGAATGTAGATGGCTTGGAAATTACCCTTATTGTACCAGGCTACTATAAAACGCAAAGTAACGCAGCGCCTACCATTGCAGAGGAATCAGCTCTAGAATCAGGCTATGCGAATATCGAATCAGAAGAAAGCATCCCTAAAATTAATATTGTCCAAATTCCTCTCTTAAAAGAAGGCGAAACTCCTTGCAATCTCAGCGAATTTCGCTATGCAAGATTCTGCCGTCAGTTCGAAAAAGCTAGCACGAAAAAATTATTGGAACTCAAGCCCGATATTGCAATTACTCACGATATTTCCGAAGGGCCCAATTTTAAGCAATTAAGTAAGCACAATATTCCTTGCATCCCCATTTTTCATGTCGATGTGGTCGATTTTTTCTGCCGCATGTATCTTAAAGAATATTGTACTCCTAAAAAATGCGTCAATATGTGGGAGAAAATTAGTTTCTTACCTATAGTTCCCGATATTTTGCGCTTAGTTTTTGATAAACAAGCCGATGCTATACGCTATTGTCCCAAGCTGATCGTTCCTTCGCAAGGAATGAAACAAATTCTCTTGGATACTTATGGCAATAATGACAATCTAAGTTCCAAAATAGAAGTAATTCCCTGGGGAGCTCCTACACCCCAATTTAGTCACTCGGAAATAGAAGATGCCATTCCTCAAATAAATAGTGAATACAATCTCAATCCCGAGGATCCAGTTATTGTAATGCTTTCTAGAATTTCTCCAGAGAAAGCTCAAAATAAACTTATTGAAGCTCTCAGCTGGGGAGAGCAAATAGGGCGCATGCCCTCAAATTTGACAGTTTTTATTTGCGGCACCGCCTCTTTCATGCAAGGGCCTAAATTTATGCGCAAGCTACAAGATCTGAGCCAAAATTTAAAACGCGTGCGTATAATCTTCCCCGGACATATAGGTGGCCTAAAAAAAGCAGCCATTTTGTCTAGAGCTACAGTTTTTGTTACCACTAGCAAACACGAAAGCTACGGCCTAACCACTATGGAAGCTATGCAACAAGGCACACCCGTGGTGGCTATAGAAACTCCCGGCTCATTGCAAACGATTAGGCCACATACTGGAGTAGTTATTCCCCGTCAAGGTTACACTGCTCAAAAACTCTGGCATGAAATTTATAATATTTTAATTAACCCTAACTATCGCCAAATTCTTAGCGTTCATGCCAAACTTTGGTCTGAGCAAGAGACCTTCTTAAAAGCAGCTCAAAAGATCTTGCACATATTTGAAGCTATAAGTCAGACACAAAAATAAATGTGCCTTCCCTAGTAAATTTTTGTAGCGTAACACTAAAAACGCAAGCGCAGTATATGCACTTGCGTTTTTACGCTTTTACCCGTTGGTTCGTGTCATGCTGGTTTGTAGTTTTTTAGCTTAGAGACACTAATAGTGTTCCGCCCGCCAGTTAGCTATTTTAGGTTAGCTCCATTTTTTACTATATCTACGCTCCGGCTGCCTGTCC
>ERZ808242.253-NODE-253-length-40306-cov-51.065514_pt1 | contig 40306 bp, 55 predicted proteins | sample MGYA00521244_ERZ808242 | MGnify/ENA primary metagenome ERZ808242 (study PRJEB31516, sample SAMN03275573) | gut metagenome | biome: mammalia-associated habitat; material: feces | host: Papio cynocephalus | place: Kenya | collected 2012-07-27 ... | reverse complement strand
GTCCAAAATGCAGTTTTCAGCAAGTTTTATAAAAATAAAAATACAGGTTTATATCAATTTGTATAATATTTTATAAAATTTGTATTTTACAATTATTAAACATTTGCCAATAACAATCAATATCAAATATTATTGCAGGAAGTTTTGGTGCATTAACAAGTGATATACAATCAGAAAACATATACATATAACAATATATTGTAAGTTCTGTTGCAGGAAGTTCAGGTGCAGATGTCAATGATGTGCATCCTGAGAACATAAACTAATAACAACCACCAGCAAGTGTTGTTGCAGGAAGTTTAGGTGCAGATGTCAATGATGTGCATCCTGAGAACATAAACTAATAACAACCATCATCAAGTGTTGTTGCAGGAAGTTCAGGTGCAGATGTCAATGATGTGCATCCTTTGAACATACTATGATAACAAGAAAACTCAAGTTCTATTACAGGAAGTATTTTAGGAGCAAATTTTAAATTTATACATCCTTTAAACATCTAATAATAACAATATATATTAAGTTTTATTTTTAAATTACTTAAATCAAGCTTAGAAATATCAACTAATGAAGTTGAATCACTAAACATATTTGCAAATTTAAATTTTTGTTTTAATGTTGCAAATTCAGAAGTCAATGATTCAGTTAGTTTTCCATAAATTTTTGCTTTTCCACTAGTTATTTTTAATTGTGTAAATGCATCTATATTTGAACTCCATTTGTCAATGTTCCTAAATTTCAATTTGTCACCTTTTGACATTGAACTTTTGCTAGAAATTGCACTTATCAAATTATAATCTTTTTCATTTCCAATATCTTCCCAAGACACATCTTTCCAATCATCATTATTTAATTTAACCTAGAATATTCCAGAATAAACTTTTCCAGTTTTTTTTATATTGACATTAACTTCATCTTCTAATGCTTCAATAGTCATCATTTTTTAAATCTTTCTTTTTTATATTGTACAAAAATTCGCAAGATAGATGCCATGTCTTCAGTATGGCATAGAGTTCACTTGTCATGAAAAGACAATCATCTTCAGTAGCTACAAATTTCAATTTTAAACAAATTTGTTTTTCGCAAAATACAATGTACCACAATCATACAATTTGTATTTGCAATTTGTTTTATTATTTTGAAATTGTTTTTTGTCATCAAAACACAAAATTTTAGGAGATGAAATATCGATAAGTGAAAATTCAGAATTTTTCATTTCATTTCCATTGCTCCAACGTCTGTCTACATGTATTTCAATATATTCAACATTAAAAAATCTTTGAAATTGATTTAAAACAAAATTTAATGCATTGAATATTTTATGATTTAATTTGCTGCAACTTACAATTAATTCAAAATCATGTTTGTTTTGTTTTTGTCTAAATGCAACAACATAGACTAGTTCATTTTTAAAAAATAATCCAAAATTTAAATTTGAAATTTGTTTTTCAAATAGACAATTTTCTATCAAAAATTTTTTGCATATTTCAACACTAATTTGCTTGAATTCACATTTTTCAGAAACTATATGTTTTTGAAAAATTCCTAGAAGATTTTTTATTTTAGATTTTACAATATCTTGTTTGTATATCCATTCATTTTCAAATATATGAATCAATTGAATTCCTTGTTTTTCACAAAGTTCTGTCTTTTTCAAATGGTAGTTTTTGTGAACTTTGTCAGCATTATGCCAATACAAACCATCAAATTCAATAGCTAATTTCTTTTCAGGAATATAGATATCAAGTTCATAAGGTGGAATTATTTTTTGTGTATTTCTCAAATGATATATGTTCAATGATTTCAAAAATTGAGAAATTTCATACTCTTGAAATGAATTTCCATTTTTAAAACATTTTGGACAATGAGCATGTATCCCATCATGATGAGTAGTTTCAAATATATTTCCACATAATTTACATTTGAATTTCAAAATATCATTGTCAGATTTTCTTTTCAAATAATCATCAAGTGAAAAAACTGGTTCATCAACTTCACTTTTCAAAATAAAATTTTCATAAGACTCTTTCAATGCAATTTCATTTCTACATTTTCTTACATTTGAAAGCTTCAAACATGTAGTACATCCAAAATGTTTTAATGAAGTTTTCTTTCGTTTTTCTTTCACATCTTCAAGATAAGATGGATTTGTGACACCATATTTTTTCAAAAATATTTGTTTTTTCTTTTCTTTGATGATTTCAGATGAATTATGGCTTTCATAGCCATATTTCTTCAAGTTTGTTTGCTTTGTTTTTTTCTTAGTTTCAATGTTGTTTTTTGAACATTTTTGACAACATCCAGACTCATAGTAGCATAATTTTGATTTTGAAAATTTCAATAGATTTTTCTTGCAAACTGGACACATCTTCTATTCATGAATTCCATTTCTGATGCAATAGAGTCTTTCTGACAATGAAACATCATTTTTCAAAAATGATGTTGAATCTTCAATGTCAATCAATAATTGTTCATGTGATTTGAAGCATTTCTTAGAAAGTTTTTTTAAATGAAGTTGTTCAATTTCAAAAAGCAATTTTTTGTATTCAACACTCATAATTCAAATATATCAACTTTAGTCTATTTGCTTGGATCTATATCATTGAATTTACATGCTTCTCTAAAACTTTTCAATGGATCTAAAATGATTTTTTCAAACATTTTATGATAATCAGGTTTGAATATTTTTCTGAATTCTTCTGGATATTGTCCTGGCAAATATGCAATACAATCGATATTGTATGCATTGTTTGGATTTAAATACAAAAATCTGACTTTGTTTCCAACTAGAATTTCATTGTATTTATTGCTGAGATTAAGTCCAGATTTTCCAATCAATTGATTGTAATATGTACATGCCTTAGCAATTCCAGTTGTACCAACTTCCATTGTCAAAAATCCAGTTGAATCTCTTCCTGTATTGTATCCTTTCCAAAATGATATTTCATCTACATCAAATTGAGTAAACTTATTGTAGACATCTTCAATATATTTTATATAATCTGCTTCTTTCCAATTCTTAGAAATGACTCCATCATAAATATCAGCTAAAAATGTCTTCATTTCTTTTGGAACTTGATTTTTCTTAAGCTCAATCCCTGAATATTTAGTTTTACTTACTGGATCACCTTCATCAAAAATCTTATGAGTAGCATATCTTTTTTTCTTTTCATATATACCAACATCGGACATGTACTCTAACTCATATGTTAATACGTTTTCTTGATTTGTTTTGCAATAATCATGAACTAGATTTCTTACAAATGGATTGACTTTTTCATCAACAAACTTGCTGACCAACTTCCAAAATTTGTCTCTATATTCCTAAGTCCAATCTTTTATTTGATCTGGAAGATTGTATTCAGATTTCATATAATCTGAAACACATTGTAGATTAACAAATTGTGAATTATGGATATAAATGTCGTTTGCATAGAATGCATGACTATTGTTTGCAACTTCAAGATCATAGACATATTCAGTTGTAGTTCCTAGATCTTCTATTTTCTTTATTGTTCCAATATAGTCTTTATTTTCATATTTGTTGTAAATTGAAACATAATCATCTATTTTCAAATCTTTTGCACATATATTTTCGAAAAAATGATCGCGATTGTATTTCATGCAAACATGATCTGATGTCACTACAATATAATCGTGTTTGTATATATCTATACAATTATTCTTAGATATTTTAGTTTCAACATAAAGTTTAATAAGATGTTTGTTTGTTTTATGTCTAGATATCCAAATAACATCTGTAAACGCATTATTTAATGTTTGAACTTGAATATTTTTTGTCTCAATAACTTCATAAGTTCCATTATTATGGATTTCTGCTCCATTTTCAACTAATTGATTAAAAAGATTTTCTATTTTTTCAATCTTAACTTTATTCATATTTAAAATATACAAAGTTGGCATATGCCAACTTCAACTTAACTTAGTTTCATCAATTTGTCTCTAACTAATTCAGCACGTGCAGCTTCAAATTGTTTTTCAGATGCAATATGCTCAATTTTTTCTTCAATTTTTTCTTTTGCTTCTTCACTATTAGCTAAAATAAGTTTTGTCTTTACATCAACTAATTTCTTGAAATCACTTGGTTTTATGCCAGTATTGTTGTTTCCTTTGTCATATTGAAGATCAATTGGAACTTTTTTAGTGAAAATATCAGAATTGATGAATTCATTTCCATCTACAACTTTTTGTTTAATGTTTGTGGCTGATGTGAAAATATCAACAAGTGTTTTACGTTTATTTTCATCATTCAAACCTAGATATTTGTCTTCAAGTTTAGATGTTTTTGTCAAAACAATACCATATTTCTTGAATTCATCATCAAGTTTTGTATTTCCAATATATCTAAGCATATCAATGACTGGAATTATCTTATCTACAATCTTTTCAATTCTAGTCTTTTTTCCTTCTTCAAGATGCTCATCTATTGTTAACATTTGAACTTGTGAATACATTGCTCTAACATCTTTTTTGAATGATTCTAGACGTTCATTGTCTGCATCATTTCGTTTAGATTTCTTTGTATCAAGAATTCGTTTGATGTCTTCATTAGCATTTAGCATTATTTCATAAAAAGTCTGATAATTACTTTTGTTTTGAGCTTTGTAAGAAACATCTATGTCTTTTTTGTATTCAGCTCCTTCAATCAAAGCATTTTCAAATTCTTCTGAATCAATAAGTTCTTTTTGTGTAGACATTTAAATTCTCCTTGTCAATTCAATTACTTTGTTCCTGTTGAACCAAATCCACCTGATTTTCTGTCAGATTCTGAATTTTCATACAATTTGTCGACTGATGGATATTCTTCTAATTGACTATACAAAACTGGAATCAAAAGACCTTGAGCAATTTTTTCACCAGCTGAAATTCTTACATTGCAATCACCAACATTTGTCAAATTTATATGACATTCACCAAAATAACACTAGTCTACTACTGATGCACCTATATGCAAATATTTCTTAGTAGCTATTCCAGATTTATTCATGAAAATAAGTGCATATCCATCAGGAATCTTGACATGAATTCCACTAGGAATAAGAACTGATTGTCTTGGACTCAAAATTATAGTTTCAACAAATCCATTTTGATTCAATTCAAAATCTACATAATTTCGTGTTATGTCACATTTAGCTAAAAATTGTTCTTTTGTCAAATCTTCTGGAATAAAAAAATCAATTCCAGCATCTGTTGAATGTGCACGATTTGGATTCTTTACTTTTCTTACTTTGCAAAATTTCAATGTTTCCATATTTTCCTTTTTTTTAACAAATATATCATACAAATGTAGACAAAAACAAAAAAACTTGCTATTTTTAAAAATAGCAAGCTTATATAATAAACATAACCCAAATTATAAACACACTTTTACATTTTTAACTAACTTACCAACTTAACTAACTTAACTTAACTAACTTAACTTAACTAACTTAGGAAACTTTTCCTAAGAAATTCTTTGAATCAAACAAATACAAATCATTGTTATCTATTGTCATTTTAGTTCCAGAAGTCTAAAATAAAACAATATCATCTTGTTTTAAATTCAATGTATTGTCGACTTTGCTTCCAATAGACACAATTTTATACAATGGCACATCATCTGTTTGATATGAAAATCCATTTGTGACAACTTCTTTTTTATTGCCTTGAAGTTGTTTGCATAAAATATAACTATTTTGAGGAATTATTGTCATATTATTCAATCCTTGATTGTTGCGACAATCATATCATACTTGTAAATACGTATTGTCTTGTCACCAAGTTTTATATTGTCAGCACCAGATGAAAGCAACACTTTATCACCAACATTGAATGGAAGATCTAAATCTTTACTGCAATTCATTTTGACGATAATACCAACATTAAGTTTGTCATCATATGAACTTGGAACATAAATATTGTTAATTTTTGACATTGAATCTTTCTTTATTGGTTCAACAAAAACCATATTCTTCAATGGCCAAAATTCTGTTGCATTTTCATTAGTCTTACAAATGATATTATTGTACTTAAGAGCTGCAACAGGAGCAGTATGAGCAAATGTACTCAATCTGTCAATCATCACATAATCACCAACTTGCAAACCATATTCTTCAGTTGCTTTGCTTCCAACATTTTCAATCTTAGCAAATGCTAAACGTGAATTGCTTTCAGCTGTTTGTGGCAGCCAAATACTTCCAATTTTCAATTCTTCACAATTGTCAATTATACGAACTGCAACATATTCTGGTCCACAAATCAATTTCTTGTCAAAATCTATAATTGTCATAATAAACCTTTATTTTTCTTTTATGAAAATATTGTACTTAGTTTTTTTGAAAATCTGTTATTTTTAGCTTTTCTGAAAGCAATTCATTTAAAACAGACAACAATCTATCAATATTGATAGTTGCAAGATTTACATTTTTAGCTTTGAAAATCTTGTCTTCTTTTTCCATTGAATTCATGTTTTTGTCAACATTGTCTAATGTAATTGTTTTGAATACTCCATATTCAGATGGAATAGACATATACCAATTCATATAGTAAAGCTACGTCTAAGTTCTTCTGTCTAAGTTTCTTCTAGCTAAAAATTCTATTATGTAGAACATGTCAACTGTGAAATCTTCATCAAATCTAAGTAAATCATCTGTGATTTTTGCATAATTGTAAATCACCCATTGTGTATTAGAATTTGATGTGAAAAAAACAAAATTTTCCGGCAAATCTAGTTTTTTGTATTCTTGTTTGTCTAATGCTACTGCTAATCTAGGATTGTATTTAGAATAGACATAATTGCATTCATCTGTCACAGTTGAAAACCAAACATCATAGTCTAATACATCCATAGTTTTTTCAATATTATTGATGAAAACACTTGGATTATTGATTATATCAGTAGAGTCATTTATGACATGCAAATATCCAGAAAATTTCTAGTCTTTGAAATATTTATTGACATAGTTTCTGAATTTTGGAATAGTGTCATATACATTTTTGTCAAGTATTATGACATCAGAATCATATTCAGGAAGTTTATCATAACTGAATATATAGACTTTTTCATTTAGTTTTTTCAACAAATCATATGTCTTTTTAACATTGTCTTTCAACTTTTCAGTTGTATATAAAATTGCAAATATTCTATTCATAGTCATTTCAAGATTTGGATATTGTCATTTTTGAAAATTGTGTTTTTTTCTTCTTGTTCTTTAGCTTTCATGAAATTTTCTTCAAATTTCTGCATTGAAACTGATATTGTCTTTTGTTTTAATCTCAACATATTAGTCCATAAATTCAAATTGTCTTCTAACCAATAATTGTTAAGATGGAAATCACCTTCATCACATGGACTATTCAACCATTTCCATTGGTTTTCTATCAAATTTTTATATGCGCCAATTGATTTGAATTTAAGATCTAGCAGCATTTTCTTCAATTCATCACTAGAATTGAAAAGTTGGTCTTTTGGCATCACTCTGCTGTATGGAAGATAATTGTTAGCAAACAATGGCACACCAATAGCAGCACATTCCATGTATTTAATATGAGATTTACATCTATTAAATTCCATATCTTTTATTGGAGCTATAATAGCTTGCAATTGCAAATTGTCCATTTTGCTTGGATAATTCAATATTGCACATCCCTAATGAACTTCAATTTTTCCAGCTTTGACTAAATCTTGCAATTTGTTTGGACAATATCCAAAAAACACCCATTGGAAATCATTGACAGTAGATCTTATGCAATCTATGATTTCATCAATGTCATCTGTTATGATATGTGTATCTTCTTCTTTGACTTCAACTTTATCTTCATTTTCTAAATACTTAGTTCCATCTTTTCTTGTTTTCAATCTTACTGCTTTGCCATTTTTGTCTTCTTTCACATTTTCAATATTGTAATGACTCAAAGATGAAACAATTCCAATTCTAGGTTTAGCTTTGTTTTTCTTGAATTGTTCTACTTTTTTGTCAAGATTATATCTATCTCCAAACCACCATTTAGGAAGAAGATTAGGAGCAGCAATTATATTTTCAAGTGGAACACCATAATGTCTATGGTAAAAATCTTTGATATAATTAGTTGTAGTGACAACAAAATCTGCAGTATTCAACATTCTTTTGATGTTGCCTTGAATCTTTTCACCTTCAAATGCTTCTCTACCTTTATTGTATTTTGGAATTTCAGAATCTGCCATGTTATCATCTATAGCATATATCAACCAACCATTAGTTCTTTCCATCAATGGCTTCAAATAATTGCAAAAAATGTCAGCATGCTAATCGGATATCCACCTTTGACATGTGACACTTGTCATTCCATTGTAGTATTTTTCATCAAATATTATCTATTGCATACAATCAAACTAAATATTCAACTGCTATGCAACACAATTAATTGCCATCATTTGTTGTGTATGACGCCAAAAACCAGTACCACCCCTATCTGCTAGGTAAACAACATTTCTAAAAATCTAACTCATTAATAATCCTTAAATTAAATTTATAAAAATATTATACTTTTTTGGCTAGAAATTTTTTAGAATTTTTTTGTTTTTTTGAATTTCAATTTTCCACAATCAGGAACTAGATATTTGTTTTTGTTTTTCTTGTTTCTCAACACTAATTGCGGAGTGCTTTCATCAATTATTTCATAATTTGGAAATTTCCAAGATTTGTTGAATTTTGAACGATCTAACTCAAAAATGTCATCATTTGGAAAAACAATGTTTCCAGAAATAATGTCTTCTATCAATTTTTTTGTTTTTTCTTTTTCATATATCCATTCATCTTCCCAAATATGGACAAGTTTGATGTTTTTTTCTTCACATAGTTTTGTTTTATTCAAATGGTAGTTGATGTCTTTTGTGTTTTCATATGAATGGAAATATGTTCCATTGAACTCAAATGCAAGCTTCAAGCTTGGAATGTATATGTCAAGTTGTTTTGGTGGAATTATTTTGAAAGAACCAACTACAATATTTTCATTAAAATACGTTTTAATGAATTCAACAAGTTCTTTTTCTTCATTTGATGTTCCATTTGTTGTTTCAGTTTTTTGTTTGAACTAATCACTCATCACAAACCATGGAACTCCAAATTTTTGCATATTGTATGCACTCAATGACTAGTTTCTTTTTTCTTTTGCATTTGATGAATTTGCAGCATCTTTTGTTTTTTGTAATTGAAAACTGTTTTCACAACCATATTTTTGTCTCATTGTATTCACATATCGTTGTCTGATTTCAGTGCTTTTAAATGGAACATCAACTCCATATTTTGCAAGATGTTTTTGTCTGCATTTTTCTTTTATGCTTTCATTTTGAAATGGATTGTCACACCCATATTTTTTTCTAGAAGTTTCAATTTGTTTTTGTTTTGTTTTTTCGTCTAATCCTGCACATTTTCTGCAACAATGATGTGGCCAATTGTAGACAAGTTTTCCATTTTCAATTTTCAGTCTAAAACTTTTGTTTGTTTTTGGCAAAATAATTTCTTTTCCACATGTTTCGCATTTTGGCCAAGTTTGCCATTTGTTCAGAACCCAAAACACTCTGATTGAAAATTTCACATCAGAAGACAGCATTTCTGTGCGCTTCATGATGTATGTATGAAGATATTTGAGATCTTTGTGTTGTTTTGTTTCACCAGATTTCAAATATTTTCTATAGTTGCATTTGCAAATTTTCAAAACTTGCAAAATCTCATTGTTGAATTTTTCATTGAACTGGATCATAGTTCTTCACAAATACTAAATTTCCACAGTCATATATCTATGAAAATCCATTGTTTTTCATATTTTGGATTTCTGTGAATTTTGGATCAAAATTTTGCAAAATGTTTTTCAGTTTGAATTTTTGAAATTGAATGCGTGAATATAGTTTATTTGCTTTAAAATACCAATAGTTTGGTGCACTTGAATGGTCTAAATTGAATCCTAAAGCTTTATAGAGTTTTCCTTGAGACCATCTTCTGTCTGCATAACTGATTATTGATTTTGGATGATAATTTCTTTCAAAATATTTCAATAGCTTTCCAGCTGCTCCAGGAATATGATAATTTAATTTATTGCAAAATCTAAGCAATTCCCATTCATATTTCTTGTTGAATCTTGATTTTCCAAATGTCATCAATGAAATTAGTTCATTTTCAAAATACAAACCAAGATTGATACTTGAATTGACTGCTCCTTGAATATGATTTTGTTCTTGAAAATTTTGACTTGTCTTTGGATCAATTTCTCTTACTTCACATTTTCTAGCATATATAGTCTTGTCATAAATTCCTAGAAGATTCTTCAGTCTGGATTTTACAATATCCTATTTATATATCCATTCATTTTCAAATATATGAATCAATTGAATTCCTTGTTTTTCACAAAGTTCTGTCTTTTTCAAATGGTAGTTTTTGTGAACTTTGTCAGCATTATGCCAATACAAACCATCAAATTCAATAGCTAATTTCTTTTCAGGAATATAGATGTCAAGTTCATAAGGAGATATGATTTTTCTATTTTCATGAAGATGATTCAAAGATGAAATACCTAACTATGAGACAAATTGATGTATTTGTTTTTCAAAAAATGATGAACCATTGTTTTCATTCACTGGATAACATTTTTCACATCTTGCATATGATTTCACTGCACCTTCTTTGAACCAAATGTCATTTTTGCATGATTTGAATACTGTCTGACATTTTTCACATTTCCATGTATATGAAAATATATTTCCATTTTTCACATATTGTTCTTTTGTGAACAATGGTTTCACATATTCATTTGCTGCAAATTTTTCATATTCACTTTCTCTTCTTGATTTTTTGCATTTTTTCAAAAGTTTTTCAGATTGTGTAGTGAATTTCACTCCATAATGTTTCAACATTGAATCATATGATTTTTGTTTTATGTATTTGTTTTGCTAAGCATATTCACATCCATATTTTTCTAGCATTGTTTGTTTTGTTTTTTGTTTTGAACTATCTGAGTGCAATTGCCATTCACAACCATATTTTTTAAGATTTGTCTATTTCAATTTTTCTTGCACTTCAATGTTTTCAAGTTCACATTTTGGACAACAAAATTTTGAAAATGCATCTCTGAAATTTTCATATTTTCTATTTTTCAGATTTCCATGCTTCAAAATTTTTCCACATGTCAGACATTTCACTTGTTCTGTGACATTGTTCAAAACATAGAAAACTCTTGTTGTCAAATTGATATTTCCAACTAGAAATGATGTTTGATCTAAGACATATTTTTTTAAAAATGCAAATTTCTTAGAACTTAAAATTTTTCCACATGTGAAAATATGTTGTTTAAATATATCTTGCAATTGTTCATTGTATTTCAAATTTAATTTTTTCATATTTAATTAATTACATTATACAATAACAGATAAAAACCATTTAAAAATTAAATTAAAAAAAAATGCCATGTTTTTAACATGGCATACAATTAACTTGCTGAGAAAAGACAATTATCCTTAATAATTGCCAGTTTCAATGTCTTTTAATACTGCATTTTAATTTGAATAACCCACTCACGGTCAGCAATTATGCCAACTTTTTCACCATTCGAATCCTAATGTATCATATTTGGATCATTTGATGCCTCAGGATTTGGAAATGCAAGTTTCTTTCCATTCACACCATAATAATAGTTTGTTGTCCACATGAATGCAGCATTTGAACCATTGTATTTTTCCTTAATGCAATCATATTTTCCATCAACGTTCGCATATTCAAAACCATTTTGAAATGCAACCTAATACGCATAAACACCATTTCCAGTATGTGGGTTGACGATTGTCGCCAATGTTGGTGACTTTCATAGATATTCAATGCCAGAACCATACAATGGATTTTTGTTCATTGCTGCAAGTTCATCATCATCCAATTCAGTGAAACAATTTGTTCCACGTTTCACGAAATTTGAATGGACCAGATCTGTCATTAAATATGAATCGTCACCTAGTGCACCAGAACGAGTGTATTTCACGTCATTTTGACACACCACATCTGGTGATTTGGCTGGTGCAATATCAGCGAACAGAATAGACGGATAAACCAAAAACAAAACGAATATTTCAAAATATTTCATACGATTTTCTTTTTGCTTAAAGTGTTTTGATGTTTGACTCTTTCATTCCAAGCAACAATAGAATTTGTTTTAGTGCGTCTGTTTTACCTTCGTTGGTGGTCAGGTCTGCTTTGGCATCGGCACTGAATTTCTTGTCGGACGAAATCGAATCGAACAATGACTTGTTGATGTAATTTTCATCTATATACTCTTTTAATGTCTTAATCTTTTTGTCGAAATCTGTTTCAGATGACAGCAATTTAGTATCAACATAATTCTTTGTTGCAGCATCAGATGCATCAACAGGTTCAGCTACATTTTTGACTTGCTCATCATAAGCATTTATATAGTCAGATGAAACAAAATAAAGTTCATTTGACAAAATTTCATTGTTTTGAACTTTTTTATAGAAATCATCCTGATTTATATGAAATGCAGAAAGTGTATTTGTTTTTATTTCATCTATGGAAATCTTATTGTCAATAGCTGTTGACAATGTTGAATATGCAGAATTGCTAAGATTAGTATCTGCATCACTAATAAGTTCATCACTAATAAGTTCTTTTAATGTCTTGAATACAGCTTTACCATCAACAGTAGATCTAACAACAATTGAATCTAGACCATCATGTTTATTAGAATTAACGATAAATGCATAGCTTAGTTTCTATATTTCAGCATCACTTGTAGGATTAATACCATGTTTACTGACTAAATATGCACCATTTTCATTTTTTCCTTGATAAACTGGAGCAAATACAAATGATCTTTCTATGTTTCCAACATATGCTTCACTACCAAATAACATAGTATGTTTAGCATTATTATATAATTGATAACCAAATGTAAATGATGTGTATCCATTGGTTGTATTATCGCAACCACCAACAAATGAATGTACTGCACCCTCATTTGCTACAGTATTCCATCCTTCAGTATGCGAAGCTTTAGCTAGTGCTTTTGTCATTCCACCTTCTGAATGTGAAAAATATCCTTTAGCTTGAGTGTAATATCCTTCTGCATGTGAATTATTTGACATTGCTGCACTGCCAACACCTTCTGCATGTGCACTTCCAACTGCCGTAGTTTGAGCGCCTTCTGCATGTGCTCCAATTCCACTTGCTTTAGTAAGATATCCGGTAGCCAATGCGCCAGGTCCAGATGCACTACAACCAACTCCAATTGCATTTGATGTTCCTACATTGACAATAGTATTCCCAAGTGTTGGATAGTTGATAAAGAACAATGCATTCATGTTCTGAAGAGTCAAATCTGAATCAAACCAAGATCTGAATGTTTCTTCAGTTACATCTTTTAAGGATTTCCATTCATTTTCACCAAAATAATTTCTGTTTATGGAAGCCCAATTGTCATCATCAACATCAGTTATATATCCAAACTGATAATTGTTTGTTGATCCTAAATAAAGATTGAACCAATATTTTCCAATATTGTTTTTATAGTTCTCACTTTCAACCAAAGTCTTCAGTTCAGTTAAATCACCATCTAATTTGATTTTAAGAGTATCAGTATTGTTTACTTTTTCTACTTTCAGTCCAATTACATGGAAACCTTTACTTCCAATAGTATTTTTGACAATACCAGTCTTTCCATTGACTTCATTGAGGAATGCTTTGCCAATTGATGAACCATTTTTAGAATATATGTTAGAATGACCATTTGGAGTTGCGTTCAAAACACCATTGATCTGTACTGAATTTAAATTAGATAACTTTCTCCAACCTGCAGCTTCTTTTCTTTTATCCCAATCTTCAAGAAAATAGAATTCATGTTCATCTTCGACATACCAAATGTTTCCTAAAGAATCATTTCCATTAGATTTGTCTGTAGTCAATATACTGTCTGATATAGCATATAGATCATTTGCAGTTTTCACTGTTTTTGAACCTGCAGCCTCTTTCAAATGAATGATGCTATAGTCTTTTGGGCTGTTTGATTTAAGTGTATCTGGAAAATTAATCATGATTTATCATCCTTTAGTTGAATTGAAGTGTTACATTTGTGAATGCATTTGGATTGTTTGAAACATAGACATTGTAATCAATTTGTTTTTTAGTTACATTTGTTATTTTTAAAACTGTTTTGCTAAATGCACCTATAATGTCAATTGAACCATTCTGTGTGATTTTTGTTAAATCTCCAAGTGATTTTGGATATGCATAAACTAGATATTTTTCATTATCTGCTGTTACATTGTTTTTTGTTAAATTTTTTGTTGTTGTCAAATCTTTCTGCAAAAGACTTGAAATTTCATCAATTTTAGGTGAAGTATAGTCTTTTAAATTACATGAACCAAAATAATAACTATGTTTGAATGTAACTTTGACTGATATTTTTTTCTAGTCAACACTAGTTGTTTTGACAACATTGTTATTTTCTACTTTTAATTTATCTAATTCACTGCTCTTTATTGTCTAAGAATATTCTTTTGTTGTTGTAACTTCTGAAAATGTTTTCTCTTCTGAATATGTGTCATTTTCTGGCAAATCTGTTCCAAAATCACCTGAACATGATTCAGCTTTACGTTGTAGTTCATCTGATTTCCATTTCCATTTTCCAATGAATACAGCTTTATATCCATCTTCTAATGTCAAATTTAAGTTTGAATCAGTTCCATCTTTTGAACTTGTTTTTTCATTATTATAGTTATAAATACTCCAATTACCTGAAATATGAATATCACCTAATGGTCTTTCTGTCTCATATAGACGTTCAATATTGTCTATTGAAGTTGATAATTCAAGTATTTTATCAAGTTCATTAAAATTAAATATATTTTCAAAATTGCTGATGTCACAAACAACTTCTTCAGAAAAAGACAAATCTGAAACTTTTCTTTTGATTAAACTTGGTGTAGTATTTGATGATGTATCATTTGGAGTATTGCTCATAAAATTCCTTGCAGTTAAGTTAAGTTTTTGTTATTTTTATTTACTTTCAAAAAAAAATGACAATCAATTGATTGCCATTAAAAAAACAAAATAACTTAAAAAATCAAGAAAACATCAAATCATGACATGAATCAACATAATATTTATTATGCAAAATATTTTTCATTTTTGACAAAATTTTATTTTTGATATTATTGACATCTTGTTTAGAAATTGAATATTTTTCAGAAATTGTTTTTAGTTTTTCACCATTCTGAAACATATCAATGAAAACATTTTTGTCTAATGAACTTAAATTAGAATCATTATGTACATAAGAAATAAGATCATTGTAAATCAAATGTTGTTCATTGCTTGAAAGTTGCTCATCAATAGTTTTTTCATATTTATAACTTGGATCTATAGCAGTATTTACAATATTTTCAAAAGTTGCATCATTATTTGAATTTGAATTGCCTTTCAATATTGTTGAAATTGCAGTATCTAATGACATTGAATTCTTGTCAATTTTCAATTGCTTTCCATAAAAATTCATAAGAATATATTTTCTAATCCAAATTGTAGCATAAGTTATAAACTTTATATTCTTAGATATATCAAAACGATTAGTTGCTTCAGCCAAACCTAACATTCCATCCATGACTAAATTGTCAAAATCATTAGTTTTGCTTACATATTTTTTTGCTACATTGAATACCATTCTGACATTATGCATAAAAAGAAGTTTATTCAATTCTTCACGATTGTCTTTATATTTTTCAATAAGAGCTCGTTCTTCTTTTTTTGTCAAAGGTTTATATTGTTTTTCTATATGTTTTAGCTTATTGCAAAGATCAGTTGTATTTTTATTGTTTTTTATGATACTTTCCATTACATTTACTTTCTTTTTTATATTTAACGTCTCATATTTGATAACGTTATAATTATATACAAATACTATGAACTAGTTAACCAAAAAATAACTTAGTTTATTTTTGTGAATATTCACAAAATATATATTATACACAAAATTCGAAAAAAGTTAACTAAAATTTTTATTTCTATACAAAATACGTTGATTAGTGCTTCCTCTGAAAGCTAAAGACAAGTTCTTTTTGCTTTCTATAAATGGACCATCAACTAATACATCTATATTTGACAATATTTGCTCTGTTATTCCTTTTAAATAACATCTTCCTTGCAATATATCTTTTTCTAGAATGCATCCAGTATACATCCAAATAGTTTTATTAGGAAACATTTTTTTAGTTTCTAAAATCAATCTAGAAAGTACTGGTTGATTTTCTGGTTCAAATGGTTCTCCACCTAGAATACTTAAACCATCTATATTTTTGTCTGACAACAATCTAAGAATATATTTCTATGTTTCTTCTGTATATTCTTTACCATATTTAAAATCCCATGTTTGTTTCTAGAAACATCCAAGACATTGATTCCTGCATCCAGATACAAACAATGAAACTCTGACACCTGTTCCATTTTCTATGCAAAAATTCTTTATATTTCCATAATACATGGCAACTTTGTTTTAAAATATGTTTTCTTTTCTTTTTTTGTTTTTTTCAGTCTATTGATTCGTCCTGGCACAAATCCAACTGGACATGTTTTTGCAGTTATGTTTATTTTTCCATTGTTGAATACATGAAATGACTTGTGTGAAGACTTCATTTTAGAAGTTTCAGACAATTTGCATTTGAGTCTACCAACTTTCCAACCATCTGGACATATTGTACTTCTCATTTGCTCTTTGCCATTATTGAACCATTTCAATTTAGACATGCTTTCTGAACGTTTTTGTTTTGTGCTTTCTTTTTGTTTTAAACCTAACTTAGAAAGTCCAATGTTTCTGCAAATTTCTTCAGAACGTTTTCCTTGGCCAAGTTTGTAGCCATTGTCTAGAAAACTTTGAAGCTATGATTTATCTACAACTCTGCATGTATTTCCTTTGAAAACATTGATTTTTCCAAGTCTGATTTCACGAAGTTTCTACTTAACTTCTTCTGAAACATGTTTTCCTATGTTGCCTTGTCTGATTTTCTCTATATGTTCTTTTGAAAGTTTTCTTCCTTTCAATTTCTTTGAAATAGTCTAAGATCGTTTTTTCTTAGCCTCTTCAGACATGTAGCTAACGCAATCACAACCATCACCACCTAATGTCATGTTGTAGCCAATATTTGGATCAGTTGAATTGAAAAAATGAATCCAAAATATTTCACTTTGTTTAAGTTCATTAATTGAATTTTTTTCTTCAATTGCTTCAATTGTGAAATTTTCATATCCATAATGGTTCATTGCATTATATAATCGTCTATTAACATGATGCAATGCATTTGCTATATGAGTTTTGAAACGTTCTTGTATTGTCTTGCTAGTGAAACCAATGTAGATTTTTCCATTAGCATTGTTTGTTATTTTGTAGACAAAACCCATTGTTTTTCACAAATGAAGCACTCTTTCACCAATTTCTTGCATACGTCCCTAGTTGCAAGCTGAGCTAGAGATGTAGCCACAAACACGTCTAGCCACGCTCATCTAGCTGAAATCTTCGTTTCCACAATTTGGACAATGCCATATGTATTTTCCATTTTTGTCTTGAATCATTTTCATTTCACCATCATATCCACATTTCATGCAATAGTCTGATTTAGTGTTGAGTTCTGCATACATAATAGTGTCATATATATGTTGGATGACTTTTATGACTGCAGGAATATTGTTTTGCATGTTTGGAACTTCAACATATGAAATTGCTCCTCCAGGAGACAATTTTTGGAATTTAGATTCAAGTGTCAATTTACTGAATGCATCTATTTGCTCAGTTACATGCACATGATAGCTATTTGTCACATAATTTTTGTCAGTAACTCCTGGAATTATTCCCCAACGTTTCTGAAGACATTTTGCGAATTTATATGTAGTTGATTCTTCTGGTGTTCCATACACTGAATATCCAATATGTTCAGATGCTCTCCATTTTTCACAATGGTCATTCAAACTTTGAAGTATTTTGATTCCAAGAGCTTCACCTTCAGGTTCAGTCAATTTTTTTCCAATCAATGCTTCTACTGATTCCCAAATTCCAACATATCCTAGAGATATTGTTGAATAATCATTGTACAGCAATTTGTCAATAGTTTCATTTGGTTGCAATCTGCTCAATGCACCATATTGCCAATGTATTGGAGAAATGTCAGATTTAGTTCCTTTAAGTCTATTGTGTCTGCATTGAAGAGCTTTATGGCATAATTCTAGTCTAGAATCTAAAATCTTCCAAAATTTCTTCAAATCTTTGCCAGCAGCTAATGCTGCATCTGGAATATTGATTGTGACAACACCTTGGTTGAAACGACCCCAATATTTTGGATTGTTGTTTTCATCTAAATAAGGTGACAAAAATGATCTGCAACCCATGCAACTGAAACATCTTCCAATTCCAAGTTTGTCTATTTTTGTCTGTTTCATTATCTTTTCAGATATATAGTCTGGAACTAGACGTTTTGCAGTGCATTTAGCTGCTAATTCAGTCAAATAGAAATATGGTGCACCTTCTTTTATGTTGTCTTCTTGCAAGACATATATCAATTTTGGAAAAGCTGGAGAAACATAGACACCATTTTTGTTTTTCATTCCAATGTATCTTTGTTTGATTATCTCTTCAATTATGAAAGCTAAATCTTTTTTCTCTTGTTCTGTTTTCGCTGCATTTAGATACATGAAAAATGTTATGAATGGAGCTTGGCCATTTGTTGTCTGCAATGTGCAAACTTGATAATTCAAAGTCTAGATGCCTTGTTTGATTTCTGATTTTATCTTGTCTTCTACTATATTGCTAAGTTGTTGTTCTGTGAATTCAATATTGTTTGAAATGAATTCATCTCTAAGAGTTTCTTTTATCTTTTGTCTAGAAATATCGACAAATGGAGCCAAGTGTTCAATTGAGATAGATTGGCCACCATATTGTCCAGATGCAACCTGAGCAATTATCTAAGTAGCAATATTGCATGCTGTTGTGAATGAATGTGGTTTATCTATCTTTGTTCCAGAAATGACAGTTCCATTTTGAAGCATATCTTCAAGATTGATAAGACAACAATTGAAAATATGCTATGCGAAATAATCCATGTCATGAAAATGTATCAGACCTTCTTCATGTGCTTTTATGACATCATTTGGAAGAAGATATCGTTTTGAAATGTCTTTTGACACTTCACCTGCCATATAGTCACGTTGTGTTGAAGCAATAGTTGGATTTTTATTTGAATTTTCTTGTTTTATCTCTTCATTGTTTGATTCAATCAATGACAATATTTGCTTATCTGTAGTGTTTTCATGTCTAGCTAATTGTCTAGAATATCTATGAGTAATATATTTTCTAGCAACATCAAAATGTCCAGATTTCATTAATTTCATTTCAACTATGTCTTGGATTTCTTCAACTGACAATGCTCTATGAATACGTTTGCAATGTCTTTCAATTGATGCAGCAATATCTTCTATTTCTTCTTGATCTAATCTATTGTCTTCTGTTGAAGTATTGTTAGCTTTTGAAATCGCATTCACAATTTTTGACAAATTGAATTCCTGTTCAATACCACTACGTTTTATGATATTCATATATACACTTTCTATTTAACTTAGAGATTTTTTAACTTATTTCAATAGTGTTTTGCGTTATGAAATCTGGAATTTCTAGACCATTTACGTCAAACATAAATTGACTATTTGCAATAGTATTGCCAATATTGACTTTAATTGTATCTTTATTGTTGTTTTTCAACGAATGTCTAATATATGCTAACAACTAGACAATTTGGCATATTATAGTTTTATCACCAATTATTTTTATATTAGTTTCAACTAACTTATTGCTAACGTTATTATTACTTAATTTTTCCATGTTTAACTTTTAACTATACAAAACATATTTTACAAATTTTGAAGATGAAGATCTTCAAACATATATATTTAATTACTTTTCTTAAAATGCAAAAAAAATTTCTAGGAAAAATAAATTCCTAGAAAAATATTTTTCATAAGAAAAAATCAATGGTTGTTTTGATCATGTAGTTTTAAATCATTGCGAATTATACAATATTTGAATAGTTGAAGAATATGTTTTATTTCTTTTTCTTCATTTTTGCGCTATATGTCTAGATCTTCTACAGTATTTATTGCTTTTTCTATTTTTGTTATTATTTCATAATTTGGATTTGAAACTATATTGTAATGGATAGACAACATTGAATATCCAAATCCAATTAAAAATCCTAGAATAATCATACTTATATTGAATACTGCAGATTTTATTATTCTATGCAAAATGCCTAAAAATTGCATTTCAAATCTAGTTGGTCTAAAAAATGGTCTGTTCATAGTTTTGTTTTTCATTTTGATGTGGCAAATTGACAAATTGTTTTGACTATTTCAACACTATATGGACTTATAAACATAAGACAAAGCACAACATATATATATGGCTTCAACAAAATTGTTTTCAATATGTTTGGCCATGTCATTTTTTCAGTATCAATTGTGCTATAATGTTCATTTATGTTTATATGGCTTTTCTAGACATAATTTGCAATAAGTTCTTTGTCATGTTGTTCTTGTTCAGCATTATTGACAAATTGCATAGCTTTGCAATTTTCACAATTTGTATGTTTAGTTGATTTTTCTATGCTTGATTCAATTTTTTTGTCTATATTCAATATATACATAGCTTGTGTGACAGCTAGCAATTGAATGCATTCTGTCATTTTTTGGATTTTCTACTCAGGTGTAATACCATTTGTAGCCATAGTTGAGATATTCAATAATCTCAAATATGTACGTTTGTACTCATCAGACAAATCAGAATTTATTATGTAGTTTTTTGCTAATTCTGCATCATCAAGCATCACTTTTGTAGTTGGCATAAGTCAAAATTTTGTTAAGTTAAAGTTAAGTTATGTTTATTTACTTTTTAAAAATGAAAAATATGCTACATGAATGTAGCATAAAATGCACTTAAAAAATAAATTAGTGATGCTTTAAATATTTCACTTCACGTTCTAATAAGACAAATATTTAATGTTTTAAATACATTCATCAGCAAGACATTGAGAAAGAATCTTTTCAATATCTTCATCAGACATTCCAAGCAATTCTTTTATTGTTTTGAGACCTGCAGAAAACTGAGCATTATCTTCAGAAACAACCTGGGCTAGCAAAAACGCATCCCACAAATCATTTTCTTCAAGCCATGCTTTTATCTTATCCCAATATCCTAACTGTTTTATTGCACAGAAAAGTTTGAACTTTGAAAAAACTCTAGTTCCCTGTTCAGTGATCGTAAGAATATCACCGTTTATTCCTGCTACTGTCCTTGTTGTCATGTTAATTTCCTTTTTAAAAATATATATTTATTTACTTTACAAAAAAATTGACGAGAAAGATGCCACGTCTTCAGCGTGGCATAGAGTTCACTTTTTTAAATTTTCCAAAGAAATTTTTCATTTTTCAATTTGAAAATATTTGAAAACTCTCTTCTGATGGCTCTCAACCATCCACGTCTAGATTGCATAGAAAGGATCGCTTTTTCATTTCCTTCTTTTGCTTTTTTGAAATCTTTCAATGTTCTTTTCCAATTTCCTTTGAACAATTTTGTTTGTTTGTCTGAAATCTGAAATCCACAAAATTTGATTGCTCTTGCTTTGACTGGAGCAATTTGCCAATCACCTTTCACTTTGCATTTCACGTTTTTAAGCCAAACATGAGCTTCTTCAATCGCTTTTTTCAAAGGTTTTTTATATTTGGAAAGAACTATCCAATTGTCCATGTAGACATAAGCTTTTGAAATGTTTTTGATGTTTCTTAGCTTGAAATACAATGGAACTAAATACAAGTTAGCTAAATGATGGGAAAATGGATATCCAATAGACAAACCTTCTTCTGATGAGTCAACTATGATTTGGAACATATCAAGAATTTTTTGATCTTTGAAAATCCTTTTGAGATTTTCCATCACTATTTCATGATCTACATGCTGATAGAAATGTCTTATGTCAAAATATAGAAAATATTTTGCATCCTTATCAATGTTTTGATGGACAAACCTTTCCAATTTCTTTGCTGCTAAATGTCCTCCAAATCCTTTTCTGCATGCAAATGATTGTGAATGGATTCGACTGTTCACATAAGGTTCACAAATCCTCCAAAGAGCAATTTGCGCAATACAAGATTCATATGAAGGAATTTGAAGCTTTCTTTCTTTTCCATATTCTACTATTGTCTTTTTCTTTGGAATTCCTATCAGATTTTTGAAATCATTTTGCATTCGGTTTTTGATTTCCCATGCTAAACGATAGTCAATTCCTCTTCTTTTGTGAATTGGACGTTTCTGATCATGTTCAGCCATTGCTGCTACTATGTTGTCATAGTCAACGACTTTTTCATATACATATCCAATTCTTTTCATTTAAGTTCCTTTTTTGTGCTAGCTCTTTTCGAAATTGTTTTTCAAACCCTACCAACAGCTTGTTTAAGCACTTTTTTCACCGCGCAATATTTCTGTGAAATATTTCGATAGACGCTTTGTGTGGTGTGGATATGGTTCAGACGTAGAGCAGAAAGAAAAAATCTTGTCAAATTATGAAGGAAAGGACGGGCGCGGCAATTGTAGCCGTTGACGTTAGTGAGATCATTGTTGGAATCAACATAGAAAGCGCCATTGTTAGAAGAATTATAACGGTTGGCGTTAAGCCTAACGAGCCACTCTGTCTACTATCTCATCTATCTTTTATCCCCATTAAACGGTTAAACTTTATTATTAATTAAAAATGATTTAGTTGAAATACTCAAAATTTAAATTTTGTCAAACTTTATTTTTTATTTTTAAGTGACCCGAGGACCATTCGGTCCTCGGGATTATGGACATGACGTTCGTTCGTCACTCACGTCATGAAACGACCCTAAGGAAAGGACGGGCGCGGCAATAGTAGCCGTAGACGTAAGTGAGATCATAGGTGGAATCAACAAAGAAAGCGCCATGGTTAGAAGAAGTATAACGGTAGGCGTAAAGCCTAACGAGCCAATAGTTCCGTAAAGTAAGTGTTTCATTTACAACAATTGTGAAATGTGTTGCATCCCAAGCAAGTGGTGTAGAACTAGTTCCTTTATGCTCAACTGTGCATTTATAAAGTTTTCCTTCATAAATAACATATGTTCCAACTGAATATGATGATTTGTCTGAGAATGTAGCAATATTACTATAATCAGCTGTCCAAGCATAATCGCAACCACCAATATTCAAATTAGCTTGATCTTGGTTTTCACCTGGTAGATAAGCATCTCTCAAAACAGATGATGAATCAACTCCAGCTCTATACAACCAATCATTAGTAATTTTTTCTGGAAATGCGACTTCACGATATCCAGCAGCTTTTAGTTTAGCTTCATATGACTTATTGTCTTCTGAATTTACATAGAGTTCATTTTGATTGTCAGTTGCACCAGGTTCAACATCAGCTGGATCTTGAGCAAACAAATAATTGCCAGATCTTGTTATTGTGACTTTTCCATCAGCATCTGTCGTATATATTGTTCGATTTACATTTGTGAGATCTTCCCAATACCATCCATAGGAAGACCAAATAGCATCTTCAACTCCTAAGAAAACAATTGAATTCTTAGTTGATCTTGTATTGATTGCACCTGACATCTTTCCGACATTCACAATGAAATCAGTGTCACCATTTGTAGTTCTACTATTACCATAACATATTCCAGGGAATATATTCTGTGAAAAATCATTTGAATTTGCTGCACCTTGGACATTAACTCCAAAATACAAATATGCCATCCATTGGATAAATGATATTTCAGCGGTTCCTGCTACACCCCAAGTCCTGTTTGTAAAATCAGGATTGATTGTTATAGGATCTTCACCATCAAATGTCAATGTAGATGTGACTTTGTTCAATCTTCTGCAAACAGCCAATGTATCAGATCTTGATCCAGGAACATAGTCAACACCATTTCCAGCTTTCCACTGAGGAGCAGAAACTTTCTGACCATCAATAGTTATGTCAGTTACGTTTCCGATTGGGTATCTTGCAATATAACCATATTTGCATGTTTTTGTTGCATATGATCCATCAGCCTGTCTAATATAGGTTTCAAACAATGGATGAAGATGATAAGTTCCATCTACATTCGAGTTTGCATACCATTTGACAACACACTCGACATTATTGTCTTTCAATGTACCATCATCATTCTCGATTGGCATATTGAGTGTTTCTTTTGTTGTCTTCACCCAAAGCTGATCGTAGCGAACCATCTTGTTGTCACCAACAGTTGTAGTTCCATCTGTATATGACATTGTTCCAATCTTTATGTTCTTGATTGCATTTAGACGATCGTCAAGTGAAATCCAACTCGTCGTATCTGTATCTGAGATTATTCTTTCGACAGGAGTTCCAGCTGTACCGTCATCATTCTTAGGAACATCCCATATGGAAACTCGTGTATAGGATTCATCAATCCATTTTTCCTGGTTTTTTGTCCAATGTCCAAAATGGATTTTTGTTCCGCTTGCAGTTGTGACTTTTATTCCCAAATAAGAATTTCCAGCTTTAAGACGTTGATCTTTGTCATTTTCTGGATCTTTGGAATAAGGCTGAGCACGAAAAACTTCTACATTTTCACCAGCAATCTTTATTGAATTCACGTTTACTGTCTCAGAAGCACCGGCAGACAGATAGATTTCTTTCGGTAGACATGCATAAGCAGTTGTTTTTGACGATCCAAATTTAACAGCGACAGTAGAAGGATTGACCAAAGCTGCGTTGTTTATCTGGACTTTGAAGACACACGCAAAATCATTCAATGATGTGATAGCTGCTGTATATGGAGTATCTACACCTGGAACAGTCAGAATGACCTGAGCATCTTTCAAGATTTCAGATATTTCTGTGGTGTCTGTTGGAACATCGAATGTCTGATTTTTCCAATTCAAACGTACTGTGACATTTGCAGTAGGTATACTAGCAGATGATTGCAGATCTTCAATATGCTTGAGCAAATCATCGATTTTCTTGTTTGTTTCTTCTTGATCAGCTTTTGTCGGCAAATAAATTTTTGTAGCCATTTGTTTTATCCTTTTTTTAAATTATACTTCGATGTATTCATAGAATGCATAAAGCGAATTTGGAGCTTCTGCGAATATGCCATGAATCAAGTTGATTTTACCAGCAGCCTGAGACAATCTTTTGTAATCAGACACATCTAGATGCTGAGCTGACAACGCTGCACTTATGTCAGCATTGTCTTGGACAGCTTTGTTAACATTATCAATTAAAGTAGCCATTATACGATACCTCCAAGTATTTCATTTGCTTTTCCAACAGTAGTTGAAAGTTCTTTGATTTTAGCCTCAGCAGTTTTCAGACGTTCAGTGAGAGCAGAAATCTGTTTATCATAATCAGTTTTAAGATTTGTAGACAAAGTATTGAGATTCTTTGTGAAACTGTCATTTAGTTCTTTTCTAAGATCTGAAATCTTTTTGTCGAAATCTGTTTCAGATGACAGCAATTTAGTATCAACATAATTCTTTGTTGCAGCATCAGATGCATCAACAGGTTCAGCTACATTTTTGACTTGCTCATCATAAGCATTTATATAGTCAGATGAAACAAAATAAAGTTCATTTGACAAAATTTCATTGTTTTGAACTTTTTTATAGAAATCATCCTGATTTATATGAAATGCAGAAAGTGTATTTGTTTTTATTCCATCTATGGAAATCTTATTGTCAATAGCTGTTGACAATGTTGAATCTACAGATATTCTGTTTGAAATTTCTGAGCTAAGTTCAGCTTTTGTAGCATAGAGACTTTCATCACCAAGTTCAACCCAACTTGATGTTTGTCCAGCTTTATCACCAATATAGACATATTCTTTTGATGTACTGATGATTATTGCTACATCACCTTTTATTGCTTTTGGAAATGTTCTTATAAGACCAGCTTTTGCATCTTCATTTTCATTCAATGTAGCAGCACCAATGAAATGCATTGCGCCAGCTAGACTTGCAATGTCTTTCTTTGTCACAACTGGATTTTCTTTATTAGCAGCAGATAGACCAATTTCATTACTTAATGCTTCAAATACTGATGCTGACAAATAAGTATTAACTACTGTATTGCTAAGATTAGTATCTGCATCACTAATAAGTTCTTTTAATGTCTTGAATACAGCTTTACCATCAACAGTAGATCTAACAACAATTGAATCTAGACCATCATGTTTATTAGAATTAACGATAAATGCATAGCTTAGTTTCTATATTTCAGCATCACTTGTAGGATTAATACCATGTTTACTGACTAAATATGCACCATTTTCATTTTTTCCTTGATAAACTGGAGCAAATACAAATGATCTTTCTATGTTTCCAACATATGCTTCACTACCAAATAACATAGTATGTTTAGCATTATTATATAATTGATAACCAAATGTAAATGATGTGTATCCATTGGTTGTATTATCGCAACCACCAACAAATGAATGTACTGCACCCTCATTTGCTACAGTATTCCATCCTTCAGTATGCGAAGCTTTAGCTAGTGCTTTTGTCATTCCACCTTCTGAATGTGAAAAATATCCTTTAGCTTGAGTGTAATATCCTTCTGCATGTGAATTATTTGACATTGCTGCACTGCCAACACCTTCTGCATGTGCACTTCCAACTGCCGTAGTTTGAGCGCCTTCTGCATGTGCTCCAATTCCACTTGCTTTAGTAAGATATCCGGTAGCCAATGCGCCAGGTCCAGATGCACTACAACCAACTCCAATTGCATTTGATGTTCCTACATTGACAATAGTATTCCCAAGTGTTGGATAGTTGATAAAGAACAATGCATTCATGTTCTGAAGAGTCAAATCTGAATCAAACCAAGATCTGAATGTTTCTTCAGTTACATCTTTTAAGGATTTCCATTCATTTTCACCAAAATAATTTCTGTTTATGGAAGCCCAATTGTCATCATCAACATCAGTTATATATCCAAACTGATAATTGTTTGTTGATCCTAAATAAAGATTGAACCAATATTTTCCAATATTGTTTTTATAGTTCTCACTTTCAACCAAAGTCTTCAGTTCAGTTAAATCACCATCTAATTTGATTTTAAGAGTATCAGTATTGTTTACTTTTTCTACTTTCAGTCCAATTACATGGAAACCTTTACTTCCAATAGTATTTTTGACAATACCAGTCTTTCCATTGACTTCATTGAGGAATGCTTTGCCAATTGATGAACCATTTTTAGAATATATGTTAGAATGACCATTTGGAGTTGCGTTCAAAACACCATTGATTTCAACTATTCCATTATCAGACAAAATTATTTCATCAAGCTCTCTATTAGCATCAATGACATATGATTTGACAATGTCATTTTCATATACTGTTATGATTTGTCCAATATAAGCTGAACCACCTAGTTTTCTAGAATCTTGTGGATTTTTCTTGTCATCAAGTCCTTTAGCATAAGCTTTGGCATCATCTAGACTAGAAAATAGCATTGTTCTGTCTAATGGAAATGCATTTGTTCGCTAGAACGGCATTGCCCAGTCTAGTTTTACAAAATTTGATTCTTCTTCATAACTTGCCATAAATTTATTTTCCTTTTTTTAAAATTAAGCATTAGTCACTGTAACTTTATATTTGTTTTTACCTAGAGCTGTAGCAGGTGTATATGTATACACTTTATAGTCAATTGCATTATATCCATTTGCACCTTCAACTTTTACAATAACTGGTTTATTGAATTTACCAAAAATATCAGTTCCAAATGCCTCAGTATCATACACATTAGTTATCTTTTTAGTTGAAGGAACTGCAATAATAACTTGTTTTGCACCTTCAATAATATTGACAGAATTAATTGTCTTATTCTGTGTTTTTTCTCCAGTCAATGCTCTGATATTCTAACTATTCAATTCAACAGGTGAAACATATGAACCATAGAACATTTTACGGAATCCAATAGTTTTATTTGATGTAGATGTCTTAGAACTAGCTGGAATATGAACTGATGTAGTTTCATTTTTATTGTTCTTAGCATTTGCACCATCATTATATGTAGCTTTTACGTTAAATACAACTGATGTTGAATCTTTAATAGTTATTTCACCAAATTTACCTGATGCACTAGTTAATGTAGATAATGTTTTGTCATTATTTTTCAGTTCAACACTATATACAGGTGTTAATCCAGGTTTTATTTGGACAATTTTTTCATTTGAATCAATTGTGTCTTTTATTCTGAATTGAGTATATTCACCTTCATCAAAACTTACTATATATGAATGTATGAGTTTTGTTCCAACTTCATATTCACCAGAAGTTGCTTGTGTAAATTTGACAGAAGGTTGTCTAGTTATTTCAGGAAGAAGTGTTTTATCTAGAATATCTGAAAATATTTTCTAGATAGATGTGCCTTTTTCATAACCAGTTGTAATAGTAAGGTTTTTGTCTTTGTTTATGTTGCCAATTTGTGTGTAGTTTCCACTGAAAGCAATTGTCTTAGATGTTATGACTTTGTCTGCATCAACATTTCCAGTGCAAGCTATCCATTTTTCACCATCATACACATAAGCTGAATTGACATCTTTGTTTTCAATACTAGAAACAATCAAAACATCACTTCTTTTTGGATTTTCTGGAAGACCATCTTCTTTTGTAAGATCAGAAAATATTTTATCAGATGAAAGATGATATATATCAGCTATATTTGATTCAATTATGTCTGTCAATTCACGATAACTAGACAATTCAGATGATATGCTATCATTGTCATTTTTCCAGTATACCTTTATGTTATCAAATGTATTTGTGCCTTTGAAATAATTGTCACCTGATATTGTATGGCCAATTTTTTCTATTTTATCACCATTCTTGTCAATGCCAATATAATATTTAGCAGATTCATTGTTGTTTCCTGAAAGCCATGGTGAATTCAAATAAGATTCTATTTTAGCTTGATATGCCTCATAGAAATGTGCTCCAGCTAATACTTGGACTGTATCAGAATTTAGATCTGACAAATCAACAGAACTTAAATCTTTGTTAGAAGAAACTAAAATGTAGTCATTATGTGAAAGTCTAAGTTTATGTTGTTTATTGTCTTTGTCAGTATATATGAAATCATAGAATGCATTAGCTGCATATAATGGATCATTTAATTTGATTTTGTCTGTTTCAACAAATTCAATTTTGTATATATTTCCACTCTTTATTGGAGTTTCATTTCCAGCATTGAAATATTTGAAAAATGAAGTCAAATTGTCATCTGACAAACCAGTTGGAGTTCCATTGCTGTATGTCTTCTTCCAATCTGGATCATATTTGTTGAAACGTAAAACACCTTTGTAATTGACTAATTTCTTTATTTTTTCATTTATTATGTCAATGTTTGAACTTAATGTTGGAATATCACCACTTAAACCACTTAATTTATTTGCATAATTCTGAAGTATGTCAATATGTTCTATATTTTTATCAACTGCTTCTTTTAAGTTGTTATGAGCAGTTGAAAGATCACTTACATTGTGATTTATTTTTGATATATCATTGTTAAGATTTGTAGTGCTTAGTTCAAGAGCAGCATTTAAGCTTTGAAGTTTTTCACTAAAATCTTTATTTATTGTTGAAATACCATTATTAAGTGTTTCAATATTTTCAACATTTTCAGTTACTTTATCTACTAATTTATTGTGTTTGCTTGAAAGATCATCTATTTTTTTATTTGTATCTGTATTATTTAAATCAATTTTATCACTTAAAAATGAAATATTAGTACTAATTGTATCTATTATTCCATTATCACGTGATAATTCTTTTTTATAGTCTTCAAGATTTGTTATTCTTGAATTAATACCAGAAATTGTTTCAGTAGATAAATTATTAACAGTATTTAAAACTGATGATAAATCTCCAGTAATTTTATCATAATCTTTTACTGAAATCTAAAAACTGCTACTTATATTTGTTATATCTATACCTGTGCCTTCTGTATAAACTTTAGCTAATGAACTAATTGGAATTTTAGTTGGCACAGCATGACCTTCATTATCTTTCCAATATATTATTAGTACTTCATTAGTAAATTCTACATGATCTACAATTCTGTCTTTAACAAACTCTGTTGTATCAATAGATAAGTTTCTAGAATTTTTATTATTATTTGCAGCTGAAAGCCATATAATATGTGTATCTGAATTATATTTAAATCCAAGTGTGTCAATTTGTATAGAATCAGATAAATCAGTTGAAAGCTTGTTTGAAAGATCAGATACTTTAGTGTCTGTTGATAAGTTTAAACTTATGCTTATTGTTGAAAGAGTATCATGTATTTTGTTATTTAAAGTATTGATTGAAATATTGACATCAGATGAAATGATATCAGACAAAGATCTGTCACCAATATAAAAACTATTTATTCCATCTTTTGTATTGATGCTAAATGAACCTGGAGTCTTTGATGTATATGGATCATTATTTTCTTCTTTTCCATTCCAAATAAATGAATTTGATTGAGTTGCTGAAATATTTCTTCCAAGAGCAACTATGTTTTCAATATCTTTGTCTTTTTCAATTGAAATGTCTTTGCCTTGAATCAAATTTTCTTTGACACTCAAATCTTTTTCAATATTTATGAAACTTATAGTGTCACCAGACAAATGCACATATTTTTCATTTACAGTTGAAAGTATATCATCTTTAGTTGATAATATGTCGTTTTCAATTAAAGATGATGTAGAACTTATTATAGATGTAATATCATTAGAAATTTTATTGTCAGCTGACAATCTATTTGATATTTCTACTGACAACTCACTTTCTAGCTATGCAGATACTGCTGATATATTGTCAGAAAGATCTTTTATGTCGTTTTCAATTAAAGATGATGTAGAACTTATTATAGATGTAATATCATTAGAAATTTTATTGTCAGCTGACAATCTATTTGATATTTCTACTGACAACTCACTTTCTAGCTATGCAGATACTGCTGATATATTGTCAGAAAGATCTTTTTTGACACTACTTAATAAAGTCAAAGATGGAATAGGATTAAGTGTTGAAACTTCAACATCAGTCAAAGATGAAGCAATATTTTTGTCATTTAAAAAATATATCTTAGTTTTGTCAGATTTTGTGTATTTCATATTACTACTTACTTTTCTCAAAATTGTTTAGCTTAAATTATTAGTTTTAGTCTATTTTTTCAAGCACTAATGTTCCACTTAAATATAGCAATCTGTATTTTTCATGCATAAGTTCAGCATTAGGAATTATCAATGCATCATATACATCTTCTGGATGTTCTTTGTCAATGCCATATTCAACAGAAGAAACTTGTGTGAATGTTTTATGGTAATGATTGCTTAAATCTGCACTTAAAGCACTGACCTATGCAGATAAACCAGTGTCACTTTTATATATGTCATTTGATATAGAACTTATGTCACTGTCATTAGACATTATCTAATTTTGTAGATTGTTGACTGAAACATCAACATAATTCTTAGTTGCTAATGTTTTGTTGAATAAATCATTTGAAACAACAGTTGATGGAGCATTTGAATTCAATGCTGAGACAACATACAATTCATTTGCATCAGATGAAATGTTACTGCTAAGTATTCCTTCAAAATTTGATTGATCTAGATAAGTAGTTGAAAGACTTTCAACTGAAATTCCATTAATGTAGAGTTTTTTGTCAATTGCATTTGAAAGATAATCATCTGATGATATTCTTGCTGATGTTTCATCAGACAATGCAACTGACAAATCTGAAGATATACTGCTAAGTGTACTTAAGAAATTGATTGAAAGTTCAGTACTGACACTACATATTACTGATGACAAATAATCAATCTTAGAATAAATGTCATTTAGTTTTTCATGATCTATTGTATCATTCAAATCTGTTATCAAGTACTTGTTGTTCTAGATTTCATTGACCATGAATGTTGTCCATGCTGAAACTTCACTAACTGGACATGCATGTACTGTTACTTCATGTTGTTTATTGTAGAAAATGTTGTTTGACAAACTATTTCCATTTTCATCTATAAATTCAATATTGACATCTTTTGATTCAAGACTATTGAGTTTGATTGTTATGAAAAATTCTCTTGAAATATAGTTGTCTTTAGCTGCTTTTGAAGGAATTATGAATTTAAATGAATCAACATTTTCTTGTTCAACATCTAAAACATATTCATTTATGTCATTTGTTTCTGGTTTCTCAGAAATTTTAGCTTCAAAATCAATACCAGACCATTTTGGATAATATGTTATATTGCTTGTGTCTATCTCAGTAGTGTATATTTCTTTATACCAATAATTAGAGTCATTTTCATTATCATTATATATAATTGGCTTTATTTTTGATATGTCATCATTGAATTCATATGTGATTATGCCATTGTTGATGCTTGCATCTTCATTTGAATCATATGATGTTATCATTATTGCAAGAGAGCTCTTGTTTTCAGATACATTCAAATTGATATTTAATGTATTTCCTTTGTCATCATGTATTTCATTTGTCCATTTAGTTTCATTTTCTGTTTTATGCAAAGGATAAATATGTTTGAAATTATCAACATCAACAAGTGTTGTTATATCTACACTAATTACATCAATTGTCGACAAATCATTCAATGATGATATAGGTTTATTGTAAGCATTTGGAATAATTGTGCAACGTGAAGATATATTGCCGTCTGATGTCACACCAGAAAGTTGATATGCATATATTTTTTTGCAATCATAAGCAGTTAATTTAACTTTAGGAGGATTGAAATCTGCTTTTAGCCATATTTCAGTATTGTCAGAATATGTTGACAATTTGTCTGACAATGACTCATTATTCAATTTTATGTCATTTTTATGTACTGGCAATGGCTTGTCAAAGTTTATGTTGACTGTTAATCCAGATAGTATTTTATTATTATCATCAATTTTCTAATATTCAAGTTCATCTTTGTAGATGTATCCAAACTGTTCACTATCATCTTTATTTATTAAATTATATGCATCTCTTTCAACATAATTCTTAGTTAATGTCAATATATTATCTGATAATGATATCTTATATCCATTTTGTGTCCATAGCTTAGAATCATTATTTATGACAATAATATCTTTAAACTGATTAAAACATGTCAAAACATCAATATTAGTATCAATATTTAGTTTTCCAGATTCAATACATTTAGATTTTTCATCAATTTTAAAATCAGTAATTCTGCCAATAATTACATTATCAAATAAAACGTTATACCATTTGTAGTCAGATACTACTTTTAATTGCAATTTATCGCCATCAGCTGTTTTTCCAACTTTATAATAATTTCGAGTATAAACAAAAGCATCATCACTTAGTGTATAAGTTTTATCTTCTTCAAAAGCATAATCAAGTGGTAAGAATTTAATGTCATTATATGGCTTAAAAACAACTGGATTTAATGATTCATTAGATGAAATCAAACCAATTTCATAATGTGTATTGCTAGCTGTATCATAATAAGTAACACGAGCTGTTGGAATATCTAGATTGAATACATTTACAGCATAATCTTGAAGTTTATATGGATAAGTGTTTTTGTATTCATTTATAGCATAATGTCTGTCTCTAGTTATTCTTGATATATAGTCAGTTGACAATGCATTGAATATTTCAGTATTTGATGTTGAAAGATCTTTCAAATCAGACAATATTTTCTTATCAGCTGAAATATAATCATTTGAAAGATCATTAAGAGCTCTTCTAAACTATTCATGTTCTCCACTATTGAATTCAATTGAAGACAAAAACAGATTACTTAAATTTGATAAATCATCAGATAAACCATCAATATTTTCATTAATGCTACTGATTGCTTCATTGTCAACTGCACTTAATTTATTGCTTAAATCATTTAAATTGTTGCTTAATGCTGATATATTAGCAATACTATTTATTTTTGAATCTAACTTGTCATAATTATCAGATAATGTTTCAACTGTATTGCCAATTTTAATTATATCAACATCTCCAACTTTTACTTCACCTGAAAGAGTTGCATTGCATATAGTTACATTTGAAATATTGCCTCCATTTATTACAATGTCTTCAGCTGAAATATTTCCTTTCAATGTTCCCCAATATTCATTTTCTTCATTTAAAAGTCTAACTTTCTAGGGAGTTATTCTGCTATGATAATCTACATTGATGTTTTCTTTTACTCTATTGTGAAAATCTGTATAAGTTGCCATTATGATAAACCTTTTAAAATCTATTTTTATTTACTTTAAAAAAAATAAAAAACAATAACTTTTTAGTGTATTCAAAATCTTAACTAATGCAAGTTCAATATTTCATTTCTAAAAAAAAATTATTTTGCTCTGGATATGGTAAATATACACAAAAATTCGCAAGATAGATGCCACATCTTCAGTATGGCATAGAATTCACATGATATTTTGAAAAATATCAATAGAAAGTCGAAATTAAAATAATGTTTATATTTTTTTCTTCTCTGCTAGTTGACATTTACACTATTTACAGTATATCATTTTATTAAAAATAATATTAAAATTTTGTAAATTTTTAAAATTATATATATTAAATAATGGTTGCATATTTAAATAATACTATTCTAAACAATTAAATATATCACCATTTGTATGAATATATTGCATTCTAGATATACACTACCAATTAGTATAATCTTTTATATAATTATAATAAATTAAGCATGCATACTAAAACTCATTAATACTAATCTAAAAATTATTTTTATAATATAATATTATATTTTTTTCTTCTCTATTATTTAACATTAATGCATTATTAATCTAATTTTGATTATATATATATGGATTATTTCGTCTTACTATAACATCAATTAAACATAATTCTACTGTTGCATTAATATCAATTAACATTTTATATATTAAATTTGCAATATTTATATTATCATGTTCATACATTACTACAAATATCTATTTTTTAAATTTATTTGTATTTATTGTATTTTTTATATTTTTTGCTTTTATATAAAAATTTTTATTTGATGAATGCCATGAAAATATAAAATTTACTCTTTGGTATTTTAATAAATTAAAATAAAATTCTGTAGTAGCTGATAAATTTGAATGAATATATAAATGTATAAATATATAATTTTGTATTTTTTTAACAAAATCTAATAAATCTGGATGAAGTGTTGGTTCTCCTCCAAGAAATAATAACTAAATATTTTTTTTTGTTTTATTATTTAAAATAATTAAAAACTATAATAATTTAGTTAAGTTTAATTTTATATTATTAATATTATTTATATTATAACAATACTTACATTTATAATTACATATATTTATAATATTAACAAATATTTGTATCATATTTTCTGAAACACTACTATTTTTAAAAAAAATTAAATCATTAAAAGATGGAAGTGTTTTAATAAGCTATTGTATTATGTTATTCATTTTTAAAATTAGTGAACTCTATGCCATGCTAAAGACATGGCATCTTTCTCGTCAATTTTTTTGTTGTAATAAGTTCATATAAAAAATTTTTTAGATGGTATTATATGAATTCCATAATTATGTTTTATTATTATATTAATAATAAACTTCATAAAAATATCTTTTGTGCAATATAAAATATAATTTGTTTTTAACTCTTTTTTATATCTAATATTTATATTTATATCATCTTCTGTAATTAATGGTGTAATAAATGAATAGAATTTTTTATGTATTTTTTTTAAAATTTTATCAATCTATATTGATACATATTTATCAATTTTATCATCATTACTTGTTGCATATACTTTTGAATCAATTAAACTATATGAACTTAAATGCATATACTCACAATTAATTGGAAGTTTTTTTATAAAAAAATAAAATGTTACTAACTAAAGTTTATTATCTCGTGCTAAATCTATAATTAAATTAATTTTATTAATTATAATAAATTTTATATATTTATTAATATTTAATATATTAGAAGTATTAAACTAAATACTATTTAAACATATAATATTATTATATAATTGATAATATTTTAAAATATATTGTTTAATAATATTTCCAATATATCCAGTTCCACCAATTATTAAAATATTATAATTTTTCATTTAAAGTTAACTATTTAAAAATAATTAATTTTCTTAATTTAAGTATTTATTTTTAATTTAAATATTTTTAAATGTTTTTTCCCAACTTCAAATATTTGATCACATTTATCATATGGACAAATAATACTATGTAATTTATAATTTAAATTCTTTATAGTTGACTTACTTTTTTTATCAAGAAAAAATTTAAAGCATGGATATATATTTCCATCAATATCTATCCATAAATATCTTTCATTTGCATAACAAAACCAATTTTTAAAATTTCTTATCTTAATAGAAAATATTGAGTCTAGTAAATTATAATAATCTTTATATTTATTTAAAGACTAATTAAGTTCATTTATTTTTATAAATGTTCCATCAGATAATATAATTTCTGTTCCAATATGTGCACCCGGCATTATATAATGTTGTTCATGTTCTTTAATATTTTTATATAATAAAATTTCATCATTAGTATATTTCCATTCAAAATCAACAAAATTTATCTAATTTGTTTTTTTATTATATGATAATGTTGTTAATTCACTATTATATGGATATATTTTCTATATTTGTTTATATATATTAAAACCTAATTGTTTTTCAAACATAACATGAATTAAAAAATTTTTATATTTTTTATCAATTTTTTTAACATTATTTAAAAAATGTAGATTATATTTATCTATAGATAATGAATGCCATGTTAATAATAATTTAACATTTAATGATAATAATAAATTATAAAAAGATATATCCTATGAAAAATTTGACATTATTGCTATCTAAATATGTGGATAATATTTAGATATTTTATTAATAAAGTCTAATAAATCTGGATGAAGTGTTGGTTCTCCTCCAAGTAAAGATAAATAAATATCTTTTTTATATTTTTTATATAAATTAGTTATAAATAAATATAACTAATTTAAATTTAAATATTTATTATTTTTTAAATATTTATAACAACAATATTTACAATCATAATTACATTTACCTGTTATAAATGTTTCAATAAATATTTTATGTGGATAACCACAAAAACTTATTAAATCTTTATTTAAAATATCCATAGTTAATTTTAATCATATTTAATTTTAAAAATATTAATTTTTTTACTATCATAATCAGTACAACATATTGTCTAACAAATATTTTGTGATATAATTATTTTTTTATATTTATTTTTTATATTTCCTATAAAAAACTATTTATTCTATTTCTTTTCAAGATCTATATAACTTACGCATTTATAAATATTTCCATTACAATTTATATATAAACTTGTTTTTCCAGCATTACATAACCATTTATTAAAGTTTAATGAACTTTTTTCTAAATCATCTATTGAATAATAATATTTATTATTCTAATTATCTATAGTATAGATTATAGGTTTTAAATTAAATTTTTGTATTTTATTAAAAATTTCTAATTCTAACTATGTATATATAGTTTTATAAGTATTAGTATCTCGTAAAATTTTTATACATGGATAAATATTTAATATAATATTATTTTCTTTTAAAAATTTTATTAATTTATAATATAACTAAATATTATCATATATATATTTTTTTTCATACATAATATTAATAGATATATTATTTAAATAATATTTATTAATTGATATAATTTTTTGATAAAAATTTTTTATAGTATTTAATTTATTATTATGATATGTACAAATTATTTTTACATTAAAATTATACAATAATGTTTTAAAAAAAATAATATCTTGTGAAAAATTAGTATAAAGTTCTAAATATATATTTCTATTAAAATTATAAATTTTTTCACAAAACTCTAATAATCCTGGATGAAGAGTTGGTTCTCCTCCATATAAAGATATTTTTAAATATTTACAAATCTTAGTAAAAAAATAATAATTATTTATTATAAATATATATAAATCATTATAATTAATTTTTTCTTTTTTTATTTGAAAATTACAATTTTCACAACAATACTCACAATTAAAATTACAATATGATATTGTTTTAATAATTAATGTAAAATATTTATAATTATCAATAGGACAAAATTCTTTAATATTCTATAATATTTTTAACATTATTTTTTAAAAATTTGTTCTTTATATGTTTCCCATACACATGGACATGATTCAAATGGACATATAACTGATTTAAATTTAATATTATTAACATTATATATATTTCCAATTATATTTGTATGTCTATTAAAATACTAAAAACATGGATATATATTTCCAGTTATATCAATATATAAATATGATTTTCCAGCTTCACAATACCAATTTTTAAAATTATAAAACTCTGGTTTATTATATATTTCATTTAAACTTAAATATTCTACATAATTATTATCATATAATATTTTAAAAAATTTTCTATCATTTGATATTTTCTATTTATTAATAATATTAGTATATTGATTTAATTGTTTATTTGAATAAAATTCATTATTTAAAAAATATATCTAATTTGTTTTAAAATTTCTATCTAATAAACATAACTCAGTACTATATGAATTTATTTTTAATATTTTATTATATGCATATATACTATTTAATATATTATCATTTTCATACATAACATGTACTTCAACATTCTATTTAAAATATTTATAATTAAAATTTAATAATTTTTTAATAAAAATATTATTCTATTTATCTATTTTTGTTGAATGCCATGTTAATGTTAAATTAACATGATTTTTAGCTAATAAATTATATAATTCAAAATTTTGAGAAAAATTTGTATATATACCAATTGTTATATATGGATAATAATAAGCTAAACTATTTGAAAAATTTAATAATTCATTATCAAGTGTTGGTTCTCCACCAATTAATTCTATATAAATATTTTGTTTTTTTATTTTATATAATTCAATTATAAATATTTTTAAATCATTTAAATTTAAAAACTAATTATTTTTATATTTTGCAAATGAACAATATCTACATGAATAATTACATACACCTGTTGTATATACAAAAATATTTAATATATTTATATTTTTAGCATGTTGTATTTTTCTTATTTGCATTTTAAAAATACTTTAAATTTTCTATTTTTTTGAAAAAAATGGACACGGACAACTATTAATTTGACAAATTCTATAATGAAACTTAGATTTATTAAATGTTTTATTATTATAAATATTACCTAATAATATATTTTTTTCATATAAATCATCACATGGTGCAATATCTCCATTAAAATGAATATATATTTGATCTATTCCAGCATAACATATATAATTTTTAAATATTGCTAATTTTTTATTAAAATATATTTGTTGTGTTACATACTATTTTTTATAATTATCAAATTCATATGTTAAACTATTATGTAAATGATTATTAATATAATCATCTGTTTCAATTCTAGAATAATATTCAATATTCTATTTTTCTGTATATTCATATATTTCATTAAATTGTCCATTTAAATGATTATTCTCAACTATTGTTAGTGTTATATGTTTTGGAATTTTTTTATAAAAATAATCAAATACATTTAAAGAATATTCATAATTTAATTTTTCATACATTGTAACTATTTCAATTTGATATGAATCAAAAAATTTTTTTGGAATTTTTTCTATTTTTTTAATAAAATTTATATTCTATAAATCATTTGATAATGAATGCCATGATAAATTAAACTAAATACCATAATCTAATAACTATAGCATTTTTTTATAATCATATGAAAAATTAGTAACAATTCTACAATTAACAGTTGAAAAATTTTTTCTAATATTAATACAAAACTTAAAAAGATCTGGATGAAGAGTTGGTTCTCCTCCAAGTATAAAAATTATTATATGTTTATTAATATTTAAACTAAACCATTTTATAAAATCAAATAATTTTGATAAATTAAGATGTACATCTGTACGTAATTTTCCAGGTTTTTTATTATAACAATAATAACAATTATAATTACATTTATCAATTATATTAACTATAATAGCAGATATTTTATATTTATTACCATAAAGTAATCTACTATAAACTTTTTTTGGTAAATCTATACACTACATAATTTATATTATACATAAAATTCGTAAGATAGATGCCACATCTTCAGTATGGCATAGAGTTCACACAACTTAAAAATATTTGTAAATATTATAAAATATAA
>ERZ808242.252-NODE-252-length-40375-cov-4.915972_pt1 | contig 40375 bp, 31 predicted proteins | sample MGYA00521244_ERZ808242 | MGnify/ENA primary metagenome ERZ808242 (study PRJEB31516, sample SAMN03275573) | gut metagenome | biome: mammalia-associated habitat; material: feces | host: Papio cynocephalus | place: Kenya | collected 2012-07-27 ... | reverse complement strand
CAACAGAGTAGGTCAAGCTTAATACGAAGCGAACATACCTTCTCTTTTTTTTTGAAATTGAGAGAAAGGTTTGTTAAGTGTACCCATTTTTCTAGATTTCTTCGTTAAATCTTTCTTTTAAGGTCTTGACATGTTACCAGATAGCTTTTATATGATTTTGTAAAAGTTCGCTTTATATATACTGTACTAAGTATGAGTGGCAGGTATCTATCATAGTTTTGTAAAATGTAAGAAAAAAGAGAGTGTGTGTGGCCTTCTTTTTATAGTAATACCTCTGCTGTGTATGTCATATACAAAACAGCAGGGGTATTAGCAGCTATTTGTCTAGGGTGTAATAGTTATAACGTATGGGGCAGTGTAAAGAACCAAATTTGACTTTCTCGTTCTGTCGGTGCGTTTTGTTTTAATCCTAGTTTAATGGGGTGAACGGTATTATCTTTGTATAAAAAGACTTTTTTATTACTATCATAGGTGTAGTCGGATACGTCAGCCTGTTTTACTTGGTTGTCTTTTACATTGATAGCGATACCGAAATCATTGTCATTGACGACAGCGATTGTTTTTCGATCAGGGAGAAGGGCCAAACCTTCTGCTTTTTCAATATTCCATCCATAAGCCCGCAAGTCCAGAACCAATTCTTTTTTTGCAGGGACTATTTTTCCGTCCAAACGGCCGTATTCGAGGTCGCCTGTATTAGAAATCGGCGTGGCACCGTTGAGATCGATTTTATAAATACGGTTTTGCATGTGCCCTTGTTGTTTGCCCTGTTCAATTATCAAAAATTGCTTATGGCCAATCGATGTAATATCTCCTAATTTGGCAGCGCCTGTGTTTTTATATCCTGTATCTACAGGATAGGAATACATTGTCGTTGATTTTGTCGTAGGGTTAAATTCAACAATACGTGTGTATTTGGCTGTTTTAGCTGTTTTACCATCTACGTTTAAGGGGCTTTGAATCAAGGCAAAGAGATCACCCGTTTCATCTAGTGTCAGGCCTTCGCTGCCTCGGTTAGGAACACGGCTGGCTAAAATCGTAGGCAGGCCTGTGCCAGGACCGTATTTTTCAAGAATTGTTCCATTCATATCTGCTTTTATGATGAATGGGCCATATTCGTCACTGATCCAAAAGTTACCGTTTGCGTCGACGGTGAGACCTTCTGTATCGAGGCCATTTTTGTCAGTACCGAGATTTTTCATGGCAAAATTAAGAGCTAGTTCCTTGGTCGAACCGGTAAGACCGCCAGGCAGTGGCTTTCCTGTAATGGGTTTGTTATGTACATTAAGAGGAATGGATTTTGTAATATCTGCACGTTTTTTTGTTGGCGAAACAGTAATGACGCCAATACTAGGTGTAAATTCCGGTGTAGGAAAAATTTTTCCGGATTTCTTTTTACCGTCTTTTAGATATGCAGGAATATCCCCGTTAGGCCCGCGATCTGTAATTCCATAAAATTCGATCGTGCCGTCTGGCTTTTTGTCTTTAAAAACTAGTGCTGAACCATAGCCGGGATTAAGCTTATGATGGAATTCTTTTTCATTTCCTGAATAAGGGATTTGATAGGAATCGGCATGCACGATGTATGACTGTACCTGGATGTCATTGGCATGGATAACGGCACATCCCAACGAAGCTGTTGCCAAACCCAGTAACAACCAGCGTTTCCAATAGGTGTTCATGTATAAAACCTCCATATAATATAGAACTAAATAGAACTAATAGTAAGCATACTGATATTTTGTAAATATAATGTAATTTTGTAGCGAATAATTAGTAAATTATCCATAGTGAAAATAATATGCTAGAGTAATTTATATTAATTAGTATTTTCTTAAAACATATTTTTTATTAGGTACTAAAGATGTGGATATATATAAAGCTCATTCAATTTATTATAAAAACTTTTTGCAGTTCTGCGTAACTTTGAAAAATATATTCATGACAAATTTTTATAAATCCAGTACAATAATGAAAAATAATAGGTTGCAATTACCTTATAAGGAGATGTTGAGGTGAAGAAATTATATACTATAGGGGAAACATCAAAAATAGTAGGTATTTCTACACAAATGTTGCGTAAATACTCTAATGCAGGATTAGTGAAACCACAGATAATTAAGGAAGAAACGGGATATCGATATTATTCATTTGAGCAGTTTCATGTATTGGATAGGATCAAATATCTTCGCACATTAGGGATGTCATTAAAAGATATAAAAAATGTTATGCAAACAGGTGATTTAACTATATTAATGGAACAGTTAGATAAAAGAAAGAATACGCTAAAAAAAGAATTAAATGAAATACAAAATGAAATTGATGATATAAAGTGGTATAAAGAATATTTTTCTTATTTAAATAGAATACGATTGCCAGGAATCCCATATGTTAGACATTTTAATGAAAGATACATGTTAGTTGTTGATTATGATAAAAAGAATAAAGTAAATGAAAACGACATAATTGAACAGGTAGAAACTAAAATTATTCGATTGAAAAATTCACGTAATTATCAATATCGACGTCAATGGGGATATGTTGTGGATATGAAAAAGTATGTACAAAATATATTTAGTCCTAACCGCTACTTTATCTTTTTAAAGAAAAAACCAGAACAGTGGGATGATACGTGTATGGCTACTATTCCATCAGGATTATATTTATGTCTATGGTGTGATAAGAAAGATGATATACATGCGGAATTGATTAAAGCATTTTATAAGAATAAGAAAATACCCTTATATGCTCTTGCATTGGAATATGAAAATAGTTTGATGGCATATAAAACGTGTCCATATGAATATCAATGTTTAATTCAAAAATATTAAATATTTTAAGAAAATAAAAAATAAATATAAAACATTAAAAAAATAATTGACTTTATACTAAGGATAAAGAATATGATAGATGCAACGGAAAACAATAGCAACGGATGTTTTCCGGGAAGACTCATACACATTAAGAAAGGCCACTAAATAAATTTAAAGTCTTGTAGTATTTATTAAACGCAAAAAAGGGGGAATGTTTGCGTGTTTAAAGAAACAGACAAACAATTTGCTTTCGAAACAGATGTGCTAGAGACAGGAGCTTATACAAGGTATCCTGTTACTAATCCAGAGGCCATGCCTATTTACATGACGACTGCATTTAATGTAGAAGATTTAGATGATTTAGAACAGCGTTATGTAGAAAAAGGATTTTGTTACAATCGAAATAGAAATGCAAATCGTTCTGCATTAGCTGAACTTGTTGCAAAAATGGAAGGTGGTGAAGATGCCATTGTTTGTTCATCTGGGATGGGGGCTATTTATAATTCCATTTTAGCAACGGTTAAAGCTGGCGACCATATTATTGCAGATCAGACTTTATATGGAGAAACTGTAGAGATTTTTACAGATATTATGGCAAATTATGGTGTCGAAACGACTTCAGTTGATTGCACTAACTTAGAAGAGGTAAAAAAAGCGATAAAACCGAATACTAAATTAATATATGGCGAAACTATTGGCAATCCGATGATGACTGTCGTGGATGTAGAAGCTTTAGCTAAGTTAGCTCATATCAATCATGCTAAATTGATTATTGATAATACGTTTATGACTGCTGTTGGGTATCAACCATTAAAGCATGGGGCTGATGCAGTTGTAATTAGCTTGACTAAATTTGCGAATGGGCATAGTGATGCTGTTTGCGGGGCAATGATTTCTAATAAAGAATTTATTGCTAAAGCATATAAGTATCAAGTTTTGGTAGGTAGCCAAGCAGATCCTTTTACGTCATGGTTGGTTGCTAGAGGACTACGGACAGTATATTTGCGTGTTACAAAACAAATGGAAAATGCTCAAAAATTGGCAGAATTGTTAGAATTATCACCACATGTAAAAAAAGTAAATTATCCAGGATTACCTTCGCATGCACAATATGAAGTAGCATGTCGCGAATTTAAGCACGGTTTTGGAGGTATGATTAGTATTATTTTGCCGGAAGATCGTCAGAAGATGAATGCGTTTATGCGAAAGTTAAATTTAGCGCATTATGCAATGACCTTGGGTGGATATCGTACAACATTGTCATATCCGGTTCTTTCTTCTCACTATGATATGCCAGAAGAAGAAAGACAGAAAATAGGCATTACCCATGGCATGATGCGTATTTCTGTTGGAATTGAAAATACGAGAGATTTATTAGAAGATTTTAAACAGGCATTAACTGTATATGATGAAGAATAATAGGAGGATATAAAAATGAACGATAAATTTAGTGAAGCTACAAAATTACTATACCAAGGTGAAGATATTAATAAACAATTTTTAGATCCAGAAGCCCCCCCTCTTTTTTTAACTAGTGCATTTATTTTAGGAGACTTGAATCAAGTAGATAAAACGTATAAAGAAAAAGGATATACGTATATTCGCACACGAAATCCAAATCGTAATATGTTAGGTGAAGCAATTTCTTTCTTGGAACAAGGAAAACGTACATTGATTTGTTCTTCTGGTATGGCGGCAATTACAACAACATTTTTTTCTTTATTTAAAAGCGGAGATCATATTGTAGCCAATAAAAATATTTATGGTGAAACGTTTGATTCGATTACTAAATTGATTAGTAAATTTGGCGTTACGGCTACATTTGTTGATTTTAGTGATTTAAATGCAGTTGAAAAAGCGATGCAAGCAAATACAAAAATGATATATACAGAAGTAGCTAGTAATCCGACTGATCATATTGCTGATATTGAAGCATTAGCAAAAATTGCACATAAATTTAATGCCTTAATGATGGTTGATAACACCTTTACTACACCATTTGCTATAAAACCCCTTACGTTAGGTGCAGATATAGTTATAAGTAGTATGACTAAATTTTTGAATGGTCATAGTGATGCTTTAGGTGGCTCTATTACCGTCAATAGTGATGCATTATTTGAACAAATTCATGAAATGCGTATGTTAACAGGTACGTCAGGAGCCCCAATGACTTCTTATTTGATATATCGCAGTTTGAAGACAGCTGATTTAAGAATTAAAAGGCAAATGAAAAATGCAGCAGCTCTTGCAAAAGCTTTAGAAGAAAACCCCCACGTATTACATGTTAATCATCCTTCTTTGCCATCTTTTTCTGAATATGAAACAGCAAAAAAAATGTTTAGAAGTGGAGATGAAATTACAGGAATGTTGAGCTTTGAAATGCCAAATGATCCTGAAAAAATTAGTGCGTTTATGGATAAATTGGAATTAGCTCATTATGCTCCAACTTTAGGTGGGGTTCGCACAACATTATCTCATCCATTGCATTCATCTCACATGCATGTACCAGCTGAAAAGTTAAAAGAAATGGGAATTTCGTATGGTTTAATGCGTGTGTCTGTAGGAATTGAAGATGAAAAAGATTTGATTACAGACTTTACGAATGCACTGAAGGTATTTGATGATTAAATAAAAAGGTAATAAATTTATAAGTATAGCGCAGGATAACTTTTATTCTGCGCTATACGAGTTTATAGGAGCAAAAGAATGGATGAAATAAAAAATACAATACAAACAATTATTATGAAAGAAATACAACCATATCAATCTTATGTTAGAAGACCTGTTATTGGATATGCATCTGTTGATGATCCACTATATCAAGAAATAAATAATCGAATTGGCAATGTACAATTACATCCGAAAGAATTACTTTTTAATGCAAAAACAGTTGTTGTTTTCTTTTTACCTCATTCTGAACAAGTGATTAAAGCATTACGAAGTGGAAAAAATATTGTACAAGCTTGGTCAGATAATTATTTAATATTAAATACACTACTAGATCATATTGCAAATACCTTAAAACAAGAATTATATGATAAATACCATATTCATTCTGCTGTAGAACCACCAACTAATAATTATGATGACATTCAATTGACGGCAAAATGGCCACATAAAACTTCAGCAGTAATCGCAGGAATAGGTACATTTGGATTAAATCGGTTATTGATTACACAAGAAGGCTGCGCAGGACGATTAAATAGTTTGATTATTGATAAAAAATTAGAACCTACAAAACGTCCATTAACTTCTTATTGTTTGTACTATCAAAGTGGAAAATGCTCTTATTGTGCAATGCATTGTCCTAGCGGAGCGATTACAAAGATTGGATGGAATAGATTTAGATGTAATGCGTATTTAGATGGAAAAAATATTCGAGATAAAGAACAGGGTTGTGGCATATGTAGTTCAGGGCCTTGTGCAATGAAAGGATTTTAAAGGTGAATTATGAGCAAATATACAAATGAGTTACATCGTAAGGCTTTAGAAGATACTGAATTTTGGGATCATCATAATCCTAAAAATCCAGAAGAACTTTTTTTATATGGAGAATATCAATGGTGTTTAAAAGATTATCGTATGGCTGTACCCGTTTTTAAAAAAGCAGCTAAATATGGAATTTTATCTGCATATTATCGACTAGGAGAAGCCTATTGGTATGGATGTGGTTGTACTAAAAATAGAAATTTATCAAAACATCAATTTCATATGTTTTTGAAAACAAATAAAACTGGTGATATAAAAAAGAAGGAAATATATTTTGCTGCTAATTGTTATAAAAATGGTTGGGGAACAATGCAAAATCTTGAAAAAGCGATACAATATTATCGAAAATTAGGATTTAGATCTGCGTGGGGATTGATGGGATTAGGGAAAATTTACAAATATCAGGGAAAAATAACTCAGGCGAAAACATGTTTTAAAATGGCACTAGATATAGGACATCTAGAAGCTCCGTTTTATTTATATGAGATAAGTGGATATGACTTATTGCATTTTGCGTATAAAAGAGAATTATTTGAACATTTTTCCTTTATATTGGGAAGATTGATGAGGGTGGCAGAATTGCATCCTTGTAAAGAATATTATGATCGACTGGCTTGGTTTTATGAAACGGCTATTCCTAATGACTATACATGGAATCAAGAGAAATTCAAAAAAATATCTAAAAAATATTATCAATTAGGAAAATTATATAAAGAGAAATAGGGTGAACATATTGAAAATACCTTCAAATATATTCTTAATTATCCCAGCTGTATTTTGGGGAATCCAACCAATTGACATTAAATTATTACAACGACAATTTTCGACGACTACGATTATTTTACTACGTTCTACTTGTATGATGATTATATATGTTGCATTGATGAGACGGTTATGTGTCAAGTTCATACCTAAAATTTCTTTAAGCAAATGGATTTTGTTGATTGGGATGGGAATAACAGGAACGACGATTTGTTGTATATCTCAATTTGAAGGATTACGATTTGCTCCTGTATTCCATTGTTTGATTTTTAGCGCGGCTGCGCCAGCTTTGACGTCTTTTTTAGCATATATTCTTATACGAGAAAGAATAACATTTATTCAGTGGGGAGGAATTTTATTTTCAGTTATAGGTGTTTTACTCATGCTAACGCAGGGAGATTGGGAAATATTATTATATCAAGGATTTGGAATAGGAGATATATTATATTTTACTAATGAATTTTCATGGTCATTATATATTATCATGGGCAGAGTATTGATGAAAACATTACTGCCTATTCAGGTTACAGCTTGGTCAAGTATGATTGGTATAGTTACATATATTCCATATATGATATTTCAGGGAGATATGGTGTTTAGCGGTTTTACCTGCGAAAGTATATTTTTATTTATATTTTTAATCTTTTTTAGTGGTGCGATGGGAAATATATTTTGGAATAAAGGTATTTCTTTAATAGGAACAAAAGGAGCTATCTATAATAATATTACTCCGTTTATAGGTATTTTTTTCAGTTGGCTTATTTTAGGAGAAAAAGTTAAAACATTTGATATTATTGGATTTTTTATGGTTCTTTTGGGTATTTATATTATTATGAAATATAAAGTATGAGCGATGTAGGGGGGTATTTTAATAGCTTTAAGATGTAGGACCATTGACTTTTATAAATTATAATAGAAGAGAAAATAATATGAATTGTGTATAAAAAAGCAGATAAAGCAAAATGATGAGTGTTTTTCCAAGAATTTATACTGGAATTCACACGAAATATTGCTTTATCTGTTTTTTGTTTTTTATATTTATGATATTAATGAAGCATTGGTAATGAAGTTTTATGAATTTTGTATACTTTTTCTAAGAGCTTCTTCTTTGGCAAATACATTAGGATCATCTTCATAAAACACATGAAAATTTGGATCTATTTGACCGATACCCATATAACGGGCTTTATAATCTTTTAACAATTCCCAAAATTTATGCCGTAAGATAACTAAGGCAAGTAAGTTCGTAAATATAGGAGCAATTAATGTAATATTAACGATTGTCCAAAATGTATCTGGACCATTTCCGGTTAATACAATAGAGGTAACAATAATAATATTGGGCAAAGGGTAAATAAATTTTAAGGTTTTTATAAGGGTATCGCGAAGTTGTGGTTTACAACGAAATCCATGATTAATGACGGCTACATAATAAGTGAACCAACCGCTTGTTGTTGTAATTCCAAATAGTAGAGCAATAATACCTAAAAATATATCTCCGCCTTGACCAAATACATGTTCAAAAGCAGTGATTGTTAATGTTGCTCCTGTAATACCGGAATTCCAGACTCCCGTAGTTAATACAGCAAGTGCAGTAATGGAACAAACTACAATTGTATTAACAAAAACATCAAAGGAACCCCATAATCCCTGTCGAATAGGGTGAATTGTATTAGCAGAACCATAAATAAATGGAGCGGATCCTTGTCCAGCTTCGTTAGCATTCATAGAACGGGCTAATCCATCGCCAATTACCTTGGTTACAGCAGCTCCAGCAAATCCACCTGTAGCAGCTGTACCTGTGAAAGCATCGTGAAAAATCATGTATAAGGTTGAAGGAATTGCTTGATAATTTATTACAATGATAATAACCCCACCAATGACTACTAATACGCACATTAGAGGAACAATTTTTGTAGCAAAAGCAGCAATACGAGGTACGCCTTTGAAAATAATATAAAAAAGAAAAGCCGAGTAAATAAGTGTTACCAAGATCATATTAATGCCAAAAGATTTATTTAAAATCTCAGCAATTGTATACACTTGTGACCCGCCTAAAAATTGAGCAACAAAACCAATGCCAAAAGCAATAGCCAAGTATTTTCCAAGTTTAGGATGGTGCATTTGATGACCGATTCCTTTTTCAATAAAATAAGTAGAACCGCCATAATATTCACCACGTTCATTTTTAGTTCTATAGTGAACACTTAGTGATGTTTCTACACATTTAATCATCATACCAAAAAATGCCCAAATCCACATCCAAAATACTGCTCCGGGACCACCAGTTGCTACTGCTGTGGCGACCCCTCCAATACATCCGACGCCGACACTGCCACCAATAGCAATACAAACGGCTTCAAATGGGGAAACGGTTCCGGCTTTCTTTTCTTTTTTTATATCAGTTGCACTAAAAATTGTATGATTGAGAATATGCCCAAAATGAATGATGGAAAAAAATTTTGAACCAATCATAAAATATAATCCAACTAAAAGAACGAAAGAAATAAATGGTATATTCCAAAAAAAGTTATTAATTGAATTTAATATAGTTGCAAGCATATAGGATCCCCCTAGTGGATTTACACCCAATTCTATGTGAATAGAAGACTCCATATACACTTTATAAAAAGGCCTGTAAACAAAATTTGCTTACAAAAACATATTAAACTTTATACCTGATATAAAGTCAAGAAAAATAAACGAAAATATTTAAAAATAAAAAACAAATTAAATAAAAACACTGTTTTTTTTAATTTCCAATAAAATTATACATATAAAAACAATCCCCCCTATTATTAGAATAACATAATAATGGGAGGATTGTTTCAGTAGAAACACTCTTACTATATTGTATTTCTATATTTAAAGGGGATATATTATTTTACCCTTTTTTATATATGGTGGAGATGAGGAGAGTCGAACTCCTGTCCGCAAATGCAGCCCCATGAACTTCTCCGAGTGCAGTCCGTTGTTTGGTATCTCGAACAGTTGTCGTACAAGGACAAACTAGACTGTTCCAGCTTGTAAGTTTCCCGCTGCAGCTTTCAAGCAGTGGCTGCAGGGTATCCCGCTAAGTGACGTCTGCAATCTGCCCGCAGGATTAGCAGAAAGAGACGTTAGCCGCCCTTAGGCAGCTAAAGCAAAATTTTCTTCTTTTGCGTTTAATTTAAAGGTTCACCGTTTTACGGGCAGATGAAACCCCGACTCGCTATTCATGATACAACCATCCACGTCGAAACCTTTACATCCCCATGAATTATTATAGTATAGCATATCTTGGGCCAATGTGTAAGGGGGAAAGATAAAAAATATTCGATAACTTATAGAGATAACTGTGCTATAATAGGGCCGTATCGAGAAATGAAAGAAGGACATTCATGATGTTATATATTATTAAATGGATATATTTATGGATTTTACCGCTGGGCGGCATTGTTGCTGCGTTGATTGCGGTTCTTATCTATATGTTTCGCCATCAAAGTCCGGGGCGTAAAGGGCTGCTTGTCTTTACACTGGTGTTATACGCGTTGTCGCTGGAACCGATTGGAGATATGCTGCTGTGGCCGTTGGAACGGCAGTGTTCCCAGCCGACGGCGCAGGAGGTACAGGGCGATGTCATAGTGCTGCTGGGCGGCGGTGCCAGAGCCGGCGTCCCTGATTTTGACGGCACGGGGCAGGTAGGGGAAGCGGCAGCCAACCGATTTTTGACAGCTCTTCGCCTGCAGAAAGCACTGCATCTTCCGATTATTTTGTCCGGCGGCGCTTTGCTGGACGGCGATGCAAACGAAGCGGAAATAGAAAAAAGACTATTGCTGTCGCTGGATGTTCCGTCGGATATGATTTATGTTGATATGAAAAGCCGCAATACAGCAGAAAATGCTGCATTTACCAAGGAGCTGTGTCAAAAAAATAATTGGAATCATCCGATTGTAGTTACCAGTGCCTTTCATATGCCGCGGGCGGTTCGTTTTTTTGCCAGAGAAGCAATGGATTTCACGCCGTATCCGTGCGATTACCGGGCTAGCGATTCTTTCCATTGGTCTGCTTATGCAGTGGTGCCGCAGGCGTATATTTTATATCATTCCTGCTTGGCGATTAAAGAATATGTAGGAATCGCAGCAGCAGCTTGCCGTATGCAGTAAGGCAGGCTGCTTCGTTTTTATATCAAGTGGGACATAAAATGCCCATGTCATTGCAAAATTGTACCCGATGTGGCATACTAAACGTGTAAGACAAGTAAAACGATAATAATTATTTGAATAATGGGTTTTGTAAAAAGGAGTGTATCGACAATGATTAAAGTTGGTATTAATGGTTTTGGTCGTATTGGTCGTTTTGTTTTCCGTGCAGCACAGACTCGCGACGATATTGAAATCGTAGGCATTAATGATTTGTGCCCGGTTGATTACATGGCTTATATGCTCAAATATGATACCATGCATGGCCATTTTGACGGTACGATTGAAGCTGACGTAGAAAAAAGCCAGCTTATCGTTAATGGCAAAGCTATCCGCGTAACAGCTGAAAAAGACCCGGCAAACCTCAAATGGGACGAAGTTGGCGCTGAATATGTTGTTGAATCTACAGGCCGTTTCCTCACAATGGATCTTGCTGAAAAACATTTGCAGGCTGGTGCTAAATATGTAGTACTCTCCGCTCCTTCCAAACAGGGTGAAGATGGCCGTCAGGCAGATATGTTCGTTTGCGGCGTTAACACCGATACATATAAAGGTCAGACAATCGTTTCCAACGCATCCTGCACGACAAACTGCTTGGCTCCGATTGCTAAAGTCCTCAATGATGCATTCGGCATTAAAGAAGGCCTCATGACAACAGTTCATTCCACGACAGCTACACAGAAAACAGTTGACGGCCCGTCCATGAAAGATTGGCGCGGCGGCCGTGCAGCAGCCGGCAACATCATTCCGTCCTCTACGGGTGCAGCTAAAGCCGTAGGCAAAGTTATTCCGGAATTGAACGGCAAATTGACAGGCATGTCCATGCGTGTACCGACTCTCGATGTTTCTGTCGTTGACCTCACAGTAAACCTCGCTAAACCGGCTACATACGACGAAATCTGCACAGCTATGAAAAAAGCTTCTGAAGGCGAACTCAAAGGTATCCTCGGCTACACGGAAGATGCTGTTGTATCTTCTGATTTCCTCGGCTGCCCGCTCACTTCTATCTTTGATGCTAAAGCAGGTATCGCACTTACCGATACATTCGTAAAAGTTGTTTCTTGGTATGACAATGAAATCGGCTACTCCAACAAAGTACTCAACCTCATTTCTATCATGAACGATTACAACAGCAAACACTAATTTGTAGCGACGCATTTCCCAACGGGTAAGCCTCCCGTTACAAATCCAGACTGATATTAAAATGAAGTAATAAAAGGCAGGGATTGCGAAAGTCCCTGCTTTTTTGTTTCTTTGAACCAAGAGAAATCAAATCGAGGGAGAAAGAATCATGACAAAAAAGAAACCTGTAATGCTGGTCATTATGGATGGCTTTGGCTGCAGCAAAAATGAAAAAGACAATGCAGTAGCCCAAGCAGATTTAAAAGTACTGCCAACACTTTGGAAAGAATATCCGCATTCCTATTTGGGAGCCTCCGGTGAAGACGTAGGGCTTCCGGATGGACAAATCGGCAATTCTGAAGTAGGGCATTTGAACATTGGTGCCGGACGTATTGTCTATCAGGCACTGACGAAAATTACTAAAGATATTAAAGACGGCACGTTCTTTAAAAAGCCCGTATTGGTAGAAGCAATGGAAAATGCCAAGAAAAAAGGGTCTGCCCTGCATTTGCTTGGCTTGGTTTCTCCAGGCGGCGTACACAGCAGTGAACAGCATTTGTTTGGCTTGTTGCAGATGGCAAAACAATACGGCTTACAGAAAGTATATGTACACGCATTCCTGGACGGCCGTGATGTACTGCCGCGCAGTGCCGGTGAATACCTGCAGGAATTAGAAGACAAATGCCAAGAACTTGGCGTTGGCGAAATTGCAACAATCAGCGGCCGTTACTATGCCATGGATCGTGACAAACGCTGGGAACGCGTTGAAAAAGCATACCGGGCAGTTGCGCTTGGCGAAGGAAATACCGCACCGGATGCACAGACCTGCTTGAAAAATTCCTATGCTGCTGATGTTTCCGATGAATTTGTCGTACCGACAGTTATTCACAAACATCCTGTAGAAGACGGCGACAGCTTGGTATTCTTCAACTTCCGTCCGGACCGCGCGCGTCAGCTGACGACAGCCTTTGTCAGTGATGATTTCACAGGCTTTGCGCGCCCGAAAAAGTTAGATGTATACTTTGCGACGATGACACGGTATGAAGATGACCTGCCGGCTCATGTCGTATACGATAAAGAAACCATTCCCAACACGTTGGGTGAAGTATTGGCAAAAGCTGGGAAAACACAGCTTCGTATTGCTGAAACTGAAAAATACGCGCATGTAACGTATTTCTTTAACGGCGGCGAAGAAACGCCCAATGATGGTGAAGACCGTATTTTGGTGCCTTCTCCAAAAGTAGCAACCTATGATTTGCAGCCGGAAATGAATGCGCCCATTGTTACGGAAAAAGTCATTGCACAAATCAAAGCAGCTAAATATGATATGATTATGCTTAACTTTGCTAATCCGGACATGGTAGGCCATACAGGCGTACTGAAAGCAGCTGTTAAAGCAGTGGAAACAGTAGATACCTGCGTAGGACAGATTATAGAAGCACTCAAAACAGTAGACGGCCAGCTTCTTATTATTGCCGATCACGGCAATGCGGAACAGATGGCAGATCCGGAAACCGGGTGCCCGTATACAGCCCATACAACCAATCATGTGCCTTGTATCTTAGTCAGTGAAGAACACAAACATGATACGCTGCAGGATGGTATTTTGGCTGACGTAGCACCGACACTGCTGCAGCTGGCTGGTATGGACATTCCGGCGGAAATGACCGGCAAAAGTTTATTAGTGCGTAAATAGTATATCCTGTATATAAGATAAATAACAAGACAGATATAAGAAAATAATAGCATATACTAAATAGAAAATAGCAAATAAAAATGCGTCACAATCCTAAGAAAAAGAGCACAAATCTATTAAATAGTTTACAAGATAAGTATATAAGAGTATACTAATCAATGGATTGAAGAGGTAGCGGCTCTTTATGCATCTGCATAGAGGGCTGCGGCCGTGTCTTTCAAAAGGAGGAAACGCAATGGCAGTAAAAATTGGTATTAGTGGCTTTGGCAGAATAGGCAGATGTACGTTTCGTACATCCCTGCTGCATCCGGAAGTAGAAATTGCAGCGGTCAATAATCGCTCTGTCGGACCTATTATGGCAGATTTGTTGAAGTTTGATACTGTACATGGAACGTGGGATCATGACGTTTCATTTGATACAGAAAAACAGGCATTGGTGATTGACGGCCGTCCTATTCCTGTGACCAATGAAACGGACCCGGCAAATATCCCATGGAAAAAAATGGGCGTAGATATTGTAGTAGAATCGACGGGGAAGTTTAAGGACAGAGCTTCTGCATCGAAACACTTGGCAGACGGAGCCAAGAAAGTCATTATTACGGCACCAGGCAAAGACCCGGATGCGACGATTGTCATGGGTGTAAATGAAGAAACCTATGACCCGAAAACGCAGCATATCATTTCCAATGGGTCCTGCACAACCAACTGCCTGGCACCGGTAGCCAAGGTACTGTCTCGTGAATTTGGTATTGTCCGCGGCATGATGACGACAGTACATTCTTATACGAATGACCAGCAGCTGGTCGACGGCGTTCATAAAGATTTGCGGCGTGCCCGTTGTGCTACGCAGTCGATTATTCCGACATCGACGGGAGCTGCCAAAGCGGTGGCGCTGGTACTGCCGGAACTGCAGGGGAAATTTACCGGCATGGCACTGCGTGTACCGACACCGAATGTGTCTATGACGGATTTAGTAGCGATTTTAAAAACAAACGTTACGGCAGCACAGGTCAATGCTGCTATGAAAAAATGGGCTGAAGGGCCGATGCAAGGGATTTTGGCGTATTCGACAGCGCCGACTGTTTCTTCGGATTATATTAGTGATACGCATAGTTCAATTGTTGATTCACTGGATACGCAGGTTATTGAAGGAAATATGGTAAAAGTTGTCGCTTGGTATGATAATGAATGGGGCTATTCGCTTCGTGTAAACGATTTGGCATCATATATTGCTTCTAAAGGATATTGATTCCGAGCTGTTCTGCATCATGACAAGCGGCAAATAGGAGGTAACAATGGAACAAGATACTCTCAGTATCTTTCAAAAGATTGCTCCTGATGTGATGGGAACAATCAAAGAACGATATTTGCTGCTGCGTCATATTGCTGATGCAGAGCCCGTGGGACGGCGTACGCTTGCCGCCCTGTCGGGATTATCTGAACGAGTCGTACGATCTCATGTAGATGTATTGCGGCGCAGCGGTATCGTCCGGTTTACTACGATGGGGATATCTTTGGAACCAGAAGGAAAAAAATTGATGCCGGACTTATTGGAATGTTTCCTGCGTTTGAACAATCTGGATGATATGCAGCGGAAGATACGCCAGGCGCTGGGGCTGAAAAACGTATATGTTGTTCCCGGCGACAGTGACAATGACAAGACCGCGAAAGAAGAACTGGGGCGCAAAGGGGCATTGCTTTTAAACGATTTGCTGAGCAGTGCCGACATCGTGGCTATCAGCGGCGGTTCTACGATGGCAGAAGTCGCACGCATGCTTCCTGAAAGTAATACCAATGCAGTCATACTGCCGGCCCGCGGCAGTATGGGAAACCATGTAGAGTTTCAGGCAAATTATATTGCAGCCAATATAGCCGCTAAAACGCACAGCTCCTATCGCATGATTCATTTGCCGGAAAACCTGAGTGAATCAGCCCTTCGGATTATGTATGAATCCGATGCGCAGGCTAAAGAAAATGTGGCTATGACAGCCAGGGCCCAGGTCGTCCTCTTTGGCATCGGCCGTGCAGACCATATGGCCAAAAAAAGAGGTATGACAAGCCATCAAAGGCAGACGTTGCAGACTTTAGGCGCCCGCGGTGAGTCGCTGGGCTGTTACTGCAGCTTTGACGGCCGCATTTTGTATGGTTCCAACAATATAGGTATTTCATTAAAAGATATTCGCAAACATCAGCATGTGATTGCTGTGGCCGGCGGGGCCAGCAAAGCAGAAGCGATTCTTTCTGTGATGCGCACCTGCCGCACAGGCACCCTCGTTACAGATGAAGGAGCGGCTCAACGAATCATGAATATGATTTAAGAGAAAGGGTGTACAAACACATGGTAAAAATTGGTATAGATGGATTTGGACGTATAGGAAGAAGCTTTTTCAAAATTGCCCAGCGGTTTTCCGATGACATGGAAATCGTTGCAATTAACGATATTGGAACACCGAAACAGATGTCTCATCTGCTCAAATATGACAGCATCTACGGCATTATGCCCAATGATGTGTCGTATGACGAAGGACATATTATTGTTGACGGCAAACCTTATCCGCTGTTTCAAGAAAAAAATGTCAAAGATGTGGATTGGGACGGCTTGGGCGTCGATGTTCTGGTAGAATCATCGGGCGTATATTCCGGGCGCATCCACGCTTCTTCACAAGACAGACTGCCCCTTGGCGGCAGCGTCAAAAAAGTAATTATTACGTCGCCGTCTACTATCGATGATATAACTGTCGTACTTGGCGTAAATGAAAACGAGTACGACCCTGAAAAAGACCGCGTCATTTCCGGTGCGTCCTGCACGACCTGCGGTCTGGCAGCAATTTTGCACTTTTTGGATGAAACATATGGTGTAAAACGGGGTATGACGACGTCTATTCATTCATATACAACAGATCAAAAAATCTTGGATGTATCCCATCGAGATCTGCGCCGCGCCCGCGCGGCAGCTATGTCGATTATTCCGACTACGACAGGGGCAGCAGAGGCGATTACTAAAGTTCTGCCTAAATTTGAAGGCAAACTCAGCTGCCGGGCTGTCCGCGTACCGACGCCGGATGTGTCGATTATCGATATTGTTGCAGAATTAGATAAAAAAGATATTACCTTAGAAGAATTAAATGCTGCGTTTAAACAAGCGGCAGCCGGGAAATATCACGGTATTATTGATACTAATGAAGATGAACTCGTTTCCGTAGACTACCGCGGCAATGAACACACGACGACGATTGATTTGCCGCTGAATATGGTCATGGACGGCGGCATGGTCAAGATTGTTGCCTGGTATGACAACGAATGGGGCTATGCCCGCCGCATCGTGGACTTGGTTCGTTTTCTGGCATCTAAGGGACTCTGATTCTGCCGTGGCAGATACTGCATGACAGGATGCATTCAAGTACAAGATGGACATAGGGATTTTCAGCAATCGCTGATAAATATATTATGATGGCATCACGTATTCTGGGATGCAGAGGAGGATTTCTCATGAAAAAAACAATTACGGATGTAGTGCTGGACAACAAGAAAGTGTTTGTACGTGCTGATTTCAACGTGCCGTTGGATGACAACTGCCAAATCACGGACGATACACGCATTCAAAAAACATTGCCGACAATCAAATATTTGCTAGATCATCATGCCGCTGTTATTTTGGCAAGCCATTTAGGCCGTCCGAAGGGACAAGTTGTTCCTAAATATTCGTTGAAACCAGTAGCTGCACGTTTGTCAGAATTGCTTGGCATCGACGTAAAATTTGCACCGGACTGCATTGGCGCTGAAACGAAAGCCATGGCAGATGCGCTGCAGCCTGGCGAAGTATTGCTTTTGGAAAATCTTCGCTACCATAAAGAAGAAGAAAAAAATGACCCGGAATTTTCCCGCCAGCTTGCTGCATTAGCAGAAGTCGGCATCAATGATGCATTTGGCTGCTGCCACCGCGCTCATGCCTCTGTTGCAGGCATTGCGGCATACTTGCCGATGGCTGCCGGCTTTTTGCTGGAAAAAGAAATCCGTTTCATCGGCGGTGCTGTAGACAACCCGGCACATCCTTTTGCAGCTATCATTGGCGGTGCCAAAGTTTCGGACAAAATCGAAGTCATTTCCAACTTGCTTCCGAAAGTTGACTTGATGATTATTGGCGGCGGCATGGCTAACACGTTCTTGGCAGCCCAGGGCTACGGCATTGGCAAATCTCTTGTCGAAGAAGACAAAATTGATTTGGCAAAAAGCTTGATTGCCCAGGCAAAAGAACAGGGAACTAAACTTCTCCTGCCGGAAGATGTAACCGTTGCAGCTGCTTTTGCCAACGATGCAGAACATAAAGTAGTCCCCGTAGACCAGGTTCCGGCTGATTGGATGATTTTGGATGTTGGTACCAAAACACAGGAACTCTTTGCGAAAGAATTGGCACCGATGAAATTAATCGTTTGGAACGGCCCCATGGGTGTATTTGAAATGGAAAATTATGCCAAAGGCACAGAAGCAGTTGCCAAAGCAGTTGCTGATTCTGACGCTGTATCTATTGTCGGCGGCGGCGATTCCGTATCGGCTGTCAACAAAACAGGCCTTGCTGATAAAATCAGCCATATTTCTACAGGCGGCGGCGCTTCACTGGAATATTTGGAAGGCAAACAGCTCCCAGGCGTTGTATCACTGAGCGATAAATAATATAGGGCATCATACAAGCATAACTGTCAAATTAGGAGGATTATCATGAGAAAAACGATTATTGCCGGCAACTGGAAAATGAACCATCTTGGCGCAGATGCCAAAGAAACGATTACAGGCCTTGTCAACCGTGTACCTAAGGATGTCAAACCGGAAGTTATTATTGCGCCTGTATTTCCGTATCTTGCCCAGGCTGTAGAACTGACGAAAGGAACACCGATTCATATTGCAGCACAGAACATGCACTGGGAAGAAAAAGGCGCATTTACTGGCGAAGTATCTCCGACTATGCTCGTAGATATTGGTGTTACCCATGTTATTATCGGCCATTCTGAACGCCGCACGTATTTTAACGAAACCGATGAAACAGTAAACAAAAAGACAAAAGCAGCTCTTGCTCATCAGCTTACGCCGATTGTCTGCTGCGGTGAAACACTGGAGCAGCGTGAAGAAGGCATTATGCAGTCTTGGATTGAAGGCCAGATTGAAAACGCATTGGCGGGCATCAGCGCAGCTGACGTAACCAAAGTAGTGATTGCATATGAACCTATCTGGGCTATTGGCACAGGCAAAACGGCGACAGCTGCACAGGCTCAGGAAGTCTGCGCTATTATTCGTCAAAAATTAGCTGCTATGTATGATGCGGCAACAGCTGATGCTGTATCTGTTCTCTACGGCGGCAGCGTAAAAGGTAAAAATGTGGCTGAACTTACAGGTTCTCCGGATATTGATGGTGGACTCGTTGGCGGCGCCAGCCTTAAAGTCGATGATTTCATGGCAATTATTGACAATGCTGTCGTAAAATAAAAACGATATATCACATACGTAACGTATAAAGAAAAAAGGCTGCGGGTATGAAGCAGCCTTTTTTCTTTACAATAAAGAGAAAAGAAAGTCATTTATGTAAAGGATAGTGTCATAACGATAAAGATAATATACACAAACTATATCAAATAAGATATGTATGCATGCAAATTTGGAAAGAATGACCTTGCTTTTTACCAGTAAAATCCGTTCCGTTTATAGAATAATGAATCGTCATATGGTATAATGCAAAGTAGTCGAAATGTATAAAAATAGTAAAAAATATGTCATTACTATGAAAAGTTAGTGAATTCGTCAAATTAAGGAGAACTGATTAATATGGCATTTCATTTGAAGCCCAAAGAAGAAAAGTTTTTCGCTTTATTGGATCAGCATGCGACGTTAAGTTATGAAGCCGCTGATTTATTGCGTCAGGCAATGAACGAAGAAATACCGAAAGAAGAAGCACTGGAAAAAATTGATGCGCTTACAGATGAAGCTGATACGTTAGTAATGGAAACGTTGAAACGGCTGCAGAAGACGTTTATCACTCCTATGGATCGAGAAGATATTCAACAGTTGATTGACCAGCTGGATACGGCCATTGACAATATCAGTGAAATTATGGATAAAATGTGCATGTATCGCGTTGGCGAAGCGACAGAAGGCGCTAAGCAGATGACGAATATTGCGGCCAAAGCGATGAAAGAAATCCGCAAATCCATAGCGTATATGAAAGATTTAAAGAAAAACTTCTTAAAAGTAGAAGCACGCAGTAAAAAAGTATTGAAATTGGAACAAGACTGTGATGACTTATATCACCAGGAAATGGCCAAGCTGTTTACAGAATGCAAAGACCCGATTGAAATTATTAAATGGAAGGAAATCCTGCAGTCCGTTGAAGATGTTACGGATGACTGCGAAGATTTGGTCGTTACATTTAGAAAGGTCGTATTGAAGTATGCCTGAGCATTGGTTAATTTGGGCCATCGTTTTGTTGGCTGTGTTGTTTGATTATATTAACGGATTTCACGATACTGCGAATGCGATTGCTACGAGCGTATCGACGCGAGCTATTTCGCCGCGCCACGCGATTATGATGGCAGCGGTCTTAAACTTTGCTGGCGCCATGATTAGTACAGGTGTCGCCAAGACGATTGGCGGCGACTTGGTGCTCAATCCGGCTCAGATTAGTTTGGAAGTTATTATGGCGGCCTTGATTGGCTCTATTATTTGGAATGTCGTTACGTGGTATTATCGGATTCCCAGCAGTTCGTCCCATTCATTGATTGGCGGGGTCATTGGCGCCGTGTCGATTAGTGTAGGGCCGGCAGCTTTGGATTATACAGGGATTGAAAAGATTATCATGTCGTTAGTTCTCTCGCCTGTTGTAGCGTTGGCTACAGGCTATTTTGTCATGATCGCCCTGCTTTGGATTGTACGGAATTATTCTCCTATTGCCTTGAATCGTAATTTTAGAAAAATGCAGTTGGTATCAGCTTGTTTGATGGCCTTTTCGCATGGCTCCAACGACGCGCAGAAAGCGATGGGGATTATTGCCTTGGCCTTGCTGAGTGGTGGCTATATCGAAACGATGGATATTCCTATTTGGGTTAAAATGGCCTGCGCTACGTCTATGGCATTGGGGACATCGGCCGGCGGCTGGCGCATTATTTCGACCATGGGGACGAAGATATTTAAACTAGAATCCATTAATGGATTTGCTGCCGATTTGAATTCATCTCTTGTTATTTTTTCTGCTACATTCCTTCATTTGCCAGTCAGTACGACGCATGTTGTCTCCGGTTCTATTATGGGCGTTGGCTCGGCAGAACGGGTACGGGCTGTCCATTGGGGCGTAGCAAGGAGCATGCTGGTTGCTTGGTGCGTTACCATACCTATCAGTGCGGTAATGTCGGCGATTATTTATACGCTCATTGATTTGCTATAAGAAATAAAAGTAAAGCTTGTAAAAGAAGGAAAACAGGAAATTCTTTTGCAGGCTTTATTATTTTCATTTTAAACTATACTTTTTTGGTATCTCATTGTATAATTAGATGTAACAAGTAAAGATAAGGAAGGAGGAATGTAAATTGAGGTTAAACCAAGCGACAGATTATGCGTTCCGTATGGTGCTGTATTTATCATCTTTGCCGGAAGGAACGAAGATTACAGGTGCGGCTTTGGCAGAAAAGCAAAATATTCCGGAACGGTTTTTGCTGAAAATAATGCGCAGTCTGACGGCTGCCGGTATTATGAAATCATACCGGGGCGTAGACGGCGGCTTTGCTCTGCAGCGGCTGCCCAAGGATATTACATTGTTTGATATTATCGAAGCGGTCGAAGGACAGACGGAACTGCAGCGTTGTTTACATGATATTGGCTCTTGCTCCCGCGGCTGCAGCGGCATGTGTTCTATTTATGCTGCCTTTGCAGATATTCAGCGCGATTTGGCTAATAAATTAAAATCTATTGATTTTGAGGATTTAGCGCAGCAGGAAAAGCGGCTGCAGGCTGTTCACGACATTGAAGAAAAACAAAAAGCTGCCCAGCGGGCTGACTAATATAAAGCCACAGTAGAAGCGGATATTCTATTGTGGCTTTATTCTCATTTTGCGGGGCTGAAATCTCTTTATTTTACAGGAAAAATATTGTACAATTAATTTGTTTGTGTTTTTATATTTGTAATAATGGAGAGTTGCCTATGTATGTACCTGTGCAGGGATTTATCAGCAGTTTTCGGCTGCTTGACATATTAGATATATTGCTGGTTGCGTTTGTATTGTACAAATTATTTATTTTGATTCGCAATACACGGGCTGTAGCGCTGATTAAAGGGTTAATCGTCTTAGGTGCTGTTACTGTGGTTAGTAAAGTGCTGGATTTGCATGTCATCAATTGGATGCTGCAGCAGGGCATGACGGTTATTTTGGTTGCGCTGCCGGTTGTTTTTCAGCCGGAACTGCGCCGGGCATTGGAACAAATTGGACGCGGCCGTTTTTTGCGTTCCGGACATGTCATTAATATGGAAGAATTGGAACATCTGATTGATGAAATTGTTGCCATATCGGAATCGCTGTCCAAAACGAGGACCGGAGCATTAATCGTCTTTGAACGCGAAGTAGGGCTGAATGACTATATTGATACAGGCATTGCCATTGACGGTATTGTGTCGCGGGAATTATTGGGTAATATTTTCATTCCGAATACGCCGCTTCATGACGGCGCTGTTATTATTCGTGAAAACCGTATTATGGCAGCAGGATGCCTGCTGCCGCTGACTTCGGACCGTTCTCTGTCGACGGAATTGGGGACACGCCACCGGGCGGCTATCGGGATCAGCGAATTAGCAGATGCTGTGGTCATTGTCGTCAGTGAAGAAACAGGTGCTATATCGTATACGTACGGCGGGCATATTTACCGGCATTTGGATGGCAATGCACTGCGCAATATCTTGAAGACCTTCCTGAATAAAACACCGCAGGGACTGGCCAATATTTTTAAATGGAGGCCGTAACCAATGAATAAACTAGATAAAAGATGGCAGTTAAAAATTGTATGCCTTTTATTGGCAATTATATTGTGGTTTCTTATTATTAACGAACAAAATCCTGTCAGTGAAGGAAGTTATACCGTTCCTGTCGTCGTGGAAAATTTGGATTCCCAATATATCACGTCCAACGTGCCGAAGACCGTTTACGTGCGTTTGTCCGGCCCCCGCAATACGATTATTAATGTAGGTCCGTCGGATATTAAAGCCTACATTGATTTGTCGGAAGTGCAGGAAGGAGATATGGAGGTGCCGATTCATGTTGAAATTCCTTCCGGGACGGAGCTGAAGAAGCAAAGCATGGCAACAGCAAAGATTACAGTCGATGTGTATGCTGTGCGTGAATTTAATTTGACACCGCATTTGGTAGGCAAAATGGATGCGGATTCGTTTATCAGCAACTTGAAAATTGTTCCGGAAAAAGTCGTTGTCAGCGGCGCAAGACGGCTGATTCAAAAAGTGGATAAGGCTGTAGTCGAAATTCCGGTAGGCGATAAAAACGAAGATTTTTCCTTGATGGCACAAATTCATTTGCTGGCAGCAGACGGCAGCAAGGTAGATGGATTGGAAATGACGCCGTGGCAGAGTAATCTGCGCGTATCGATTGGCCATCATGCAGCATCCAAGAATGTGCCTGTCCATGTCACGTCGTACGGCACGGTACATGACGGGCTGACGCTAAAAGAGTTAAAAGCCAATCCGGATACGGTAGAAGTGCGGGGCGATGCCAATGTACTGCAGGGCGTATCTCGTATTGATTTAACGCCTGTGAATGTGCAGGGGCTGACAGAGGATAAAGAATGGAAAATTCTTGTATCACCGATAAACGGCGTCATCGTGAATCCTGATGTCGTAGACGTTACGGCAACTGTAGAGTAATAAAGGAGAGGATTGTGTGCTTAGAGTATTGAATATTCGTACAGCTGTGCCAATGAAAAAGAAATTAGAAGCATTGATTGCCAAAAAACTGCGGTGCAGCTTGATGGATATAGAACGGATATGCATTGTACGTCGTTCGATTGATGCCCGGAGAAAACCACGGATTTATTTAGTGTTTACTGTCGATGTCGTATTCCATGATGAAGCCAAGGTATGGCGGCGGTGCCGGGGCAACAAGGATGTACGGCAGATTCAGGAAGACGTATTTACACCGCCTGCAGCAGGCAGCACGCTTTTAGCTCATCGGCCCATAGTCATTGGCATGGGACCTTCCGGCTTGGCAGCGGCTTTGATGCTGGCACAGCGGGGATATAAGCCATTAGTGTTTGAACGAGGCTGCGACATGGATACGCGGACAGCGCATGTCGAAGAATTTTGGCGCGGCGGTGTTTTCCGGCCTGATTCCAATGTGCAGTTTGGCGAAGGCGGTGCCGGTACGTTTTCAGATGGCAAATTGACTACGCGTGTCAATCATCCGCTGCTGCGGCATATCCTGCAGACTTTGGTAGATGCCGGCGCACCAAAAGAAATTTTGTATGCGTATAATCCCCATGTGGGTACGGATATTTTGCGCCGTGTTGTAAAAAACATGCGTCATATGATAGAATTAGCAGGAGGCACAGTGTGTTTCCAAAGCTGCGTAACCGATATCAAACGGGATGACACAGGAAAGATAACGGCTGTTGTTGTCAACGGCAAAACGGAGTATCCGGCAGATATCGTCATCATGGGAATTGGGCACAGTGCCAGAGATACGTATTATATGCTGTATGATAAAGGCATTGCTTTGGAGAAAAAGCCCTTTGCCATTGGCGTGCGCATTGAACACGAACAAGACGTGATAGATCGTGCGCAGTATGGATGCAGTGCTGCCGAATTGGGACTGGAACCAGCTGATTATGCGTTAGTATATCATAGCCCGGAAGGCCGTTCCTGCTATTCCTTTTGCATGTGTCCCGGCGGTGTCGTCGTTGGCGCGGCTTCAGAAGAAGGCTATGTCGTGACCAATGGAATGAGCTTGTACCGCCGTGACAGCGGCGTAGCCAACAGTGCATTGGTCGTCAATGTAACGGCCGATGATTTGGGCGGTGACAGCCCGCTGGCAGGCATTGCGTTTCAGCGGCAGTATGAAAAATTAGCCTATGAAGTTGGCGGTAGAAACTATTGTGCGCCTGCTCAGACTGTCGGTGATTTTTTGCAGCGTCCAGGCAGCGGGGCAGAAAAATCTGTGCACACGTATCGCCCGGGGATTACTTGGGCAGATTTGCATGATGTTCTTCCTTCTTTTGTTACGGATACCTTGGCGCAGGCCTTACCGTATTTTGGACGGCGCATTCATGGCTTTGATGATAATCATGTGGTCATGACAGGCGTAGAAACACGGACCAGCGCACCGGTGCGTATTTTACGCGGCGAAGACCGGACAGCCTTACAGGCAGACGGTTTGTATCCCGTAGGGGAAGGAGCCGGATATGCCGGCGGCATTATGAGTGCATTTTTAGATGGGCTCGAAACGGCAATAACAATTATTTGTAAATATAAACCTTTGGAGGTAAAGTAAATGGCTAGATTATTTGGTACAGATGGTGTACGAGGTGTTGCTAATGATTCATTGACACCGGAATTGGCATATCATTTAGGCAGAGCAGCTGCTTATATTTTTGGACAGAATAAAGAACATCCTACGTTCTTAATTGGCCGTGATACACGTCGTTCCGGCACCATGTTGGCAGATATTTTGGCAGCAGGCATTGCATCTGCCGGCGGTGAATGTTATATGGTAGGAGTAATTCCGACACCGGCCATTGCTTACTTGACAAGAACCCATCATATGGACGCCGGCGTTATGATTTCAGCATCCCACAACCCGTTTGAATACAACGGCATTAAATTTTTTGATGGATATGGCTACAAATTGCCGGATGAAACAGAAGACAAAATTGAAGAATACATGCTCAAAGACGAACGGGCAGGACTGCAGAGCCGTCCGACAGGTGCAGCAATTGGCACGATTTCAACATGGACGGATTTACAAAAAGAATATGCTGATTTTATCTGCAGCTCGACCGATGTAGATTTATCAGGCTTGAAAGTAGTACATGACGGTGCCAATGGTTCCGCATCCGTATTAGGTCCTGAAATTTTACGCCGTTTGGGCGCAGAAGTCATTGCTATTCATCATGAACCCAACGGCATCAACATCAATGAAAACTGCGGCTCGACCCATTTGGAAAGCTTAAAGGAAGCCGTTTTGAAATATGGCGCAGATGTAGGGATTGCCAATGATGGCGATGCAGACCGCTGCCTGGCTGTCGATGAAAAAGGACAGGAAATGGACGGCGATCAGATTATGCTGCTGTGCGCGTTGAAACTGAAAGAAGAAGGCAAACTCAAGCAAAATACCGTTGTCGGTACGGTCATGAGCAATATTGGCTTCCATAAAGCCCTGAAGGAAATGGGCTGCCAATCCGAAACGACGGCAGTAGGTGACCGCTATGTACTGGAACGGATGCGGAAAGACGGGTACTGCCTTGGCGGTGAACAGTCCGGCCACATTATTTTCTTGGATTATAATACAACCGGTGATGGGCTGCTGACAGCTGTGCAGCTTCTCAGCATTATGAAACAAAAACAAAAGCCGTTGTCTGAATTGGCCTCTTTAATGACCCGTTATCCGCAGATTTTGAAAAATGTCCGCGTACAGACAAAATCCGGCTGGGAAGAAAACAGCTTGATTATGGCTGCCATTGCGTCCGGCGAAGCAGAATTGGGCGATGAAGGGCGCATACTCGTCCGTCCGTCCGGTACAGAACCTTTGATTCGCGTAATGGCAGAAGGACCTGACTTAGAACAGCTCAAACGCATTGTCGATGATATTGCCGTTGTCGTTGAACATGAAATGGGTCCTTCTAAATAGATTTTCAGGTATTGACTTAAAAAGATAAAATATATATAATGTGGGAATGGAGTTTAAGCATATTGAACTTCATTCCTGTTTTTTTACAGGCGTTTGGAAATCCTTCGTAAAATGGATAGCGCTAGTACCTTGCAGATAAGGTGGACGAGGAAGAGAAGTATCGAACAGTCAGCGGATGTCTCTCGGCAGCTTCAGTCGTTACGTGATAACAAAACATGGTGGCAACACGATGAACAAATATATCATGCGAAGCAATGAACCGTAATAATTGAATAGCAGGAGGATAAAACTATGTGTGGTATTGTAGGTTATATTGGAGGCAGAGAAGCAGCGGACTTCTTGATGGATGGGTTGGCAAAACTGGAATATCGTGGTTATGATTCCGCAGGTATTGCCGTGTATAACAATGGAGCCATTGCCGTACGGAAAAAGCAGGGCCGTTTGGTAAATTTGGCAAACGAAGTCAAAGCCCATCCCGTATCCGGTACCATCGGTATTGGCCATACACGTTGGGCAACGCACGGTGGTCCGTCCGATGTCAATGCCCATCCGCATACCGATGAAAAAGGAAATTTTGCTATTGTCCATAATGGTATTATTGAAAATTATATGGAACTCAAAGAAGAACTGCTTGCCAAAGGATACCATTTCAAATCGGAAACAGATACAGAAGTTGTAGCTCATTTGTGCGCTGATATGTATGACGGTGATTTCACGCGTACGGTACGCAATGTGCTGGCACGGTTGCGGGGTTCGTATTCCCTCGTATTTATGTGCAAATTTGAACCGGACAAAATCATTTGCAGTAAAAAAGACAATCCGCTGATTGTAGGATTAGGTGACGGCGAAAACTATATTGCATCGGATATTCCGGCTATCTTAAACTATACGCGCAAAACATATATTATGAATGACGGCGAAATTGCTATCGTACAGAAAGATAAAGTATGGGTTACGGATTTAGCTGGCAAACCTATTTCTAAAAAAGTGTTTGAAGTAAACTGGGATGCCGAAGCAGCTGAAAAAGGCGGCTTTGAACACTTCATGCTCAAAGAAATTTATGAACAGCCGAAGGCAATCCGGGATACGATGAGCTGCCGTATTACTAAAGACGGCAAACATGTCCATTTTGATGAATTAAACTGGACGCCGGAAGATGTCAACTCCATCGGTAAAATTATGATTACGGCATGCGGTACGGCATATCATGCAGGATTATTGGCCAAATACTTCATTGAAAAATTGGCGCGTATTCCCGTAGAAGTAGATATTGCTTCCGAATACCGCTACCGCAACCCGCTTACGGACAGCAAAACCTTATGCATCATCATCAGCCAGTCCGGCGAAACCATCGATACATTGGCTGCCCTCAAAGAAGCCAAACGCTTGGGTGCTCGTTCATTAGCCATTACGAATGTAGTAGGCTCTTCTATTTCTCGTGAAGCAGACCAGGTTGCGTATACATGGGCCGGTCCGGAAATTGCTGTAGCATCGACGAAAGCATATACGACACAGCTCGTTACATTGCTCCTGCTGGCATTGTACATGGGACGCTTAAATGGAAATCTGGCTGCAGAAAAAGAAGAACAAATCCTTCGCGATTTAATGGCTGTGCCGGATGCATGCCAAAAAATCTTTGACCATGTAGATGACATCAAAGGACTGTGCGACGCATTTAAAACAGCAGAAGATGTTTTCTTTATCGGCCGTTCCATGGATTATGGCTTGGCAATGGAAGGTTCCTTGAAATTAAAAGAAATTTCTTATATTCATGCGGAATCCTATGCCGGCGGTGAACTGAAACACGGCACATTGTCTTTGATTGAAAAAGGCATTCCGGTCATTGCGCTGGCTACCCAAAAAGACGTAGAAGAAAAGATGATCAGCAACATCAAAGAAGTCAAAGCACGTGATGCCTATGTTATCGGTGTAGTTCAAGAAGGCGATACGGAAGTAGGTAAAACAGTGGATTCGCTGATTCACGTGCCACAGTCCGATAACTTTGTCGTAACAATTATGGCAATTATTCCGCTGCAGATGCTGGCATACTATATTGCAGTCAGCCGCGGCAATGATGTAGATAAACCCAGAAATTTGGCAAAGAGCGTTACTGTAGAATAATGAATATCAAAGAAGGGCTAGGGCAGAAGGCAATAGTCCCTTCTTCATTTTTAAAACAGATACGTAACGTAAAGCGGCTTATTTCAAATTTCCAATATAATATGAAAAATATAAGAAAGGATGACGCATAATACATGTATGTGTTCATCCTTTTTTTTCATTGAGATGTGTTGTCGAAATAATACGTCACAACAATGGCTGTTTTCTTTACTAGATAAAAGAAATGCTATATAATCTATGTTGTATTACAAAAATGAATATAAAATTTTTTAGAGATATAGTTATAGAATATGGGAAAATATCTTATTACGAATGCGATAAAAAAATCAATTTTATTAAAATGCGCCCAATACATGGAACAAGCCTTAATTCCCTTGTTTCAGAAAGAAGACTGGAAAATATTTCGTTTGGGAAATGAAAAAGCAAGTTTTTCCCAAGTCATGTCTTATGACTGTACGTTGGACAGTGAAGCACTGCAGCAAGTTTTTTCTGTTCATCATTTTGATCTGATGGTCTATGACTTGCGGCAAACGTTGGGTATGCAGTCCGTCAGGGACTTAGAACAAATGCTGCATCTTGCGGCAGCTTATCACACGGGCCGAATAATACTTTTATCCGGGGCAGCTGTATTTAACAAGTATCAAACGGGAGTAGAAGAAGCAGCGCAGATACAAGCTGATAATGAGGAAGGAAAGTATTTAGCCCGCCTGGAAACACTGGCTCTGAGCTGGAAAAAACAAGGACTCCCGATTACGATTCTGCGTTTTCCGGATATTTATGGCTTGGGGATGGGGCGGTATGATGGATTTACGGCTCGATATCTTTACGCGTGTGCAACAAATGAAAACGTGCCGGTATACAAAACGGATGAGCGACGGGAATTGTTGTCTGTTCGTGATGCGGCATATGCTGTCTTACAGACGTGTGAACGCGGCTATACAGGTGATTATCTGCATATTGCTCCTGCTCAATCCGTGACATATAACGAATTTTACGACATGATTCATTCGGCTGCAGCAGGGAATATTTCTATCGACACGCAAAGACAAGGCGTCTTTGCACAGGCACTGCTTAGTTCGGCCTTGGCTAAACAGCAGATTGGGTGGCAGGCACGCAGCCGTGTGTCCCAAGAAGAATTAGCCGCTATGTACCAAGATATTATGCGGACTGTAAGCCGAAAAAACAAGCTCCGGCAGAAAAAACGGCGCGAACGCCGTCTTGCAGTTTGGAAAGAAACGCTGATTCCCTATGTAGAAAACGGTATCGGCGCGTTAATCATGTTGGGAATCACAAGACTTCAAAATGGACAGACAGTTAATCCCATAGTGCCCTTTGATTTTAATTTTTTGTACATTTCTATTATGGGGTTGCTGTACGGCCGCAGGCAGGCTTTCTTAGCTGTATTTTTTTCGTATATCATCCTTCTGTTTTCCAGCTTTAGCGATTTGGGTTTTGGCATGATAGCCGTCATGTATCAGCCGGAAGAATTACTTCATTTTCTGTCTTACTTGGTCATAGGGGTTCTTACCGGCTATGTTGCCGAACAGGGGAGGTTTCGTGAAGATGCGGCACGCTGGCAGCATCTTCACGATTTGGGACAGTATCGGTTTCTGCGGCGTCTCTTTGCTGAAAATGTGAAGCTAAAAGATAAAATGTACCGGCAGATTGTGAATACCCAAGACAGCATGGGACGTATTTATCATATTGTCAGTAGTTTGGATTCTGTAGAGCCGGAAAATATATATAATAAGACGGCTTTAGTAACAGCTCAAATTCTTGATGTTTCCCAAGTCAGTATTTACGTTGTCGGCAAGAATCAGGCATACTTGCGCCAAAAAGTGCGTATTGGCGACCAGACGGCACAAGAACCACATTCGCTTAAGATAGAGGAATATCCATACCTACAGCAGATAATGAGAGATCATAAACTATTTATCAACCGCGACTTGCTGAAAGGAATTCCGGATATGGCAGCACCGATAGTCTATGAAGACCGCGTTATTGCCGTTATCCAAATTTATCAGATGGATTTTGACAAATGGAGTATCTATGAATTGAATTTGATGGCAGTTACCAGCCGCTTGGTATCGGCGGCCCTAGCCAGAGCGTATTCATGGGAAGAAGAAATGATGCAGCAGTACTATGTCCCGGATACACGGATTCTTAAGGAACATAAATTCACTCAGGTTATTGAAAAACTGCGGGAGCGGCGCCAAATGCAGCCTGGGTATTCCATCATGATGGCGAAAGTAGATTTGCCGGGAATGACTTATGCACAGATAGATCGGTGCATCGGCAGTCAAATACGAACGGAAGATTATATCGGTATGCTTGGTAAAGCCGTGTGGCTCGTATTTCCGGATGTCAATGCGAAGGTTTTTGAGATGATACAGAAGAGGTTGTCTCAAGGCGGTGTACCTACTTCAGATATGAAGGAGGTAGTATGATGGCACTTGTCATACTTGCTGTGGTATACGCCGCGGCAGACTTGTTTTTTTGTATCCGGATTTGCCGCCGCTATGGCCGGGCTCAGGCTATAGTTGAATTTGTTATTATGTTACTGCTTCCTGGTTTGGGAATCCTAATGCTGTTGTTTTTGCATTTAGGTGTCAAAATGTTTAAGTTGGATGACGGAAGCGTAGATTTGATGCCGGAAACGGAACACGTATTTTCTTTGCAGGACCGAGGCTATAATGCGGAAATCATCCCGATGAATGATATTTTTCTCCTGGATGACGCGAAATTGAAGCGCAAGTATTTTACTGATGCGATTCGGCAGGATATGGTAGATAATCAAGAAATCCTTCAGGATGCAGTTCACGATACCGATAGGGAAATTGCTTATTTTGCCGTGTCGTTGATGACAGCTAAAATGGAAGAAATCGGTGATGAATTGTTTCAACTAGAACAACAACTGAAAAAAACACCGGACGATACGAAGCTGCTGCAAGATTATGCAGCAAAATTAAAAGTATTTCTCGACAGTGGCTACGGCGCAGAAATGACCAGAAAGCAGCAGCGTCAAGCTTATATTGCTGCGTTGGAATTGCTGAACCGGCGGATTCCCGATCGAGCAGTGTATTATACAGAACGGATTCACATGCTTCTTATTAGCGGCCGTCTAGAAGAAGCCCGCAGGACATGTTTGGAATTTGCTAAAACGCATGCGGGCCAAGAAGAACCAATCGTAATGAAAATAAAATTATACCAAGCTCTGCACGATGCAGAAAAGCTGCAGGAACAGGTACAAAAACTGAAAGCACTGCCAAAGCGGCTATCGCCGGAAGCCATGCAGATTATTCGTTTTTGGGACAAGGAGGCTGGTCATGCGTAGACAAGGCATTTTTTGGATTATTGGCATTGTCCTGCTGCTTGGTCTGTTTTTTCAATACAATCGCATGGATGGATTTTTGCATTTATTTACAGTTGCGAATAACCGAATGAGTACGGAAGAAAACAGCGGTACTCCATGGAAAGGGGCAGCAGAAGTAACGCCGGACACGTATCTTATTATATATGATCCCAGTTCTGTAGAAAGTATGTTCCTGCGTCATGAAACAGAACGGATGATTACTGAAAAAAAGATGAAATTTCAAAGTGTTCGCAACGATGCTGCTGTTGCTATCGATACAGATTCTGTCCGCGGTGTCATCTTGGCAACAGGGGATTTGGTACATGTCGTTTCTTTGCCAGCTGTCTTTTCATATGTAGAACAGGGCGGTACGGCTGTCTTGTTAACAAGATTGGTACAAAATCCAGATATGCCAATGAGTCAAGATACGCTTTCTAAGTTGGGAATTAGCCAGTTGGATGACGAATCCAAATCCTTTACTGCCCAAGGACTTACGATGCAGACCGATTTTTTACCGGGCAGTAAAGGTGTTCAAGTAGCTGGTGATATTCATTATAATACATTTGTCGATTCGTTAACGCTTTTGGATTCTGCTGTTGTTCACGTTAGTGATTATAACGGTACAGTGCCCCTCATTTGGCAGCAGTCCTATGGAAAAGGATCGTTCTACGTGTATAATGGGGCTATTCGTCCCGATAAAACAAATCGCGGTTTTTTGATGAGCTTTTTAGCCCATTGCGGTGAAGATACGCTGTATCCGATTGTTGGCTGCAAGATATTTTTTATTGATGATTTTCCATCGCCGATACCGGAAGGATATCAAGAAAAAATCCGCAATGAATATCAGATGACGACCCGTAATTTTTACAGCCGCATTTGGTGGCCTTATATGAAGGAGCTGCAAGAAAAGGAACACATCAAATATACGGGAGTTATTATTGAAAGCTATGGCGATCAAGTACAGGGCCCGTTCCAACCGATTTATGAAAAAGAAGGGCGTAATGCTTTTTTGGTTTACGGCAATGATTTGCTTTCTATTGGCGGCGAAATGGGCATTCATGGCTATAATCATCAGCCCTTGGTGCCTCCAGGATATCAAGATGATGAACCGGATTACGTTCCTTGGCAGAGTACAAGTGATATGAAAGACGCCCTTACGGAATTAAACCGTTACGTTCATGAAGCATTCCCGAAATATACATTCCAAGTCTATGTACCGCCTTCCAATATACTCAGTCCCCAAGGGAAAAAAACGATAGAAGAAACGTTGCCGGATATTCGAATTTTTTCTTCGTTATATGATGGTCCATCTAATGAAGAAGCGTATTATCAAGAATTTAAGCGAGAAGATAATGGAACGTATGATATACCTCGCATTACGTCAGGATATAAACCACCAGAATTAGATCTGTATTTTGAATGCACTACGATTACGTCTATCGGAGTGTTTAACCACTTTGTTCATCCTGATGAGCTCTTTTATGAAGAAAGTAAAGATCTGACTTGGCATATGATGAGCGAAAGCCTTATAGCGTTCTTACATCAGATTGATACAAGGTATAGCTGGCTGACACCAGTGACTATTTCAGAAAGCCTGCCGTATTTTGACAGTTATTTTGATTTGGATTATCGGGTTATTCGTAAGCCGGATGAGTTGGAAATTCATTGCTGGCAGTATGTTAACAGTGCTTCCTTCTTGTTGCATTCTGCGAAAGAAGTACGCTCTACAAAAGGGTGCAGTGTACAAAAAGCTGGTGATGAAACGTATTTTGTACGGGTTACAGAACCAGAAGCCCATATTTATTGGAAAGGACATTCGTAATGAAAATCTGTTTATTGACGGAAGGTTCATATCCCTATGTTGTCGGCGGCGTATCTTCGTGGGTACAGATGCTGATGACAGGACTGCCGGAATTTGAATTTACCATTTATTCTGTCGGCGCAGAAGAAAAAGATCGAGGTAAGTTTAAATACACGTTTCCGGATAATTGCACAGGTATCCAGGAAGAATTTCTTGATAGGATTCTAGCCTTACGTTCTCCCAGGATGCTGGAACATGTGTTAAATGATTCCCAGAGGCAGATTCTGCTGGAATTGGTGCGGGGAGATAATCCTATTGAGATTTCTGGCCTTGTTGACATTTTCCGCCAGCATACTTGGAATAGCCCGCTGGATATTTTTATGTCATCGGATTTTTTTGATATTATCCGCAAAGTATATAAAGAACGGTATGGATACCTACCGTTTACAGATTTCTTTTGGACGCTGCGTTCTATGCTGCTGCCTTTATTTTATCTCGTGCAGCAGGATTTGCCCCAAGCCGATATATATCATAGCGTGGCTACAGGCTACTGCGGTATTATTGGCTCTATGGCAGCTGAAGTATATCACAAACCATTCATTTTGACAGAGCATGGCATCTACTGCCGGGAACGGGAAGCGGAAATTATCAAGAGTGACTGGGCCAAAGGGGATTTTAAAACGGTGTGGAGCAATTATTTCTATAATCTAGCTAAGATTGCTTACAAGCAGGCGGACAAAGTTTACACGCTGTTTGAACATAATGCTCAGATTGAAGCGGATTTGGGATGCGATCCGAAGAAAATTCATGTCGTTCCCAACGGCATCCACATGGAAAATTTTGCCAGCATTCCCCAATTAAAAGAGCATGACGGGCCAATCAATCTGGGAGCCGTCGTCCGGGTAGTGCCGATTAAGGATATTCTTACACTGCTTCGGGCTTTTTTTCTGGTTCACCAAGAAATGCCTAATACCCACTTATATGTCATGGGCAATATGGAAGAAAATCCGGAATATGTAGAGACCTGCAAACGCATGACGCGTCTTCTGCAGCTGGAAGATGCCGTGAAGTTTACTGGTACAGTACGGGTAACAGACTATTTGCCAAAGATGGATCTTACTATCTTATCAAGCATTAGTGAAGGACAGCCGTTGTCTGTTTTGGAATCCTTTGCAGCCCATCGGCCGGCAGTTACGACAGATGTTGGATGCTGCCAAGAACTGATTTATGGAGACAGCACAGATCATTTGGGGACAGCCGGTGCTGTCGTGCCGCCGTTGGATTTTGGCTCTATGGCACGGGAAATACTGCGCCTGATCCGAGATTTTAAACTGCGTTTTCAGATGGCAGAAGTAGGGTATGAACGGACGAAGCGTAATTATACTTATGAGCAATTTATCAATTCATATCGAAACATTTATTTACAGGAAGGAGCAAATTAATGATATGGCTGGCGTAGGGTTTGAATTAAAAAAATTATTCCGTGCCCGTACGGTGGCCGGGTATCTTAAAGCGTATTCGTTTTCCGTGTTGATTACGACGGGGCCGTTTATCTTGCTGACCGGAATGGTATTGGCAGTACAGCTGTTGTTTTTGTTGTTTCATGTACTGCCGCGTGAAAATGATCTGTTTGTAGCTTCAGCTGTATACGCATTTATTTTTTCGCAGATCATATCATCAGGCTTTACGAAGGTCGTTACACGATATTTGGCAGATTGCATTAGTCTGGACCGGTATGAGGATGTGACGGCGTCCTGTTTTGGCTTAACAGCGATTCTTTTGGGAATAGGCAGCACAGTGGCAGCAGTTTTTTTTTGGTATTCACCGCTAGGGATTTTGGAAAAACTCAGTGCGTACTTATTCTTTGCTCTTTTGTTAGTTATTGAGGCAGAAAGCCTGTATTTGACAGCACTGAAAAAGTTTAAGGCGCTTCTTGGCGTGTTTGCCTTTGGTGTGAGCCTCAGTGTTTGCAGTGTCTATTTGCTGCTGCATCTGGCAGTTACCCAAGCGTCTGTTGCTGCTCTCTTTGGCGTAGATGCCGGGTTAGCTGTCATGGCAAGCTTGTTTCTGTCTCAGATTATCCGCTTTTTTGGCATGCCTCATGGCGGTCGTCATTTTGCATTTTTACCGTATTTTGACAGAGATTGGCGGCTTTTTGTATATGCGGTGATGTTTTCAGGAGGCGTATTTTTACCCAACATTGTGACTTGGATGAGCAGCGATTGGGGCAAGACTGTAGTTGGAACCTATCGCTATGCTCCGCTGTATGACATTGTTACTTTCTACGCCTTTTTATCGATACTGCCATTGATGGTGATTTTTGTGGTTTACATGGAAACAAGGTTTTATGAAACTTATGCGAACTATTTTCAGGCGATTACCCGCCAGGGGAATTTCCGGGACATTGAAACAACACGGAAGACTATGATTCATACTTTGTGGTTTGAACTGCGCAGTGCAATGGAATTTCAATTTTTGGTTACGATGGTATTTTTGGCTTGCGGGTCATATATTTTGTCTTGGGCTCATATTGAAAATAAGGCTGTGAATATGTTCGATGTTTTGCTCATGGCGGCGTATCTGATTGGTGTTTTTCAGATATTGGGAATTATCTTGGAATACTTTGATGCACAAAGACAACTGCTTCGCATTTCGGTTGCATTTTTTCTGATCAATGGAATTTTGAATATACTGGGCTTGGTATATGTAGGAGAAAATGTCTATGGCTTTACCTTTTTTATAGCGGCGGCTATTTCCTTGGGATATGCTTGGCAGCAGATTGTTTATTATGTGAATCGTATTAATTATTATGTGTTTTGCGGTCAGCCTATGTTTTATCAGCAGCATGTCGGCTGGCCAACACTGCTGGCTCGCCGTCTGTATGGGCCGATGGTAGATTGTTTAGGTAAAGAGGATGATTCATGATGACTCATAGAAAAAAACGGGGGTTGCTGCGCTGCTTGGTATTGGCTGCTCTTTGCACTCCGGCTGTCCATATGGTTGTACAAGCGTCTAATGCAGACACGATGCACGATATTCCTGCGGAAATTATAGCACTGCGCAATGCCCGTGATGAAATCCGCTATCGTCATCAGGCAGAAGCAGATGTTGCTCAGGCGAAACATGATTTGCAGCAATCCCGTCAAAATGCAGCGGAAGCAGTTACAGCTCGAAAAGAAGCGGCTGCGAATTTAGTTACTGCCAAAGAGAATGTCCGTACGCTATCACAAAATCTGAGTCAGATACGCCAATCCTTAACGACGGCACAAACGGTTTTGGCTGAACGGACGCAGGCCGTTGAAGCAGCACAGCAAGCGGTAGAAGCCTATGGACCTGAGTTGGAGAGGGCAAAACAAGATGCAGCAGATAAACAGCAGGTATATGATGCGTTGGAAAGTCAGGCACAAACGGTATCCCAAGAATATGAAGAAGCTGTACAGAATGCAGAAGCATCTCAAAAAGCGAATCGTGAGCAATTAGTAGCGGAAGCTGTCAATGCCGTAGGATATGAACTGAATCGGTTGGAAGAAGCGCAGGCTATGGTAGATGCGCAGGAAACGGATATATCTGAAGATGTTGAGAAGTTAGAACAGGAGTATGATGAACAGCTCAATTCATTAGATGCGCAGATGGAATCTGCGAGTGATGAATTGGATACGGCGCAAGAAGCTCTTGATGCGGTACAGGAACAGATGGATGCCCTTGAAGCGGCTTGGAATGAGGCCAAGGAACTGGAAGAAGAAAGCCGTCAAGAAGTAGAGAATTATCAGGATGAAATAAGTAATTTAGTTATCGAATTAGGTCAAGCACAGAAAGACGAACGCGAAGCAGAACAATATGATCGGGAAGCCCAAGATTGGATGAATCGGGCCGTTTCGGCAGAAGGCCAGATGGCCGTTACATTACAACTCCAAGAGTATGCATTTGAACATTTGGGCGAATGGGCTGGATGGTCTACGGGGATTGAATATTATCACTGGAAAGGTGAACATACCGGATATCAGCTGTTTTTACCGATGACCTATGCACAGCAGACCCGGATTCGCGGTCGTAAGACCGATATAGGTATCAGTACGGGATATCTTCGGTCTGATACGGGTATCTCTCAGGGAACGGCATCTGGCATGGCGGATACCCAGGTAAGCGTTGCAGTGCATAATGACCATGTTATTAACAGTATACGCTATCTATTGGATTTTAATTTACCTACAGGACAGCATCGCTTTTATCAGCATGCTGTTGTTCCCGAAGGATTAGCCCGTTTTACCGATTTTGGAGCAGGGTTTGAGGTTACACCCGGATTAGAAGTTATTCATCATTATAATGAAGAAGATAGTTTGATTTGGCGTATGCAGTATACGTTTCGCAATGCCTATGAATATTCAAAAGAAATCAAAGGCCGCAATGTTTCACCAGGGGATATCTTCCATGAAGAGTTAACGTATCAACATGCAGGCCCAATGAAGCAGTATTCGATTCAAGTACGTCATAGTTCGAGCTCATCGGCTAGTCAAGATAGTATTTTTTTAGATGAACTTGGTACGTGGCATGCAGGAAACGTACAGCATTATACAGATGGTGATGAATGGGGGCTGCGGCTTTTCTACAATCGCTCGCTAACGGATACCAATGAATTATCGTTGTATACGATCCAAAATTTTACGGAAAAGACAAAAGGGTTTGCTTCAGACGATACATATGCCCAGTATTATGGTGCTGGCTGGATGCATCATGTTGATGAAAAACGGGAATGGCATGCTTGGATACATTATAAAGATGCATCTTCCAGTTATGATCCGTTACGATTAGACCTCAATAGCACAGGATATAAACGGTTTTCTTTAGCGGCAGGTTATTCATGGCAATATGCACCGACAGAAACACTGAGTTTGGATGTTGAACGGTATAGACGCCATAATAAACACGCTAATAGCTATCAAGGCTGGGGAATTATTGCCTTGTATCAGAAAACATTATAGATACTATATTCATGATAAAAGGAGCTTTTCATGATGTTAAAAAAACTCTTGGCCGCGGCAGTTGCTTTCACGGGCCTGCTGTCTGTTTCCCACTGTATTGCAGATAGATCCAATATCACACCAGAAACGGAAATGATAAACTTGATAGGGGAAATTCAAGAATATGCGCAGAAAAAAGATTCCAGCTTCCAAATTATTGGAAATGGTGCGGCCGGATTGTTAGAAGAAACGCCAACGAATAGTAATACCAATGTAGAACGTCTTATTTCGTATTTGGATGGTTTTTTAACAGAATCCGTATATTATGAACAGAATACGAATGGCCAGACGAAAAAACAGCCCACATCGTACGTAACGTATTTGCGGGAAATGTTTGCAAAACCTAAAGCAGCTGGCAAAGCCGTATGGACATTAGATTACATAGATAATCTCAAGCATCAGCAGGCAGATGAACAGCTAGGGCGAGAAGATGGGTACGTGAGTATGGCCCTTTCAGGAATACAACTGGATACGATACCGCAGCGGCAAGTACCATCTGTAAATACTAAAGATATACATCAGGTGCAGGAAGCACAAAATTTTTTGTTTCTCTTAAATCCCGGCGCATTTTCGGAAAAATCTATTTATTTGGAATCGCTGAAAAAAACAGAATACGATGCAATTATCATTGATTTATATTATGGTGATGCGCCGCTGACAAAGGCCGATGTGGATATGTTGAAAATAAAACCACAAGGAGGAACACGCATGGTCATAGCGTACATGAGTGTGGGCGAAGCAGCTGATTATCGTCCTTATTGGAAAGAAGCATGGAATCAGGAGCGGCCAAGTTGGATTTGCGATCCCAATCCGGCTTGGCCCGGCAGTTACAAAGTACAGTATTGGTCGCCACAATGGAAACATATTCTTTATGGCAGTGATGCAGCTTATTTAGACCAGATTATGAATGCAGGATTTGACGGCGTATTTCTTGATGTCATTGATGCTTGGCAATATTTTGTAAAAAAATAGTTGACAGAGACGCTGTTTTGCGATATACTAATCAAGCCGTCGGGAACGGGGCACTGCAAAGAGCCTTGAAAACTGACGGATATATCTTTTTACGAGGACGAAGAAAAACTTCTTCAAAAAAGTCCTTGACAAGCTCTTGTGAGTTTGGTAAGATATACAAGCCGTCGCAA
>ERZ808242.251-NODE-251-length-40404-cov-8.493321_pt1 | contig 40404 bp, 25 predicted proteins | sample MGYA00521244_ERZ808242 | MGnify/ENA primary metagenome ERZ808242 (study PRJEB31516, sample SAMN03275573) | gut metagenome | biome: mammalia-associated habitat; material: feces | host: Papio cynocephalus | place: Kenya | collected 2012-07-27 ... | reverse complement strand
CGCACGATGCAAACGGCGTCACCGAAGCGGCCGCGACTGCCATTCCGGCGCTCTTGAGAAAACTTCTTCTGTCTGTCATATAGTGCTGACTTTATGGGGTTTGATTTATGAAAATGCCTGGTTGTCAATTCTCTTCAAATGCGGGTGCTCCTTCAAGGTCAACCGGAACCGAGAACGGATCCAGAACTGAGTCAATCGCTTTGGCCGCTTCCCGACGGGTCATCCCTTCTATGAATATGCTTGTGACGGCACTGTCGGCCTTCGCCAGGGCGGAAGCGTTTGTGTAGAACGAAGCCAATCCTTTACGCAATTCTGCCAGGGAAACCGTGCTGTCCGGGTGAAACCAACTCCTGTTCGCCCATTGCCAAGGCTCGCCTGTCATCCTGAGTATCCCTGTGCTTGCAATTTTTTGAACAGGTTGGAAATCAGGATCATCCGGCGAGACATCGAAAGTCGGCTGGATGTAGCATCCTTGATCCAGCAAGGCCTGCTGAAGTTCACGGACCGACACTTCGCTCGGATTCTTGCCGGAGACAACGGCCAAAGCGGCGAGTGTTCCTGCCGCCTGTCCCGTCCCCAGCACAACAGGCTGAAGCCTTGTCGAACCGTTGGCCAGATTTGTCACGGAGATCGCCTTGTCGGAGACTATCAACCCTTCTGTGGATGCCGGGAGCATAACTCCTGCGCTGACGCAGAATGACGGCACTTCCGGGAATATGATCGGCCTCGCGTCAGGATTCTGTTTGTGGTGATGATCCACAGGATAGTCTCCGACAGAGATCCCGGTACGGTACCGGAAATTCCGGTAGCGGTCCTCGATGTCATCAAGCGTCATTGTGATCGCTCCTTTCATCCTTCGTCCTTCCCGGAAATATGCCTGATAGGCGAGTCTGTCCTCAGTTTTGAACTCGTCATCGGCTATTCCAAGATTCCTGCAACCCAATTCTGTCTGGATGAAATAGATGAATCTCAACGTCTTGGCCCTGGCGGCCTTGAGGCTTTCCTCCCTCAACTCGAAAGGTTGGTCCGCACAGGCAATGTAGATGTCGTTGCCGAAGTGCCCCGGCCAGTTCAGCATAAACTTCCCACCCGGCAGCCGGCCGTAGTCCAGCATTGTCTGTGCTGACATCCCGCCGACATATTCAGTGTGACAGCAGCCAACGAATTCGGCAGGATCGTAGCCTTCCGGCTTGGCGATGGTCTTGTCGGCATCCGGACCGAAGTCCTTCAGGATTCCGACAAGCGTCAGATCCTGAATCGTGCTGTCGGCCTCGTCGTAAGCCGCTTCCTCTCCGGTCTCCGCCTTGGAATCCATTCCGATTCTGTACGGAGTTCCGCTCAGTGGAAGGAAATCTCCGAGGTCTGTCGCGTCGACTGTGACCTTTGCCTTGACCCTCAGGCGTTTGCCTGACATATTCCTGAATTCCGCTCCCTTGACGGTATGTCCTACCATAAGCGCGGAGGTGACGTGGAAACCATAGCGGACATCCGCATCACCGGCTTGAGCGAGCATATTCTTGAATATCTCATCGCCCACGTGCGGCTCAAACTGGATGTCGCTGACCCAGCCGGTGCGGAGCGCGTCCGGAGAGCCGTACCTTGAGGCAAGAGAGTCCCGGAACTCGCCCCAGATGCCTCCCTTGAGATTGTAGTTCCCATCTGTGGCCGAGACCCCTTGCGCCGTGAGCATTCCGCCGAGCATCGGGCTGGATTCCACCACAATGACCTTGGCTCCCATCCTTGCCGCGGCGATTGCCGCTGACGTGCCAGAAGTGCTTCCGCCGATGATCAGCACGTCACAACTTTCAGTTTTGACACAGGATGTCACACAGAGCGCCCCGGACAGTGTCAAGACACTAAGTAAATATCCTGCTACTCGCATTTTTCCAGAATCTGCCAGATCTCGAACAGTCCGCGCGGAACGTGGAAGCATCCCTTCCATTTGCCGCCCTTGAGGGGGAGCAGCATCTCGCCCCGGCGGTTGAGGTAGCCGAACCACTCAGGGTAGAGAGGATCCTTGAAACGAGACCACATATATTCATCAAGCTTTTCGAACCATTCGAGACATTTCTTGTTTCCGGTGAGCTGGTAGCCTTTGATCATAGCGATGGAAGATTCAAGGTGAACCCACCACAGTTTCTGGTCCCACTCCAGTTTCTGCTGCGGGGCTCCCTTGCTGTCAAGGAAGTAGAAGATTCCGCCATATTCCTTGTCCCAACCTCTTTCGATGACGGAGAGAGAGATTTCCACGCACTTGTCTATCAAGGTTTTGTCGTTTCTGCGGATTCCGAGATTCATCATGAACCAAAGGGCCTCAAGATCGTGGCCGGGGTTGATCTCCCTGCCCTCGAAGCAGTCAAGCCTTGAGTTGTCAAGCGATGAGACGTTCTCCACCATGCACCCGAGATCCGGCTGGTAGAACACGTCCAGAACCTCGTGCAGGCACTCGTCGATCGTCTTTTCCAGCAGCTCCGGATCTTTGATGATGTCCTCGACTTCCAGAGCCATGTTGCAGATGATCATAGGAAGCGCGAAATCCTTCATCGGACGCGTACCCGGAACCGCCTTGCACCATTTTCCCTTAGGGTTGCTCCGGCGCTCAAGGATTCTTTTGAATATCCTTCTGGCGATTTCGGCATATTCCTCACTCCCTGTGGCCTTGGCGAGTTGGGCGAAAGCCATGCAGGCGAAAGTGTTCGAGAATATGTTGTAAGGCTCAACGAGCGGTTTCCCCTCTCTTGTCAAAGAGAAGTAGAAGTCGTAGTCGCCGTTGTGACCGTATTTTTTGAGGAACTCTGCGCCTTGGATCGCCGCGTCCAGCCATTCTTGTCTATTCCCAAGTTTATTGCAAAGCATCGAGAACAGCCAGACCTCACGCCCCTGGAGCCAGATGAACTTGTCGGTGTCATAGACACTTCCGTCTCTGTCAAGGCAGGAAAAGTAGCCACCATATTCCTTGTCGATGGAATTGTTCAACCAGAAAGGAAGGACACTGTCCAGAAGCTCTGTCTTGTACTTGTTCGCTAATTTCTTGAAATCCATTTTCTTTGTGTATGTTTGGTTAATTTATTTCTCTGTGAATGATGCCGCCACTCCGCCGCCCGGAGCCATCCTGACCTTGAGGCTGTCCGTCGCCGTGACGGTACGTGTCTCGATCGTGTAGGCCTGCGGGTTTGTCTTGTAGTCAGCGTCGGCCGCGTCGGCATAAACCTTCACCTCGTAGGATTTACCGTCCTCAAGGAACGAGAGCGGAACCTCGAACTCCCTTGCGTTCTCGTCTGTGACTCCGCCGAGGAACCACTGGTCGTCCTTCTTTGCCTGGCGGGCCACGATGAGATAGTCTCCCGGCTCGGCCATCAGGTACTTGGACCGCTTCCAGTCAACCGCCACGTCCTTGATGAACTGGAATGCGTCCGGGAACCTCATGTAGTTCTCCGGCAGGTCCGCCGCCATCTGGAGAGGGGAGTACATCGTCAGATACAGGGCCAGTTGGTTGCAGATCGTGGCGTTCACGTGTGACTTGTTGGTCGGGCAGAGCTTGGACATGTCCATCTCGAAGATGCCAGGCGTGTAGTCCATCGGCCCTCCGTTCAGCCTTGTGAACGGAAGGATGGTGACGTGCTGCGGGTGAAGTCCTCCGAATGACTGGTACTCAGTGCCTTTGGCGGATTCGTTGCCTACCATGTTCGGATATGTCCTGCATATTCCGGTAGGGCGGACAGCCTCGTGGGCGTTGACCATAATGTGATGGTCGGCGGCCTCGCGGATGGCGTACTGGTAGTGGTTGTTCATCCACTGGCCGTAGTGATGCTCACCGCGAGGGAAGATCTGGCCGACATAGCCGGACTTCACGGCATCGTAGCCGTACTTGTTCATCAGGTCGTAGGCCGCGTCAATGTGTCGCTCGTAATTCCTTACCGATGAGGAGGTCTCGTGGTGCATCATAAGCTTCACGCCCTTAGAGTGGGCATATTCATTGAGAGCCTTGATGTCGAAGTCCGGGTACGGGGTGACGAAGTCATAGACGTAGTCCTTGGAGAAACTCTCCCAGTCCTCCCAGCCGATGTTCCATCCCTCGACAAGGACCTCGTCGAAGCCGTTGGCGGCGGCGAAGTCAATGTAGCGGCGTACGTTCTCCGTGTTGGCGCTGTGCTTTTCGGAATGAGGTAACTTGGTGTAGTCCACCGTGTTGAGATCGACGGGACGGACATCTCCGGTGTAGGACCAGGTTCCCTTTCCGCTGATCATCTCCCACCACACTCCGATGTACTTCACCGGCTTGATCCAGCTGACATCCTCGATTGCGCAAGGCTCGTTGAGGTTAAGCACAAGCCTGGACTCCAGCTGCTTGCAGGCATCGTCCGTGACTTGGACCGTTCTCCAAGGCGACTTGGCCGGAGTCTGGATCGTGCCTTTTCCTCCGGTCGCGTCAGGAGTAAGGGAGGCCTTGAATGTCAGCGTCTTCGGATCTATCTCCAGATGCATGCAGGCGTAATCCAGCAGCGCAGCCTCGTGAATATTCACGTAGATTCCATCGTCCGTCTTCATCTGAAGAGAGGTCTGCACCGCGTTTGTCGAATATGGGTAGTGGTACGGGTTCGGCAGCAGCTGTGCCGGCAGCAGGGAAGGAATCTCCGACAGGCGAGACTTGGTATATTCATACTCCTGCGTGTCGAAGTCTCCCGGGATCCACCAGGCTGTGTAGTCGCCGGCCATCGCGAACTCCGTCAGCTCGTCGTTGATGATGAAATATTCCGGCCAGTCCATCGCCCCGAACTCGTAGCGGAAGCCCAGTCCGTCATCGAAGAGCCGGAAGCGGATTGTCATCATCCGTTCGGTCGGCTTGTGTCTCAGATTGACAGCCAGCTCATTGTAGTGGTCGCGGATTGAATCCTCCTCGCCCCACACCGGATGCCAGATCTCGTCGTGGGAGCAGGTGTCGGCGCTCACGATTTCGAAATCCTTGTAGAAATCAATCTGCGGGTGCTTGTCCTCCTTGGTCACCTCCGTCCCGTTCACCTTGATCTCCGACACGTTGAGGTCTCCCCTCAGAAGGAATCCCAACCGGCTGTCCAGCACCACCTTGTGACCTTTGTAGTCCAATGAGTATGACGGCGCCCCTTCCGCCGACATCCCGAACCTCATCTCCAGATTCCCGTCCGGAGACAGAAGCGTCCTACTCTCCGCCAGCATCTTTGACCCGCCGGCACTCCCGTTCACACCGCCGGAGCATCCGCCCGCCACCGCAAGCGTCATCGCCGTCCCCAGCGCCACTGAAATCATCTTGTTCAATCTTCGCATATTGTTGTTATTTTTATTCTGAAGCATATTAAAGTAAGTCTAATCTTCCCATACCGGTGTTATTGTGAATTCGAAGGTGTACGGGGCGGCGGGGATGAGGTAGGCGGGGAGTGGGTGGTCGCCGAATGAGGAGACGCAGCCGAGGCCCATCTGCCGGAGGTCGAGGTTGACGTAGGTTCGGCCGTTGGTGCGGTCGGACTCGTGGGCGGACTTCTTCAGTTCAAGAGAGTGCTTGAAGTCCGGGTGACGGTCAAGCATCTGCCTGGAGACCGGGAGGGCGGAGGCGGAGAACTCCTTGGCGGAGGAGGTTATGCGGATTCCGTTGCCGTCCGGATTCAGGACACTGAACCATTTGAGGCCGCGGTGGGTGCCGGATTCCTGAGGGCGGACAACGGTGTAGTCGTACTGGTCGATGACGCTCTGGGTGTAATGACCGATCATTGTGGAACTTCTGCGGTCACAGTAGCTGTCAAACGGACCCTCTCCGTAAAAGTCTATCAATGAATATTCTCCCGGCATCGCAAACTCGACTCCGACACGGAAGAAGTGCGGGGCGGCCTTAAGGTTGCCGGCATCCTCGATGCTTAGGGTGACGTTGATGACTCCGTCAGGAGCGATGCGGTAGGTGAGTACAGGGATGGCGTCCTCGATCGGCTTGTACTTGACGGTGACGATCCTTGTGTCGCCGTCCTGCCTGTCCTCGAATGAGGTGGCCTTGATCTCCGGGTTTCTCCAGGTGGCGAACATCCGCTTGGCTTCCTTGTCGAAGGAGAGGTCAACGAGCATTCCCTCATCGTTGTCGGTGACGGCACGGCCGAAGCACGGGAGGATTGGGGCGGAGATGAGGTCCTTGCCGAAGTATGAATATTTTGTCAGGGAGCCGGACTCTTTGTCGAACCCGATTTCCACCGGGTGTTTCGACTGGGTCAGCATCTGGCTCGACGGTCTCTGAACTTGTCGAAGGGACCAGCCTGCTTCTGGATCCCAGCTCTCGCTGAGGGCGATCTGCTCGTAGGACAGTTCGGTCCCGGCCGGCAGAAGGCCGTCCTGACGGTTCAACTTGAAACTTATGTTCAGATAGACATCCGAATCCTTAAGCAGTTCCGGGTTGACTTTGTAGTCGAGATCAATGGCGGCGCTGTCCTGCGGCTGGACATTGAGCGAAGCGACGGAGCCTCTGCGGAAAGCCACCCCGTTGCGGACCAGTTCCCAATCCAGAGAGAATCGATCGAGCGGGATGAAGAAATATTCATTGAATATGTGGACGCGGCCTTTGGCTGCTTCCTCAGGAGTGGCCCATGCGAGGATGGAGCGGTGCTGGTAGCGGACCTCGTAGGCGTGGCGGTGCCAGGTCCTGTCGGTCGCTATGAGTCCGTTGTCGTTGAACGATGCGTCGCTCGGATCCTCGCTGTTGTAGTCCCCTCCGAACGCGAAGACGTGGTCCGTGCCGTATTTCTCCGCATCGGCCGGCTTGTAGAGAGCCTGATCCACGAAATCCCAGATGCATCCGCCCTGGAAGGTCGGATACTTGCGGATCAGATCCCAATACTCCTTGAATCCGCCCATCGAGTTGCCCATCGCGTGGGCATATTCACACATTATGAACGGACGGTCCTGATCGTTTTTGATGTATTTCTCGGCGTTGGCGTAGCGGATGTACATCGGGCAGAAGATGTCGGAGTTGCGTTCCCTGTTGGCTCCGCCTTGACCCTGCTCGTACTGAACGGGACGGGTTGGGTCGAACGCCTTTGCGAAATCGTAGGCGTCGAAGAAGTTCTGCCCGTTGCCGGCCTCGTTGCCAAGGCTCCAGACGATGATGGACGGATGGTTGCGGTCTCGGCGCATCATCCTTTCGACACGGTTTGTTATCTCCTTGTTGTACAGAGGGTTCTTAGCTATTGTGCTTTCCCCGTAGCCGAGTCCGTGAGCCTCGTTGTTAGCCTCGTCGATGACGTAGAGGCCATATTCATCGCATAGTTCGTACCAGTAGGGGTCGTCTGGGTAGTGGCAGGTGCGCACCGTGTTGATGTTCAGCTCCTTCATTATCCTGATGTCGCGGAGCATGTCCTCCTTGGAGATGACGTAGGCTCCGTAAGGGTTCATCTCGTGGCGGTTCACACCTTTGATGAGTATCGGCTTACCGTTGACGTAGAGCAGCTTGCCCTCGATCTTGACAGTGCGGAAACCTGTCGTCAGACTCGCCGTCCCGCAGGATTTCCTCCCGTCGGTAGCGTTGACCTCCACATAGTAAAGGTCCGGTGTCTCGGCGCTCCAAAGCTTCACATCGTCAAAGTGCGCCGCACCTTCAAAGACCTTCAAACCATCCTTGACGGCGGACGGCTTGCTCAGCGACACTGAATATCCCAACCGAGGGATTCGGAATTTGATGTCCTTTATCCCTTTGGTGGCCAACACTTTCCATGTCAGGTTCCCGTCAGCGTCAGCGGTGACGTTGACATCCTCGATGTGCTCTTTCTCCCTTGCCGTGAGGTAAGTCTCGCGGGCGATTCCGGTCAGCTTCCAGAAATCCTGATCCTCAAGGTAAGTGCCGTCGCACCAACGGAATATCTCGAACGCGAACAGATTCTCCTCTCCCGGCTTTACGAACTTGGTGACATCGAATCTCGCCTCCAGCTTGCTGTCCTGGCTGTAGCCGACCTCCTTGCCGTTGATCCAGACTCTGATGTTGGATGTCGCCGAGCCGATGTGCAGTATGATCTGCTTTCCCGTCCAATCGACCGGAACCGTGAAAGTGTTCCGGTACTGGCCCACGTGGTTTTTCTCCACCGGGACGTAAGGGGGATTGTTCTCGAACTGCCCTTTCCAGCAGTAGCCGATGTTGACGTAGAGAGGATCCCCGTAGCCGTTGACCTCCCATATTCCCGGAACAGGCATTGTCCCCCAGTCCGATTCATCGGTCTGAGGTTGGAAGAATGTGGCCGAGCGGCCGTCCGGGGTCTCGTACCATTTGAATTTCCAAAGCCCGTGAAGCGACATCACCGGGTCATCCGTGTGGAATGAGGCGCGCATCGGAAGACGGTTCCTCTCAACGACCGAGGCGTTCTGCCAGTCCGGGTCGGTCTGCGCCGCCTGAACTTGGTGTGCGCTTATCGCCAATATTCCGCACAAGGCTGACATCAATGCGGTCGCCCTCTTTATGATCTGGTTGTTTGTCGCTTTCATAACGCTTGTTTGAATGATGATTGTGAATATTACATTTTCGATGCCTTGTAGGTCATCGTGAGAATCTCGGTCGGCTCGGTTGCCGTGATGGTGAAGGTCGGGGCCTGATCGAGGAAATAGGTGCTGATCCAAGTTGACCGTGAGCCGTCGGACTCGTACTCAGTGTGGATGTAGTCACCCATATCGACCTTGATCTTTCCCTTGAACATTATGTGCAGGCTGCCTCCTGAAAGGAATTCCTTGCCGAGCTCAATGCCCGGCTTAAGTGTCTGGCCTTTGCTGAGTCTCATGACGTGATCCACGGTCTTGCCGTCCGTCTTGAAGTCATCGAAGCGCAGGTCAGCCGTCAGATTGCAGAGATTCCCTGTCGTGATCTCGTTGATCTCGCATCCTGAGGCCGAGAAGTCCATCCCGAGGGCAAGCATCTTCTCGGATCTTGCCCTGTCCTCATAGGAGCCGGCGAACCCGATGTAGCAGCCGAGCTTGTGGACCTCCTTGCAGATGTCGGCGAGCTGCTCGTCAGTGAAATCGTGGGTGTTGCCCATGCAGTACATGTACGGAGCCCCGTCCCCGATGAAGCGGCATCTTCCAAGAATCTCCTCCTTGGTCTTGTAGCCCCAATATTCAAGGATAGGTCCGGAGAATTCCTCACGGTAGCCCCAGTACATGATGAAGTTGTTGCCCATGTAGGATTTTATGATCTCTACCTCCTCCTCGTCAACGTGCTGGATCATAGGGGCGATGTTGTTGCGGCGGCATTCCGTGAGGAACTCCTCCAGGGAGGTGATGTGGGTGCGGTACTTCGCATACTTCGAGCGGTAGACGAACTTGGTCATCAGATCCTCGAACGAGGTCTCGCTGATAACCACGTCCTCCGCGCTGCTTCCGTCAAGCCGCATCACCTGGCCTCCGAGTCTGCCACGCGAGCCGTGCATCACGATGTACTTGCCAGGTGTGGCCGTCTTGTGGACATTCCCCTCAATGAACTTGAAGCCGAGGCGAGCGGCGATCTGCACATCGAAAACCGACTGGCAAGGAATCACCACATCGCTGTCCTTGTCGATCTTGTCGATGAATATGTGGCTGTAGTACGGCCCTCCGAACTTGAACGGCCAGTTTGCGTTCACCGCGTTGACGGTGTTCGCCTCCACCCGGTGGTCCTGCGCGCCTGCCTGAAAAGCCAGCGCCGCCGCAAGCATCATTATCAGTATCTTTCTCATTGGTAATCTAATTGGTGCGTAAATAGCCTTGTTTGGCGCACGAATACACTAAAAATGTTGCCTGGTGCGTAAACACTGACCTTTTACGCACCAAACAGCCTTATTTGTTCCTGTACGGACGCTTGGCGATGAAGTCGCAGAGATCCTGGTAAAGCTCGACGTCACGTGGATCGGATGAGTCCTTGAGGTGACGGACAGCGTGGGTGTCCTGGTAGTAGGCCAGCTGGCAGTTTGCCCATGCTCCGCACTCCTTGAATGTCTTCATGTAGGCCCTCAGCTTGTAGTCCAGACTCTTGTCTCCCCAAAGCGGCTTGACGGAAGCCCTCTCGTCAAGCTCCATCTCCATTCCCATTCCGTTGGCCTGGGCCTGCTCGCAGGCCGTCTTGATCTGGGACTCTGGCACGTTGTAGAAGAAATAATTCGGTTGGTACCAGGCCAGATCGAAACCTTTCTCCCTCCACTCGGTGTAGCCCGGAGCCTGGAAATATGGAATCCAGGTGATAGGGTAGCCTTTGGAATGCACGTACTCGGAGACCATAGGCAGAAGCGGACTCTTGTCCAAGAACTCCTCTGTGATCCAGTAGAATCCGGCCAACTCCACATTCTCGTACTTTTTACCCTTGTAGGCTTTGAGAACCTCATCCACAAACCATTTGCAGGCCTCAGCCCTGTCACTTTCGTCGGAGAAGTCGGTGACCTTCCCGTCAATGAGACCCCAGTAGGTTGTCCCGCCTTTCTTTGTCATCGACTGACGGTATGGCATCGGATCCGGGATCGAGATGATGATCTGTCTCTTCTCAGCCGGCTTTCCGAGGCGTTTCGCGGCCTCTCCTACGGCCTTGTCGATGGCGTCTATGCAGTTGCCCTCAGAGAAATAGTAGTCTACGAGTTTCTTCCAGTCCGCCTGATTGGCTGAAGGCAGCCAGTTGCCTTTGCTGTCCTTCATCCCCGGGGTGAAAGTCACCTCGGCGGCGTTCTCGACCTTCGTGTCCCAGATTTGCAGGAGCAGAAACCCGTCGAACAGCCAGTGCTCCGCCCCGTCACGGTCCACGTAGGAGACATAGTCCGCGGCGTATTTCTGGTCATAGTAGTTGCCCAGCTCTCCGCCTGCATAGAACAGAACAACGTCACTTGCCGTGATCTTCTTGATTTTCTTGGCGTCGGCGGCTCCGCAGACGGCCAGCAGCATCAAGGCTACGCCGAGTAATCTCTTGAACATATTCATTTACTTTTCGCTCTTTTGTCTGTACGGGCGTTTGGCGACGAAGTCGCAGAAATCCTGGAAGAGTTCCACATCCCTCGGGTCGTCAGAGCGTTTGAGGTGACGGACGGCGTGGGTGTCCTGATAGTAGGCGAAAGGACAGGTGGCCCAGACTCCGGTCTCCTTGAAGATTCTCATATATGCCCTCAGCTTGTAGGCAAGGCTAACGTCTCCCCAAAGCGGTTTGACGGAAGCCCTTTCGTCGAGTTCCATCTCCATTCCCATTCCGTTCGCAGGACCCTGCTCGCAGGCCTTGGTGATCTGGGACTCAGGTACGTCATAGAAGAAATAGTTCGGCTGGTACCAGGCCAGGTCGAATCCTCTCTCCCTCCATTCGGTGTAGGCCGGGGCCTGGAAGTAAGGGATCCAAGTGAGAGGGTAGCCTTTGGAGTGGACGTACTCGGACAGGGCGGTCACAATCGGACTCTCGCCGAAGAACTCCTCCATAATCCAGTAGAACCCACCAAGCTCCACATTCTCGTACTTCTTTGATTTGTAGGCCTTCAGCACTTCGTCCACGAACCACTTGTCGGCCGCTATGCGGTCTTCCTCTTTGGAGAAATCTGTGACCCTGTCGTTAAGGATTCCCCAATACTTGGTTCCTCCTGTCTTCGGACCGGACAGCCTGTAGGTCATAGGGTCGTAGAGAGAGATGATTATCTGCCTTTTTTTCGCAGGTTTTCCGAGACGTTTCGCAGCCTCTCCTACGGCCTTGTCGATGGCGTCGATGCAGCTCCCTTCCGCAAAGTAGTACTCAATGAGGCTTTTCCAGTCAGCCTGGTTGGCGGAGAGCAGCCAGTTGCCTTGACGGTCTTTCATGTCCGGGGTGTAGGCTATGTTGGCCGAGTTCTCTTTGGTCACATCCCAGATCTGCAGGAGCAGGAAGCCGTCGAAGAGCCAATGTTCCTTGCCGTCCCTGTCCACGTATGAGACGTAGTCCGCGGCGTAGTCCTGGTCAAAGAAGTTGCCAAGCTCTCCGCCTGCGTAGAACAGCACGACATCTGTGGCCGTGATCTTCTTGATTTTCTTGGCGTCGGCGGTTCCGCACACCGCAAGCAGTGTAATAACCGCGATGAGAATTTGTCTGATCGTTTTCATATTCATTATTCAAAAAATGATTTATAGCGTTTGATGTAAACCGGCTTGAGCGGGATGGCTGAGAGCCTGTCGATCACGGAGCCGTAGTCTTTCCAGAAGCCCTCCACAAGTTCGCCCATCCTTTCCGGATGGTAATACAGCGCTTCCCTGACGGTGTAGACCCGTGCCAAGTAGTCCGGGAAGAAGTAGGTGAGATCCTCGTTGTTCCGCTTGAGGTCGTAGATGGCCTCGTAGCTGCGTTTGGCCGCTCCTTTAAGGCCATCGAGGACGGCGGTGTTCTCTGAATATTCAATCTCCACGACTTTATCGGCGTCGCAGCGGGTCTGAGGAACATCAACCAGGACGGCGATGTCCATCCCGTCGAACGACCATTTGACGGCTGTCCCGTTGATTTTTACTGATTTCGGGCAAGCCGCAGACAGCAGTTTAAGGCGGAAGCTCCTGTCCGACGGCATATTCCTGTAAGAGCCTTTCCGTCCGCCGATCACAATCTTATGAATATTCCCGTGCCGTGAAGAGGTGATCTCTGTCGTGGCGTAGTTGTGGGCGTAGTCGGGATCCACTCCGTCGTCCTCGTAGAGACTGAACCTGCTGTCACCCTCTCCCGGAGCGACGACGATGGTGATCGCCTCATCGCAGCCGTCAAGATTTGTCTGGGTTCCGTCGTACATCGGGACGATGGAAGCCGCTTTGACAAACATCGGATACTCATTCAGAGCGTAAGTCCTTTCATATTCCTTGCCCCCTTCAAGCATCGCGCCGCTGCTCCACTCGTACCACATTCCTTCCGGAAGCCAGAACTTCATTCGCGAGAGGCGGCTTTCTCCCTTCGGAGCGGTGATCGGAGCCACGAATATGTTGTCACCGAACATATACTCATTCTTTCTTGAATATGCCTCCTCGCTTTCCGGCCACTCGTAGTAGAGCGGGCGGCAGACCGAGACTCCGGTCTCGTAGGCCTTGCGGCTCATCGAGTAGATGTACGGATTCAAGGCATAGTGGAACCTGACAGCCTCACGGATAGGCTCGAAATATTCACGCGGCTGTTCCCAAGGGTATTTGCAGATGGAGATCTGTTTTGCGGCCTGGTTTCTCATCGCGGGGGTAAGCGCACCGAACTGCAACCACCTCAAAAGCAGTTCCGGGTCATACTTGGCTGTCTGTTCGAACGGTTTCTCCGGATCCCACCACACATTCTGAAAGCCTCCGAGGTCGTGCGTCCAAAGGAAACAGACGTTGGCGGAAGATGTGTTGTAAACGGTTTGGAAATCAAGAGACTCCCAAGTGGCGAACGTGTCTCCGGAGAATCCTACGGGATAGCGGTGGCCGCCGAGTCCGCCGTAACGGCCAAGGTAAAGAGGACGTTTGCCTCTCGTGGCGTTGTCCTCAAAGAAAAGATGACCGCGCCAGAGATTCATGTCAATCGTCGGGAACTCCGCAGGTGCGGCATAAGCCCCGTTGTCATCCCACAGAAAATCCCAGCCGAGATCGTACATCTTGTCGATTTCCCTCTTGAAGAACGAACCGGCGATCTTCCGGTTGAAAAGATTGAGCAGGATCGTGTCTCCGGGAGCCAGCTCCGGCCCGAGATCCTTCTTCATCGGAGCGAAAGATGATTCATTGCTGTGAAGAAGGTCTATGTGCATGTTGGACGTAAGTTTCAGATGGTCGGCGTGGAAGTCCGCGAACATCTTGGCCGGATCGGGAAACAGATCCTTGTTCCAGTCCCAACCGTACCATCCGTTGATGTGGCGGTCCATATCGATGCACAGCACATCAACCGGGATGCCGTACTTCCTGTAGTTGTCGATCATCTCCCTTAACTCCCCGTCGGAGTAGAGCCAGTACCACGAGTGCCAGTTGCCGTAGGCGTAGCGGGGCAGCAGCGGAATCGGTCCGGAAAACGACGTGAAATCCTTCAGGGCAGACTGATAGTCGTGACCGTAGGAGAGGAAGTACCAGTCTTGTGATCCGTTTTCCGGACGGTTTTCGATCCATTCTTCCGTTATCGGCTGTCCTTGGCAGTCCTCGCCTTTGATGAACACCGGTCCTTTCGAGTCATCAATGAGTGTCCATCCGTCTCTGGCAAGGATGCCGTCATCCAGCCCAACGGTCTTGCCTTCATCCTTGCCGTACATCACGGTTCTTCCCTTGACGGCGTCGTAGGCGTGGCGTGTGCCTTTAAGGTTCTCTTTCTGCGCCATCCCGGGTTTCCAACTGAATTGGAACGGGTTGGATTTTGATGCGGAGACACTAAGGTTCTCGGGAGTGAACGCTCCGGAGCCTTTTCTGTACCTGACTGTGATGAGGTCGGTTCTGATTTCGATGAATTTTCCGCTTGTCTTTACCTTATAGTCCACGGGAGCATATTCCCTGTCCACGGCAAGAAGAGTCTTCCCGTCTATGAATTTCCCGTCGGGTGAATATTCCAATCTCACGCTCCTTGGGGAGATGAGCGTGAAACGGACGCGGTCGTCCTTATAGGCCACATTGTCGGAAGTCTCTGCGGCAGAGATGCTTCCGGCTAATGAATATGCCGCTGTGATGATGGCCAGCAATCGTTTCATCGTGATTGTCTATGATTCTAGCGATTTATTGTCTATTCGTGGTTGTAGAACTTCTTCTGCCTGTCGGCGATGTCCTCTGCCACACGCTCGTGGAATGCTTTCCAGTCAGGATCGGAGATGTTCTCCCTCGACGGGAACATCGAGCCGCTCTCGTAGTAAACGAGCGGCCAGTTTTCCAGAACGCCTTTCTCCTCGTAAACATCCCAGTACTCGATCTGACGTTGCAGCGAGCGGAGGTTGTCAAGTTCCATTTCCAGATACATCCCGTTGGCTTTCGCCTTGTCGTAGGCGTTGTAGAGTTGGCTCTTGTCCGGATATTCTTCCTCATAGAAAAGATAGTTCGGCTGAAGCCACGCGGCATCGAATCCATAGTCCTTCCACTTGGTGTTGTTGTAGGCGTTGTACCATGGCACCCAGTAGAAGTTAAGTCCGTGGGAATGAATATGATCGGCTATCTTCATCCCGTTCTCCTCCCAGATCTTTCCGTTTTCTTCGTGCCAGTAGAATCCGATCAGCTGAAGGTTCTCGTAGTCCTTTTCGGCGAATCTTTTGAGACATTCGTCAACGAACCATTTGGCTATCGTCGCCCTGTCGGCCCGGCCATCCGCTGTCTCGTTTGAAGGGTGCAGTTCAATTCCGTCCAGTTCGCCCCAGTTGTCGTTGACAATCAGCGGGATGGTCAGCACTATCTTTCTTGGAATGAATTTTCCGGGAACGGAAGGTTTGATGCCGGAGATCACCTTGTTGATCTTGGACAGGAATTTGCCGTCCTCGAAATATTCGTTCATGAGGTTTGTCGTCTTCGTCTTGTCCAGATGAACGAGGCCTTCACCTTCGCCGATAGACTGGCCATTGTAGCGGGCGCTGCCTACACAGATTGCATCGAAGAGCCACTGGACCCGTCCGTCCTTGTTGTAGAGCAGGTAACCCTTGTAGTCGGCCTCCGAACGGTCATATTCAAGGAGCATCATATCGCGGAAGTCTGCTTTGGCGATCTTGTCAGAGGCTTCTTGAGTTACGGGAATGGTGAGGGTTTTCGCATTGTCCTCAGTTTTGAGGGTCAGTGTGGCATTCCTTTCCTTCCCAGTGATGTTCCAGTCCATGATCAGGTTGGAAAGCACGCCTGAACCTTTCTCTATCCTAACCCAGTCCGCTGTGGATTCTGTCGTCCAGTTTTTGTTTGACTTGATTACAAGTACCTCGTCAACAGCCTTGTAGTCTGAAGTCCAGGTTGAAAGTTCCGCTCCTGTGGAACGGACAGTCACGGTGATGTAGGTCTCGGCCGGCTTCGGCGGCTCGGGATCCGGATCCACTTTCCCGCCACTGCCGTTGCCGCCTCCTCCGCAGGAGAACAGCGGGAGAATCGTGATGAATGATAAAGCAAGTTTCTTAAAGTTTCTCATTGTTATTTCTTTTTGAAAAAGCCTATGGTTGATTTGACGGCTCTGTTCTCGGTCTTGTCTCCGGACATATTGCTGACCTCGCTGTTGAGGCGCATGCCTTCGCAGATCAAAGTGGTGGAGCCGCCGCCGTCCATGTTCACGGCGTTGACGCATCCCAGTCCCTTCATGATCATCGCCAGTTCATTGATCAGGGCTCCGCGGCTGGCCTGGATTCGTCCGTCGCAGACAAAGATAATGATTTTCCCGTCCGCTGTGGCTCCCACGGCTGTTCTGTCTGGGACGATTCCCGGGCCGAAGAGGTCGTAAGGAATGATCTCGAAGTTGTCATAGTAGTACTGTTTGCCTTTCTCGGTCTCCGTGAAGTCGAAAGGACATTTGCCGTCATAAAGCAGGACTGGGCCGGCCGTGACGGCGTATTTCGGGGACCAGGAGACCGGTTTGGACGGCATTGTCGCGGACACGGCTGAGTACTTTGTCTCACCCTTTATTGACGGCAGCGGGCGATCGTAGAACATATTGCTTCCGTCAGCCGTGCCCACCCAGTAAGAGTTCGGTCGGCCTTCCGAGTCGGTTCCGAAGATGCCTCGGGTCGCTTGGTAATATTCATTGTACTCCTCTGGCTCATTCTTTTTGTCAAGAGAGCCTTGGAGTGGATTGATGTTGCCTTGCATTGCCCCGTTCACGACGGAGACGCCGATGTTGGTGTTGCCGTAGAAGTAGGCGGCATTGGCCAGCAGGAGGCAGTCCGGCTGGTTGTCTTCGTACTGCTTGCCGACAGTCGTCAGCTTGTCAGGGACGCAGACACGGAACTCGATGTTGCCTTTGCTGACATCAGCGATGGCGTACCAAGCGTTGAAGTTGCGCCCGTTGAGCTGGTCCTTGGTCTCGAACACCTCGATGTCGGACGGCAGGGTAGGGAGGTCAACCTTTGTCCAGTTGAAGGTGAGCGGCTTCGGCTCCTCGCCGAGTTTGCCTTTCACCTCGTTGCTGTAGAAGACTTTGTTCCCTGATTTGAGGTATGCTCTGAATGAATATTCCTTCCCGTAGTCCAGCAGCGCGTTGGAAATTCCCTGCATCTCCCCCTTGCTGTCCTTGTTGAGGATCGGACCGTCCTGATGGAGGTCGTTGATTGTCGGAGTTCCGCTCTCGTTCCAGCACACTCCGCAGGTCGGGTTTGTTGTCTTGTCCAGATTGGCGAAGCTGTACCTGACGACCACGGCGGCAGGAAGTGACAGAGGGGATTCCTGAAGTAGTACCTGTGGCCTTTCCGGATCCACCAGAGTGAAACGGTCCGACCAGACTATGTCTGAGCTCTTCACCGATCCGGCTCCGTCCGCCCTGACTCCGAAGTAGTAGGACTGGCCGTCCTCCAATCCCTTGGTGACATTGTAGGACGTGGCGTTCTCGACGGTGAATCCGAATCTTTCCGTGGCGTCAGCCTTGTCCTGTGCCAGGAAGATCGAGAACCCTGTCTCGCCATCGGAATTGTCTTTCCAAGAGACTTTGGCCGATGTCTTTGAGGATTGGGTCACGGTCACTTCCGAAGGGGAAGCCAGAACCTTTGTCTCTTCCGGTGTGCTCTTGCCTCCGCAGGACACCAACGCCGACAGGATGACTGGGATGATGAGGAATCGTTTCATTCTGAGAACCTGTTTTTTATTTGCTCCAAAACGGAGCAGGCATCGTTTCCCGGTGACTGCTCCGTTGGAAAGTTATACAAAATTAACTGTTAGTAAGTGAATTCGTAGAGGGAGATTTCGCCGAGTGAGTACCAACTTCTCCAATCCCATGGATTACCCCAACTCTGCTTGTCCATATTGATACCGGTCTCGCCGCTGTTGCAGGCGTACCACCAGTAACCGTTGCCAGTCATGGCGAAACGATAGTAGCGGGCGTTTACGGCCTTGTCGTGGCTTATCTTGATATGGTCACCGTTGGCGTACCTTTCGCTGTAGTCACCATCCTTTGTCTTGTTGAGTTCGGTGATGAGTCCTACTGTGTTTATGCTGCCCAATTTGAACCATTGCTCACCGCCAAGAGTCTCTGTGCCTGTAGGTGTCCCGTCACCTGTGAATGCATAGACATCGTATGTAAGAGGACTGTGCGCATGATAATGATGGTATTGGTAGGCAACAAATTCAGCGAGTCTGACGCTCTTGCCGGCATCAATCGTGAATGTTACAGGATAAGATGCGAATTTTGTCTCTGAGCTGAAACACTGGTAACTTCCGGCAGGCTGGTCAGGATCTCCTCCTTTGAAAAGGGTGTACTTGTTCCAGTAGATGCCCCATGTGTTGTCGAAAAGGTTCTCCGCCCCTTTGAAGGCAACGTCTGTACCTAACTGAAGAGGCTTGCAACCGGCCTTGTCAACCATCTTCGCTCCGGCTTCCTGTGACACGGTTATCTTTGTGATTTCCACGCCTGCCTTAGTCTTGAGGGAAATCTGGGCGGAACGATTTGCGGTGCCGACATTCGCAGCAACATCCACAGAGTATTCGTCCACGCGTGTCGCTCTGGTTGCGAGGTTGCTGATCCAGTCGCATCCAGAAGGCAGAACAACATTGTAGCCGTCCTTCTCAAGGTCGGTTGTCACTTTGAATGTGATGGTCTCTCCCGCGGCCTTTGCGGTGATGGCGTCTGATGAAACGGTGAACTCACAGCCGACGAAGTTGATCACACGTACGATGGATTTGTCTCCACGGGTGGCGAAGACCACAACCTTGCCTGTCTCAGCATTTGCAGGAGCAGTGATGACTATCACCTTCTTTTCTGTGTTGACAAAGGCAGCGATGTTACCGGTAGCAATGCAGTCAACGATTGTGGCCTCATCAGCACCGGTCAGTGTATAAGGAATCTCCACAGTATTACCGGCCTTTACAACAGCCATGTTCTCAGAGAGTGTGAATGCGAACGGCTTCTCCTTAGGTATCTCGATGGTGCTGCCGTCCTGAAGGGTGAAGATCACCTTGTCGTCCTCTTCCCTCACGTCCTTGAAAAGGTAGCAGTGGTCCATCTTGCCGCTGAGGGGTTTCCATTCCTTGCCGTCAAGTGAGATGTACCAGGTCTCTTCCTCGGCCACATACTTGAACTGAGGAGTGACAGGGGCGGCAACGGAAACCTTTGCTCCCTTGTCATCAAGGAGATACTCTCCGTTTACTGTCCAGTAAAGGATCCCGTCCTCGTTCACGACTCCGATCACTGGGCTCTGACCTGGATCTCCCTTTTCGCCTGTTTCTCCGGTCTCTCCCTTTTCACCGGTGTCACCTTTCTTTCCGGTATCACCCTTGTCACCTTTTTCTCCTTTCTCCCCGTTGGTGATTGTGGCGATGGTACCGTCGGAGAAGACAATCTCGTAGCCATTGTCAGTCGGAGTGACGGACATAATGGTGACAGCATCCTTGTACTTGTCCATTACGGTCTTAAGTTCAGAGACGTTATTGTTCATCGTCTTGCAAAGAGCCTCAAGGTCGCTGACCTTTGTCTCAAGGACATCCACCCTTGTCTTGAGTTCTGAGTCATCGTAGCATCCCGTAGCCATAAGGCCAAGCATTGCGGCAGCCGCGAAAGTCAAAATCTTTTTCATAATGAGTTATTAATTTGTTAATTGTTTCTGAATATTAGTAATCAATGTATTCGTAAAGTGAAATTTCTGAGATCATGCACCATCCGAGCCTTTCCCACCAGTTGTCCTTATTGATGTCAATCTTTGTCACGTCAGCTTTTGCGCCGTACCACCAGTAGCCGTTTCCGGTCATTGAGAAGCGGTAATAGCGGGCTGGGAAGGTGTTGTCTTCATCTATACTGATGATATCTCCTTGGGCCAATTCATTGAAATAGTCATCCTTTTTGTATTTGGCGTTGTATTCGATGATCTTGCCGACATTGTCGACACTGCCGATCTTGACCCAACCGCCATCACCTTCAAAAAGTTCTTTTCCGAGTGGTTCGCTTCCAGTCGGTGTGTCGTTTGTCTTGTAAGCATAGACATCGAAGGTAAGGGGAGAGTTCCGTTCGAACTGGTAATAGTCATAGAAGACAAATTTGGCAAGATTGATCCTTCGCCCGGCATCGATCGTGAATGTTAGCGGATGATCCTGAATTTGGTAGCCATCCTCCTGGAACGTGAAACCCTTGTAGGAGTCTCCCGTAGGCTTGTTCGGGTCACCATCCTTGAATGTTTTGTAATTTTCCTTGTAGATGTTCCACGCTCCGTCAAATAGGTACCGTTCTGTGCCTTCGATCCACTTTGAGTCTCCTGCAAGAACTATAGGCTTCAACCCTGACTTGTCAACCAACTTGTTTGTTATAGGCGCGATAGGCTCGACCTGCGCGACATATTGGAAGTTGGCGTAGTCAGGACTGGAGAAAGTGATTTCGGCTTTCACTCCAGGATTGAGCAGGTAAGCGAGTTTCCCGTCGAACACAAGCGTCTTGCTTGTCTTGTCATATTCCTTGAGCCATCCTGCGTTCTTGATTGAATATGTCCAGTCGAAGTTCGCGTCCACTTTGATCTTAAGTTGGTTGCCACGGATTCCGAGATCAAGGCTCTCCGGCACCTCCGCGCTGAACTTGAAGTAGTTGACAGGCTTGACAGTCGCCTTTGCATAGAATGTCGGGTCGGAAGGTGAGGTGAACTCTATGACGGCCGGTACACTCTCATCGAATGCGACCGCAGGGTTCAATTGGAATGTCAAGTTGGACCTTGTCTTGCTGAACTCCTTGAGCCAGTCACCGTTTGTGATGGTGTACACCCAGTCATCCGCAGGGTCGGTCAAGTTGATTGTGAGCGATTCGCCTTTCTTGACCACTACGCTCTCCGGACACTCCACGTTCATATTCACAACAAAGGGTGGTTGTGTGACCTCTACTCTTTCCACGATGGTTCCGGCCGTGAATTCGAGCACTGACGAGCGGTCAAGCCCGGTGTTGTTGCGCTCGGCCACGAGTCTAACCTCGGTCTCGCCGTCGCCTACTTTCGGGCTGATCTTGAACCATTTGTCGGACACGGTCATCTTCCACTCGACATTTGATGACACTGTGAATGTGATGTCATTGGCGTCGGATGTCAGTTCTATGGATTTTTTTGAAGGAGTGACGTACCCGTCCTCGGTCTTGTTGCAGCCCACGGCAGCGACAAGAGTCGAGAGAACCAAAAGTATTATATTCAGTCTTTTCATCATATTCAATGATTATTCGTGATTACTCATCGATGTTGTATTGCCATACCTCCAATTCGCAGACAGAGTATGCGTTGACATTGGAAGGCTCCTTCCAGTTCGAGTCGATCTTGTCTTGATAGATTGACATAAAGTTCTTTATTGACTTCACGCGGTAGTATCTTGCTTCCGGAACATCTGCATAGTTGTATTCAACGGTCATTCCTTCCGAGAATATAGGGTCTGTGCTGTCGCCCGGTAAGCTTGCCGCCAACTCAAACCTGTCGGAGAAGTCTGCCGAAGCGATGAGCTGCCAGTTGCCCCAGTCTCCGGATGGCTCGCCGTCAAGTGTCCAGGCATAGATCTCAAACTGTGCGCCTTCTATTCTTGTGTATGGCCAGTAAGGCCAGAATACCATCTTTGCGACTCTCATCTTGGATCCAAGATCCACTGTGTAGGCATTGCCGTATTTCTCGCCATTGGGACCAGTAAGCTCATCTGTCGTCATCTGCCATCCGAACCATCTGTAGCCAATAGAACTCCATTGAGTATTCTCTTTCTCATTAGTCGGCTTGCCTGTCATATAAATGCCGTCGAAGAGATGCTTAGGCAGAGAACCGTATTTCCCGTCAGGGTCAGTGGCCGTGCTCATCTTCACTGGGTTGGCGTCTCCTTCAAGTCCGGTGATGACTGAGCATTGAGATCTGTCAACCTTGATTGTGGCTGCCCTGAATGCAGTCATCGAGTAGGTGACATCCTCTTCGAGGTTGTTTAGAACGAAGCTGTAGGCCTTGTTGGCGCTGAGGTCAGTAGTAAGCTCCTCGGCCGCACCGTCCTTAAGAACCACCCTTGAAAGATAGACCATCTTAATATTCACTGCTGAGAAATCTTTCGCCTCTTTGAACACAAAGGTGACGGTGTGCTTGTCATTGTCAACCACGCCTTCAACAGTCTCGTCGCCAGCCGTGGCGGTGGCTGACTTGACCAATTGTGTCATAGGATATTCCGGTATCTCGGTCTCGAACTTCTTCTCAATGTCACAAGATGCGACACCGAGAGTCACCGCCGCCATTATCATTAAAGTTCTAAATAAACGTTTCATCTCTAAATATTTTTAAGTTTCTACCACCAAGGATTCTGGGTCAGGCCAGGGCTCTTGTTGATCTCGTCTTGAGGAATAGGGAAGAGATAGAACTGTTTCTTGAACACGCGGGTCTCGAAGATTGTCCTCTTGTAGAAGTCCGTGCTCTTGAAACTGTTGGATTTTGCATCTCCCACTCGGGTTGAAAGTCCCCAAACCGGACCGTTGTCGCCGAACTTTCCGACCTCGTTGGAGGTTACAGTGTTGGCTGATGCGTCAAGGCAGAGGAGGCGGCGGTGGCAGGTAAAGAATCGGTCGCCCTCGAAGTTCAGTTCAATCTGACGCTCCCTGAGAATATACTTGCGCTGGGCGTCCTTGTCACCGGCGATCTCCGGATAGGTGTCGAAGATGCTCGGCAGACCGGCTCTCTGGCGAATCATATCCCAGTACTTCTTGATGTCCGGATTAGACGGATCATATTCATTCAGTGCCTCCACATAGTCAAGAAGTATCTCGCCGTAGCGGATGTAGACTGTCACGTAGTGGCTGGAGAATGTCAGGTTGGAGAAGTCTCCTGGGATTATTCGCTTGTGGGTCAAGAAGCCGCTGTGAGGGTAATAGGTAAGGTTGTCATTGTTGGACATTCCACCGTAGTAGAGCTCAAGTCTTCCCCATCCGTCCTGCTGATCCGCGCGGTTATTGAAAGCGTTCATCCATTCCTTGTCTGAAGGGTAGAAGATTTGAACTCTATGATTGTAGTTGATTGATGCATAGAAACGAGGTTCCCTATTCGCGAACATATTCCAATCTCCCTTTGAATGTCCCCAACTGTCGAGTTTCTTCAGGTCATCGATGAGGCCTTTCCTACCGTCTTCGGTAGACTCGTCAAATTTAGGCTGTCCGTCTGTGACCGGATTGTAGTGCTCGCCGTTCGATGTGGCGAAACCGGTCTCGACATAGCCTGACAGAGGATCCTCTATTCCTCGTCCGTTAGCCATATAGAATGCGTCCACAAGGCGCAGGGTCGGGGCGGTTCCTCCGTTGAATTTATTCTTTTCGTTGCCCGGGAGAGTGTGGTACATATAGCCATAGCGTGGCGGGTAGTCGTTCCAGGCACTTCTGGCGATCTGGACCGTTCCGAAGATGATCTCATCGTTCCATCCTGTCATCTCGATGTTGTAGTAGGCCTTGTAAGGGTTGTAGCCTGGCGAGTTGACATCGTTCTTGTCTCCGTAGTAGAGTCCAAGTCCGGTTTCCGCCTGATGGCTCTCGGCGAGATCGATGACAGATTTCGCCGCGTCAGCCGCCCTCTTCCATTTGCTCTCGTCGTAAGATTCGGCGGCAAGCGGATTTCCGTCATTGTCCCGGAGGAGGGTGTAGTAGTCGGAGTTGCCGTTCCACTGCGGGGATGCCGCAAGAAGAAGCGCCTGCGCTTTTACAGCGTTGCAGGCCACTTTTGTGGCGCGTCCGAGGTTGACCTTGTCGGATTGGTAGGAATATGGAAGAAGCTCGTATGCCCTGTCCATGCATTCCACCACATAGTCGATGCACTCGTCGAACGGTGTCCTTTGCATATTCCCGAAATCGGATGATGACGACATTTCCTCTTTCAACAGCACGACCGGCCCGTACTGACGGAGAAGCAGGAAATAGTAGTAGCCTCTGAGGAATATAGCCTCGCCGGTGTACCTTGTCTTGAGGTCGCTGGCCAGTTCGGCGCAGCGTCCGACATTGTTCTCAAATTTGAAACTTGCCCTGATGGCTTTGTAGTATGTCGCCCATATGTTGTTGGTCGGCGTTGTAGGATCCCAGCTTCCCTCGTTCAATTGGATGAACGGGCTCCATGGAAGGTCACACTCATCCGACAGGCCGTACCATAGGCCGTTCCAGTCGGATTCGACACAGTTCTTTTCCGGCAGTGCGGCGTAGATGTTTGTAAGGTAGGAGAGAACCTCGTTGCGGTTGGTCCAGACCATATCCTCGGTTTTCATGTCATCCGGCATCTTGTCGAGGTAGTCGCACCCCGCCAGAAGAATCGCCGATGTGATCAGTATAAGATATTTTTTCATTGCTTTCATCGTTTAGAATGTGAATCTTACGCCAAAGTTGAACTTGCGTGTAAGAGGATACTTGCTGCCGTCACTTGAGCCGGTCTCCGGATCCCACATGTCCCAAGGTGAATGCATCCACAGGTTGCTGCCCACGAAGTAGATTCTGAAGGCCTGACATCCCCAGTTCTTGAGCCAGTCACCCTTGAAAGTGTAGCCAGCCTCGACATCAGACAAGCGGATAAGGCTTCCGTCATAGATGGTCTTTGTGGATGTCTTCTGGTTGTTCGTGTTCTTGTACTCGGTCAGCCTTGGATAGTAGGCGTTCGGGTCTGGGTTTTCAGGTGACCAGCGGTCAAGGGCCTTCGCGAAGAGGTTTCCGTTCTTCACACCACCGTTGAAAGGAAACCAAGCTCCACCGAGGTAGTAGGTGACGTTGGCCTGTCCTCTGAAGAAGACTCCAAGATCAAGGCCCTTCCATGTCAGCTGCGCTCCGAATCCGTAGTTGATTTCAGGAACGTTGGAGTAGCCGATGGCGACCTCGTCGTGCTCGTCCACGACTCCGTCCTGATTGTAGTCAAGGTACTTCACATCACCTGGAGCCAGAGTGAGACCGAACTGAGTCGGGCTGAGGTCGATCTCGTCCTGATCGGCGAAGTAGCCAAGGGCGATGTAGCCGAATCTTTGGTTGAGACGATGGCCGGTGCGTCTGCGCCAGCTGTCGGTTGGAGCCTCGTCTTTCTCGAGTACCTTGTTGCGGGCGAAAGAGAAGTTGCCGTAGAGGCGGTAACCTACCTTGCCGATGTGGTGGTTTAATTCTCCTGTGAACTCGAATCCTTGGTTATTGAGCACACCCATATTGGCGAGAGGAAGCTTGTTCATGCCGGCAATGCCAGGGACGGTGTTCCTCTGGATGAGAATGTCCCATCTGCGCTCGAAGAAATAGTCAAGGTCGAAAGACAGGAGGGAGTTGAACAACTTGATCTCAAGACCGATGTCCTTCTTGAGACCCTTTTCCCAAGTCAGGTTCTCAACGCCTTCCTGATCCTCGCCTACACCACTGGACCAGCTTGCCGAGTCTCCGAATCTGTGTCCGCCGAGGCCTGAACCCCAGGTGGAAAGGTAGGCGAAACGTCCGGATGCAAGCACGTCGGATCCGACAAGACCCATTGAAGCCCTCAGCTTGAGGTGGTTCACGTAAGGCTTGATGTTGGCCCAGTAAGGTTCATTGGAGACAAGGTAACCGACCGCCCCGGCAGGGAAGAATCCGAACCGCTGCCCCTTCGCAAAGTTCTCGGAACCGTTGTAGCCTGCGTTGAATTCTACAAAATATCTGTCATCGAAGGAGTATGTCGTTCTGAAAGCGAGACCCTGCTTGCGGTATGGCAAAGAGTAGATCGCGGAGCTGGCCGACAGGTTTACATAGTTGCGTTGGTAGTACATCGCCATCGCTCCGACGCGATGCTTCCCGGCGAAGTTCCTTTCGTAGTTCACCTGGCCCTTGATCTCGTCAGCCCTGTTGCCGCTGGTTGAAGAACCGTAGTTGAGGAACTCGTCTCCGACGTAGGTCTGTGTGACTTTGTAGAGACCGGTCTCGTCGTCCACACCGATGATCGCATAGCGTGAGGAATATTTTCCACGAGCCTGGATGGAAGTGATGTTGAAGTCGTAGGAGAATGACAGGTTAGCGCTCAAGCCTTTCGTGATCATGTCAAGGTTCTGCTTGACAATGATCTGGGACATGATCTGTGTCTGGTAGGTCTTGTTGTAGCCTGATCCGAAAAGACGCTCCGCCGGGTTGCTGGTGTTGTTGCCGGTTGAACCTCCCCAGGCCCATTTGATGTCACCGTTCTCATCGTAACCGATAGGCACACGTACTGGCGTGGAGATAGGGTCAAGGTTGTAGGCCATCGTGAACAGCTGCGAGGCCTGGGCCTGGTAATTGTTGTTCGCGGTGATAGGCCTTGGCTGGTGCGAGTCAGTCATGTTCGCTCCGATCTCAAGGGACAGCACTGTGGATTTGGTGATGTTCATGTCGATGTTGGAACGGAAGTTATACCTTTTCACGTGGATGTTGGTGCTGTAGTCTGTGTCCGGACTGGTATAAAGGTTACCGTTGTCGCGGATGTAGGCCGCTGTCACATAGTACCTCGCGCGCTCGCCACCGCCTCGGATGCTCAGAGATGCCTGTTCATTGTTGGACCATCTGGTGAACAACTCATCGAACCAGTTCACGTTCGGGTACATAAACGGATCTGTCCTTGCCTCTGTCTTTGCGATCTGCTCGTCAGTGAAGACCTGTCTGCCGCAGGCCTCGTTGTACAGTCGCATATAGTTGGCTCCGTCCAGAAGTTCCGGCATGTTGGTAAGCTCTGAGATACCGCCCTCGATCTTCACGTCGATCTGTGGCTTCTGCGCTATACCTTTTCTTGTCGTGACAAGAACGACACCATTAGCCGCACGCACACCATAGACCGCTGTCGCTGACGCGTCCTTGAGGATGGAGATGGTCTCAATCTCCTCGATGGCAAGGTTTGACATATCGCGCTCGACACCATCCACGAGGATCAGAGGGGCGCTGGAGTTCAGCGATGATATTCCTCGGATCCAGAACTCGGCGTTGTCCATACCCGGCTCACCGGTTCTCTGCACTACAACCGCTCCTGCTACCTTTCCGGCCAGGGCGTTGGTAAGGTTTCTCTGAGGAATCTCAAGTTCGGTGTTCGCCACGGATGAGATGGCTCCGATCACGGATGCCTTTCTCTGGTGACCCATACCGACCACGACCGCCTGATCCAACTCCGTGGCGTCGTCCTGAAGGAAGATGTTAAGTTCGAGGGACTTCGGGACTGTCACCGTCTGGCTTTTGTAACCCATGCTGGTGACCTCCAGCTTGACTCCCGGTCCGGAGACCTCGATTGAGTAATAACCATTGATGTCGGTCATGGTTCCGGTCTGGGTCCCGGCGATGAGAATCGCCGCTCCCGGCACTGGCTGTCCCGTGCCGTCGATGACCTTACCTTTGACCGTGACCTTGTCCTGGGCAGTGACGTTGGCAGGGCTTTCCTTAGCGTCGGCTACAGTTGCGTACGCTCCGAAAGACGGAACCGACAACAATGCGGCCAGCAGGATGAAAGCTATCCTCCGTCTTCCCATTGTTAATTGATCAGTCATAGTATTTCGTTAAATATTTGATGATAAACAATAATCATTGCGGTGTATTGAATACAATAATGGCTAACTGTCAATAGTGTTCCCTGCAAATGTAGTGATATATTTTCATTTTGAAAATAATTTAACTAATATTTTTAACAAAAATGTAATGATTGCCGTGCGCAAACGTTATTTTGGATTTAATTGTAGCCCTTTGAGGGCTCTCCTTTTCAAAATGCCCATAAAATGCTTATCTTTGTTACCGCAAACCTTGGTTCAGAGAACCACGCTGCAAATCCAAGGTCCGATAACAGAAATATTATGGCAAACATCAACGACAAAGAATCCTTTCTGAACAACATCAACGGCAGAAACTCATTCCTGAAGCATCTGATTCTGGAGAATTGCGTCTATGACAAGCAGTTCACCCTTGCGGATCTGAGCCGGGAATATGACACTTCCGTCCCGACGGCTTCCAGAATCGTGACCGATCTGATTGATGACGGTTTTGTGAAGGAGATTGGTAAGATGGAGTCTTCCAGCGGCCGCAAACCTGTGATCTACGGCCTTAATCCGGAGGCCGGCAACTTTGTCGGTGTGGATGTGAAGCAGGACTATCTTTCCGTGGCGGTCACAAATTTTATGGGAGAGTTGGTCTTCTATAAGGAGAACATCAGGTTTACCTTGACCAACACCGAGGAGTCCTGCCGCAAGATGTGCGATGTCGTCCGTGACTGCCTGAAGTCTTCCAATGTTGACCTTTCGAAGATCCGCAGCTATGGATTCATATTTTCCGGACGTGTCAACTGCAACTCCGGCTACTGCTTCTCCTACTTTATCAGTGAGGACAAGCCTATCGCCAGCATCCTTGAGAAGGAACTTGGACTGCCTGTCTATGTGGAGAACGATTCCCGGGCCATAGCCTACGCCGAGTATATGTCCAGCGAGAGCCCGGAGAAGACATTCCTTGTCTTCAACGTGAGTTGGGGACTGGGTCTTGGAATGATCATCGACGGCAAGCTCGGCTACGGCCGCTCCGGCTTCTCGGGCGAGATCGGCCACTTCCCGATCTTTGACAACAAGCGGATATGCCGCTGCGGAAAGATCGGCTGCCTTGAGACTGAGGCCTCGGGCTCGGCTCTTCACAGGATCGTGCTTGAGGAGATGGCGGCTGGTCAGCCGTCGCTTCTGAGCAAGAAATTCAAGTCCGGTGAGGAAATCACTCTGAATGACATACTTGATGCCGCCGATGCCGAGGACACTGTCGTCATCGAGGCGATCGAAAAAGTCGGCAGAGCCCTCGGACAGGCTATCGCCGGAATGATCAACTTGTTCAATCCGGGAGTGATCGTCATAGCCGGTTCCCTCGCACGCGCGCATAAATATCTAATGACTCCGATCAAAGGTAGCGTGAACAAGCTCGCCCTCGCGATAGTCAGCAGCGACACCTCAATCATTGTCACCCGCCTTGGCGAAAAGGCCGGTGCCATCGGAGCCAGCTACATCGCCAAAGTCCGCATGCTCGGAATAATTTGATTCTATGAATATGAAGCATTCTCTCAAGACACTCCTCTTGACCGCCATGGCCATGACCGCGGCCTGCGCGAATCATAATGAATATTCCGACACAGTTGCAGTGATCCCTGAACCGCAGGAGGTCAGGCTGCTCGATGGATTTTCCGATGCCCGGACTTGCGTTCGCAATGATGTGAATGATAGCACCATGGCTGATGGCGAGTATCGCATATTCATAAAAGACGGCAAGGTGACTGTGACCGCCGCTTCTTCCCGTGGCTTCCTTTATGCCGGGCAGACTCTTATGCAGCTGAGGAACGATGAGGGAAAGTACCCGGACGTGGAAATCCGTGACTGGCCTCGTTTCCGCCATCGTGGTTTGCTTCTGGATTGCAGCAGACATTTCTTCTCAATTGAGGAAGTCCGCAAGGTTTTGGATCTTATGGCTTTGCACAAATTGAACGTGCTGCATTGGCATCTTACCGATGACCAGGGCTGGAGGATAGAGATCGACTCTTGGCCTCGTCTGACCGAAGTCGGAGCATGGAGAACGGGCGACAGGCTTGGCAGGGGAGGAACTGACATCGGCCCTGATAATGAACCTTACGGAGGATTCTACACGAAAGAGGAACTCCGCTCTGTCGTTGAATATGCCGCTTCGCTTGGAATTGACATTATGCCGGAGATAGATCTTCCGGGGCATATGCTTGCCGCCTTGGCTTCGTACCCTGAGTTGGGCTGTACAGGAGGCCCTTACAAGGTGTCTGCCTATGGCGGGATCTCACAGGATGTGCTGTGCGCCGGCAATGAGAGGACATTCAAATTCATCGAGGATGTCCTGACGGAGGTGATGGACATCTTCCCTTACGAATATATTCATATAGGTGGTGACGAGTGCCCGAAGGATCGTTGGGCGGCCTGCCCTAAGTGTCAGGGGCGGATAAAGGAACTCGGGTTGGAATCTGATAATGATCACTCCGCTGAACAGCTGCTCCAAGGTTATGTCACGGAGCGAGTCGGCAAGTTCCTGAAGGAACACGGTAGAAAGTTTGTCGGCTGGGACGAGATCCTTGAGGGAAATCCACCGCTTGACGCTGTCGTGATGTCTTGGAGAGGTATAGAAGGGGGGATCAAGGCCTCCGGACTCGGCCACGATGTCATCATGACCCCGAACAGGAACATGTATTTCGACTATTGCCAGAGTGAGAACAAGGAGTCCGAGCCAGACGGCATCGGCGGTTATGTTCCGGTCTGGAAGGTCTATGAATATGAACCCTTCACACCGGAGATGACTGAAGAACAGAAATCGCGCATCCTCGGGGTTCAGGCCAATCTCTGGACAGAGTTTATCTCCACGGACTCCCATCTGGAGTACATGCTCCTTCCGCGTCTGAGCGCTTTGAGCGAGGTCCAGTGGTGTCTGCCGGGCCGCAAGTCATTCGACAGGTTTATGAAGGACATTTCCCGGATGACATCCGTGTACGAGAGACTGGACTGTAACTATGCGAAGCACGTTTTCGGTGTAATCCATCAGTTGAGGTCTTTGGATGAAGGTGTTGAGTTCACATTCCACACGGCGGGCGATGGGGAGATCCGTTATACGGTCGATGGCTCGGAGCCGACGGAGGACTCCCGGCTTTATTCCTGTCCGTTCGTGATTTCTGAAAGACTCGCTGCCGTCAAGGCTGCCGTTTATCGTGACGGCAATCGCTCGGAGACATATTCCGGAAGCGTCCTCGCCAACAAGGCGTATCACAAATCGGTGACTATTGGCACGGAGAAGGCCTGGAACTACAAATGGCAGCCGGACGCATCCCTTGTGGACGGTCTCCGTGGCGGCACCAACTTCAACACCGACAGTTTCGTCGCCTGGAACGAGGAACCGATGGATGTCACGATTGATCTTGGCCCGCAAACATATTCATCAGTCACCATCTGCATTCTTGTTGACAAGCTGAACTACATTTTCGCCCCATCGTCAATTGAGGTCAGCCTCTCCGAAGACGGAGAGAATTTCGATGCCGTGGCTCATTTGGACGTGGTCACCGACAAGCCTTCCGACCCTGACGGACTGCGTGAGATCCCTGTTCCATTCCAGCAGTCGAATTCCCGCTACATCCGCGTCAAGGCTTCTGTCCTGTGTCCGATTCCGGACTGGCATCCAGGCCGTGGCCACCACGCCTTTATATTCGTTGATGAGATTGTCGTGGAATAAATGTTAGTATAATATGTCAAATAAAGAATTTACCACCACAGGCCGCCTCCTCTCTCTTGACGCTCTGAGAGGCTTTGACATGATGTTCATCATGGGTCTGAGCGCAATTATTGTCAATGTCTGTGGTCTTTTCCCGGGCGGTGAAAGCTGTTGGCTCGCCGGCCAGATGTCCCACGTTGGGTGGGAGGGCTTCCATCATCACGACACGATCTTCGCCTTGTTCCTGTTCATCTCGGGAATGACTTTCCCCTTCTCCTCATCCAAGAAACTGGCAAAGGGTATGTCCCGTTCCCGGCTCTGTCTTGACGTGCTGCGCAGAGCCGGCGTCCTGATATTCCTTGGCCTTGTCTATCAGGGAATATTCCAGTTCCACTTCGCCACGCAGAGGTTCCCGAGCGTCCTGGCAAGAATCGGAATCGCTTGGGCGCTGGCAGCGATCCTGTACCTGTACACGGGAAAGAAGGCCCAGTGGGGAGTCGCCATCGGCATCCTTGTGGGCTATTTCCTCTTGCTGAAGTTTGTCGTTGCTCCTGACGCTCCTGCCGGAGCGGATTCTTTCTCGAAGGAGGGCAACATCGCTTACTACATCGACAGGATTCTGATGCCGAACCATATCTACAAGAAAGGTCTTGGCGATCCGGAAGGGCTGCTGAGCACGATTCCGGCTGTGGTTACCGCCATGCTGGGAATGTTCACCGGCAGATATGTCAAGGAATCCAAAGATTCCGGCGGCCGCAAGACCGTGAAGATGCTTGCCGCCGCTGCCGTCATGGCAGTCATCGCCGCCGTCTGGTCTATCTGGTTCCCTGTCATCAAGAGCTTGTGGACCAGCACATTCGTCCTCGCCGCCGCGGCTTGGTCGGTAGGCCTTTTCGCGATATTCCATTACCTCGTCGATGTCAAAGGCTGGCGCAAAGGAGTCCTTTTCTTTCAGGTCGTCGGTATGAACTCGATCACCATTTACCTCGGACAGGCCATATTGCGTTTTGACTCGATGACAGATTTCTTCTTCGGCGGTGTTATGGGCTTACTCCCTGAGCCTTGGTCCAAACTCGTCTTCAGTCTCGGCTACTTCGCTCTCTGTTGGCTCCTCCTCTATTTCCTCTACAAGAAAAACTGCTTCCTGAAAGTCTAAACGAATACCGCAAACCAATTAAAATTACTTGTCTTGAGGGAGAAATATTGAGAAAATGAAAGGTATCCCACAAAAACGTGCGGATATCTTTCGACGAAACGAATATTTTGTATCTTCGTCGAAAATTATAAGGCGATGGGTGTTATTGGACGAAAGCGTGAATTGAATTCTATGTCTTATTTCAATATTTCCCAATAGCCACCCTTGCTTCCGATGCGGCGAATAATACCATCGTTCTTTAATTGATCGATATTATATCTTACTCCAGCTACTGACAGATTGCAAATGAGAGATAATTCTTTTATTGTAATTGTTGGGGTAGAACGTATTGCCCGAAGTATAGTGTCTTTCGCACTGTCGGCAGTTTTCGTGCTAGTTTTCGTGCTAGTAGCAGAATCCTTGCGATAGTATGTTACCGTAGAATATGTTATGCCGCTGTTGAATGTCACATCATTACCAGTGAGTTCGCTCCATTTACGAATCTTGTCAATTCCATATCCGGCATTTTCCCCCAGTTTCGCAGCACGGAAAAGCTTGATTATGGCCGGATTTCGTGGTTGGGAAATCGTCTCTGACACCAGCCTTTCTATCGGTACGTGAAAACTGCCTGGGTTCTGAAGTTCTATCCTGTCAGTATAGACACGTATTGTTGGATGCATCGGGCTAAAATAGTCAGAATGTGCCAGAAAATTCACCAATCCTTCTTTCAGGGTATACAACTGGGAATCATCTTCTGGCGAAACGCCTTCTGCCGTGGTTGTAAAGGGGTTGTCAGTATAAAGGCGGAATCTTTGAATAATCACCTTATAATATTCCCACAGGTTCTCCTGTTCCTGCATTCTGAAAGTATATCTTTGAGCTGCGTCATTATAGGATATCCCAGGTATTTCTATATAATCCACCCAGAAGCTTGGAATAAACCGATGAATACTATCAAGCTTTCCTAACATGAGCAAGCCTCCTATGCTGAGTTCAGATGAACCTCTCGCATAAATTCCAGTCTTGCGACAGAACGTGTCATTATCAGCATCTCCGCATAAGGGTAATTTTCATTGAAGATTCTTATATGTCGTCTGAACGTGTCAAATGAGCCTGAATCAATGTCGTCAAAGGTTGTACCAGAAGCAGGTTCATCAGATTTCATTCCGAAAGCCTGATCTCTAAGCATTGCGTTGATTTCCATTTCGGTCGCGCGCCTGTCCCCAGAACCGGAACGGATGAACGTATTTGTTATGCTGGTATACCACACAGGCTTGAATGGGGACGAAGAAATATAGAAGGCAAGAACAAGCTTTCCATCAACCGAGTATTTCTTTGAAATTGGCAATATCTGATGGTTCATCTTGTTGCCTGATCGTAACGTGTTTAGAAAATCGGATTCTATCTTTTCGCCACTGGCCACTCCTTCGACTTCAAACTTCTTACCTTTCTGCACGACTCCGAACACAATCCAACCGCCAGAGCAGTTTGCAAATGCGCTGGCACTTTCCCAAATATTCTTTGGAAGTTCATTCTTTGCGCTTTTCACCTCAAAATCTTCCCATTCAATGTCTTGAAGCCGTTCTATCAATTCGCCTTTTGTCATATAAAGCAATCGTTTCTCGTTTACAAAAATAACTATAATAATCTAAAATAATCTAATTCTAACAAACGCCCTCTTTTTAATATATTCAATCTCATCAATCTCATAGAGTCAATCGTTACCTTTTTTTTGCCACATTGGAAAAATTGGATTAATTTTGAAGTCTTAATATTCCCCGTCCGTCTATGACAGAAAAAATCATTATTCTGGATTTCGGTTCGCAGGTGACGCAGCTCATCGGGCGCAGGCTCCGCGAACTGAACGTTTATTGCGAAATCTATCCGTTCAACAAGGTCCCGGAGCTCGACTCCACTGTCAAGGGTGTCATCCTCTCCGGAAGCCCATGCTCGGTGCGCGACAAGAACGCCCCGCAGATCGACCTGGGCGGCATCAAAGGCAGGTTCCCTCTTCTGGGAATATGCTATGGCGCGCAGTACCTCGCCTACAAATTCGGCGGCGAGGTGCTTGGCTCCTTGGCTCGTGAATATGGCCGTGCGATGATGGATGTTGTTGACCCAGAATCTCCTTTGCTTAAAGGAGTCCCGGCCCACTCTCAGGTCTGGATGTCACACGGTGACACGATCGCCAGGCTTCCTGAGGGTGCTGAGGTGATCGCCTCCACCGAGAGTGTCGCCAACGCCGCCTTCCACATCAAGGGAGAGCAGACATACGCCGTGCAGTTCCACCCGGAAGTCTTTCACACGACCGAGGGCACGAAAATCCTCGGCAATTTCGCTCTGGGAATATGCGGCTGCAAAGGGGATTGGACTCCGGCCTCGTTCATCGAGACGACGGTCGCCAGTCTCCGTGAGCAGATAGGGAACGAGAAGGTCATCCTTGGCCTCAGCGGAGGAGTTGACTCGACGGTCGCCGGAGTTCTGCTGAACAAGGCCATCGGCCACAACCTCACCTGCATATTCGTGAACAATGGCTTGTTGAGGAAGAATGAATATGAGGATGTTCTGGCCTCGTACAAGGATATGGACCTCAATGTCATCGGCGCGGACGCGTCCAAGGAGTTCATCTCGGCTCTCGCCGGAGTGACCGAGCCGGAGGCCAAGAGAAAGATCATCGGAAGACTCTTCGTCGAGACTTTCGACAAATACGCCCACACGATCGAGAATGCCCGTTGGCTTGCCCAGGGAACCATCTACCCTGACGTGATCGAGTCCGCCGGCATCGAGGGCATCGCTTCGAAGATCAAGTCCCACCACAATGTCGGTGGCCTTCCCGAGAAGATGAACCTGAAGATAGTCGAGCCGCTCAGGATGCTCTTCAAGGACGAGGTCCGCAGAGTCGGACGCGCCCTCGGCATCAAGGAGGAGCTTGTGGGCAGACATCCTTTCCCTGGCCCGTCGCTTGCCATCAGGATCATCGGCGACATAACGGAGGAAAAACTGAATGTTCTCCGCGAGGCCGACGACATATTCATAAAAGGACTTCGTGAATATGATTGCATGTCGCTCCATTTCCCGTCCGCTTCGGATCCGCGCATCGAGGCGAAGAACCTTTACGACGCCATCTGGCAGGCCGGGGTCATCCTGCTGCCGATCAAGAGCGTGGGAGTGATGGGAGACGAGAGAACCTACGAGAATCCTGTGGCCCTTCGCGCCGTGGTCTCCACCGACGCCATGACCGCCGACTGGTTCCATTTCCCTTACGACTTCCTCGCCCAGGTCAGCAACGACATCATAAACAAGGTCAAGGGGGTCAACCGCGTAGTCTATGACATCTCCTCGAAACCGCCCGCAACAATCGAGTGGGAATAAAGGAATATGAATATTCAAGTCGCAAAGTTGTTCAAGAAGAATCTTGAACAACTTTTTTTGAAATATATGCAGATTGGTGGCGAATTATTGAAAGAATATACATATCTTTGCACCGCATTTGAATAAATATGCTTTTGACATGAAGGGCAAACTCGAAAGGCAAAGAATAATAAGAGAGGTCATCAAAGACAACAGGGTCTCCAACCAAGAGGAACTTTCCACACTTTTGGAGCAGCGTGGACTGTGTGTCGCGCAGGCTACATTGTCCAGAGACATCAGGGAACTTCGCATAACAAAGATCCACGACGGCAATGGCTATAGTTACCGCCTTCCCCAGCCGGGAATGTTGCGTAGTGTGCTTCATGAGTCATCAATGACATCGGACAGCATTGACAGCCTCGAATTCTCGGGATCGATGGCAGTGATCAAGACCAGGCCTGGCCATGCCGGCATGATTGCCTCCATAATTGACGAAGGGCATCTTCCAGGGGTTATGGGAACATTGGCTGGAGATGACACGATACTTCTGGTTCTCAGGGAAGGATTCGCGCATGACGATGTTGCCGGTTCTCTTGCGAACATATTCAAAGGTGTCGGTGGCAAAAGGGTGAATTAGAGTATTTTAAACGAACTGTACAAAAGATGACACAGGGCGAATTGACTATTGAGGTCGCTTCGGAGAAGCACCTCATTTATGTCGATGAGATTCTTAAGACAATAGAGGACGCGGCCAAGGTAAGAGGTACCGGCATCGCCAAGAGAAAGCCGGAATATGTGGCCCAGAAGATTAAGGAGGCCAAGGCCGTGATAGCTCTTCAAGGAGAGAGGTTCGCTGGATTCAGCTACATCGAGACGTGGGAGCACAAGCAGTACGTGACTACTTCCGGACTGATTGTGCATCCTGACTTCAGGGGCTTGGGGCTTGCCAAGAGAATCAAGGACCTGACCTTCTCGCTGGCTCGTACACGGTGGCCTCACGCGAAGATATTCAGTCTCACCAGCGGGGCGGCCGTGATGACGATGAACACCCAACTTGGTTACAAGCCTGTGACTTTCGCCGAGCTCACCAGTGATGAGGCTTTCTGGAAAGGTTGCGAGGGATGCATCAATGTGGATGTGCTGAAGCGTACCGACAGAAAGTACTGCATCTGCACGGGGATGCTCTTCGATCCGGAGGAACACCTTCCCGCCAAGATACCTCAGGAAGTCCTCGAACGCATCCGGAAGATCGATGAGGCCGAAAATGACAACAAAAAGGATTAATGAATATGGAAAAGAAAAAGGTTGTGGTCGCCTTCAGCGGCGGCCTTGACACATCATTCACGGTGATGTACCTCGCCAAGGAAAAAGGCTATGAGGTTTATGCCGCCTGCGCCAACACTGGCGGCTTCAGCGCCGATCAGTTGAAGGACAACGAGAAGCACGCCTACGAACTGGGCGCCAAGGAATATGTCACCCTTGACGTGACCAAGGAATATTACGACAGGAGTCTCCGTTACATGATCTTCGGCAACGTGCTGAGGAACGGCACGTATCCGATTTCGGTTTCCTCCGAGAGGATATTCCAGGCCATGGCAATCGCCCGCTACGCCAAGTCGATCGGAGCCGATGCCATCGCCCATGGCTCTACGGGAGCCGGCAATGATCAGGTCCGCTTTGACATGACGTTCCTCGTGATGGCTCCTGGAATCGAGATAATCACCTTGACAAGAGACATGGCGCTGACCCGACAGTTTGAGGTCGATTATCTCAACGAGCATGGCTTCAAGGCTGATTTCAAGAAACTTAAATATTCCTACAACGTGGGCCTTTGGGGCACGTCCATCTGTGGCGGCGAGATTCTGGACTCCACCCAGGGACTCCCGGAGGAGGCCTATCTGAAGCAGATCACCAAGGATGGCTCCGAGATCATCGAGATCGAGTTCGACAAGGGCGAGATCGCCGCGGTGAACGGTGAGGAATTCACTGACAAGGTGGCCGCTATCCAGAAGATTGAGTCCATCGCGGCTCCATACGGCATCGGACGTGACATGCACGTCGGGGACACCATCATCGGCATCAAGGGACGTGTCGGTTTCGAGGCCGCCGCTCCGATGCTGATCATCGCCGCCCACAAGTTCCTTGAGAAGTTCACCCTCAGCAAGTGGCAGCAGTACTGGAAGGATCAGGTCGCCAACTGGTACGGGATGTTCCTGCATGAGAGCCAGTACCTTGAGCCTGTGATGAGGGACATCGAGGCGATGCTCGAGAGCAGCCAGAGGAACGTGACCGGCAAGGTGACGATGGAACTTCGCCCGTGGTCGTTCTCCACCGTCGGTGTGGATTCCCCTTGCGACCTTGTCAAGACCAAGTTCGGTGAATATGGCGAGATGCAGAAAGGCTGGACCAGCGAGGACGCCAAAGGCTTCATCAAAGTCACATCCACCCCTCTCCGCGTCTACTACACCGCCCACAAAGACGAAGGCGAACAACTGGAAAAGGAACTGTAAGAAATATTTATACAAGCAGCAGCAGAAGCCCTTTTGAGCCACGAAGTGGCGAAGGTAAGTCCCTCCCCCGAGGGGAGGGATTTAGGGAGGGGGTAACGTGAAAGTGGCCGGCGGCTGTTGAATAGAGTGATAAGTTTATAGTATTGATGAATTTAAATGAGTATATAAAAGTCGGAATCGTAGGGGCCGCTGGCTACACTGCCGGTGAGCTTCTGCGGATTCTGACCAATCATCCGAACGTTAAGGTGGTTTTTGCGCAGAGCGGAAGCCACGCAGGCGAACCGGTGTGGTCAGCCCATCAGGATCTGTTGGGGGAGACCGACTTGAAGTTCAGCGCTGATGCACCAGTGGAACAGGTCGATGTGATATTCCTTTGCTCCGGACATGGAAAGTCCAAGGGTTTCGTGCATTCGCTGCCTGAAACCTACAAAGGTGCCATCATCGACCTCAGCAACGATTTCCGTCTTGCGGCTGACGCTGAGGATTTCGTGTACGGTCTCCCGGAGGCTTTCAGAGACAAGATCGTGAATGCCAGGCACATTGCCAATCCTGGATGTTTTGCTACCTCGATCCAGCTGGCTCTTCTGCCGATGGCAAAGGCCGACAGGTTGCCAGAGATTCACATTACAGGAATTACCGGCTCAACCGGTGCCGGCCAGGCTCCGTCCGAGACAACGCATTTCAGCTGGAGAGCGAACAACCTTTCAGTCTATAAGGCGTTCACACATCAGCACCTGGGTGAGATAGGGGAGACACTCCGCACCCTCGCTCCGAGCTATGAGGGCGAGTTGAACTTTGTCCCGGTCAGGGGCGACTTCACAAGAGGGATTCTGTCCTCGGTCTATTTTGACTGCGACCTTTCCGAAGAGGATGCCGTCGCTCTGTACAAGGATTACTACAAGGACGAGCCTTTCGTCCATGTCATTGACACGAATCCGGACCTCAAGATGGTCGTGAACACGAACAAGTGTGTGCTGAATGTCCGCAAGCACGGACGCAAACTCCATGTGATCAGCATCATAGATAATCTTGTGAAAGGTGCTTCCGGCCAGGCGGTCGAGAACATGAACCTCATTTTCGGTCTTCCTGAGGACACTGGCCTTCACTTGAAAGGCACACGGTTTTAATGATCACCCTGTTCCGGTCGCTGAGCTTGCCGAGGCGCCCGAACTGGACAATAATTTAGGACAATGAACTTATTTGACGTATACAACCTTTTTGACGTGACTCCCGTCAAAGCCAAAGGCACCAGAATCTGGGATGACAAAGGCCAGGAGTACCTTGACCTCTACGGCGGCCATGCCGTCATCTCGGTCGGCCACTGCCATCCGAAATATGTGGCTGCCATCACCGGTCAGCTGAACAAGATCGGCTTCTACTCCAACAGCGTGAGGAACCCGCTTCAGGTCGAGCTGGCACGAAAGATCGGAGAACTTTCAGGCCTTGAGGACTACTCCTTGTTCCTGATCAATTCAGGAGCGGAAGCCAACGAGAACGCCCTCAAACTGGCCTCTTTCCACACCGGAAAGGACAGGATGATAGCCTTCAAGGGAGCCTTTCACGGAAGGACCTCCGGAGCCGTGGCCGTCACCGACAACCCGAAATATTCAGCTCCGTTCAACTCTCACCACAATGTCACCTTCCTGCCTCTGAATGACATAGAGGCCGTAAAGGCTGAACTTGCCAAGGGAGATGTGGCCGGTGTGATCATCGAGGGAATCCAGGGAGTCGGGGGAATCGTCATCCCTGATGACCAGTTCTTGAGAGATCTGCGTCAGGCAACCAAGGATTCGGGCGTGGTGCTGATTCTGGACGAAATCCAGAGTGGCTACGGCAGAAGTGGCAGATTCTTCGCCCACCAGTGGGCCGGAATCAAGCCGGACATCGTCACGATGGCGAAAGGCATGGCGAACGGCTTCCCGATTGGCGGAGTCCTGATCTCTCCAGAGTTCGAGGCCACCAAGGGAATGCTCGGCACGACTTTCGGCGGCAACTACCTCGCGATGGCCGCCGCCAATGCCGTCGCTGACATATTCAAAGAAGAGAATCTCGTCGCGAACGCCTTTGAGGTTGGTGGATATCTTAAGAACTCCATCCCCGCATCGAAGAGGATCAAGGAAGTTCGCGGCCGCGGCCTTATGGTCGGCATCGAATTCAATGAGCCGATCGCGGAGATCAGAGGCCGCCTCCTCTACGAAAAGCACATATTCACAGGCGTTTCCGGCAAG
>ERZ808242.248-NODE-248-length-40493-cov-386.288936_pt1 | contig 40493 bp, 53 predicted proteins | sample MGYA00521244_ERZ808242 | MGnify/ENA primary metagenome ERZ808242 (study PRJEB31516, sample SAMN03275573) | gut metagenome | biome: mammalia-associated habitat; material: feces | host: Papio cynocephalus | place: Kenya | collected 2012-07-27 ... | reverse complement strand
TGGTGACCCGTACGGGAATCGAACACATAAATAACAAAGCAAATATGCTGAATTATCAATGTACTTTTTTACTTGTTAGCATTTTCGTTAGCATTTTCTTCTTGCTGGCTTGTACTTTCAAAGAACGCGGCCATTTTATTTCGGGCTTTCAGACGATCACATTGAGCCAGATGCGTATAGATTTTACGCATGGTGTTGTAGTCAGACCAGCCGCCCAATTCCATTGTGTCCTGTTCGCTCATGCCGACATGGTAGGCCAGAGAAGCGAAACTATGACGAAGCCCGTGCACGCCAACTTTCGGCAAGCCGTTATTCTCGCAGATCTGATTGACCCGCCAATACAGCGTTGTTGGGTTTGCGGTATAGATCAGCCCGGTTCGCTTTTCCTCTGGAACGGCTTTGATGGCCTCTATCAGTTCCGGAATCATAATCGGGACAACGCGACGGGAAGACGTGTTTTTGTTTTCACTCTTTTTAATGAGTTTGCCATCTTCGTCGAGAACGGAAGAACCGTGCACGGTAATTGTCTTTTCGTTGATATCGACCATTTCGTAAGTCATGGCGAGAACTTCGGAGCGGCGCAAACCATGCAGCGCGAGAAGCGCCGGGATTTCAAAACGGTCTCCCTTGAGAAGCTTGACAAATTTCAGAATGTCGTCTGGCTCCAACCATTGTTTGTCAGAGCGAATGACCTGCGGAAGGCGAATTTCGGGAACGGGGAAATTTGCATGGTGGAGTGCTGACGCCAAAAAACCCCACGCGTTTTTCAACGTTTTTGCAGAAATGCTTTTCGCTTCGTCGTCAATTACTTTTTGCCAGTCTTTGATGCTATCGGGCGTGGAATTGGAGATAGAAAGAAAACGTGTTTTCTTGATACTGGCGTATCCTCGAACAGTTGCAGGGGAAGCCGTTGCACGGATATTATCTATATAAGCCTGCATCAGATCGGAAATGGTACGTTCTGTTTTCTTTGCTATTTGACGCTTCCCGGCAATGTGCTCGGCCTTGATGAGCTGCGCTTGCTGGATGCATTCTTTCTTGCTGGATGCAGAAACGGGGACACTGACGCCGTTCAGGCGCATTTGGATGAACCATGTGCCGCTTGGCAGCTTCTTAGGCTCTGGTACTTTCATGGCTACAACCTCGCGCTTGCTGTGATCTGGATGGCCCCGGCACGGAAAATGCCGCCGTTCGGAAACACGAAGCGGTCTATCAGAATGTAGGCGAGAAATACGGCAAGAATGAAAATCACTGTAAGAGACCAGCGGTGGGAGTTCTTGAGATTATCATAACGCATGGCGTCCATAATGCTTCGCTGCTGCGCGGCCTGAAGCTGTAAATTCAGCTGCTCATATGTAAGCTTGTCCCCTTCGGCAATCTGCCGCTGTTGGAGAAGGGCGGACATCGGAACCTGTAATTCATCGGCGATCTTCTGCAAAGCCGAAGACGGCACGTCCGAGCCGTTCTGATAGCGGCTTAGCGTCGATATTGGGATACCGGTCTTGGCCGAAAGCTCTGTCAGGCTCAAACCGGCTCTTTCTCGCTCGTCTCGGATGAAATTTTGCACATTTTCCATTTTCCAACGACCTTTCCACGTATTTTTCGCACGTTTCCCGCTTCTGCTTCTCGACTTCCCATGAAAAAACAGATACGCTGGGAGTACGGGCGGCTCCCACTACTGCCCAGCAAACAAAGACCCCGCCGCTCGGTGGCTCGGCGGCGGGGCAATCTCAAGATTCTCTGTGCCGCTCTTCTGCGTCGATATGTCCATGAACCATCATCATAATTGCTGCAAACGTTAAATACCCAGCTCTGATGTAGAGCCAAAGCATGGAGCCGCCAGCGACTATTCCACGGAAGGAGCCCCAGACTACAAGAGCATATAGGGCAATCGAAATGATACCAACGAAGTAATATCTGAATGCGTGGTTAGACGGATAAATTTTGTCAGATAAATAGACAAGCAACACAGGAAGAAACCGAGCGGATAGATAAACCAAAGATACAAACAGGCTCCCAAATGCCATTGTAAGAAGAATGATAGCAATGGTCGGAAGCGTACCGAGCCAATAAACGAGGTATTGCCCCAATTTACATATCAATTCCGATATGAATTCTATACAAAGAGACATAACGACAGTGCAAATCCATGCGATGGGACGAAGAATCCAGCTTTTCTTTTTCTCCATATAGCACACTCCCTGTCCAATAATTTGGATTTATTCAAAATTCTAGTGTAGAAAGTTGAATATGAAATTTGTGGAATTTTGCATATTGTATTTCCTAAACATCTGTTCTAAAATATCAATACGCCGCGAAGAAAGGAGAACGCAAATGACACGCGAAGAAGCAACGAAATACATAGAGCGTCTGACTTACGACGAAAAGCGACAACTCAGCGATTTGCTAAGAGACCTTGCACAAAAGCGTCAACCTTCTGCATCTCTTCGGGTGTCAAAGAAACCAGACGCGAAATAAGCTCCTCGTCTAAAATCCTCTCGTCCTCCGGGACGGGGGGATTTTTTTCGTCTGTCTCGCCCTTTAGCCATTCAACGGAAACGTTGTATTTGGCTGAAACGACATACAAGTAATTTCTGAACGACTTTGTTTTCCCAGCTTCCCACTCAGAAACAATGTTTGTTGGCGCACCAATGGCTTCACAAAACTCTTTCTTTGCCCCGTGAACATATTTTCCGTTCTCCTTTTTAGGGATGAGAGAAAGCATCCGTTCCAGCATAATATCCATACCATCACCACGTGAATTGTGCAATTCTACAAAAACTAGAAAACTCTAATTTTGTTATTGAATTATTAGAATTTATGAGTTATTATATGAGTGTACCGAGAAGGTACAGCAAAGCAGCCCCTCGGAGAGCGGCAAAAAGCAGTGTTTTCTGAACAATTTCATTGTAACACCGCACCCGAAGAGTTGTCAATCATTATTACTCATATTTATGAGGTTTAGGGGGCGAGAAATTGAATTTGAAGGAACTCCGGTTGAAAGCTGGGCTGACGCAGGCTGAAGTTGCGAAAGAACTGAATGTGAACCAGTCGGCGGTACACCTGTGGGAGACTGGGAGAACACGCATTGCACGGAAGCATCACGAAAATCTGGCGAAGCTTTACAAGGTGACCGTATCTGAGCTTTTTGCGGGAGGTGACGGCAATGCCTAGACAGCTGGTCAAGCGGACGCTTGATTACAACATGTCCATGAGAATTCGGGGAGAGATCAAGGCACAGGGGATCACGGTCGAGAAGGCTTGCGAGTACGCGGGCGTTGGAAGCACGACGCTTTATGAGCTTTACAAGAAGCCGACGAAGTACTTTCCGCAGGCGCTGCGGCTCATGCGGAATCTGACGATTCCGATTGACGATGTGCGGGCGATGATCTGCTACCCGTGATAGGGAGGCGATGGCTTGAGCAGAAGGAGCTTTGGCGCTTACGTGAAAGCAAGGCTGCACGATCTGGGTATGGCGCAGAGCGATCTTGCAGACTGCTGCAACGTGACGCAGGGCCACATCAGCAATGTATTGAATGGCCGGGCGAGCGCCCGGAATCTGAAACCGGTCATCTATTCTGTGCTGGATCAGTGGGAGGCGCAGAGGAAGGCCAGACGGAAAAAACATATTCCTTAAAGGAGGAAGAAAATGCAGGATGTTGAAATGATCACGGGACTGAACCACCGCAGAGCCAGAGAACGTGAGCTTGGCCAGAGATGGAGCAGCATTGAGAAGCTGCACAGGAGACAGTCGGAAATGCTGAAGCTCACGAACACGGTATGCTTTTCTGTGGGCTGTATGCTGATCGGCGGGGCGGCGTTTGCGATGGGCCTTGGGCTCTTCAGGGCAGCTTTGATACTGGGCGGGCTTTCCGGGTGCTGCTTCTTCGGGGCGGCGCTGACGGATTATTAAATATGGTAAGACCGTGCAAGGGCTGCGCAAAAGAACATAAGCGCTGCAAAGGCTGCGACGATTGGCGCGAGTGGTTCCCGCAGGCGTTTGATTTCATGGCAGAGGCTGTTCGAAACCTTGCCACGGAGGCAAAGCGCACAACGTACAGGGACATCGTCTATTGGACAGTTTTTACGGAACTGTGGAGGTAAGAATGCGAGATTATGAAAGAATTCGCGAGATCATCCAGTATTGCAGGGCCTTCCCGGACTGGTTCTTCGGATACCTTCTGGACTCCGTCGCTTCCGACGAGAAGGTTATGGACGTGCTGGAAGAGTACGCGGACTGGAGCGATCAGGATATCAAGGGGTTCTCCGCGTGGTCGGGGAGCTGATTTATAAGAAAGGAACTTGAATCATGGGCGACAACAAATCATTCGTTTATCTGGATGCAGACCGGTATGAAGATCTGGTGTCAAGAAGTACGCATCTCTTTATGCTCGAGAAGGCATACGAGGAACTGACATCGTACCGGTTTGACGATTTTGTGAAGGCCCTCTTCGGCGAGAAGACGGGAAGCCCCAATGAATAATTTCGGACCGTGTACGCAGGACTGCCCGACACGGAAAGCCGGATGCAGCGCCTCTTGTGAGGCATGGAAGGCCGCAAAGCGCGAACGGCTGAACGGTTACAAGAAACGTGCTGAGGCTATAGACCGGGCCCAGATGACCGACGGCGGGGCGAGAAACTGCCGCAGGGCGGCAAGAGGGAAACGAAAGATAGGAGGGGAAATGTGAAATGAGAACGAAAAAAGACGGCGAGTTTCGCAGCAGCGTCTACACGCAGCGTCCGCCGTATGCAGACTTTGATGCACCGCAGAAGTTTCAGGCGATTCAAAGCATCATTGCAAAACGGTTGAAAGAGCATCCGAACGCGATGTGTTCGTACTCCGGAGGAAGTGACAGCGACATCATGCTGCATATGATCGAGACGGTCCGCAAGATATTCAATTTGCCGCCGGTCAGGTATTTCTTTTTCGAGACGGGGCTTGAGATGGAGGCAACGCGGCGGCACGTGAAGGAAACGGCTGAGCTGTACGGCGTGGACATCCAGACCGTCCGCCCGAAGAAGAACATCGTGCAGGCGACGCGCGAGTATGGGCAGCCGTTTGTATCGAAGATCATGTCCGCCGGTCTGGAGGCGGTGCAGAAGAAGAACATCCCGCTTTCCATTGCCGACGAATACGATCGGGCGGAGGATAAGGCAGCGAAACGGAAAGAACTGAAAGGACGGTATCCCGGCTGCGAGCAGGCGATCAATTTCCTGTGCTGCTGCAACTCGGCAGGAGAACCGCGCCCGAACATCCAGCTTGTCATCAACAGCTCGAAGTACATGCTGGATTTCATCCGGGAAAATCCGATTCCGTTCCGCGTCAGCAATCACTGCTGCGACATCTGCAAAAAGCAGCCTGCGCACGCCATCGAGAAGCAGTTCGACATGGTAATTACCGGCGAACGCCGCGACGAAGGCGGGATGCGCTCTGTGCCGCGCAGCGACAGTTCGACGATGTGCTTTACAGAGACGGCGGCAGGAAAGTTCCGCCTCAGACCGCTGTATTACGTCTCCGACGCGGACAAGCAGTGGTACAAGGACTTCTACGGCATTCGGTATTCGGACGCCTATGAGGTCTACGGACTCAAGCGCACAGGCTGCTGCGGCTGCGCGATCTCGGCAAGAGCTGCGTCGGACCTAGAATTGATCCGACCATATGAGCCGAACGTTGTAAAGGCTGCATGGGCGATCTTCGGGGACAGCTACCGCTACAGAGCGCAGTACAACGAATACAAGGCGATACGCCGGGAGCATGAAAAGGGCACGAAAAGTGAGAAGCCAGGAGAACTGCCGGGGCAGATGCAGTGGGAGGATGTGACGAGATGACTTACGCAGAAGCGATAGAATCGCTGCGCAACTGCTTCGGTTTCGGAACATGCAGCGAGTGTAAGGCGAAAAGCATGATGGAAGAAGACCCGCTACCGTGTAAGCTGGACTGCAAAGACCGTCTCGGCCTTTATGCGGCAGATCTGATCAAGCAGTTGGCCGTCAAAAATACGACGCTGGAAAATCAGCTGTTTTATGCGCGGGCGGAGAGAGATGTCGTGACAAAACGGATGATCGAGCTGGAGATAGAAAAGGCGAAATTTGTTAAGGAGTGCAAACAATGAAGAGTAAAGATATCATCGCGGCGCTGCGGTGTACATCTACGCCGGGCGGTCCCACAGGGAACTGCGAGAAGTGCCCATACTGGAAGAAAGAACAACTGAGCGGAAAGCTCAAAGAGAGGCTGGGAACGGATGAGTGGACAGGCTGCGACGTTGATAAGATCGGCCTGGACGCAGCAGACCTGATCGAGCGCTTGAGAGCCGAAAACGCAGCACTTCGCGAGGGTGCGAGTCTCGGAAAATTAAAGCGCTCGCAGAAACAGGCTTACGAAAAGTCAATCAAGTTTTTACGAGCGTTGGCAGATGGGCAGGCAAGCGAGATCAAAAAGCTCCAAGCCGATCTGGACTGGAAGACCTTATTTGCTGAATCGGCGCTGGATGCGCAGGAGAGGGCGGAGAAGGCCGAAGTCGAGAGGGACGCGCTGCTTGAGCAGATAAAAGCGCGTCGATCGTGTCTGAATTGTAAGCATTTCGACTACTGCGAATTTGATAATGCGACTGTCATCGACTGCATGAACTGCGTGACGAAAAATTGTCCATGTTACCAATGCGGCAATTCCAGCCGCTGGGAATGGCGCGGCTTGCCGGAAGCGCCGGAGGAAGGAGAAAAGGCATGAGCTATATATTCGCGAGCGACCAAAAGAGCGTTATCGATTCCAGTTTTGTTGAGCGTTTCTGCCTTGTAGAAAAGCCGGATGCCTGCATGATCGTCGCCAGTTATTCGGCAGAGCGCATGGTGACGATTGGCAAGTACAAAGATCGAGCGGAAGCGGACGGTGTTCTGTACACGCTTTACCGCGCACTCGGAACGGACGAGCCATTCTTTGAAATGCCGGACAGCGTACTTTTTCATGGGAATACAAAAAAACGAGACGCGCGGACAAAAAGAAAAGGAGGAAGCTGATGGAACGACTGACATTTGACGGCAATTTCTGCGACATTGCGCAATGCCGCGAACTGCCGTGTAAGTATGGCGGGAACTGCTCGCAGAAGCAGGTGTGGGAAAGACTCCTGGAATACGAGGATACTGGGCTGTCTCCGCAGGCGTGCAGGCAGGCTCACGAAATCGAAGAAGGGCTTTCTGGCGAAGACTATTCCATCTCGCGTATGGTCGAGCTGATGAACGCCGACAAGGCCGGGCGCGTCTTGATTCTTCCGTGCGAACCGGATGCGATTTACTGGGAGAAGGTAGGCGGCATTCTGGCGCAGTCTCGATTTGAAGGTTTGAGCGTCTACGAAGACGGCACGATTAAGTACGCTGGTTACGGCATGGAAATCTGCGCGGAGGACATCGGCAAAACCGTTTTCCTCACCAGCGAAGAAGCCAAGGAGGCTTTGCAGGAAATGGAGGGCAAGAAGGATGGTTAGTTATCCTTACAAGTGCGACTACTGCAACGGCAAGGACAACAGGTTTATGCGTCTGAACAAAACAAAGGACTACAGCGCGATCGAAATGTCGCTGAACCCGCAGGGTATGCTGCGTGTCCGCGTCGGCGACGACGGAGCCGGGAACTTTGTGACGCAGGATATTATAAGCGTCCGGTACTGCCCAATGTGCGGACGGAGATTCAGGAGGGAAAAATGATGGCTGATTATATCCGGCGCGAGGCTGCTATTCTGACAGTACGGCGCTACGCGAAAAACGCGATAGACAAAGAGGTGAAGGAACTCGATGTGGTAGACGATGTGGTAAACATTGTTAAAGAACTGGAGAGCGTGCCCGCCGCCGACGTTGCGGAGGTGGTGCATGGGAGATGGATTCCAACTCATGATGAATTTTGCCAATGTTCGATATGTAAATATCCAACATACATTGCATGGAATACGACAAAATATTGCCCCAACTGCGGGGCGATGATGGATGGAGGCGCAAAGAATGACTGAATACATTGACCGGCAGGCGCTTGAGGCTGCGCTGAATCACAGGCTTTCATACCTAATTGAGGAATACAGCGTGTTCGACCATTATACAACTGGATACGCCGATGCAGTCTTTGCTGTCGAGGACTTCCCATCCGCAGACGCCGTGCCGGTGGTTCACGCGAAGTGGATACCGTTCCATAGCGAAGCGGCGGGAGATATTCAGTATTGCTCGGCGTGCGACATCGGATTTGACGCACGCATGGATTACTGCCCACACTGTGGGGCGCGCATGGACGGCTGGATGGAGGACGCAGACAATGGATGATTTTGAGAAGATCAAAATTAGGTTGGGAGAGCCTGAAGCGCTTGCGCAGTTGGCAGAGGAATGCGCAGAACTGATTCAGGCGGCACTGAAACTGCGGCGGGCACTCGATGGAAAGAATCCGACGCCGAAGACGGTAGAAAAGTGCCGCTTCGATCTGATCGAAGAATACACCGATGTTATCCACTGTGCCCTTGTGCTTGGCATTGATATGAATTTAGAACAAATCCAGCAGAAAACAGAGCGGTGGAAGAAGCGCTTGAAAATTGGAGGAGAAAACGGCAATGAACATCACACTTTTGAAGTCCCCCACCGATGAGGACTGGGCGTTTGCCAAGCAGTGCGCTTTAGTCACCATCGGCAAGGGAATGAAAACTGCACCGGATATGGAGTGGAAACACTCCATTCTCCGGGCACGGCACAGCCCAATCCGGACGCTACAGTTCGCGTTTTACCTCGAGGGTGTTCCGTACTGGGTAAGCACCCATTTAGCCCGCCACGTCCACGCACAGCCGTTTATCCGGTCTCAGCGGAACGACCGGCAGGACGAATATGACCGGAACGCAGCGAGGCAGGACGCGCCTGTAGACATGATCTGGTACATGAACGCCGAAGAGCTGATGACCATTGCAGAGAAACGCATCTGCAAACTGGCGGCAAAAGAGACACGGGAAGCTGTTCTGATGATGCGCTGGTTGGTGGTCAACCATTGCCCGGAGTTTGAAGGGCTGCTCGAGCCGCATTGCACGAAGTATGGCGCGTGTGACGAGATGAAGCCGTGCGAGACTGGAAGGAGGCTGCAAGGTGGGAACGATTCTGGCGAATAAGACCATGACGGAGAAGGAATACCGCACCCATCCGGCAATCAGCCGGTCAGAGCTTTGGAGATTTCACGAATCCCCGCAAAAATTCAAGTACGCGAAGGAGCATCCACCGGAGCCGACGCCTGCGCTTCTGTTCGGGCAGGTGTTTCACAAGCTGGCGCTCGAGCCGGAGACGTTTTCTGAAGAATTCATCGCCGCACCGGAGATCGACCGGCGGACGAAAGACGGGAAAGCCGCATGGCAGGAGTTTTTGCAGGCGGCGGAAGGGAAGACCGTTGTGGACGCGGAGATGCTGCAACAGGCGGCAGAAATGGTGGAGGCTTTGCAGGCCGTGCCGTTCGCGGTGAAGCTTCTGCACGGGGCGCATGAGACGCCGTTTTTCTGGATGGACGCGGGGACAGGCGAGGCGTGCAAGTGCCGCACGGACTGCCTCTGCATGGATTTCAGCCGGCCGGTCATCGTTGATCTGAAGACCGCGAACGACGCGAGCACGGAAACCTTCACGCGCGACGCGGTGAAGTACGGCTATGATCTGCAAGCGGCGATGTACTCCGAGGGTGTGGAGGCGAATATCGGGGCTGCGCCATTGTTCGTTTTCATCGTTGTGGAGAAGGCCCCGCCGTATGCAGTGAACATTTTTCAGGCGGACGAACTGTTCGTGCTGCGCGGGCAGATGCTGTATCGGGAATATTTAAGCGAATACCATTACTGCAAGCAGATCGGGAACTGGTACGGATATCTCGGGAAGGACAATCAAGTGAACAATCTCGCTTTGCCGGTCTGGCTGGCGAAGGAACTGATGTAGGAGGTTACATATGGCAAACGAAATTATGGAGTATAACAACCAGAGCGCACCGAATATGCCGCATATGGGCATGATGGCGAAGCTGGACAATATCAATCAGGGCACGGTCGCCATTGAGGCGAACCGCGCGATTGCAGAGGCGCAGGGCAAACTTTTCATTGCAAAGCGTTTCCCGCGCGACGAGGTCGAGGCTTACGCGAAGGCGATGCAGGCGTGCCAGCGGCCGTCTATGGCGGAGAAAGCATTTTACAGCTTCCCGCGCGGCGGTCAGACGGTCTCCGGCCCGACGATCCGGTTCGCTGAAGAGCTGGCCCGATGCTGGGGCAATATCGACTACGGTATTAAGGAACTGTCGCAAGATGGCGGCAAGTCCGAAATGCAGGCGTATGCTTGGGATCTGGAGACGAACGCGCAGAGCGTCCAGAACTTCACGAACCCGCACCAGCGGGAGAAAACAGACCGGCGCACGAAGACCACGGTCATGGAAGATCTGACAAGTCAGCGCGATATTTACGAAAATAACGCGAATATGGCGACGCGCAGGCTTCGGGCGCGGATTCTGGCTGTGCTCCCGGCGTGGTTCGTGGAAGATGCGATCGAAGAGTGCAAGAAGACGCTGGCGGGTAAGAACGAGCTCCCGCTTATCGACCGCGTCAAGAAGATGGTCGTGCAGTTCGGCAAGCTCGGCGTCACGCAGGAGCAGATCGAACTTCGGCTCAAAAAGAAGATCGACGCGATGAACGCGGACGATTTTTCGGAATTCATCGGCATTTACAACGCCATCAAGGGCGGAGAGAGCAAAATCTCCGAGTGGTTCGAGGCCCCGAAGACGGCGAGCCAGCTTACGGAAGAGCTGAACCGGCAGGAGGAAGCGGCGAATGTTGAATAAAACTGTCGTACAGGGAAGGCTTTGCGCTGACCCGGAGATGCGGCAGACGCAGAGCGGTATTTCCGTCTGTTCGTTCCGCGTGGCGTGGAGCGAAAAATACAAGGACACGGAGCGGAAGCTGTTCCTTTCGTGCACGGCGTGGCGCGGGATGGCCGACATGATCTGCGGCTATTTCTACAAGGGCAAGGAAATCGTCGTGGAAGGCTCTTTGCATACCGAAGAGTACACGGACAAGGAAGGCACCAAACGTTCCGCGATCAAGCTCAACGTCGACCGTGTGCACTTCTGCGGAAGCAGGAGCGACGCTGACGGCGCACCCGCTTCAGCCCCGGCAACAGGCGGTTTTACGGAGCTTCCGCCGGGCACAGATGATGAACTCCCGTTTTAAGGATGTGAGTAGATGCAGGCAGAACAGGTAACTGTACCGGAGTACAGCTACACGAAGGCGGATTTTCTGACGACAGTCCCATATGACAAGCTCTTTGAGCTGCATGATCTTCCGTTCCTGTATGAGCAGGCGAAGGTAAAACTGGAAGAGAACGCGCTGGCCGTCGGATTCCGGCAGTTCAAGAAGATGCTCGGTCAGTACGTCAAGATGGAAATGGAGTCGCGGCGGCAAAACCTGATCCCGAACTCCACGGAGTTTGACGGGCAGTTTATGGAACTCAACTGCGGGGTATGGGAGGCGACGGACGTCGGCATTTTCCGCGACACGCCGAACGGCGGCAGGGAGTGCGCGTGCGCCCATCCGATCATGCCAGTGAGAAGGCTTGTGAACATCGACACGAACGAAGTCAAGCTCACGCTGGCCTTTCGCCCGCCGGGCCAGAACAAGCGGTGGCGGACGACGATCGTTGACAAAGCGACGGTCTCCACGTCACGAACCATCACGCAGCTGGCAAGTCAGGGGATCTCCGTGACGAGCAACAGCGCGGGGGCGCTCGTGGATTACCTCAACGACATTGAGAATCTGAACTACGACATTATCCCGGAAGCGAAATCGATTGGAAGACTCGGCTACATAGACGGGGAGGGCTTCTCCCCGTATGTGGACGAGCTGGTATTTGACGGGGATGAGTCGTTCCGGAACCTGTATGCGTCCGTGCGGGCAGGCGGGGACGAAATGGCGTGGTATCAGACGGCGCTCGAGTGCCGGAAGATGTCAATTACGGCGCGGATCATGCTGGCCGCAAGCTTCGCTTCGCCGCTTCTATCCATCGTGGGAGCGCTGCCATTTTTCGTGCACCTTTGGGGCGTGGACAGCGGCACGGGCAAGACCGTCGCTTTGATGCTGGCGGCGAGCGTATGGGGAAATCCCGCGCTCGGCAATCTGACGCAGACGTTCAACGGCACGCAGGTTGGACAGGAGCGGACGGCGGCGTTTCTCAACCATTTGCCGATGTGCCTCGACGAGCTCCAGCTTACGAAGAACAGCAAGGGACAGACGAACTTTGACGTGTATCAGCTCGCGCAGGGCGTAGGCCGGGCCAGAGGGCGCAAGACGGGCGGACTGGAGAAGACGCCGACTTGGGATTGCTGCTTTCTGACGACGGGAGAGTCGCCGCTCACGAGCCTGTCCAGCGGTGCAGGCGCGGTGAACCGCGTCATTGACATCGAGTGTACGAGCGGCACGGTAGCGATCTCAGACGGCCACAGAATTTCGAGCGTCTTAAAGCAGAATTACGGGTTCGCGGGCGAAAAGTTCGTCGAGCAGCTGTATGCCGACGAAAAGACGAAAGACGAGATCCGCAGCATTTATCAGGATTATTTTGCGGAGCTGTGCGCCGGGGACTCGACCGAGAAACAGGCGATGGCGGCGGCTGCGATCCTGACGGCGGATTTCGCGGCGACGGCGTGGTATTTCAAGGATGATAAGCAGCTGACCGTGGGCGAGATCTGGGAGTTTCTGGCGTCCAAAGAGGCGGTTTCGGCCGGCAACCGGGCGTATGAGTTTATCTGCGGCTGGGTGGCAAAGAACGCGAACAAGTTCTATGACGACGCGAGCGAGGAAGCGCCGAAGGGCGATGTCTACGGGAAGATCGAAGACGGCTTCGCGTGGATCATATCGACGGAGTTTGACAGGGCGATGCAGGAGGCGGGGTATTCCCCGGCGGCGACAAAGAGCTATCTGAAGTCAAATAATCTGCTGCTGGTCCGCGGGGGCGGGAAAGGGATCACGCTTCGCAAGCGCATTTGCAAGACGATGAACCCAAGCTGCGTCGTGGTAAAGCTGCCGCTCGACGATGAATTTGAAGGCGACGATGACCTTTTGCCGCTGTAAAACGCACGGTGTCGCACTTCTTTTACGAAGTGTCGCAGTGGGTGCGACATTTGGTGCGACACTTTTTATGCTAAAAATATTTGCATAATCTATGTATAACGATGAATGATCGGCGCGTTTGCATATTAAAAATTTGAGCTTTTGGAAGTGTCGCACTGTCGCACCTGTCGCACCGAAAAAACAATACTATATAGGAAATAAAAAAATGCACGTTTTCAACTTTTATTTTCCCTATATAGAAACGGTATAAATAGGTGCGACAGTGCGACAAAACCCGGAAACCCTTGCGGCGCAAGGACTTTTTCGTCGCACCTATGGTGCGACACAGGTGCGACGGTGCGACACATGGAGGTGAGAGGCATAGAATTACGAGAGTATCAGGAAGACCTTTTCGAGAAAACCAAAGAAGCGTTCCGGGCGGGACGCAGGCGGGTGCTTGTCGTTGCGCCGTGCGGCGCGGGAAAATCGTATCTCTTCGCGTCGATGGCACAGGGCACAGACGGGGGCGTTCTGGTGCTGGTGCACCGGCGGGAGCTCAAGCAGCAGCATGAGGCGCTTTTATCGCAGCTCGGGATCACGAACACGAGAGTCAATACATACCAGACAGAGCGGAACCGGCTGGGACAGTATCCGACGCCGCGGCTGCTGATCGTGGACGAAGCGCACCTGTCCCGGAGCCGCGGATGGTCTGAGATTGTCGAGTATTACAGCACATGGACTGTGGGACTGACGGCGACGCCGGTACGGCTCGACGGAAAGCCGCTGGGGGATATCTATTCGGCGATGGTGCAGGGCATTACCACGAAGGAGCTCATTGCGCAGAACAGGCTTTCGCCGTATGAATATTACGCGCCGGTGACGGTCGACACGGACAACCTGAAGGTTCAGGCGGGCGACTTCCTGCTCAAGGACTTGGAGCGGCTGATGTCTGACCGGGCGATATACTCGGACGCCTTGAGGTCTTGGGAGCGGATCGCGGGCGGTGAGAAGACGATTGCATACTGCGTGTCCGTGAACCACGCGAAGGAAACGGCCCGTGTTTTCTCAGATGCCGGGTATCCCGCGGCCGAGATCGACGGAACGACGCCGGAGAAACAGCGGACACAGATCATGCAGGACTTCCGGGATGGAAGAATCACGGTGCTCTGCAACGTCGGGATCATCTCCGAGGGCGTGAGCATTGACGATGTGACGTGCTGTTTGCTGCTCCGGCCGACGGAAAGCCACGCGCTCTACTGGCAGCAGGCGATGCGGTGTATGCGGTACTTACCGGGGAAGACGGCGAAGATCATCGACTGCGTCGGAAATTACGCGCGAAATCCGCTTCCGGACGCTGACGTGACATGGAGCCTGACGGCGTCCGTGAAGAAACCCTCGAGGATGAACGCGGCAGGGGACTTTAAGATCCGGACGTGCCCGAACTGCTTCATGGTGTTTCCGATGGCTCCGGAGTGTCCATACTGCCACACGCCGTATCCGATGCACCCGATGGAGATCAAGGCGCACGAGGAAATCGAGCTTGAGCGGATCACGGAGGAAAAGAAGCGGGAGCTTGAGCGCGTGCGGAAGCGGCAGCGCATGGAAGTCGGCAGGTGCAGAACGTTTGACGAGCTTTTGAGAATCCAGAACGAGCGCGGCTATAAGCAGGGCTGGGCGTTCATTCAGGCGAAGGCGAAGGGAATACCGATACGAAGGGGGATCACATGAATCAGGAGACGATTTTACAGAATCAGATCATTGTGGCACTGTGTGCGAGCGGCTGCGTGGCGCGGAACCACACGGTAGGAAACTTCTGGACAGGCTACGGCGGGCGCGTGAACGTGGGAAGCCACGGAGATGCGGACATCTGGGGGCACAGGATCTCAGACGGGAAGGCGCTGTATATCGAAGTGAAGCTTCCGGGTGAGCATCCGCGGCCCGATCAACAGAAGTTCCTGGACACGATGGCGCAGACAAATGCACTGGCCGGTGTCGCGCACAGCGTAGAGGAGGCGTTAAGCATTGTCAACCGCGGGAAGCCTTCCGTTTGAGGCGCAGGCGGCCCGTGGGGAGCCGATGCCGAACAACCTGACATTCCCGGATATGGTGATGTATCAGGCGCTGGCGGCGCTCTATGGGCGCTACAGGCAGAAGACGATCACGCGAGACCGCGCGAGCTTTGAGAAGAAAGCGCTTCTGAGCGAGTACGAGGCTTTGAAATTCAAATGGAGTTTGGGCGATCACTGGGCGCAGATTCTGAAAGCAACGGAGGCGGCGCAGTGCGCGTATCGGAAGCATAGGACGCTCGAGAACGCAGATAAGCTGGTGTGGGCGTTGGATGGGGTAAGTACATAGAGGAGAGAAAGAATATGAAGAATTTTCTTGCAATTGTTTTGCTATCGGCACTGTTTATCGCGGTGGGCCTGCTTTGCGCGAAGCTCTGGTTTGAGTTTGTAATGGGGCTTCCGGCTCCGCTGTGGTTCAAATTTGCGCTACTGCGATAGGTGGAATGAAAACGGAAGCTGCACCTGATGAGGGTGCAGCTTCTGTTATTCCCACGGGCGGCGGGTTATGTCTTCTTCGTAGGGGATGCCGGGGCGCTGGCGCCTCAACTCTTCCGCTCTTGCAAAAGCTTTTCTTCGTTCTTTGCCGGGGAATACCTCGCGCAGGTCCTGCGTTTTTGTGCCGTCGGAAAGTGTTTTCGCCAGCGTGATAACGTACTCTATATGGCCTTTCCAATGCGGGACGCGCTCGAGCTTCAAGAGATACGTATAAGGCAGCGTTTCCAAGTCGGCATACCGGGCAGCAAGGACGCGGCGGTAGTCCTTGAGATCGTCTACGAGCTTTTCCAGGCGCTTGATGTCCTGCGCGGCGGTCTTATCTCGGTACGCGACTTCGTCGGGCGTGGTAAGCTTCTGAAGCGCCTGCACGAAGATATAAACGCGGGTTTCGGCTTGCGGCTGCTCGTGCCCGTACTGGTTCAGAAGATCGTGGTAGCTCATTCTGCGTCCACCTTTTCAGCGTGGATGTCGTACAGATGCGCAGCGGCATTTGCAAAGCTGACTAAGTCAGACCCGGTCATTAGCTGTTGCGTTGCGTCTTCAATCCAGCTGTCAATGATGGATACCGTGTAAAGCGCGTTGCGGTCGATGTCTGCAAGCTTAAAGTTCTTCGCCATGATGTGCACTCCTTTCATTCGCGGGGGGCGGCTTACGCCGTCGCCCCGATCTTTTCGTACTTGGTGGACTCGCCCGCGGCGGTGTAGACCTGAGAACCGTACTTGCGGCGGATGTCGGTCATCGTGGACTTGCCGCGCCGCCAGTGCTTGCCGGGCTCTTCGTGATGCCAGTACCAGAGCTTCTTATTATTGCTCCAGCGGCAGCCAGCAGCCTTCAGGCCGTCTTTGTTTTCGCGGGTATTGCCACCGATCCAGAGCCATGAGCCGCAAAGCTCGATCTCCAAGCCGCCCATGCGGACAAGCACGTTGATGATCTCGATGAATTCGGCCGGCGTTTCGGTGGTCTGGTGGTACTCGTCGGCGCTGGCGTTGTGCTGCTTTTTCAGAAGCTCGTGAAGCGTTTCGTATTCGGCGTTGATCGCCTTCATGATCTCGACGTCACCGCCCCGGTCGGGATGGTTCGTAAAAGCAAGGCGTCTGTATTCTCTCTTGAGCTCGTCCAGCGTGTTGGTGTTCGTGAAGTATTTCATGTTGTTTCCTCCCCGGCGATGCCGTCGTTGTGTTTTGATGGCTCAATCATAAACGTTAACGGTTATTTCGTCAAGAGGCAAGTTGCACAAAAGTTAACGGTTATTTCTGGTGAATTTTATACGTTGACGGTTACGCGGTGAAGGTGTATACTCGAGAGGAAGCGAGGTGACGCAATGGCAGTCAGCGACGCGCACAAAAGAGCCTCGGCGAAATGGAACGCCAGCCGGGACAATATCATGATCCGCCCCGAGAAGCAAGAGGGGCAGAAGATCAGAGACGCAGCCGCCCGCGCAGGGCAGAGCGTCCAGACGTTCATATTAAACGCGGTAAGGAGGGAAATTGAACATGGGAATGACCGATAAGCAGTTTCAAAGCTGGGTGCGGTTCCTGCTCGCGATGCTGAAAGATTATATCGCGGAGAAAGACCCGAAGAAGAAGGAAGCAAAGCTTTCTGAGATCGTGGACAACCTGCAAAAGACGTTGGAAGACTGATACAAAGCCCCGCACAAGATCATCTTGTGCGGGGTATTTCTTTGCCCCTTGGGAAGCATGATTTGCAATGTTCTAGTATTATTCTGGACTTATGGTATGCGAATAATGCTGCGCCCTGAATAGGGCCAGATTTGATAAGGCCAGACACTGCGGCTGGGCTGTTTTGGGCGCTGGGAAATCCTGAAAAATCTTGTCAAGCCCCTGCGTCCACTATTTTATAAAATTTTTTCAAATCACGGTTTGGCCTGTGTTTTCAAGGCTTTTTTGCCCGAAAAAATCAATATTTTTGGGAAGTTATAACTGCGTTTTTATTTATGGCCTGAAAATCCGTGGTATATATACGTATGGGGAAGACTATACCGGTTTCCCATGCCGGAAGTTCTGATTTCTCCGAAAATTATGAGTGAATGCGTTTTGGTTCGAAATGTTCGGGAAGGAGGGTAATATGGCTGGGAAAGCTGCGTTTCCGCTGAGCTACAAGCAGGTAGTGAAGGCGATTGAGGAGTATAAGAGCAAGGTTGAATCCGGGGAATATCCGAAGGCTGATTGGTGGCATTTCTGCGGAACGATCGGGATGGATGCCGAAAGTGTGTCAAAGGCCATTAAGAATCCTCCGGCCAATAAAGTAGACGTCTCGCGGGAGCTAAAAAAGTTTGCTACGTGGATCAGGGGGCAGTACAACACCGCGCCGGGATGGTCCGGGCCGAACAGCTCGAAGTCGATCTTCGCCAATAAGCAGGATTTCGACGGCTGCAAGATGATCGATAAAGCAGATGACGGCAAGGGCACCGGGGAACTGACGATCAATATCGAGTTTGGAGGGTCAAAGACGGCCTTCAAGTAGCGAACGCAACCAAATATCTATTTTGTTGCGTTCATATTTTGCAAATAGTTCGATATACACCGAGTTTTATGTAGATAAGAGAACTATATATGTCCAAGTGGACATAAAAAGATTATGGTCTACTATTCTTCGGCATAATGCCGAGGCGCTTGGCTGGCGTGCGCTGGACGCCTTGGCGGGCGATAAAGAGGCCTCGCGCAGGCCAATAAGCCCCCGCGCGATTTTTTTGAGGGCCTGTGCGCGGGAAGGCGATTTTGGGTATACCCCCGGTCACGATGAATGGGCAATGGGAGGGGGTAGCGGAAAAACAGGGGGGCGTGTCTCTTAGTATGTATAGTTATATACAGCTCCCCCATATGGCCCCTTCCATAGCTTTTCCCTCATACTTCCAGATCAGGGTAGCGGAAAAATGGCGGCACCCTTCTTGATAAACAGAGCATGAAATTTTTCAAAAATCCTGTGTTGACCTTGGCGGTCAGTTTCAAATCCTCCTTTCTTTGGCGTCCCGGAGCAATCCGGGCGTCAAGGTGAGCACGGGAGAAAGGGCAGTGTATGGCGAGAAAGCAAACTGCAAAAGGCGGGGCAATCACGCTGAATCTGGGCTGTCCGAACAGTGAGCCACAGAAGAAGTTCTTTGAAAGCCGGGTAAAGTACACGTGCTACGGCGGGGCCAGAGGCGGCGGAAAGTCGTGGTGCACGCAGAGAAAGCCCGTGGGTGGGTGCATCGAATATCCGGGGCTCCGGATTCTGGTCATCAGGCGGCGGTATGAAGATCTTGAGAACTCCGTCATCGATCCGATTTTGAAGCTGATTCCGGAAAGCCTTGCTACATACAACGTGCAGAAGCACCTTCTGACGTTCGTTAACGGCTCGAGCATCAAGTTCGGCAACATGGATGGGTACGGTTCAGCGGTCACGGGCAAGTATCAGGGTCAGGAATACGACTGGATTTTCATCGAAGAGGCGACACAGTTCACAGAGCAGGAATTTCGCGGTATTGCGGCGTGCTGCCGCGGTGCAACACCATTTCCGAAGCGGGTATATCTGACCTGCAACCCCGGCGGCGTCGGGCATCAGTGGGTGAAGCGGATCTTCGTTACAAGAGATTTCCTTCCGGAAGAGAACCCGGACGATTATTTGTTCCTCAAAGCGACGGTCGAAGATAACGTCGACCTGTTGAAAGGCTCGCCGGATTATGTAAATGCGCTGAACCTTCTGCCGGAGGATGTCCGGCGGGCGCACCGGTTCGGCGATTGGGATGCGCTGTCTGGCGGCTTTTTCCCGGAATTCACGATCAAGACGCACGTCATTGCACCGTTCGCGATCCCGCCGGGATGGGCGAAATACAGGGCGTTTGACTATGGCCTTGATATGTTTGCGTGTTTGTGGCTGGCCGTGGACTATAATGGCAGGACGTATCTGTACCGGGAATATTCCGAATCGAGGCTTATCGTCTCGCAGGCGGCAAACGCGGCCATTGTGTCGACGCCGCCGGGCGAGAGGGTAGAGTACACGATCGCACCGCCGGATATGTGGTCGACGCAGAAGGACACTGGTAAGACGATGGCGCAGCTGTTCGCGGAAAGCGGACTTCCGGTCGTCAAGGCGAATAACTCGCGCGTGCAGGGCTGGATGGCGGTCAAGGAGCTTCTGAAGCCCTTAAGCGACGGAAAGCCGGGGCTTCTGGTGTTCAACACCTGCAAGGGAATCATTGACGATCTGATGGCAATCCAGCACGACGACAAGAACCCGTCGGACTGCGCCAAAGAGCCGCATGACATCACGCACCGGCCGGACGCGCTGCGGTATTTTTCGCAGCTTCGGACGCTCAAGCCGGAGCAGCAGGTTACCGCGGAGGAAGAAGAACACGAGGAAAGCTACAGCGATTACATGACCGGCGGAGAGGCCGACAGCAGCTATCTGAATTTCTAGGAGGGGCTTATGACAACGCCTGAATGGGTATTTTCCCGAGCCATCCATTTGATGGACGAGCAGAACGAGTCGAGCGGCGCAACGTCGACGCAGGATACGCAGGAATACCGGCTTCGGACGCTCAGCATCCTGAACGTCATGCGGCACGAATTGTTCCCGTATTCCGATACATTCCAGACGGGAGACGACGGAAAGCGGGCCGTCTGCCCGGAACTGACGGATTTCTCGGATGCCATCGGGCTGGACGATGTCATCGCGCAGGGCATCATGCCCTATGGGCTGGCCGCGCACCTGCTTCTGGGTGAAAATGACTCGATGGCGAGTTTTTTCAACGAGCGGTATTCCGAGCTTGTCGCGACGCTCGCGGCGAAGAAGCCTTCCGTCTGGGAGGAAATTACTCCGTATTACGGATTTTGAGTAAACAGCGGCCTACCAGAGCCGTGAATATGGCCTACCAGAGCCAGAAACAGGAGGAAGAAGCATGGATGAATTTATGGACGAAGAGTTCGGCGTAGACCTGAGCGACGTCGTTTCCGACGATGACGGCAACCAGACCGAAGAGGAAACCAGCGAGGAAACAGCCGAAGAGCCTGAAGAAACGGGCGAGCAGACAGAATCGCAGGAGCAGCCGGAGGAAGAACCCACGCAGGAATCGCCGGAAGAGCTGTTTGATCTGAAGTTCAACAAAGAAATCCGAAAGGTAAACCGTCAGGAGGTCACGGAGCTTGCCCAGAAGGGTTTGAACCATGACCGGATCTTGGAGCAGAGAGACCACCTGCAGCAGGAAAATGCCGAGCTTTTGAAGTTCAAGCAGGAAAACGAGGCGATTATTGGTCTACTGGACGCAGCGGCCCAGAAATCCGGCACAGACAGGGATACGTTTTTGCAGTCTGTCCGGGAAAATGCCTACGTTTCGCAGGGACTCAGCCGGGACGCGGCGCACGAGAGAGTGCTTCGGGAGGACGCAGAGCAGCGGCTTTCCAGAAGCGAAAAGCTCGAAGCCGAAAGAAACCGCTCACAGCAGTCTCAGCAGGAGCAGGAGCAGGAACAGGCACGGCAGCAGGATATCGACCGGTTTTTGAAGCTCTATAAGAACGTCGACCCCGGTACAATACCGAAGGAAGTCTGGGACGACGTGAGAAACGGGGAAACATTGGTTTCCGCGTATGGCCGGTATGAGAACCGGCAGCTCGCCGAGAGCAACCGCAAGCTTCAGGAGAGCATCAACGCGCTCAAGCAAAACGAGAAAAACAAGCAGAAAAGTATCGGTTCCGCGAAAACAGAAGGAAAGGAGACGGCGAAGGACCCGTTCCTTGAATACCTGTTGAGCGACGATTGACAGGAGGTAAAAAATGTCGAAAACCATTAACCTTGCAGAAAAGTATTCTGACAAGGTACAGGAAAGATTTTATCAGGATTCGCTGACGCAGAGCTCTTTTTCGAAGGATCTCGATATGGAGTTCGTCGGCGTCAGAACTGTTAAGCTCTACGAGACGCGCACCGCGCCCCTGAACGACTACACGCGTTCCGGTTCGAACCGCTATGGCACGCCGCAGGAGCTGGCTGACAGCATCTACGAGTTCCAGATGAAGCAGGACAAGGCGTTCACGTACACCATCGACAAGGGCAACGCGAAGGAGCAGTTCAACATCAAGTCCGCCGCGACGAGCCTGAAGCGTGAGATGCGCGAGGTCGTGACCCCGTACATCGACAAGCACCGCTTCAAGACCTGGGCGACGAAGGCCGGTATTCACAAGGCCCTGTCCGCGGCCCCGACGAAGTCCACCATCGCGGGCATCATCATGGACGCTACCTGCGCACTGGACGATATGTTTGTCCCGCAGAGCGGCAGAACGCTTTACATCCGCAACGACCTTTATAAGGCGCTCAAGCTCTGCGACGAGTATGTCAAGCTCGAGGGCATCGGCACGAAGTCCCTTGTGAAGGGCGTCGTCGGCGAATTTGACGGTATGCCCGTCAAGAAGGTTCCCTCCAGCTACTTCCCGTCGGACGTTTACTTCATGATCGTTCTGAAGGACGCGGCGATCTCGCCCATGAAGCTGAACGATTACAAGATCCATTCTGACCCGCCTGGTCTGTCCGGCGATCTGGTCGAAGGCCGTATCATGTTCGACGCTTTCGTGAAGCCCACGAGAGCAGACGGCATCTATGTCGGCTGCAAGGCGGATACTGCCGCGGAAACGCCGACGATCGTCATCGCGTCGAACGCCGCGACGATCACCTCGGAAACCACCGACGCGGTCATCAAGTATACCACGGACGGCAGCGACCCGCGCTTCAGCGATACCGCGCTGACGTATTCCTCGACCAGCAAGCCGACGCTTGCGGCGGGCGATACCATTAAGGCCGTCGCGACGAAGTCCGGCCTGTATTGGTCCGGCGTAGCAGTCGGTCAGAACTGAGCAATAGGGGCGGCGCACAGCCGCCCCTTTCCCCGATTGGAGGAAGTATGGCAAAAATCGTAACTTCGGACGTCGCGAAGGTTTTGCAGATCCAGAAGTTTCTGGGGCTCAATGAGTCGAAGGACGGCGACACGCAGCTGAAGGTCGGCGAGGCGTCCAAAATGGAAAACTGGCAGGTCACGCCGCAGAACCACCTGAAGGTCCGGCCGGGGATGCAGCTTGTGAAGAGCTTCACAGGGGCCGTGAGGGGCTTGTGGTGCGGCTATGTCGCGGGGAAGGAAACTATCCTCTGCGCGGCAGATGGCGGCGTGTGGGAGATTGCGGAAGTCAAGAGACAGCTCGGAACGCTTACGGACGCGCCGACGACGTTCTTCGGCTTTAACAACAAGGTCTATATTCTGAACGGCCACGAATATCTGTCGTGGGATGGGACCGGCACAGTGCAGACCGTGGATGGGTACATCCCGCTTGTCGTGACGGCAGCGTCTCCGAAGGGCGGCGGCACGACGCTTGAAAATGTGAACCGGCTGACGGGCAAACGGCGCGTCCGGTTTTCTGCTGACGGCGAGAGCACGCAGTATGTGCTTCCGGAGGGCGAACTTGTATCCATCGACCAGATTTATGTCGATGGAACCTTGATGAGCAGTTCGCAGGTCACGAAGGACACGACGGGTGGGAAAGTCACGTTCGCCACGGCCCCGCAGACGGGAAACAATAACGTGGAAATTTATTATACCGCTGAGAATACACTGCGTTCGCAGGTCACAGGGATGCGGTATTGGGAATTTTTCAACGGCGCGAACGATACGAGAGTTTTCTTATATGGAGACGGCACGGCGAAGGCGCTTTATTGCGGCATTACATCGGAGGGAGTCGCTTCGGCGGAGTATTTCCCGGATCTTTATGAGATGACCGTGGGCGATGAAAATACGCCGATCACGGCGATGGTCAAGCACTATGACAGACTTTTGACCTTCAAGCCGGGCAGCGTGTATGCGACGGAGTATTCTGCCACGACGCTGGCTGACGGCGCGGTATCGGCAGGATTCTACACGATCCCTCTGAACCGGGAGATCGGCAACGAAGCGCCGGGGCAGGTAAGGCTTGTGTATAACTTCCCGCGGTCTTTGTACGCGAGCGCGTTATACGACTGGAAGATGACGTCTTCCACGGTCAGAGATGAGAGAAACGCAAAAATGGTCTCCGAGCGCGTCAGAAGCACGATGCAGAAGGCGGACCCGAGCAAGGTTTTCATCTTTGACGATGACAGCAAACAGGAATATTACGTTTTTCTGAATGACACCGAGGGAACCGCGCTGGTTCACCGGTACATTGAAGACGCATGGTATAAATATACGAACCTTCCGGTCGTCTGCGCGTGCCGGAAGGGAGACGACACGTATTTCGGCACGTCGACCGGAAAGCTGGCGCTCTTTGACGAGATGGTGCACAACGATTTCGGCGAAGAGATCGACTGCGTCTGGGAAAGCGGCAACATGGACTTCGGTTCTGACTACCAGAGAAAGCACAGTTCGGTGCTCTGGGTGAGTCTGAAACCGGCGGCCGGCGCAAGGTGCACGATCTCGGCCCGGTCTGACCGGAAGAGCGAATATGCAGAGAAGACCGTCGCTGCGCAGGTTTTGAAGTTTTCCTCGGTCGATTTCAACCATTTTTCATTCAACACGAACCTGAGCCCGCATATGCGCAGAATCAAACTGAAGGTCAAGAAGTTCGTCTACTATAAGCTTTTGATCAGCGCGGTATCGATCGCGAACGACGTGACGGTTCTGGGCGTGGATATGCGGGTGCGGTTCACGGGCTATGTAAAGTGAGGTTAGTATGGAAATTTTCATGTGTGTGCTGCTTGGAATTTTGAGCCTGTTCATTCTTCTGCACTGCTCGGTGCTGCTTTTGATTGCGGCGTGCCTGTATAAAAAGCGTCAGCCGAAGGCGCTGATTGCCGAAGAAACGCCGGAGAAGACGGAGGAAGAGCGCAGGGCGGAGTTTGAAATGAAGCTTTTTAACGAGGGTGTGGCAAACATTTTATCGTATGGAAGCCCGAAGGAGAAGGATAGATGAAGAAACCGACGCCGGAACAGGTCCATAAACGATATGACAAGGGCGTGTCTTTTAATACGCAAATCGGGCTATACGACACGGTCACGGAGAATGAGAACTTTTTCATCGGCAAGCAGTGGGAAGGCGTAGAGGCAAACGGCCTTCCGACGCCGGTCTTCAACTTTCTCAAGCGCGTGACGCTTTTCCAGATCGCGACGATCAGCTCAAATAACCTTTCGATGCAGGCGACGCCGCTGAACTCCACGTCCCGGTACGGGCTTTCGCAGCTTGAGCAGGTGACGGACGTCATCAACAAGCAGTTTGCAGAGCTTTTTGAGCGGAACAAAATCGTGACGAAGGTGCGCGAGTTCATGCGCAACGCCGCGGTGGATGGCGACGGGGCCACATACTCTTGGTTTGACCCGGAGATGGACACCGGTCAGGAGGCGAAGGGCGGCATTGTCACGGAGATCATCGAGAACACGCGCATTATCTTCGGCAACCCCAATGAGCGGAACGTGCAGGAGCAGCCCTATATCATCATCCCCATGCGCAAGCAGGTCGAGTATGTGAAGAATCTGGCGGAGAAGAACGGCGTCAGGAAGGACGATATCGATTCCATCAAGGCGGATTCTGAGGCGTATGACAACAAAATGGACGCGCTGACGGACGACCGGGTGTCCATGTATATTTACCTCTATCGGGATTTTGAGACCGGGACGATCCACAGCTACAAATGCACGCAGAATGTGGAGCTCGAGCCGGACAAGGACACGGAACTGCGGTATTATCCCATCACGTGGATGAACTGGGACTACATTCAGGACTGCTATCACGGGCAGGCGCTGATCTCGCAGCTGCTGCCGAACCAGAAGTTCGTAAACAAAGCGTTTGCGATGGCGATGATCTCCCTTATGACGACGGCGTACCCGAAAATCGTCTACGACAAGACGAGAATCCCGCGGTGGGACTCAAGAGTCGGCGCGGCAATCGGCGTGAACGGCGGGGATATGAATTCGATCGCGAAGATCATCGACCCGGCGCAGATCAGCCCGCAGATTTCGCAGTTTATTGACCTCGCGGTCAACTACACGCAGAACTTCATGGGCGCGTCTGACGCGGCGCTGGGCGACACAAGACCGGATAACACGTCGGCCATCATCGCCCTGCAGCGGGCCTCGAACGCTCCCTTGGAGCTGGTGAAGCTCAATATGTACGACTCCATTGAGGATTTGGGCAGGATTTATCTTGACATGATGCGCGTGTATTATGGCAGCCGGTACGTGCAGGTGAAGTTCCTCTCCAAGCAGGAGATGAACAATCAGCCGCTCGGCATGAGCATTCAGGACGCGAACTTTAATACGCCGTTTGATTTTTCGATTCTGAACGAAATTCCGATGAGTCTGAAGCTGGACGTCGGCGCTTCATCTTACTGGAGCGAAATCACAACGGTGCAGACGCTCGATAACCTTCTGATGCAGGGGAAAATCGAGCTTGTGGACTATCTGGAGCGTATCCCGGAAGGGTATGTTTCCAAGAAGCAGGAACTGATCGATAAGCTCAAGGGGATGCAGGCGCAGATGATGGGCCAGCAGACGAGCTCCCCTGTCATGGGGCAGGGGCCGGAGGTTCCCGTAGAAGGCGGCAGCGGATACGGGCAGCTCCAAAGAGCGCTTAACAAAACGGGGGTGAGTTGATGGCGTTACCGGAATTTACTACTGACTTGAATATTATCCAGCAGTTGGCCGACGAGCCGAATGACGTCGACGGGCTTTCCGCGCAGGATCTCAAGGAGAAATTCGACGAGGCCGGTCTGACCATCCAGAAGTGGCTCAACGAAACGCTTCTGCCCGCGCTTATCGCTTCGAATCTCGGGTTTACGAAGACGACGGAGATCCCGGAAGAGACGATTCAGGCGGCAATCGTCAACGTGCAGGCGCAGGTCAAGAATATGGCCATCGGCGCAGTCCCGAACGGAAGCGTCAACTACCTGAAGCTGGCTTCGGACGTTACGACGCTGCTTACCAATTTGAGCAACGCGCTTTCTGACGCGCAGGATAAGATCGACGAGCTCGACGAGCGGCAGGTCGTCATTGACCCGGCGACGCAGACGAAAAACGGCCTCATGACCAGCACAGACAAGAAAAAACTCGACGGCATTGCAGAAGGCGCGACGAAGGTCCTCGTAAACAGTGAGCTTTCCGCAACGAGTCAGGACGCGATCATGAATAAGGTCGTCTATGCGACTGTACAGTCCCTGATTCAGGCAATCAACGGCAAAGCGGCTTCTACCCACGCGCACGTCATGGCAGACATTACAGATCTGAGCATCGACGCGGCCCCGGCACAGAATAGCGGAAATCCGATTTCGTCCGGCGGCGTGTTTACGGCGCTTCAGAATTTCAAGACGGCGACACAGTACACCGGGACGCTTCTGTCTACCGGCTGGGCCGAGGACACAAACGGGTATATGGCGCAGACGATCACGATCACGGGACTCAAAGCATCGTACACGGTCGACCCGCAGTGGGACGTGGCGCTCTCCGGCACAGACCCGGACGCGGACACGACGCTGCTTGAGGGCTTCGCTTTGATCCACAACTTCAAAACCGGCGCGAACAGCCTGACCGCGCAGTGCATCGGCGACGCGCCGGAAGTGAATATTCCAGTGAAGGTGGTGGCTTTCGGATGAGCGGGAGATCACCGAGATGGATTCAGTCCATTGTGTTTGGACATTTACGGCTAAGTATTTCTGGAACAACACTTCGAGTAAACGGACTTACTAAGGGTAGTACATATGCATTCCGCATCTATTATAAGCATTCAAGTTCCGGCAACTATGCCTCCACCCGAGAACCAGAAAGCGGGACTGTTACACTAGATGGTGAAACATGGACGTTCGATGCGTCAAGTCTTCTGACGGAAAGCGGGACTTATACAATATATGTAAATGCTTGGAATACAAAAGACAATATAGAAACCAACACGGTTGCATATGCGAAAGCATAGGAGGGGTTACATGGGATTTTTTCTAAGACGAGGCTATGCCCCGCCGCCGTTGCTTGGGGAAATTGAAGTAGGTCAACGAATCAAACTGAATGAATCCGGTGCCCCGGCCGAGTTTTATGTATCCAAGCACGACTATGAAAGCGGCCTAAATGGAGCAGGGAGAACATTGCTTGTTCGAAAAAACGGCCCCCAAGAAGGTTATTACAACTCGGGTAGCAACAGTTTTGAAGGTGGCGCTCTCTGGAATTGGCTCAACAAAACCTATTTACCAACACTTGATACTGACGTTCAGGCGGCAATCGGATCAACAAAGTACTATATTCGCGGTTATAATAGATACGACCAATTATATTCAAGTGTTCAAGAATCTGCAATATTCCAATTGTCCGCGTCGGAACTCGGAGTTTCAGGCTATGGCGGGGCTGCACTACCAATCGCAAGTATACTGCAAGAGGTGACTCTTGATGGAAGCAGCGGAAGTACAATGCAATGGACAACTACCACTATGACAAATAGTTTACGTGTTCTAGTGGTTGCGAAAAATGGAGTTAAAACCAGCGCGAGATGCGACGTTGAGGAGCACCTCTACCGGCCCGCTTTTACACTACCGGCAGAGTTCGTTGTTAGCAAAGATATGCTCGTATAGGAGGACACTATGTATATTACACACGACAATCAGACCTATCCGGGCGTGCGGGTTTACGCCACGACAAGCTCGGTACGGTTTACGGGAGAATCCCTTGCAGAGATTTCGGAGTTGACGGGCCTCATCATGGTGTTCGCCGAAAACGGCTTTCATCTACGCAGCTTTGACCCAACAGATTTTCTACGGCAGGAGATCTTAAACGGCTCGTGGCTTCTGACGAACGTAGCCGCCCCAACGCCGCAGCCGGTCATCGCAGCGCCAGTCACGTATGGTCTTCTTGTTTCCACGGCAAACATGACGCGGTTTTTGATGAAGGGCGCGAAGCCGGTGACAGCAGACGAGATCATCATGTGTTCGGCGCTTTATGACGAGTGGGAACCGGGAAGCCACGTCACAGGAGACGTTTTTACCGTCAGCGGCGACCCGTGGGAGTGCTTCCAGAGCTACGACAACGCAGTGTATCCGGACATCGCGCCGGGCAATTCTGCGTGGTACACGTTCAACAGGCCGTATCACGGCACATCCCGGGCGACGGCGCGGAACTTCGTACATCCGACGGGCGCACACGATATCTACAAAACCGGCGAATGGGCCATTCAGGACGGAAAGTTCACAAAGTGCCTTTCGGATACGTCCTACAGCATGGAGGAATACCCGGCGGCGTGGGAAGTGGAGGAATAAATGGGCGTATACAACATCGGAACCAAAGCTGGATACGACATTTCCGAGTCCCTGAAAAAGAATCTGGGCACGACCACGACGGTCTCTGACGGCTCTTCGTGGACGGCGGATAAGAGCGGAAATATCTGGGTCACGAAAGACGGCGTGACCACGAAGGCGAATATCACCTACAAGCCGACTGGCTCCGGTTACGGCCGGGGCAGCGGCGGAAGCTCCGGCGGGGCCAGTTCCGGCACGACAACAGAGCCGACGACTCCGGCGCAGGATTGGAGTACGCCGGGCGGCTCTGGCTCGAGCTCGACGGTCGACAATGCGGCCAGCCAGCGAGAGGCGTATAACCAGCAGATCCAGGACTATCTGAAGCAGCTCGAGGCAATGCGCGACCAGAAGACGCCGTCGGCGGCTGACCAGTCGGAGTATATCCGGCAGATGTATGAACAGCAGCTGGCGGCCAACAAAGCGCAGCTTGAGAGCGATTATAACCAGAACGTTTCGAATCTCGCGGGCGAAGAGAGCAAAATCGGCTCTAATTACTATGAGCAGCGGCGGCAGACGCAGTCGAACTCTGACCGGGCGCAGGCCAATTATAACGAGATGGCGAACGCTTCGGGGCTCAACACGGGCACGCGGGGACAGGCGCAGCTTGCAAGGAGCAATCAGTTACAGAGCGATCTCACGACGCTCAATAACGCCGAGGCGCAGAACCGGGCGGAAATTGAGCGGCAGCGGACGCTTCTAGGCCAGCAGTATCAGAACGCCATTCAGAAGGCGCAGGCGGAAAACAACATGGAACTGGCGCAGCGGCTTTATCAGGAGGCCGTGAGAGTCGACGAAAGCGTCATTGACGCGTCCAAGAACGACAGCCAGCGGGCTTTGGAAATTCTCAATATGATGCTCAGTCAGATCAGCTCTGACCGAAATCTTGCCTCGGAAGAGGCCAGACAGGCGGCGGAAATTGCGGCGGCCAGCGGCAAGTACGGGCTTTACGGAAAGCTCTACGGGCTTTCGGACGACGTCGTTTCCCGGCTGGAAGAGATCTATAACAAGGAGCTGGCCGACAAGGAGCTTGAGCGCGAAATGGGCATCTACGAATCGGCGAAGAATAATGGCATTGATCTGAAGCGGCAGTGGTCGTGGGGCTCGAGCACGAACAGGTGGTAAGGTATGATCACAAATAACGGCGAACGAAACCCGAATCTTCAGAAGCAATACGACAGCATCAAAACGACGCCGAAGACCACGACCAAGAAGACGTCTGGAAGTAAGACTTCCGCGGTCAACAAGACCACGACAGCGAAGGTCACGGGTTCTTCGAGCACGAGCGGCACGCTGACGACCGTCAAGGAGCAGCCGAAGAAAAGCTCGAGTTCGTCCAGGTCTTCGAGCTCTTCGAGCTCGGAACGGACCACAACCAAGAAAAAGACGCTAAGTCAGGCGGAAAAATCCGCCGCACTGAACGATCTGATGGACCGGGCGACGATCGGAAGCTCGAAGACCTACGGGCTTTCGTTCCAGAGCTCGGCCAATAAGACGTATAACCAGAGGCGGCAGTCGCTTTTGGAGCAGGCGACGAAGAATGGATACGCGGTTGGACAGAACACCAGAACCGCGCAGAACTTCCGCAACACGGTCAACCAGAAGCTCGGAAGCGCAATTTTGAGCGGCAAGAGCCCGAGCGAGGCCAGAAGCGCAGAGCAGCAGCGGCTTAAAAAGAGCGCGGCGGCACAGAAATCTGTGCTTCGAGATCAGGAGAAGGGCCGGAATCGGACAGTATCCGAGCTTGACCGGCAGATCAAGGCCATTGACAAGGAAATCGGCGCTTCTACGCAAAAAACCGGCCGGCCGGATATGCAGAAGGTCGCGGAACGGAACGAGCTTTCCAAGCAGAAGCGGGCCGTCAGCAATGACTACGGCGTGCTGGAATCGCTTTGGCGGTCCGTGGAAGCGGGCGCGGGCTCTTTTAACTCCGCTGTTACGAGCACGCTGAACGCGGGCAGAAACGCCCTCATGCAGCTGGAATCCATCATCAACGGCGGCTGGGACAAGAAGAGCAAAAAATTCGTAAAGGGCGATTCTCCCATCACAGCGTCCCTTTTTCAGCCGGTCGCTGACCTTGACGCCTATACAAAGGACACGACGGCGGGATTGCAGCAGAGCGCGGCGGAACGGTGGAGCCGGTACGGCAAGGCGGGCGATATTGCAAACCAGCTGACGCAGGGAACCGTTGCAGCAGTGCCGAATGCGATTCTGGCGATGGCGACGGCGGGCGGCTCTGCGGCGGCGACGCTTACCCCGGAGGCCTCCGGACTGACGGCGACGGTCGCGAACGCGGTGCAGAAGCTCTCCAAAGACCCGATGTACTGGACGAGCTTCATTCAGAGCTTCGGAAGCGGGTATGACGACGCCATTGAGAAGGGCACGACGGAAGACGAGGCACTTCTGGCAACGCTTCTTTCCTCGGCGGCAAACGCCATTGTGGAAATCGGCGGAGGCGTGGAGCAGCTTCCGGGCGAGCTGCGCGAAGCGGGGCTTACCAGCACGGAGAAAATCCGCAAGTGGGTATCTTCGTCTCTGGATGAGGGCAAGGAAGAAGTCATTCAGGGCATGATCGAGCGGCTTGTGAACAAGGCCGTGTATGATCAGGATGCGCCGTGGTTTTCGGCAAGCAATGAAGACGCCGTCATCAATCCGCGGCAGTCTTTGCAGGAAGGCGCGATGGGCGCGGCCATTGGCGGTATTTTGGGCGGCGGGCAGATGCTCACGCAGGAGGTTTTGAATGCGGCGAACCGGAATCGCATTGTAGACCCGACGGCGAGTCCACTCGATCAGGCGATTTTAGACGCGCTTCAGGGCGTGCAGACGCCGGAGAATGTGACGCAGACGAGAGAAGCAACGGCACTTGACAACGCGATTCTGGCGGCATTCAACGAAAATAGAAATTCCACCACACCTGAACAAACAACAGGATCGCCGGGAACCGGGCCTGTAAGGTCAGATGCAGTGGAATCTAGTACATCTACTATAAACGCTGCTTCCGAGAAAATCAAGGGTGATTTTGAAAAACTGATTGAAAAGAATAAGGGAAAACTGTCTTTCAATCAGTGGGTAGACTACGGAAATTCGCTTCATGGTGAAGACGCGGCTGCATTAAATGCGTTCCTCAACGATATTGAGGCCGGAAAAACGCAGTATAAGTATGATGCAGGCGGCGGCATCCATAAAGTTGACCCAGACAGCCATATTGATAACCGCGATATCAGCGACAGAATGCAGCGCGGCGGGCATTCGTTCCAGTATGACAACCCGGAGCTTCACGAATATATGAAGGAAGCGGCGGAACTGCTCTTGGACGATATTGCGGACTCGACCAAAGGCGAACGCTTCGCCACTCCGGTAGAAAACGGGGATAACGGCGGATATTATCACTGGACAGGAACAAAGCGGCGCACTACAAAAGGCATTGCCGAACTGAAAGACCGCTTTGGTATTTCGTGGGACAATCTGGCGCGGGCAGCCGAAAACATCATCAAGGACGAAGGCGCGGAAAACTATGCCGACGCGCGGCGCGTGGAGATTCTGCTCGACGATATGCTCACAAACGGGTATGACTCGATGACACCAAAAAGTGAATCGGGCACGTTTGTCCCGCCGAACGAGGACTATATCCGCGCAAAGCAGCAGATTCCCGGCGCGGATATGCGGCAAAAATCCGAAAATTCGGCGCTCACGTGGCTGATGGAAATGGAAGATGAGCAGAACGCGGCCGAAGAAGCAGCGAAACAGGCAGAAGCCGGTGCCATTTTGAATGAAGACACCAGCGCGGATGAACGCACGTGGCGAGGGGAGCGCCAGAAAACGTCTCCGGCCAGCACGACGGCAGCACAGATTGACGCGCCCGGCCCTGCGCCTTCTGGATTTGACCCGTTGAGTCACGCAAGCAACCAGTACGGCGCGATTCCTCCCGGCGAGAACCCTTCACGCGTGGTGGATATCCCGGCGTCTATGGATGGCGAGACAAAGGTCAGCCGCTTTGCCCGCACGGCAGCAGAGGCGCAGATCACGACCGACGAGATGGTAGGCAGAATCGAGCAGCTGGTGCAGGATGGGAAGCTCAGTCACGAAGTCTACGGCAACAAGCAGGCCATTGAAGACGGCGCGAAGCAGATCGAGCGGCAGTACGCCAGAGGCAAAAGCATCGAGCAGATTCGCAGTGAGTTTGTCCGGGACGCGAACGCCGGAAAGGCGGGCGCAAAATTTGTCTCTCAGGGAACGACACTTTATGCGGACGCCATCGCAGCAGGGGACTATAACGCAGCGTCTGACATCCTCGTTGCACTGACGGCGGTGGAAACAAACGCCGGTCAGACGGTGCAGGCGGCGCGGCTCATGAAGTCTTTAACGCCGGAAGGCAGAATCTTCACGGTGCAGAAGATGGTCTCCAATCTGGAGGCGCAGATCAACCAGAAGCGGCCGGCCAACAAGCAGATCGAGATCGATGTGCCGGATACGCTTCTGGAGACGTATCAGAACGCCGCGACGGCGGACGCGCAGGAAGCCGCTTTGCAGAACATCTATCAGAATGTCGCAGACCAGATCCCGACGTCTCTCGGCGAGGCGGCGCAGCAGTGGCGGTATTTTTCGATGCTGGCGAACCCTTCGACGCACGCGAAGAACATCATGGGTAACGTCTCCGGCGCGGTTGCAAAGATCGGCAAGGATAATCTGGCGGCGCTCATGGAAACGCTCGTTATCGGCGACAAGCCGGGGCAGCGCACGAAGGCGTTCCTGAACCCGGCAAAGGCCGCAGACCAGAACCTTCTGAATATGGCATGGGCCGACTATGATACGGCAGTAGACCTCTATGAGGACAGCACCGGGAAATACTCCAACGCAGCAGGCGACATCAACGACAAGCGCCGGTACTGGAAGATCAACGACCCGCAGAACGCTTTGACGCGCGGGCTTGATAAGGCTTTGAGAGTCGCGGAGAAGGCAAACGAGTTTAACAGCCGGGCGCTGGAAGTGGAAGATATGTGGTTTTCGAAGCCGATGTATTCCGTTGCACTGGCCGGGTATATGAAGGCCAACGGGCTCACAGAGATCACGGACGCGGCCAGAACCTACGCGATGAGCGAGGCGAAGCGGGGCACGTATAACGATCTGAACGCGGTTTCCAAGTGGGCAACGTCTCTTGGCAAGGGCAGCAAGCTCGGGCGGTTCATTTCGGGCACGATCTACCCCTTCAAAAAGGTTCCGGCAAACGTCATGGTGCGGACGGTGGAATATTCCCCGCTCGGATATCTGAAGGGCGCGTGGGATCTCGTGCAGATGCAGAAGGGGAACACGGATATTACAGCGGCAAAAGCCATTGACGATTTTGCCGCAGCCACAACGGGTACGGCACTTCTCGGCATCGGCGCAATGCTGGCAAAGCAGGGCATTCTTCGGGCGACGGGCGTCGGCGACGACAAGGAAAAAGAGCAGCAGAAAAACGCGTTCGGCGCGAAGGATTTCTCAATTCTGGTCGGCGATACATATGTCCCCATAGACAGTTTGACATTGACCGGAACGGGGCTTCTCACGGGCGCTCAGATCTGGGAGGCGGCACAGAACGCGCGAAACGGCGATACGCCGATTTCGTTTGATGATTTTTTAGACGCGATGTCCAAAATCACTGACCCTGTCTTTGAACAGTCGATGCTCAGCGGACTGGAGAGCATTTTTACGACAATCCAGAATTCCGGCAAGAATGGGCAGGGCGAAGTTTTAACAAAAATCGGCGTGCAAATTCTCGGCAACTATGTCGGGCAGTACGTGCCGACGCTCATCGGGCGCGTGGCGGCGAGTTTCGACAAGAACCAGAGAAGCACGTACCTTGAGCCGGATGGTGCGTGGGGCCCGGTACAGACGGCGGTGCAGGGTGTGCAGAAGAAGCTTCCGGGGCTTCGGGAGAATATGGCCGTCAGCTACGGAAACTGGGGCGTCCCCGTGGAAGGCAACGGCGCAAACGGTTTTGGAGAAGGCCTTTTCAAAGCGGTCACGCCGGTATACCCCTCCAAGCAGAAGACGGACGCTGTAGAAGAAGAAATTGCGCGGCTTCACGATGTGAATTCCGACTACTCCAATTTCTATGTCCGGCCAAAGAAGAGCATTTCCGTGAATGGCGAAGATATGAAATTGACGTCAGAACAGTACGGGAAATACGTCGAGACGAGCGGCCAGACGGACTACAATCTCCGGAAGAATATGCTGGAAAGCGATATCTACAAGGGCCTTCCGGACGATATGAAATCCAAAGCAATGAGCCTTTCGCAGGAATACGCGAACGCACTCGGCAAGGAAGCGGCCGGCGTCGGCTACGAGAGCGACGAGAAGTGGATCAACGAGCTCAAGGGCAAGAGCGACGAGGAAGTTTTGAAGGCGATCCTTGGCAGGGCCATTGACGCTTCCGGCGGACTCGGAGAAGTGGACGCGAAGAGCGTCTACAGTGGGACGCAGTATGCCGGTCTCAGCGGCGAGGTCATGGACAAGTCTTTGGAATATGCAAGAGTATATGAAAGCGCAATTGAGAAAGAAAAGCTCGGATACCCCATTGAAACAGGATGGATTGCAGAAGCGAAGGGCCTCTCCAAAGAAGAACGGACTGACCTTTTCATCCAGAAGGCGGCGGAAAGCGTCTCTTCGTCGATGGGAGGCAGCAAGATTGAAAATCTCGGTACGATGCTGGATGCGGGGACGATCAACGACGCGGCGGTTTACGCGGCGCTGAGTGCAGATGATCTTGACCGGTATATGGAGGTTGGCAAAGGAAAGCTCAGTACGGACAAGCTCTTGGACGCGATGAGCTACTACAATTCCGATGCGTGCAAGGCGGTGAAAGACTGGAACGGGGACGTTGTCGAAGGAAAGAGTCAAGCCGAAAATTATGTAAACTTCCTTCAGGGAACCGGATGGTCCGACACGGAGAAGGCTGCGGCGTATTTGCAGGAGTACAAGAGCCTCAAGGATATGCCGGAACAGTGGCTTTCCGCCGTGGATGACGATATGGTCATGGGCGCGATCGGGAAAGACGATCTTGCAAAGTGGGAATCGCTCGGCAGGGACACGGTGAGCGCCGAGAAGGTCTTACAGGCGGCTTATAAGTTTGACACGCTGGAATCCGACAAGGACGCGAACGGCAAATCTATCAGCGGCAGCAAACAGCAGAAGTACATTGACTATCTTGACAGCACGGGCATGAGTGAAAAGGAAAAGCGAACGCTCTTCCTTATGCGTTACACGGAAAAGAACTGCCCATATGGGACTGAGGATGCAGCGCCTGCTTCTTCGGCGGCAACTGTCAGCCCCAGCAACGCGGCGGTCACAACGAACGGAAGCGGCTCTTCCGGTTCTGGAAGCTACAGTTCCGGCGGGTATTCCGGCGGCTGGAGCAGAGGCTCGGAAGAAAAGAGTCAGGCCCAGAAGGCATATGAGCGCTTCGGCATGGCGGCAGGAGCCACGGAAGCCATGTATCAGGAGGCAAAGCAGGCAAGAGACAACATTTCCACAGTCTACGACATGGACGGGAACGTTGTGCGCAGCGCGGAAGATCAGTTCGATTCCTGGCTCGAGCGCAGGAACTGGACGCAGGATCAGAAGGACGCGGTACGGGCCGGATTCTACGCGGATACGGTGAAGAACCTTCAGTATCTTTCCTCGGAACTGCGGCAGGGCAATATCAGCGTTGCGTCTGCCAAGAGTGAGCTTTCGCCTACGATGCAGACCGGATGGACACGGAATGTCATGGACACCGGCGCGGCAATGGCCGATTACATCGACGCTTGGGCGTATTTCAAGGAGGCCCCGAACGCCGACGAGCGGAAAGCGCAGGGCTTTGGCACGAAATGGGCTTGGTTCTGCAATTACCTCAACCAGACGGATATGACAGCAGAGCAGAAATACGCTTTTGCGGTCAGCGTGTCCAACTACGCAGACAGCACCAAGCGGAAGATCCAGAAGGCCGTCGGCTGGGACGGGGTATCCTCGGCAGAGCCGACGGCCCCGGAAGAGACCTATGATCTGCGGACGGACGACGGCTATCGCGCGTATCTGAGCCTTCTTCTCAAGCGCACGAGCCGGTATGAGGCAAAAGACGGCTCTGTCTGGACGCTCGGGACAAACGGGGAAGTCGTTGCGCGGACGAAAGACGGTCGTCAGCTTCGCGTGCGGGCGGTTCTCGGCAAAAACGGCTTTGAGGATATCCCCGGGAGCGGCTACACGGTCGGCTCGAAGGCGGGACAGCTTGCGTACAAGATGATGCAGAACGGCGTCATGAAGACGTGGCAGGCCCCGGACGGCTGGACGTGGAAGCTTGTAAACGGCGAGATCATCGCGGAGAAACACGGTACAAAAATACCTGTCCGGATGGCCGGGTAAATATAGAAGGGAGCGCCTATGAATGAAGTAGAAATGGAACACAGACTGACACAGACAGAAGCGTTGGCAAGGGACAACAAGCGCCGGATCAACGACTTGGAGGCAGACAATAAGGCGCTGCAGGAGCTGACTTCGTCTGTGAAGGTGATGGCAGAACAGTTTAAGGCGATGAACGAGAAAATCAACAAAATGGATAAGACCGTGCAGCGCCTTACGGACAAGCCGGGGACGATGTGGGAAGGGGTGATCAAGAGCATCGTCACGGCGTTCATTGCAGGAATTGTCGGATATATGCTTTACAGGCTGGGCCTGAAAGCGTGAGAAATTTGAAAGCTGAAATTTGAAAGGAGCTAACAGGATGATGAACAAGAATTGGTGGAAGGCAGCGGGTATCCGCGCACTCAAGACGGTCGCACAGACGGCGGTCGCGACGATCGGCACGTCGGCGCTTCTGGACGAAGTGAACTGGATTGCGGTCGCTTCGGCGTCGGCGCTGGCGGGTGTTCTGAGTTTGCTGACTTCGGTTGCGGGGCTTCCGGAGGTAGAAAACAAGTGAGCGTGCTTATCGGGCAGGCCAGCATTGATGAACGGGGAAAGATTACCGGCGGCAGCGCCGGTAATCAGTCCGGCTGGGAGCTGAATATCCGGGATTGGTATGCGAACGGCTGGACACTGGTTCTGCGGCCAAAATGGAGAACCACGGCCAAGAAGATGGCGGCGGCGTGCCGCGCGGGCGTGGGAAATCAGCACATCGGGTATGACCAGTGGCAGAGAAACACGCTGCGGTATTACGCGCGGCTTTCTAACTGGAATCTTGCGGCGGTCATAGACGACTGCGAGACGGACTGCTCAGCGTTTATGGCGGTCTGCGCGGAGGCGGCAGGCGTGAATATGGAGCCGACATACACGGCAGGAAACGCCCCTGCGACGTTCCAGATGCGCGAAATGTGGGCCAGAACCGGTGCGTTCGAGATCCTTGATGATGCAAAGTACTTAAAGTCTTCGGACTATCTTCTCGAAGGCGACGTCATCGTCAACGAGTTCCGGCACACGGCGATGGTTCTTTCAAACGGAAGGAAAGCGGAAGGAGAGTTAGAAATGGTTGAAAAGTCGAAAATCATTGTCGACGGGAAGGAATTTACCGTGGACAGGATTTTGAAAGACGGCACGAACTATATCAAGGTGCGTGATCTTGCGGCGGCACTTGATCTGGACGTGTCCAATCAGGGAAGCATTGCAGTTTTGACGAGAAAGTAGGGATGAGATGCAGCGCGGGCTTCCGTTAAAGCCGCGCAGTGAGTGGGAGCACCTTATTTCCGAATGGGTTCATAACGCACTGTATCGGGAGATCATGCAACGGAACATCTGTGACGGGGAGACTGCCGAACGCTTAGCCGAGCGGTACGGGTTCTCTGTAAACGGGATGAAGGGCATTATCAAACGATGCACGGAAATTCTGTTAAAGGCAGGCGCTTAGCGCTTGCCTTTTTCTGTGCTCTTTATGGCCTTTGGCTTGGTTTTTTGTGATAGCGATTTCCCTCAGAATGATAGTAGGAACTGGCCGGTTCACTATCTTTTGGGGGGTATTTTTTATGGAATATGCAAGCAACGGCAAGGCGAACGCCGCTTTGACCACGGGCATTATCGGCACTGCCGGTGTCGGGCTGGGCCTGCTCGGCAATCTTCTCGGCGGCGGCTGGGGTCTGAACCCGACGGCGGCCGCGATGGCTGCGGGCGCTGCGTGCAGTGAGAACACGCCGGTCACGCGGTATGAGCTCGACCGGGAACAGCAGCTGGCGGCGAAGGACTCGGAGATCGCGCTTCTCAAGGCCAACACCTACAACGACCAGAAGTCGCTGGAGCTGTACGCCTACATCGACGGCCAGCTTAAGGACATCCGCAAGACGCTCGGCGATCAGGCTGTGCATAATCAGCGCACCGAAGACAGCTTCGTGCTGGCCCGTCAGGACATCGCGTCGGTCAAGTCCGAACTGCATCGCGAAATTGAGATGGAGGCCGAGCGGCGCTGCTGCGGCGATAATTCTATCGTCACCTACGCCAACGCCACCTTTTATCCCAAGCAGGTCGCAGACGTCACCACTGGCACCACGACCACGGCGCAGACGCTCTACAATCCGCTCCCGAAGTGCGGGTGCTGCAACAACTAAGCCAAAGGGGCGGCAATAGCCGCCCCGCCCTTTTAAGGAGGTATTTTTATGGTGACGATCGATCAGGCGATGCGCGGCGCTGTCCGCTTTATCGAGACGGAGATCCTGCCACACCTTCCAACGGGGAAGGGCATCGGGGCCGGAATCGCAGTTGCGCTCATTATGGATGGCGGGAAGGAGAAGATCCTCTCCCTGCGCAGTCATCCAGTCGTGCAGATGATGGGCGTGATGGATGAAAACGGGAACGTCAACATTGACCGGCTTTACAACGCGGCGCGGCCAAAGTTTGAACAGAAGCTTCCGGTTTCCGTTCCCTTCATCGGAGAGTTGAAATTTGACCAGAACGATGTAGACAAGCTCTACAGGTATATTCAGGAGGCATAATGAAACAGTATATGGACAAGCTCTATGAGCGGCTTTGTGAGTTGATGGAGCGCCCGGCGACGACCGGGAACGCCGAAGAGGTCATGCTTTACGCGAAAACCATCCACGCACTTGAAAAGTTGGAGATGCACGAGCCGTTCACGAAGAAAGACGCGCTTCACTGGACAGAGGGCATGGAAAACAGCGACGGCACGACGGGGCCGCAGTGGACAATGGACGAGACGAGCGCGATTGCCAAGAGCATGGGCGTGTATCTTCCGGGCTGCATCTGGTTTGCGGCAATGAACATGATGCGCTCGGACTACTGCTTGGTGGCGCGGAAATACGGAGTCGACCGGCCGGAGTTTTACGCAGATATGGCGCAGGCGTTTTTGTTTGACAAGGACGCGGGGGAGCCGGAAGAGAAGATTTCGGCATACTATCACTGTATCGCAAAGCCGGAAATCTATTAGCATTTTTCATTAGCATTTTGTGTTCCGGGGATGCATTTTTTCTTCCGGGAATGCACCACGTTTGCCGCGAAAACGGAACGCCAAAAATGGCCAGAAGCATTGGAAATACAAGAAAAACCTGCAATCTCAATGGATTGCAGGTTTTCTTTTTTTGGTGACCCGTACGGGAATCGAACACATAAATAACAAAGCAAATATGCTGAATTA
>ERZ808242.247-NODE-247-length-40504-cov-4.489382_pt1 | contig 40504 bp, 36 predicted proteins | sample MGYA00521244_ERZ808242 | MGnify/ENA primary metagenome ERZ808242 (study PRJEB31516, sample SAMN03275573) | gut metagenome | biome: mammalia-associated habitat; material: feces | host: Papio cynocephalus | place: Kenya | collected 2012-07-27 ... | reverse complement strand
CGAGGTCGACTTCTCTCCTTTTATTTGGGTCACTTCATTTTAGCACATACAGAAAATGGCCAATCATTTTATATCACCCTCTTTCCATTTCCTGAATAATGTGCTATAATTACGGAAAATTGAAACGGGAGTGAGACCCATGGTAATCAAGCAGCCCTTTTACTATCCACCCGGAAAATCCGACCGCAACCTGCATATCTATCTGCCGGAAGGCAAGGGCGGCCGGTTCCCGGTGATGTACTTTTTCGACGGTCACAATCTGTTCTTCGATTCCGATGCCACCTACGGCAAGTCCTGGGGGCTGAAGGAATTTCTGGACAGCTGGAGCAAGCCCATGATCGTGGTGGGCATGGAATGCAGCCATACAGGAAATGAGCGGCTGGAGGAATACCTTCCCTATCCTGCCGCCGGAAATGAGGCCGGAAAGCTCACTGCCAAGGGCGATGAGACCCTGGACTGGCTCATCACCCGGGTGAAGCCCTACATTGACGGCCGCTTCCCCACCATTCCCTTCCGGGAATGCACCGGCATTGCCGGCTCCAGCATGGGCGGCCTCATGGCCATCCGGGGAGTGCTGGGCTACAACCGTTGGTTCTCCAAGGCTGCCTGCCTGTCCAGTGCCATCGGCTTCTGCCCGGAGGGAGTCTTCACCGACGCGGCCATGGCTCCCATCGATTCCAACACCCGGGTATACCTGTCCTGGGGCGCGCGGGAAGCCTGGGGTCGTCAGGGTCCGGAGAACCGGGACGACAACAGCCAGTCCTATCGCTGGAACCAGGGGCTTGCCCGGGAAATTCGGCGTAAAGGCGGCACCACCCTGGTCTACTGTCAGCCGAACGGCGGACACTGCGAGGCGGACTGGGAAAAACAGGTTCCGCAGTTTATGGACTTTCTGTGGATGCACTGATTAAGCGGAAAATGAAAGAACAAACGCTCCCGGCTTCAAAAGCCGGGAGCGTTTCTATATCAAATCAATATAGCAGTTCCTAGGAATTTGGTATTTTACTTTTTTGAGAATTGGTATTATCATAAGGTCAGAAAGAAAAACAATCCAAAATCCGGAAAGGAGCTGGGATTATGAAGCTGATTCAGAAAATCGAGATGGCTCTGGACGCTTACTACAAAACCTTTCAGCATTGATTCCATGTATACCGTTTCCGTATCAGAAGGGAGAAGCTTTATGAAAGTCACGAAAAAGATTATTGAATTGCTCACCGAGTACTACGAAACCTTCAGGCATTGACGAACCTGTGACCGCCATCCGCACCGAAAGGAGAAGCCCTATGAGAATCGTGGAAGACGCTGAGATCCTCGAGGCGCGCCGCTACACAACCTTCCGTTTTTGATTCCAACAAGAAGAGGAAGTCTATGACAAATACCGACTATCCATGAACCCCGTCATTTGCAAGCGCAAATGACGGGGTTTTGTTATTCTTCCGCCTCCAGAAAATCCGCCGGATGCACCTGGAGATAGTCCTGGACGTAATCCAGGAAGGCCTGGGAAAGCTCGCTCATCACCGCGTCCCGCTTGCGCACCAGCAGGTATCCGGCCTGTCGGGATGGTTCCACGATCCGCCGGGAGACAATGCCCGGCATAGGCACGGGGGTAGTCTGGGGGAAAATGGACACCCCCACGTTGGCGTGAGCCATAGCCAGCACATCCACAAAATTGGAGTGCTCCCCCACGATATTCGGCTCTGCCCCCACCAGCCGGAACCAGCTGCGGATTTCATCGATCCGGGAGCTTCGGTGGGGCACAATCAGCGGATAATCCGCCAGCTCCCGCAGGGGCAGCGGCTCATCAGGCTGAGCCGCCAGAGGGTGATCCGCCGAAAAAATGGCGCACCATGGCTCGTCACCTACGGGAATGCCCTCCAGGTGCTCGCTGTCATAGGGGGCGGCAATGATACCCAGCTCATAATAGCCCCGGAGAATCTGGTCAATGATGTCGTCGCTGCTGCCGTTGGCAATCTCAAAGCGCACCAGGGGATATTCCTCCCGGAAGCCCGCCAGCCACCGTCCGGCCAGAAAAGGCGCCAGACCTGCCACGCTGCCCAGGCACAGGGTTCCGCTCAGACCCATGGCAAAGGAGGCCACCTCCTCCCGTGTGCGCTCCGCCAGGTCGAGAAGCTGCTCCGCCCGGCGGTACAGAAGCATTCCCGCCTCGGTCAGCTGCAAGCTTCTGCCGCCCCGGACAAACAGCTGGGTGCCCAGCTCCTGCTCCAGATTTTTGATCTGGTTGCTCAGGGGCGGCTGGCTCATGCTCAGCCGCTGAGCTGCCCGGGTGAAATTCAGCTCCTCGGCCACAACGGTAAAATAATTCAGACTGCGAAGATCCATGGTCTGTTCCCCCTCTTTTTCGCCAAGCTCAGGATCATTATACAGCAGGCAGTCCGCTGCCGCAATAGGGATATTACTTGCGGGTCAATCCGTTCGCCACTTTTTCAACAAAAAACAGCAAAGCTACACCCCATGCCGGGCACTTCCGGCATGGGGTGGCACAAAGGAAGAAGCAATCGTGAACTAAGGAAGCTCTGATGAAATCGACAAGAACTGTGCGCGAGAGATTTTTCGTCCAATTGCGGTATCGAAAACGGTGGGATCCTGTATGCACCCGCAAGGGTATGCCGCATCCGTAAGCCGGCTTTCGCTGGCAACGGCTGCGCAATCTTTCCCGTTTTTGATACCGAAGAGTGGGCGGAAAAGAGCCGCTCACCGCCGCAGACAATTGATTCAGAGGTTCCCTAATTCGGATCCTCCGGGAAGGCATATCTGGCCTGGTACCGGGCGTATTCCTCGGCGAAGGCGGCGCTCTCCCGCAGCTCGCCGGCCTTCAGGGAATTCAGATACTCGTGTGCCTCCAGCTTGCCCTCGGACACCTGCAGAATCTCCACCGCCACATTGGAGCAATGATCCGCCGAACGCTCGAAGGCGGTGAGAAGGTCCTCCAGCACGAAGCCGTACTCCACGCTGCATCTGCCCTCCCGGAGACGGCGGATGTGCCGGGACTTGATCTCCCGCACCAGAGCGTCCACCACCTGCTCCTGGGGCTCTACCTTCCGGGCCAGCTCCCGGTCGAAGCTCCGATAGGCCTCCACCGTCCGACCCAAAATGTCCGAAACAGCCCGCTCCAGCACCTCCAGCTCCCCCTGCGCCTGCCGGGAGAAGACAATCTTCTTTTCCTCCATTTCCAGAGCCGCCTTGCCCACATTCACCGCATGGTCGGCGATCCGCTCCAGATCGGAAATGGTGTAGAGCAGGGTGTTGAGCGTTCGGCTGTCGGAAACGGACAGGCTCCGGCTGGACAGCTGCACGAGATAGGTACCCAGAGCGTCCTCATAGCGGTCGGTGTTGCTCTCCAGCTCCAGCACCCGATCCAAGGTTTTGCTGTCAAACTTCCGGGTCAGCTCCATGGCCAGCCGCATAGCCTGGGCGGAATCCTCCGCCATTCGGGTAGCGATGTCCTGGGCGCGCTGGGTGGCGACTGCCGGGGTGGCCAGCAGACGCTCGTCCAGCAGTACCGGCTTCTCCTCCTGTTTGTCGTCCGGCACCGTCAGGACAGCCAGCTTCACAAGCAGGCCGTTCAGGGGGAGCAGCAGCGCGGTGACGCAGACGTTGAAGGAGGTGTGGATTACGGCAATGTCCATCTCGCTGCAGGTATCCCCCAGAAATCCCCAGGGGTGCAGCAGGCCTATTCCGTAGAATCCCACCACAAATACCAGACTGCCGATAATATTGAAATACAGATGCACCATAGCCGCCCGCCGGGCGTTCTTGTTGGCACCGATGGCACCCATCATGGCGGTGACGCAGGTGCCGATGTTCTGACCCAGGATCACGGGAATGGCGCAGCCGTAGGTCACCGCGCCGGTGGAACACAGGCTCTGCAGAATGCCCACGGAGGCGGAAGAGGACTGAATGATGGCGGTCAGAGCCGCGCCCACCAGAATGCCCACCAGGGGATTGGAAAAGGAGATCATCATCCGGGTAAACCAGACCTCATCCTTCAGGAATTTCATGGAACTGCTCATCAGATCCATGCCGGTCATCAGAGCCATGAAGCCCAGCAGAATGCCGCCGATATTCCGCTTTTTCTCAGAGTCTGTGAACATGTACAGCACGATGCCAACGGCACCCAGCAGCGGTGCCAGGGTGGCCGGCTTGAACATCTGCACCAGAAAGCTATCCCCCTCCAGGCCGCTCAGGGACAGAATCCAGGCGGTAACCGTAGTGCCTACGTTGCTGCCCATGATGACGCCCACGGCCTGCTTCAGAGTCAGAATGCCGGAGTTGACGAAGCCCACCACCATCACCGTGGTGGCCGAGGAGGACTGGATCACCGCCGTCACCGCAAGACCCAGAAGGAATCCCTTGGGAACGTTGGAGCTCATTCTCGCCAGAATGGTCTGGAGCTTGCCGCCGGCGGTGCGTTCCAGGGATTTCCCCATGGTATCCATACCAAACAGGAACAGCGCCAGCCCGCCCAGCAGGGAAATCAGCTTCAAAAGATAAAAGGTCATGCTTCTCTCTCCTTATCGTTCGTTTCAGATATCCAGAATACATTATACGGTGCATGAAGGGAATATGCCATAGGCGCTATGCAAAGATTTTGTAAAATTCATGTAAAGTTTCTTACCTGCCACCGGCGGCAGACACTTCTCTTTCGTCATTTCCGCGCAAATCCATATTGAATCTCCAGCGGACATGTGCTATAATGCACATAATCCGGCGGGGAAGCAAGCCCCCGCACAGTCGGGAGGTATCCAAAATGAAGCGTATTATTACCATCGGAAGAGAATTTGGCTCCGGCGGCAGCGATCTGGGACGTCGGCTTGCCCGGGAGCTGGGCATTGCCTATTACGACCGGGACATCATTCTGCGCACCGCCAAGGCCAGCGCCCATCTGACCCCGGAGCAGGTGCGCCAGTGGGACGAGCGGGTACCCATGGAATTTGGCTTTACCCAGAGTCTGTTCAATTTCTACAGCCGTCCCCTGAGCGAGGAGCTGTGGAACGCCCAGGTGAAGGCCATCCGGCAGATTGCGGACAAGGAAAGCTGCGTGCTGGTGGGTCGGAACGCGGACTACATTCTCAAGGAATATGACCACTGCCTGCGGGTCTTCGTCCACGCGGATCGGAGCTGGCGGCTGCTGCGGATCCGCAAGTCCATGCCAGACACTCCCTGGGATGAATTGCAGTCCGATATGGACACCGCCGACCGTGCCCGCCGGGCCTACTGTGAAAAAATGACTGGCCGTGCCTACGGAGACTGCCGGAATTACGACCTGACCCTGTGTACCAGCACCCTGGGCTTTGAAAAAGCGTACCAATTGCTGAAGAGTGCCGCTCAAATGATGGAATAATTTGTGAATTCCGTAGAATATGGACAATTGTCCTTCTCTCATGTTGATTTTTGGGAACCAAAGTGGTAGAATACGGCCAAGATGTTTGGTTGCAAAGGCGCGACGGGAAGAATTCCGCCGCCTTTTTCCCATTCATCCCAGCCATATCCGGCGAAAATCCCATTTTTGTGAAAAACAGAGGAAAGGATGAATTGTTATGAAAAAGTTTACCGCATTGTGTCTGGCCATGGTAATGGTTCTGGCTCTGGCTGCCTGCAGCGGTTCTGCCGCTCCCGCCCAGACCCAGGCTCCCGCCGCTACCGAGGCTCCCGCCGCCGATACCACCACGGCTCCCGCCGCTTCCGGCAAGAAGTGGATCATTGCCTCCGACACCGTCTTCAAGCCCTTTGAGTATACCGATGCTTCCGGCAACTTCGTGGGCATTGACGTGGACATCGTCGCAGCCATTGCCGCTGACCAGGGCTTTGACTACGAGATCAAGAGCCTGGGCTGGGACGCAGCCATCGCTGCCTGCCAGGCCGGCCAGGCTGACGGTCTGATCGCCGGTGCTTCCATCACCGATGAGCGGAAGGCCAGCGGCTGGCTCTTCTCCGACGGCTACTACACTGCTACCCAGACCATGACCGTAGCTGCCGATTCCGACATCACCGGCTTCGCCGATCTGAAGGGCAAGGATGTGGCCGTCAAGACCGGCACCCAGGGCGCGACCTACGCTGAGAGCCTGAAGGACGAGTACGGCTTCAACCTGGTCTACTTTGAGGATTCTCCCACCATGTATCAGGCGGTTCTGGGCGGCCAGTGCGTTGCCTGCTTCGAGGACACCCCCATCATGCAGGCTACCATCAAGGACAACGGTCTGGCTCTGAAGTGCCTGGAGGATACGGCCAATGAAGGCGGCGAATATGGCTTCGCCATCTTCAACCCCGACAACCAGGAGCTGCTCGATATGTTCAATGCCGGTCTTGCCCACATCAAGGCCAACGGCACCTACGACGAGATCCTGGCCAAGTATCTGGGCTAAGGGAAGCTCTGACTAAATGCCTGTGGGGGACGCCTGTAGGCGCCCCCCATTTTTTCAGAATGGTCAAATCCCGTTGCACCGACGGCGGATTTGGCGCATTCTCAGTTCAAACCGAAAGGAGTCCTGAGCGTGATCCGCATTTTCTCCGCATACGGCCCCCTGCTGCTGCGGGCCATGGGGCAGACCCTGCTTCTTGCCCTGTCCGGCCTGTTCTTTGCCTGCATTCTGGGTCTGATCTTCGGCCTGCTCAGCGTGGTGAAGAGCCGGATCTGTAATGCCATTTCCACCATTTTCGTGGACGTGATCCGGGGCGTTCCCATGATCGTGCTGGCATTTATGATCTATTTCGGCGTTCCCCAGGCCATCAACGGCCTGCTCACCGGTGCCAAGTTTACCCTTTCCGCCCTGCAGGCCGGTACTGTGGCTCTGGCGCTGAACTGCGGCGCGTACATGGCCGAGATCATTCGCGCCGGTATTCAGAGTGTGGATCCCGGTCAGATGGAGGCGGCCCGTTCTCTGGGTCTGCCTTATTGGCGCGCTATGGCCAGAGTGGTTCTGCCCCAGGCCATCCGCACCATGATTCCCAGCATTATCAATCAGTTCATCATCACCCTGAAGGATACCTCCATTCTGTCCGTCATCGGCTTCCCGGAGCTGGTCAATACCGCGAAAAACGTGGTGGCCAACACCATGCGGGCCTTTGAGGTCTGGGCCATCGTGGGCATTATGTACCTGATCATCATCACGCTGCTGTCCCGTCTGGCAAAGCGTCTGGAAAGGAGACTGAACCGTGGCCGTGAATAAGAACAATGTGAAAATTCACATTTCCCATCTGAAGAAGAACTTCGGCAAGCTGGAAGTCCTCAAGGACGTTTCCACCGACATTTACGAGGGCGAGGTGGTGGTCGTGCTCGGCCCTTCGGGTTCCGGCAAGTCTACGCTGCTTCGCTGTCTGAACCGGCTGGAGGAAATCACCGGCGGTGAGGTCATCGTGGACGGCCACGACATGACCGACAAAAAGACGGATCTCAATAAGGTTCGTCAGAACGTGGGCATGGTCTTCCAGCACTTTAACCTCTTCAACAACCTGGATGTGATGGGTAACATGACCCTGGCTCCCACGGAGCTGAAAATGGCCACCAAGGCTCAGGCCACGGAAAAAGCCCTCCAGCTTCTGGAGCGGGTGGGGCTGCTGGACAAGGCCTCCGCCTACCCCGCCCAGCTGTCCGGCGGTCAGAAGCAGCGGGTAGCCATTGCCCGTGCCCTGGCCATGAATCCGGACATCATGCTCTTCGACGAGCCTACCTCCGCCCTGGATCCGGAAATGGTGGGCGAGGTGCTGGCCGTTATGAAGCAGCTGGCCGCCGACGGCATGACCATGGTGGTAGTCACCCATGAAATCGGCTTTGCCCGTGAAGTCGCCACCCGGGTGATCTTCATGGAAAGCGGCTACATCGTGGAGGAGGGCACCCCGGAGGAGGTCATCGACCATCCCAAGCAGCCCAGAACCATCGATTTCCTCAGCAAGGTTCTATAAAGCTAAAATAGTGTAGAAGGGCTTCCCGCCGGGAAGCCCTTTTTTTGAAAGGATGAGATTCATGGAAATACGAACCGCCGCCATGGCAGATTTGCAGGCCATTTCCGCCCTGGAGGCCGAGTGCTTCCCCGCCGCCGAGGCCGCATCGCGGGAGAGCATCCGCGCTCGACTGGCTGCTTATCCGGAGCATTTCTGGCTCCTGCTGGACGGGAAAAAGCTCGTGGGCTTTGTCAACGGCATGGTCACGGACGAGCCTGATCTGCGGGACGAAATGTATGGCAACGCAAGCCTTCACAAGGAAACCGGAGCCTGGCAGATGATCTTCGGGGTGGACACCGCCCCGGCCTACCGCCGCCAGGGCTGCGCCGGACGGCTTCTGGCGCACGTCATTGCGGAGGCCAAGCGTCAGGGGCGGAAGGGTCTGGTGCTTACCTGCAAAGAGGCCCTCATCCACTACTACGCCAAATTCGGCTTTGTCAGCGAGGGCGTTTCCCAGTCCACCCACGGAAATGTACAGTGGTATCAGATGCGCCTGACCTTCTAGCCGGGAGCCCCGGCTGGCAATGCGTGCCCGACCGGTCTGTAATCGCTAAACCATTGGGTACAAGCTCGGTATCGTTCTTGCGACGCACCTATAAAGAAGTTGTCATTGCGAACCAGTCCTCAGACTGGTGTGGCAATCCGTTTCCCTAAATTCTCCCCCTTGCATGGGGCTCTAGGGAGCCACCTTCCCCTCCCAAGGGAAGGCTCTGGGCCGAGGTGCTCTATTATTTCAATCGTCCCGAAGGGACACCACTTCTATTCACTATTCACCATTCTATATTCACTAAAAAGGGCGCGGTGCTGAGCACCGCGCCTTGTGCTATTGCTCGCACTCCATCCGGATCAGCTCCACGGCGGCCTTGGAGAATTCCTCCATCTGGCGAATCCGTACCAGCTGGCGGCCGTAGATTTTTTCCGCGTTGGGATAATTGCCGCTGCTGCCGAAGAATACCGCCCCCACCCGACAACCCGAACGGCGAAGCCTTGCCACCTCCGCGGCGGCATCCTCCACGCCGTTTTTCTCCTCATAGGGCACAGGCAGCCGCCCGGGGCGGCTCAGAGGCATGGAATCGTTGGGATTGGCGTCGGTGAGCAGGATCACGATCTTCCGCTCCGCCCGCACCGAAGCCATGGTGAACCCCGCCATCCGCAGAGCCAGCCCATCCCGGTTCCATCCGGCGGCAAAATACCGGAAGACGTTTCTGGCATTATCCGCCCCGAAGGGCACCAGACGCCGGAACACCGTCACCCCCCGGATGGAGCAGAAGCTTTCCACCTGCACGGGAACCCGGCATTGGCGCAGGGCTTCCGCCAGAATGTAGGCCTGGGCGGAGATCACCTCCTGCTGGTGCATCCGGGAAGCGGAAGCGTCCAGCAGGAGCAGCACGGACATACCCGGGGTAGGCTGCTCCTCCGGCCGGAGAAACACCCGCTCGTCATTCAGGATCGGCCCCCGCCAGACCCGTCCGGCATCCAGCTCTCCCCAGGGAGCCAGCTCCGACCGGGGCAGGTACTCGGACAATAGATTTCCGGAAATTTCCCGCTGGATTCGCCGGACGATTCCATCGTACATGGCGGCGTTGTCCAGATAATGCTGCTTGTTTTTCTTCTGCTGGCGCAGAGCCTCCTGGGCGACGTGCCGGGCATCCTCCCGGGAAATGGGAGCGGCGGTGCCGTCGGTGAACCAGACAGCACAGCCCGCGTGAGCACCGGTACACAGCTTCTGCCGGATTTCCTCCAGCCGGTTGGGGGAGTACCGGCACCGGCCGAAGCACCCTTCTACATAGGCAAGGTCGTCCTTGCCGCCTTTGCGCTGGCTGCCAAAGCTTCGCCGTTTTTCCTGAGTGCCGGAGTTCATTTCCGAAATTACCGCTTTTTCCAGCCGCTGGGGCTGCAGCACGTCCGGCTTTCGCTGGGGCAGGAACCGGAGCCAGTCGGGAAGCTCCCAGCGCTTTCTCCGAGCCTGCACCCTGGTAAAGCCGAAGCCCTCTCTCAGCAGCTCCAGGATGTACTTGCTCAGAGCCTCCGGCTCTAAATCCGCGCCCTCCCGGATTTTTTCGTAGAGCTTTGCCTCCTTGGGCAGAAGGACGCCCGGAGACTGACCCAGTGCCTCCCGCCAGTAGGCTCGCTGCAGCGATTCGCACAGCAGTGCCTTGCCCATATTTTCAGACCTTGCGCGGCGTTCCAGACTGTCCAGGAAAAAATCCGCATACTCCCGGCGCAGATCCTCCAGTGCCGGGCGTAAAGGCAAATTCCGCCGATAAACCGCCTGCTCGATGAGCAGCCAGGAGAATCGGTCGTAGGTTCCCTGCCAGATGTCCCCTTCCCAGGTGTCGAACAGGGCTTGCAGCCCTTCTTTGCCGAAAAAATGTTCCGCCAGCCCCGCCACGGTGTTCATATACAAAGTATTGGACACAAACACCGGCTGGAAGCCGTACTCTCCGGCTCCGTTCCACACCTGATTCAAAGCCCGCCGTCCGGCGGCACCGAACTGCTCCGTGTTCATAGGTCGAAGACCTGCTCCCGGCGAAGCTTGCCGGGGATCCGGGCGGCGATCACGTCCCGGATGAGCTGCTGCTCGTAGCCGTCAAAGCTCTTGTTGGTGATGCCCATATCCAGAGCCGCCAGAGGGGACAGACCCAGCTTCATCAGGTCGATGGCGTCCAGCAGACCCCGCAGATCCAATGCCCGGGTGGAAATCTCCGAGGCGGCGCACTTCTTGTTCAGGTCGAAGAACAGCTGGGCAAACAGCTCCCGGTATTTCCGGTTCAGCTCCGGGTACTCGGTGCCCAGCAGCCGCTCCAGATTCTCCTGGGTGATGGTGGGCATGGACACAATGGCAAACCGGGAGGCCAGTGCCTCGTTCATCTCCCGGGTTCCGGCGTAGCCGTAGTTCATGGTGCCGACGAACCGGGTCTCCGGCTTTAATTCCAGGCTGCCGTAGCCCGGAATGTCGATGGCACGACGGAAGTCCAGTGCCTGGTGAAGCACCGCCAGAGCCTCATTTTTCGCCATGTTGATCTCGTCCAGCACACCGAAGCCTCCGGCCTGGGCGCAGGCATATACCGGCCCCGGCCGGAACTCCACCTGACCGTTCCGGAAGGTATCCGTGCCCACCAGGGAGCCGGCGTCCGTGTTCACATGCAGGGAAATATTCCACATCGGCCGCTGAAACAGAGCCGCCAGATTCTGGGTCAGCACGTTCTTGCCCGTAGCCTTGCCGCCGGCAAGCAGCAGGTTCTTCCCGGCAAGCACCGCCGCAAGCGCCTGCTCCCAGACCTGGACACCGTAATAGGAATATCGGGGCACGGGAATCCGGTCGGGTTTTTCCATGGGGTGCGCCTTCAGGTATTCCCGGGTCACGCCCAGGATATCAGGATTGACCCCCTCCTGCTCCAAAAATGTCAGAATATTGGTGGTGATTTGCTCATGTGTTTTCAAGGCACCTCGCCTCCTTTTGGTGTATCATACAACATTTTTCCACCAAATTCAATACAGAAGGTGCTGTTTCAGAAAAAAACGCCGCCATTGCGACTGGTGCGCAATGGCGGTGTGTATCAACCGCTCGTTTACTGCTCCCGGAAGGTGATGGCTCCGGTTTCCGGATTCATGGCATCCACAATGGCCAGAGATTCCAGCCGGTAGCCCAGATTCCGGATCACCCGGCCGCCGATCTGGAAGCCCTTCTCAATGACAATGCCCAGACCCTCGATGGTGGCTCCGGCCTCCTCGGCAATGGAGATAAGGCCCTGGAGCGCGCAGCCGTTGGCGAGAAAGTCGTCGATAATCAGCAGGTGATCCTCCGCGCTCAGAAACTTCTTGGACACAATGATCTGATTTTTGTTCTTGTGGGTGAAGGACTCCACCTCCGCGATGTACATTTCGCCCTCGATGTTGATGGACTTGGACTTCTTCGCAAAGACCATGGGCACCCCGAATTCCTTGGCCACAAAGCAGGCAATGCCGATGCCGGAGGCCTCGATGGTCAGCACCTTGGTCACAGGCTTATCCGCAAACCGCCGGTGAAACTCCCGACCGATCTGCTCCATCAGGCCGATATCCATCTGGTGGTTCAGGAAGCTGTCCACCTTCAAAACATTTCCGGGCTTGACGATTCCGTCCCGGGCGATTCTCTCTTCCAAAAAGTTCATAACGCGCACCTCCCGAAGTTTGATGGTATTATAGCACAGGGGAAACCAAATGTCAGTGGCTTTTCCAAAAAAACACAGCGGCTCTTCACTTTCGTCGTTTTTCACACCCGCCCCCGGCCGCTCGACCCAAAAATGGGCATTATGTCCGGAACCTGTTCCTTCCGTGGCAACGTAAAATTTTGAAAACATTGTGTTAATTTCTCAGATTCGGTTGAATTTGTCACAAATTCGTGCTATGCTGTATTTACAGCAAAATGTAGGAGGGATCAATCATGGCATTTTGGGATAACATCACGCAAAAGGCCGCGGCCGTCACCGAAAAGGCGGTTCAGCAGGCAAAGAATCTGGCCGAGCAGGCCAGGCTCCGCAATCAGATTTCCGAGGCGGAGAGCACCATCACCGACTGCTACACCCAGATCGGCAAGCAGTACGCTGCCGCCCATCCGGAGAATTTCGAGGAGAGCTACGCTCCCATGATGGCTGCCATCGCCGGAGCCCAGCGGCAGATTGCTTCCCTGCAGGAGCAGCTGCGGGAGCTGAAGGCCGTCTCTCTGTGCCCTAAGTGCGGCGCAGAAGTCAGCAAGGATGCCGCCTTCTGCAGTGCCTGCGGCGCGGAAATGCCCAAGCCCGCCCCGGTAGAGGCCGAGGTGGTCACTGACGATGCTCCTGTGGAGAAGTCTCCCACCGAAGAGGCTCCTGCCCAGGAAGCACCTGCCGAAGAGGCTCCCACCGAGCAACCCCCTGTTGAGGCTGCTCCTGCGGAGGAAGCTCCCGCAGAAGACTCCGTGAAGGCTGCCCCTGCCGAGGATGCACCCAAGGCGGATGCGCCGGAGTACATCTGAGGAATTTTCAAGGGTTGAGGAGGGCATTGACCCCTGCGGATTCTCAAAAGCTGGCAAAAAGTCCAGGGTCGGAAATTTCCGACCCTGGACTTTTGTCATAGATTCGTATATCCCATCAGGCTTTCATCCACCACGGCGGCGGTGTCCCGGCCTTCCCGCAGAGCCCAGACCACCAGGCTCTGACCCCGGCGCATATCGCCGCAGGCGAAGACCTTGGGCTGGCTGGTGGCGTACCTGGTGTCCGCCACGGTACCCCGTGGGGTCAGACCTACGCCGAAGGCCTCGGCCACATATTTCTCACACCCCGTAAAGCCCGCGGCAATGAGCACCAGATCGCATTCCAGGGTAAATTCCTCCCCGGTGGGCACCATCGCCCGCCGTCCGTCCACCACCTGGCTTTCCAACCTGGAAATCACCGCGGCGCAGACCTGACCGGCCTCGTTCTTCAAAAACGCTTTGACGGTGGTCTGATACAGCCGGGGATCGGCTCCGAAGCAGGCGATGGCCTCCTGCTGGCCGTAGTCCGTCTTCAGCACCCGGGGCCATTCCGGCCAGTCGTTGCCGGGCATCCGGTGCTCCGGCGGGCAGGGCATCATTTCCAGCTGGGTCACGCCGGTGCAGCCCTGGCGGATGGCGGTGCCCACGCAGTCGTTGCCCGTGTCGCCGCCGCCGATGACCAGCACCCGTTTCCCCTTCGCCGAAATAGCCTTCCCGTCGGCAAAGTCAGAGTCCAGCAGACTCCGGGTCACGGAGGACAGATAGTCCACGGCAAAGTAAATGCCGTCTGCTTCCCGGCCGGGAACGGAGATGTCCCTCGGCTCCTTGGCACCGCAGCACAGCACCACCGCGTCATACTGCTGCGTCAGCTCGCTGGCGGAAACATCCCGACCCACGTCCACGCCGGTGAGAAAATCAATGCCCTCTTCCCGGAGAATCCGGATCCGGCGGTCGATGACCCACTTTTCCAGCTTCATGTTGGGGATGCCGTACATCAGCAGCCCGCCGGGGCGGTCGCTGCGCTCGTACATGGTCACCTTGTGACCCCGCTTGTTCAGAAGATCGGCTACGGACAGACCGGCAGGGCCGGTACCCACCACCGCCACCGTCTTCCCCGTCCGGGAGGGTGGCGGAACGGCGTGGAGTACCCCGTTTTCGTAGCCGTACTCCACAATGGCCCGCTCGTTCTCCTTCACGGTCACGGGACTTCCCGTGGCCATGCCGCAGGTGCAGGCCGCCTCGCACAGAGCCGGACACACCCGGCTGGTAAATTCCGGGTAGCGGTTGGTGGCAACGAGCCGCTTCACCGCCTGCTCCCACTGTCCCCGATAGACCAGGTCGTTCCACTCGGGCACCAGGTTGTTCAGGGGACATCCGCTGTACATGCCTCCCAGCAGCATACCGCTCTGGCAAAAGGGCACGCCGCAGTCCATGCACCTGGCTCCCTGAGCCTGCTGCTCGTCCGGGTGGAGGGGAATGTGAAATTCCTTGAAATTGCCAATCCGTTCCTCCGGAGGCAGCTCCCGGCTGACCTGCCGATCAATTTCCATAAATCCTGTAGGCTTTCCCATGGTGCTTCCTCCTTACTTTCCGTTTTTCATGGCGTAGAACGCCTCGATCTGCGCCTGCTCGTTGTCCTCGCCCTTTTCCTCCATCTGGGCAATGAGCCGGAGCATCCTGTCGTAATCGTGGGGCAGCACCTTCTTGAATCTGTGCAGGTACTCGCCGAAATGCTCCAGAATTTCCTTGCCTCTGGGAGAGCCGGTGGCCTCCACATGCTCCCGGATCAGGTCTTTCAGCAGCGACACGTCATACTTGTGCTCCACCGGCTCCAGGGATACCATGTCCTTGTTCACCCGCTGGTAGAAATCCCAGTTTTCATCCAGCACATAGGCGATGCCGCCGCTCATACCGGCGGCGAAATTTTTGCCGGTTTTGCCCAGCACCACCACGGTGCCGCCGGTCATGTACTCGCAGCCGTGGTCGCCCACCCCCTCCACCACCGCTGTGGCACCGGAATTGCGGACGCAGAACCGCTCTCCCGCCACGCCGCTGATGAAGGCCTTGCCGCCGGTGGCACCGTAGAGGGCCACGTTGCCGATGACGATATTCTCGCTCCGGTCGTAGGTCACGTTCTCCGGCGGATAGACGATGATCTTTCCTCCGGACAGACCCTTGCCCAGGTAGTCGTTGCTGTCGCCCACCAGCTCCAGGGTCAGTCCCTTGGGCGCAAACGCGCCGAAGCTCTGGCCGCCGTAGCCGGTGCAGCGCACCCGGAAGGTGTCGTCTGGCAGAGAATTGCCGAATTTGGCGGTAATCTCACTGCCGAAGATGGTGCCGAAGGCCCGGTCGGTGTTGCCCACGGTGATCCGGATTTCCGTGGGATTGGGCTTTGCCATGTCGAAGCTCTTCTTAAAACGCTTCATGAGCACCTTCATGTCCGGGGTCTGATCGAGAGCAAAGTTGTAGACCGCCTCCGGGGCGAAGTGAACGTTGGAATTGGAAACCAACGGATTGTGCAGCAGCGCGGACAAGTCCATTTCGCTTGCCCGGGAGCCAGGCTCGGCGGGACGGACTTTCAGAAGATCCGTCCTGCCCACCAGCTCTTCCACCGAACGCACGCCCAGCTTTGCCATGTATTCCCGAAGCTCCTGCGCCATGAAGCGCATGAAGTTCATAATGTACTCAGGCTTTCCCCGGAATTTCTTCCGAAGCTCCGGATTCTGGGTGCAGATGCCCATGGGGCAGGTGTCCAGGTTGCACACCCGCATCATCACGCAGCCCATGGCAACCAGAGGCCCGGTGCCGAAGCCAAATTCCTCGGCACCCAGCATGGCGGCGATGGCCACGTCCCGGCCGCTCATGAGCTTGCTGTCGGCCTCAATGCGCACCCGGGAGCGCAGGCCGTTCAGAATCAGGCACTGGTGAGCTTCGGCGATGCCCAGCTCCCAGGGAAGGCCGGCGTTGTGAATGGAATTGTGAGGAGCCGCGCCGGTACCGCCGTCAAAGCCGGAGATCAGGATGACCTCCGCCCCGGCCTTGGCAACGCCGGCGGCAATGGTTCCCACGCCCGCCTCGCTGACCAGCTTGACGTTAATGGCCGCGTGGCGGTTGGCGCATTTCAGGTCGTAAATCAGCTGCGCCAAGTCCTCGATGGAATAGATATCATGGTGAGGCGGCGGGGAGATCAGCCCCACGCCGGTGGTGGAGTTCCGGCACTTGGCAACCCAGGGATAGACCTTGCCGCCGGGAAGCTGACCGCCCTCGCCGGGCTTGGCTCCCTGAGCCATTTTGATCTGGATTTCCTTGGCGGAAACCAGGTATTTGCTGGTGACGCCGAACCGGGCGGAGGCCACCTGCTTGATGGCACTGTTGCGCTCGGTGCCGTAGCGATCCTCGGCCTCGCCGCCCTCGCCGGTGTTGGACTTGCCGCCCAAGCGGTTCATGGCAATGGCCATGCACTCGTGAGCCTCCTGAGACAGCGCGCCGTAGCTCATGGCGGCGGTCTTGAACCGTCTCACAATGGATTCCACGCTCTCCACTTCCTCGATGGGCACGCCCTGGGCGGGATAGTCGAACTCCAGCAGGCTTCTCAGGTGCATGTCGTCGCCGGTCTCGTTGGCTGCGGCGGCGGTGTACTGCTTGAATTTGCCGTAATCCTCCGTCCACACCGCCTGCTGTAATAGATGGATGGTCTGGGGATTGTACAGATGCTGCTCCGCCGCCGGGCCGCCCCGGAATTTGTGAGCGCCGATGCTGGGCAGATCCATATAAATATCCAGACCCAGGGGGTCGAAGGCCTGCCGGTGCCGATCCTCCAGATCCTTCTGGATATCGTCCATGGTAATGCCGCCCACCCGGCTGGTGGTGTTGGTGAAATATTTGTCGATGACGCTGTCGCTGATGCCCACGGCCTCGAAAATCTGACTGCCCTGATAGGACTGGATGGTGGAAATGCCCATTTTTGAGGCAATTTTCACGATACCCGCCAGCACCGCCCTGTTGTAATCGCTGACGGCGGCGTAGTAGTCCTTTTCCAGCATACCGCTCTGAATGAGACTTCCGATGCTCTCCTGGGCAAGATACGGATTGATGGCGCAGGCACCATAGCCCAGAAGCGTTGCAAAGTCGTGGACAAGGCGCGGTTCGCCGCTTTCCAGAATCAGAGCCATGGCCGTGCGCTTGCGGGTGCGCACCAGATATTTGGACACCGCCCCCACCGCCAGCAGGCTGGGAATGGCAACGTGATATTCGTCGATCTCCCGGTCGGACAGGATCAGAATATTGGCCCCGTCCCGGTAGGCCCGGTCAACGTCCACGAACAGCCGGTCGATGGCCTTCTCCAGGGAGGTATTTTTATAGTAGCAGATGGAAACCGTCTCCACCTGGAACCCCGGCACATCCATGGACTTGATGCGAAGAAGGTCGGTTTCCGTAAGAATGGGGTTGTCGATTTTCAGCACCTTGCAGTTATCCGCCTTCTCCTCCAGCAGGTTGCCCTGGGCACCGGCGTAGACCGTGGTGGAGGTGATGACCTGCTCCCGGAGGGCGTCAATGGGCGGGTTCGTCACCTGGGCGAACATCTGCTTGAAGTAGTCAAACAGCGGCGGATGGGTGTGGCTGAGAGCCGCCAAGGGGGTGTCGCTGCCCATGGCTCCGGCAGGCTCTCCGCCGTTTTTCGCCATTTGCAGCAGGATGTTGTTCACGTCCTCGTAGCGGTAGCCGAAGGCCTTCTGCAGCCGCACCAGCTCCTCGTGGCTGGGAGTCGCCACCTTCTGATTGGGCACCTTCAGGTCGGACAGGTTCACCAGGTTCCGATCCAGCCACTCGCCGTAGGGCTGACGGCCGGCATAGTCCGCCTTCAGCTCCTCGTCGTCCACAATCTTTCCCTTGACGGTATCCACCAGCAGCATTTTGCCCGGGCGGAGCCGATCCTTGCGGAGGATGATTTCCTGGGGAATGTCCAGCACGCCTACCTCGCTGGACAGGATCAGCCGGCCGTCGTTTGTGATATAGTACCGGCTGGGTCGCAGACCGTTCCGGTCGAGAACCGCGCCCATGACGTCGCCGTCGCTGAACAAAATGGAGGCCGGACCGTCCCAGGGCTCCAGCATGGTGGCGTAGTACTGGTAAAAATCCCGCTTTTTGGAATCCATGCTCCGGTTGTTGCTCCAGGGCTCCGGAATCGTCACCATGACGGCCAGGGGCAGCTCCATGCCGTTCATCAGCAGAAATTCCAGGGTGTTATCCAGCATGGCGGAGTCCGAGCCGCCCTGGTTGACGATGGGCAAGACCTTGGTCATATCGTCTTTCAGGTAGCGGCTGGAAATGGTTTCCTCTCTGGCCAGCATGGTATCCACGTTTCCCCGGATGGTGTTGATCTCGCCGTTGTGGAGAATGTAGCGGTTGGGGTGAGCCCGGTTCCAGCTGGGGGCGGTGTTGGTGGAGAATCGGCTGTGTACCATGCCGATGGCGGTTTCGTAGTCCTCGTCCTGCAAGTCCGGATAAAATAGCCGCAGCTCCTTCACCAGGAACATGCCCTTGTAGACAATCGTCCGGCTGGACAGGCTGCACACATAGGTGCCCTGGCTGGACTGCTCGAAGACCCGGCGCGCCACATACAGCCGCCGGTCAAAGTCAATACCCTTGTTCATCCGGGGCGGCTTTCCCACAAAGGCCTGCCAGATGCTGGGCATACAGCTTCTGGCCTTGTGACCCAGCACCTCCGGGCACACAGGCACCTGCCGCCAGCCCAGGAAGGGCAGACCCTCCTTCTTGCAGATAATCTCAAAGAGCTTCTTGGCCTGGTTCCGGGGCAGCTCCTCCTGGGGGAAGAAGAACATGCCCACGCCGTACTCCCGCTCGCCGCCCAGGGTAATCCCCAGCCGCGCGGCGATCTTCAGGAAGAATTTGTGGCCGATCTGCACCAGGATGCCTACGCCGTCGCCGGTTTTGCCCTCGGCATCCTTGCCCGCCCGGTGCTCCAGATGCTCCACGATCTGCAACGCGTCGTCCATGGTCTTGTGGCTTTTCCGACCCTGGATATCCACCACCGCGCCGATGCCGCAGTTGTCGTGTTCGTACTTGGGGTCATACAGACCCGCAGGTCCGATGTAATTGTCCATTCTGATTTCCTCGCATTTCCCGGGAAAATCGCCGCCGCTGCCAGGGATGGCTCCCTTCCCGAAATAAAAAGACATCCCCAAAATGGACATGACAAGTCCACCTGGGAACGCCTTTGTTCTCGGGAAGTATGATAGCATAAATAAGCGGGAATTACAACCCAAAATTCCGTCAGGAAGGGATTTTTGTCTTTATCTGGTGGAATGCACAAAGGGTCAAAGTCTCCCGGCGGCTTTCTTCGTCAAAAGTCGATGATGCCCAGCAGATTCAGCCCCACCTTCACGAACAGCAGCCCCAGCACCAGGAACATGATGCTGCGGATCTTGTCGCTGCCGCCTTTGATTGCGAACCGCGCCCCCACATAGTTGCCCGCCATGGAGCACAGCATGGCCGGAATGCCCACGGAAAAGAGCAGGTCGCCGTCCAGGAAGAAAATCACCATAGAGGCCACGTTGGAAGCCAGGTTGGCGATTTTGGCGCAGCCGGAGGACTTGAGCAGAGTATAGCCCAGCACAAGAGAAAAGCCGATGGCAAGGAATGTGCCGGTGCCGGGGCCTACTAACCCGTCGTACAGGCCGATGAGCAGGCCAATGAGCAGAGACAGAACCAGCGTCTTCCCCCGGGACTTGGGGGGCTTTTCCACCTTGCCAAAATCTCTGGCAAAGAACAGCACCACCGCCACAACAGGCAGTGCCGCCAGGACAATCATCTCCAAAACCTCCTCATTGAGATACACCGCCAGGGATGTACCCAGGGAGGAACCCGCCAGAGACCCCACTGCCGCCGGAATGGCGCACAGCCAGTCCACATTGCCGGAGACGATGTACTTATAGGAGGCCAGGGCGGTGCCGAAGCCGTTGGCGAATTTATTGGTGCCCGCGGCGATTTTGATGGGCACCCCGGCGATCAGGTAGGCAGGCAGGGAAATCACGCCGCCGCCCCCCGCCACGGAGTCCACAAAGCCCGCCAGAAATACCAGAGGGCACACGATCACAAATGTCCAGACAGTGGGGGTCATAGGGATACCTTCTTCTTCCAGATTTCGGCATTTATTGTAGCACAGCCCTATTTCTTTTTCTATAGGGAAATTCCCCTAAAAAGGCCACTGTTTTTCTTCACAGAAATGGTAAAAACGGGACGATGAGGGCATCGTCCCCTATGGACAGACCCGCACGCTGTATTTTTGTACTTGCCTAAAATGGCATGCGTTGCTCGACGCTTTCCCGAAAAAACGGGCGGCCAAGGTGGCCGCCCGCCGCACACGCAGCCGGTTTACTTTGTCATCAGCTGGGATGCCATGGCGAAGAGGGTATCCGGAGATTCCACGCCGTCCATGTCCAGCAGACTGTAGCGCAGGCCGTCCCGCTCCCAGGTCAGAAAGCCCATATTCTCCTGCTCCGGCTCATCGGAACCATAGGTAATATGATGACCGGGGAGCTTCTCCCAATCCTTCATCTCCTGGGTCAGACCGGTTTCCTCGTAGCTGGCAGGCAGGAACCAGTAGCAGTCCATCCGGTACTCCAGCTTCACGCCGTTCACTTCCCGAACCTGGTCCGCTGCCCGATCCGAGGCAGGTATCTCTGCCTGAATCGGATGCACCCCGTAAAACAGCGGATTACCGTCCGGATTCTCATAAGAGATGGAAGCCTCCCGGTACTTGAGTACCTGCCTGTCCTCGTCATCCAGGCCGTTGACATCCTGCACCTGTACCTCCCGGAAGGTATAGTCCTCCAGGGTCTCCGGCGCATTCAGCTCGAAGCCGGCCTTCTTCTCGGCCTTGGCCATGTCGGAATACTGGGAGCTGCTGAAATGCAGCGTGCCGGTCAGCAGGGACTTGACGTTCAGGAAGTCGGACGCGTAAGCCGTAACGGTCAGAATGGGAATCAGTGCCGCAATGAGCAGTGCCTTCCAGGGCAGCTTTTTCTTCGTTTTTGTCATCGTTTTTTCCGCCTCCATAATAAAGTCGTCACGGATATCCGTGAACGCGCTGAGTAAAAAGTCGTTTTTCACAGCAATTCCTCCTCCGTCAGCATTTTCTTCAGATTTTTGCGCAGCCGGTAGAGCATGGATGCCGTTTTGCTTTCGGAAAAGCCCGTTTGTTCCGAAAGCGTCCGAATGGAATCCAGGTACCAGTACCGCCGGACGAATATGTACCGCTCCTGCTTTGGCAGAGCCGCTAAAAACCGGTTCAGTGCCTGGGTCAGCTCCCGGCGCAGAACCTCTGTCTCCGGGGTTTGGGAATCCCCGATCACCTCGTCCAGCTCCTCCAGAGCCAGCGCCGTCTCTCCCCCGCCCCGTTTTTCCCGGCTCCGGGAGCGAAGCCGGTCAATGGCGGCGTTCCGGGTGATTTTCCCCAGAAAGGTGGCCAGCACCGCCGGGTTCTGGGGCGGGATGCTGTTCCAGGCGGTCAAAAAGGTGTCGTTGACGCATTCCTGGGCGTCCTCCCGGTTTCCCAGAATATTCACCGCGATCCGGCGGCAATAGCGGCCGTACCTGTCCTCGGTTTCGGAAATCGCCGCCTCCGACCGGGCGCGGTACAGCTCCAGAATCTCCTGATCCTTCGTGCAATCATCTCCTATCCGTTTACTTGAAAAGCCTTTCACTGTACAACACGACATTTTTCCCAATTCCTTGCAGATTTTTGTTTTCTTTTTTTCCGGGGTGTGGTAGAATGTGCTCCGGTAGATAGAATCCCTGAATTTTGTGAGGTTATTTATGATTTACGGAATGATGGCCGCGGCCTACGGCATTCTCATCGGCGTTCAGTCCGCCTTCTGCGCACAGATCACCCAGGCCTACGGCAACTGGTTTTCCGCGGTGGTGGTTCATCTGGGAGGCTTTCTGATCCTCACCCCCCTGTTTTTCACCAAATGGGGCCGCAAGCAGGGCAGCGCCCCCTGGTATCTGTACCTGGGCGGCACTCTGGGCTTCGGCAACGTGGTCTTTTCCAACTATGGCATTGTGTCCCTGGGCATTACCAACAGCAACGCCCTGATGTTCCTGGGGGAAATCGTCTTCGCCGCCGGGCTGGACAGCCTGGGCGCGCTTGGCTCCCGGAAGCGACCCATCACCCCCATGAAATGGGCGGCCATCGCCATTGTGCTGGCAGGCGTTCTGACCATTCCGCTGCTGTCCGGGGGAAATGTGGCCGTTTTCGCCTTCCTGGCCGTGGCGGCTTCTCTGATGCGGGGGGTGATCGCCGTGGTCTCCCGGCAGCTCAACGGCCAGCTGGGTCTGCGCTGCGGCACCGGCTTTTCTACCTATATGAACTACGTCACCGGCCTGGCCGTTGCCCTGCTGGCTTTCATCGCTCTGGGTTTTCCCATGGAGGTTTCCTTCCCCGCCGCGAATGTTCCGGTGTGGACGTATCTGTGCGGCGTTTTCGGCTGCTGCGGCATTTTCCTGTGCAACCTGGCATCCCCGAAGCTGTCGGTGCTGACCATGTCCCTGGTAGGCTTTCTGTTCCAGACCGGCACCGGCGTGGTCTTTGATCTCATCTGGGGCAGACTGTCCCTGCCCACCGTGGTGGGCTGCGCCATTGTGACGGTGGGCATGGTGGTAAATCTTCTGTCGGAAAGCAAGGAATCCAAATGATCCCCCTGGGCGGCCAACCGGCCGCCCTTTTATGATACTTTTTTTGTGTTCCCCTGTAAAGGATAGCCCTCCGGTTTTTCGCATATCCTGCTACCGGGTGATCATTATGAAACGAAGCAACCGAAAAGTTTACCTTCTGTGGATTCTTCTGGCGGAAGCGGTGGGAGGCTTGTCCGGCTGGCTGTCCCGCAGGGGACAGCGGGAATATACCCTTTCCGCCGTCAAGCCGCCCCTGTCCCCGCCGCCGCTGGTCTTTCCCATCGTCTGGGGCATTCTGTACGCGCTCATGGGCATTGGGGCAGCCCGGGTCTATTTGTCCGAGAAATCTTCTGACCGAAGCCGGGGGCTGAACCTGTTCGTCATTCAGCTGGCAGTGAATTTCTTCTGGAGCCTGATCTTCTTCAACGCCCAGGCCTACCTTCTGGCTCTTATCTGGCTGCTGGTGCTGTGGGGATTGGTCTATGCCATGATCCGAGCCTTCTCCCGGACAGACATTCTGGCGGCTCGGCTTCAGGTTCTTTATCTGCTCTGGCTGAGCTTTGCCCTCTGGCTGAACGGAGGTACCGCATATTTGAACTGATTTTGGTACCTCCGCTCTTGAAAATTGTTCCTTCGTATACTATAATGTAGGCTCAATAGAGGAAAAAAGAAAGCCCTTATCCCGGAGGAACCAGAAATGAAAATCTCCAAGCGCAGTGCCCAGCAGATTGTGGAAGAAATCGGCAAGCTGGTCAAACAGAATATCAACCTCATGGACGAAACAGGCCGGATCATTGCCAGCAACGACCACGCCCGGGCGGGCAATTTTCATACCGGTGCCTACCGGGTCATTCAGAACCACCTGAGCGAGTACTATATCACTCCGGAACTGGAGCAGGAGCTTCCCAACGTCCGCCGGGGCATCAACCTGCCCATTGAGGTGGACGGGGAGGTTCAGGGGGTCATCGGCATCACCGGCGAATATGCCGAGGTCATCAAGTACGGCCAGATCGTCAAGAAAATGGCGGAAATTCTCATCCGGGAGCGGATGATCCTGGAGGGACGGCAGCTGGATCAGCGTGTTCAGAGCCGGTTTCTGGAGGACTGGATCCTGGGTACCGGGCTGAACAACCCCCAGGCTCTGTCCGAGCGGGGCTTTACCATGGGCATCGACATCCGGATTCCCCGGCGGTGCGTAGTGGCCTCCGCCCGGAACCGGGAGCAGTACACCGGCACGCTGGAGGGTCAGATGCTCCTGGAGCAGGTGGAGCACCTGGTGGATGTGCCCGTCCGGGCTCAGGGCGGCATTGTCCTGCGAAACGCCGCCCGGCAGATTCTGCTGCTGCATAAGCAGGAGACCCAGGCACTCGTGAAGCTGTGCGAGGATATCCGCGCCAGCGTGAAGAATCAGCTGGGGGTGGACATGATCTTCGGCGTGGACAGCCAGTCCGAGGATGTCCACGGAGCCTATCTGCAGGCCAACCGCGCCTGGCACACCGCCGCCTACAGCGATTGCGCCGTATCCTGTTTTGAATCTCTGCGCACGGAGCTGCTGATGGACGACCTGTCCCGGGAAAACAAGCTGGAATACCTGCGGCGGGTCTTCCAGAACTGCTCCCAGGATGAGATTGCCGAGTATGTTTCCCTGCTGGAGGTATTCTTCGCCTGCGAAGGAAGCCTGCAGAAGGCCGCCGAGCAGCTGTATGTCCACAAGAACACCATGCAGTACCGGCTCAAGCGTCTGGCGGAGGTGACGGGGCTGGACGTGCGCAAGCCCAGTCAGGCTCCGTCGCTGTACCTGGCGATGCTTTTGTACTTAGACCTGAGCCGCGGCGACGGCGAGCTCGCATTCTGACGGTTTTTGTCATTCGTAACAAATATATTCTTTTATTTGCGTCCTCCGTACCATTGCATTTTTTAAGAAATTCTTATAATATAATAGACAAGCGAGCAAGAAAACACGGGCTTTCAGCTGTGCAAACTGCTCAAAAAATGTGAGGAGGATTCTATTATGACAGGCTTTCCCCTGATTATCGCATTTGTTCTGGCAATTGTGGTAATGATCGTCGCAATCTCCAAGTTCAAGGTACATCCGTTCCTGTCCATCATGAGCGTGTCCCTGATCCTGGCTCTGGTCGCCGGTATCCCGCTGGGTGATATCGCAAGCGTCATCGGTGCCGGCTTCTCCGGTACCTTCAGCTCCATCGGTATCGTCATCATCCTGGGTGCCCTCATCGGCACCGTCCTGGAGCAGACCGGTGCCGCCCTGAAGCTGGCCGACATGGTCGTCAAGCTGGTGGGGCAGAAGAACCCCGAGCTGGCCATCGAGCTCATGGGCTGGGTCGTCTCCATCCCCGTGTTCTGCGACAGCGGCTTTGTTATCCTTGACCCCATCCGTCGGGCTATGGTTCGCCGCACCCGCACCTCCAGCGTGGCTATGACCGTGGCTCTGTCCGCAGGTCTGTACATCTCCCATGTGTTCATTCCCCCCACCCCCGGCCCCATTGCCGCCGCCAACACCCTGGGCATCGGCGACAACCTGCTGCTGGTCATGGGTATGGGCGTTCTGGCCTCCATCCTGCCCCTGATCGCCGGTCTGCTGTTTGCCAAGTACATCGGCAAGCGCGTCAAGAGTGCCGACGAAACCGGTGAGTCCGGTGAGCTCGTCAAGACCTACGAGGAGCTGGTTGCTTCCTATGGCCAGCTGCCCGGCGGCTTCAATGCTCTGGCTCCCATCATCGTTCCCATCGTTCTGATGGCTCTTGGCTCCATCGCCTCCATGGCTGGCTGGACCGGCATCGCCTTCGACCTGTTCAACTTCCTGGGCAAGCCCATCATCGCTCTGGGCGTGGGTACCGTCTGCGCCGTCATTCAGCTGGCGACTACCAAGAAGCTGGATAAGTTCTATGACCTGACCAACGACACCCTGAAAGTCACCGGCCCCATCCTGTTCGTCACCGCTGCCGGCGGCGTTCTGGGCAAGGTCATCTCCTCCAGCGACATGGTCAACTTCATCACCGAGCACGCAACCGTTCTGGGCACCGTAGGCATTTTCTTCCCCTTCCTGCTGGCTGCCATTCTGAAGTCCGCCCAGGGCTCCTCCACCGTGGCCATCACCACCACCGCCGGTATTGTGGCTCCCCTGCTGGGTGCCATCGGCATGAGCACCCCCGCAGAAATCGCTCTGGTCGTTATGGCAATCGGTGCCGGTGCTATGACCGTGTCCCACGCCAACGACTCCTACTTCTGGGTTGTTACCAACTTCGGTCAGATGACTCCCGAGCAGGGCTACGAGACCCAGACCACGCTGACCCTGATTCTGGGTCTGGCCTCCATGGTCGGCATCTTCATCCTGAGCCTGATCTTCTGATTCAGATCTGCGCATCTTCTTGGGCAGGGCGGCAAAGCTGCCCTGCCCATTTCACGAAAAAACGAGGTGTTTTTTATGGATATGACAATGCGTTCCCAGGCCGACCGGATCATTTCCGCCTCCATCCGGGCGGTTCAGCCGGATGACGCGGTGGCCAGAGCCCTGAAGGGTGTGACTTTCCCCGGCCGGGTGGTGCTGGTGGCCGCGGGCAAGGCCGCCTGGCAGATGGCCAAGGCCGCAAGGGACTGCCTGGGCGAGCGGATCGACGGCGGCGTGGTCGTCACCAAATACGGCCACGTCATGGGGCCTCTGGGCAATTTCGACTGCCGGGAGGCCGGACATCCGGTGCCCGACGCCAACTCCTTCGCGGCAACCCAGGCTGCCCTCGACCTGGTCTCCGGCCTGACGGAAAAGGACACGGTGCTGTTCCTGCTGTCCGGCGGCGGCAGCGCCCTGTTTGAAAAGCCCCTGGTGCATCCGGATGTTCTCCAGAATATTACGGAGCAGCTGCTGGCCTGCGGCGCGGACATTGTGGAAATCAACACCATCCGCAAGCGGCTGTCCGCCGTCAAGGGCGGCCGGTTCGCCATGGCCTGCGCCCCAGCCAAGATCTTCTCCATTGTCCTTTCCGACATTCTGGGAGACCCTCTGGACATGATCGCCTCCGGCCCCGCCGTTCCGGACACCACCACCTGCGCCCAGGCTTTGGAGATTGCGGAGAAGTACAATCTCAGGCTCCCCCCTGAGGCTCTGGCGTGTCTGCATAAGGAAACCCCCAAGGTACTTACCAACGTAACCACCCAGATCACCGGCTCCGTCCGGGAGCTGTGCGCCGCGGCGGCCAAGGCGTGTCAGGAAATGGGCTACGAGCCGGTTCTGCTCACCGACCAGCTGTGCTGCCAGGCCAAGGAGGCTGGCTCTTTCCTTGGAACCATCGCCCGCACCCATGCGGGTCAGGGCAGGAAAATGGCCTTCCTCGCTGGCGGCGAAACGGTAGTCCAGCTCACCGGCCAGGGCAAGGGCGGCCGGAATCAGGAGCTGGCTCTGGCCGCCGCCACCGCGCTGGACGGTCTTACCGGCGTGTGTGTCTTCAGCGTGGGCAGCGACGGCACCGACGGCCCCACGGATGCCGCCGGCGGCTACGCCGACGGCCAGACCAACCGGGAGCTGACGGCGGCCGGACTGTCTGTGTTTGAGGTGCTGAAGGAAAACGACGCTTATCACGCCCTCCAGAAGACCGGCGGGCTTATCATCACCGGCCCCACCGGCACCAACGTCAACGACGTGGCCGTGGTGCTGGTAAACGGCTGATTTTCCGGACAATCACAAACCAGGCGGCCGCGAAACGCGGCCGCCTGGTCTCATTTTTTACAGTTCGATGGTCTCCATGTCCTCTGGAACAAAGATGTTTCCGGTGTAAGCAAGCCCGGCCTCCCGGGTCATAAGCTCCCGGCGATCAGAGCCGTAATCCTCGGTGTGATAGATCACCAGATTCCTGGCTCCCATCCGCTGGGCCATCTCCCCCACGTCCTTGGCCGTCACATGGCTGCGCTCGTAGGGCTTGTAGATTTCCCGGTCAGCATACAGGCAGTAGGCCTCGCTGAACAGCCACTTGGCGCCCCTGGCGTATTGCTCGCTGGTCTGCTTCAGCGGCTCGTCTCCGGGAAAGCACAGGCGGCCGTCGGGCAGGTCAGTGCAGAAGCCGAACTGCTTCATCTTCTTGGAGCCGATGTCGAAGCAATGAAGCCGGAAGCCCGCCAGGTTGATTTCCTCCCCGTCGGAAACCTCCCGGAAGAAAATCCGGCTGTCGAAAAGCTTGGTGAATTTCTTCCCCAGGGTCATTTCGCAGATGCTTCGGACGTGACCCAGGGTCTCCTTGCAGGCCGCCACGGTGAAATTGCCCCCATAGCCCTGCTCGGTCATGGCGGTGCCCACCGCCCGGATGACCCAGGGAGTACCCAGAATGTGATCTGTGTGGCTGTGGGAGACAAACATGCCGCCGATGTCCGTGATTTTCACGCCAAGCTTGTCCAGACGAACCAGAATTTCATTGCCGCCGCCGGCATCCACCAGCAGCTTCCTGTCTGCGTCCTCCATGAGGAAGCAGGTATTGTATCGCTTGAGCACCATGGCACAGCCGGTACCAAGAAATGTAACCTTCATATCTTTTCTCCTTTGGGCTTTTTTTGTATTATACACGAAAAAAGCCCCATTTGGCAATCCCCTGAATAAAAGATGTCATCGCGAACCAGTGACATCAGTCACTGGTTCGCGATGACATACTATTTTCAGGCCATTCCTTCTCTTTTCACTTCTGGAAGTTTTCCCAGGAGGCCTGCAGCTCTTCCTCGTGCAGCTCCTCAGTATGCACGCAGGTCAGCCAGCCAAAGGTAGCGTTCTTCTGCGGCAGACCCGCAAAATGCAGCTGCACCGCATTCTCGTAGTCGTCCTCGGAAAGCGTATTCCCGCTGCCATCCTGGCAGGTGACGGTTTCCGTGCCGCTTGCATCGTAGTCCGTCTGCTTGGTGGCGATGATCTGGCTGTCCATCTTTCCATCCTTCAGAAACACCGCCAGCTTCGTCTCATAGTAATGGGCGGCACCGTCCTTGTTGATGTCCGTCTGGATGTAATAGGTGATGCCGCTGCCATCGGTGTAGGTTTCCACATCCTCCTTGGAAGGATTCTCGTCCGAATAGTAGCCCGATGCCAGCACCGGGCCGCCTGCGCCGTCCTCTGCCGGCGCCGCAATGGGGTTCAGGGAACTGCCGTCCTCGCTGACCTCCCAGGCCCGCAGGGTGGTGTAATTACCGGTGCCGTGGGTTTCGGAGGACAGAATCTCCAATTGGCCGTTGCCGTCCAGGTCCGTGACGGCATAGCACCAGCCGTCCATTTCCTCCAAAACGCGCCAGGTTTCCCGGGCATCCCAGATGGTTGTCAGCTGAGCCTCTATGGCTCGCGCATCCGGGGCGGTAGTCTCCACCGGCTTTGTCTGGCCGCAGCCGCATAAAAACACTGCCAGCAGCAGAGCATAACAAATTTTTATAGATTTCATAGCTTTCCCTCCTGTCTAGGGAAGCTCCGATGAAATCGGCAAGCGTTACCGGCGAGAGATTTTGGCACAAATGATCGTTTGAAAAACGCAGGAATCCTGTATGTATTTCAAGTTTTTCAAACTGCACAATTGGGGCAAACGATCCGCCGAGAACCGCAGACGATTGATTCAGGGGTTCCCTGGAAACATGATACCCGTCCCCAGTGGAAAAGTCAAGGGTATTGAGTAAAAAGCTTAAGGAAGCTCTGATGAAATCGGCAAGAGCTGGCAGCAGAAGATCCGCTGCCCAGCCGCAGACGATTGATTCAGGGGTTCCCTAACCGCATTGTGAAAATCCGTTCCTCCGGGGTTCTGCTGCGGAAAAAGGCGGCCAAGTCTTCTGCCGAATTGCACGGTGTTGCCCTTGATCTTTTGACCCAAAATCGGGAAATGGGCAATTTTGTTTTATACCAAAAAGTTAGAAAAATCCCGGATTTCTTACCGAAATCCGGGATGACTTTGGTTGCGGAGGCAGGACTCGAACCTACGACCTCCGGGTTATGAGCCCGACGAGCTTCCAACTGCTCTACTCCGCGATATATGGCGCACTTCTTGAATGCTTGGATATTATAGCACAGCGCAGCTCTTCTGTCAAGCCCATTTTTTGAAAAGCCCGTGAATTCTCTGTGTGATCTTAGGATGCTCTGGCAAACCGTGTGTGTCGGCGGCAAGGGGCGATGCGCAAAAGGCCGGGGAATGCACCCGCACAGGGATGCGCCCCCGGTCTTTTTTGGAATTACTGCTTTTCCCCTTCGTCCAGGAGATTGGTCATATTCTTCAGACTGATGCCCAGAGTAGAGGTGTTATGCAGCAGTGCCGAAACCGTCGGCGGCAGAATGCCCGCTACGCCCAGCAGAATCAGAGACAGGTTAAAGCCTACAATGAAACGGTAGTTGCCATGGATCCGATCCATCAGAGCCTCGCTGAGCCGCCGCAGGATCACCAGCTCAAACAGATCCTCCGAGGCAATGGTGATATCGGCAATCTCCCGGGCGATGGCCGCGCCGGTGGAAATGGCAACGCCCGCGTCCGCCTCGGACAAGGCGGGCGAATCGTTGACGCCGTCGCCCACCATGATGACCGTATGCCCCTTCGCCTTTTCCGAGCGGATGAAGGAGGCCTTGTCCTCAGGCAGAACCTCGGCAAAAAACGCGTCCACGCCAACCTCCCGAGCCACGGACTCTGCCGTGCGCCGGTTGTCGCCGGTCATCATGACCACGTTGGTAAAGCCCCAGTCGTGCAGAGCCTTCACCGCGTCCTTGGCCTCCCGACGCAGAGGATCGTGAATGCAGATCACCGCCGCCAGCTCCCCGTCGATGCACAGATACAGATGGGAATAGGAAGCCGGAATGGCATCGAACTTCCCCTGCTCCCCCTCCGGGATCCGGCAGCCCTCGTCCTCGAAGACGAAGTGAGCACTGCCGATGAGCACCTTCTCATTGTCCACCATGCTGGAAATGCCGTGAGCCACCACATACTGCACCTGAGAATGGTACTCCTCGTGGGATAACCCCCGCTTTTTCGCTTCTTCCACCACGGCGTTGGCCATGGAGTGGGGATAGTGCTCCTCCAGGCAGGCGGCCAGGCGCAGCATGCCGCTTTCGTCATGCCCGCCAAAAGGAACGATTTTTGCCACGGTGGGGCTGGCATAGGTCAGTGTACCGGTCTTGTCGAAAACAATGGTATCCGCCTTGGCTACCGCCTCCAGGAACCGGCCGCCCTTGACGGAGATGTGGTAGCTGCTTGACTCCCGCATGGCCGAAATCACGGAAATGGGGATTGCCAGCTTCAGGGCGCAGGAGAAGTCCACCATCAGAACGGACAGCATTTTGGTCACGTTCCGGGTGAGCAGGTAGGTCAGCACCGTGCCGCCCAGGGTATAGGGCACCAGCTTATCCGCCATCCGGGCGGCCTTGTCCTCGGCGGTGGATTTCAGCTTCTCCGATTCCTCGATCATCCGGACCACCCGGTCGTACCGACCGGAGCCGGAGGCCTTCTCCACCGTGATGACACACTCGCCCTCCTCGGCCACGGTACCGGCATAAACCGGGCTGCCGGGTCGCTTGACAACGGGCATGGACTCGCCGGTGAGAGAAGACTGGTTCACCATGGCCTCTCCCTCGGCAACCGTGCCGTCCAGGGGAATCAGACTGCCGGTACGAACAACGATCCGGTCGCCGGGTCGAACGTCGGTGATCCTGGTCAGCACCTCGGTGCCGTCCACCTGCTGCCAGACGCTGTCCACATGCAGGCTCATGGCCGAGGCCAGATCCGCCACGGATTTCTTGTGGGTCCACTCCTCCAGAATTTCGCCCAGGCGGAGCATGAACATCACAGACCCGGCAGTGGAGTAGTCCCCCCGGACGATGGACACCGCCACGGCGGTGCCGTCCAGAACGGCTACAGTCAGCTGACCGTACAGTAGCGCCCGCAGAGCCTCCCTGATGTACTTGACAGAGCGGATCACCGCAATGGCAGAGGCAAGGGGCACCGGCAGGAACAGCTGGGAAAGGCACCGGCGAATCACCGTGCCGGTGAGCTTGTCCTCAAATTCCCGGTTCAGCGCCCGGGAGGTATGCTCCGGCACCAGCCCCATGGCCTCGGCCTTTGGGAAGGAAAAGGCCGCAAGGCTCCGGATCACCCTGTCCCGGCTTCCGCTGTAGAGCACCACCGCGTCCTGGGTTCGGTCATAGACCTTCACGGACTGAACGCCCTCCAGGCGGCGCAGGTAGTACTCCAGCACATCCGCCTGGTGCAGGCTCATCCGGCCGCAGCACAAATGCACCCGGATCCGCCCCGGAATATCATGTTGGATCGTGCACTTCATGGGTTACTCCGCCTTGCTTTCCTCCGCGGCGGCATCCTCCACCACGGCCTCGGCTTCCGCCTCGGCGCGCTGCTCGTTAATGGCCTTGGCGTCGGCGTAAATGTCGTCGGCGCACTCCCGGACGGTGGTCACGGTGGCCATCACGCAGTCCTTCGCCCGCAGAGCAGCGGCGGTGGTCTGGGCATAAACCTTCCGTGCGTCCTTGCTGCCCAGAACCTTCAGACCGGCAGTACCAAACAGCACGCCAGCCGCAAACAAACCAAACCTCTTCATATGAATTTCCTCCTAAGTATGGAATCGTTTTATTTAGATAATCCCACGGCGGAAAACCAGCCGTTGGAATGATCTCCTATTATGCTGTTAACGCTTATGATAACCGCAATCGCAGTAAGACCCGCCGGAGGCCAGGGTGTATTCCCGCCGGAAATCCGACGCGCCGCCGGCCTCCGCCATGGTGTAATCCAGATGGCACAGTGCCGGGGTCAGCTCGTAAAGCCCCAGCTCCTTCATCAGGGCGCAGATACCGCACCGGGTAAATCTCGCCTCATAGCCGCTGCCGTCCGGGTAGGGGTAGAACTCCATGTTCCAGGAATAGGGATTCCGGTCGGCGGCTCGCAGAGCAGCCGTCGCCCGCATTCCCGCAATGTCCTTTTCGGTAAACTTACTCTTTCCGCTCTTCCGGCAGAACCAGGCCATGGGCTTGGTCATCATGGCCTTGGCGTAGTAGTCGGTAAGGGTCTTCACGTCAGGCCTCTCCGGCATGGACAGCAGGAACGCGCCCACCAGGGCGCAGTTCACCAGGTTCATCCGAAACCGGTCGTCCTTCTCAAATTCCGGAAGGCCGGCGATGATCTGCTTGTACTTTTTCCCGGCGGCCTTCGTGACGGTTTTCGCGGTCGGCTCGTCATAGCCCAGAGTCTCAGTCAGCTGACGGCGGAAGGAGCCGCCGAACAAAGCCCACATGCCCATGGGCATTCCAAAATACTTCATGGCTTGTCCGTCCACGCTTTTTCGTTCCGGGGGCAGGATTCTTGTCAAAGCCCACGGTACGGTTTCCGCGTCCTCCCGCCCGGCTCCGCTCCCGGTAAATCCGGGAATCGTTTTCGGATAGTTTTCCTAATCAGTTAGCAAAAACTAACGTTTTTCTAGGAAACAACCATTAAATTCAAACTTTTCCTTTGGAATCCTTATGCCCACATATTAGCAACATCCGACAAAAAAGTCAATAGCCAACCCCCGTATTCGGCAAAAGAATTGTGTAAATTTTCTTTGAAGCCGGGGCAGGCTTTTCTGTTATAACCGCACAAAAAAACCGGGGGTCGCCGCAAAGACTGCGTCGACCCCTGGCGTTTGGTTTCCTTTATCAATCCGCAAACAACGGCGTGGACAGGTAGCGGTCGCCGGTGTCCGGCAGCAGAACCACGATGGTCTTGCCCTTGTTCTCAGGCCGCTTGGCCAGCTCGATGGCAGCCCACACGGCAGCACCGGAGGAAATGCCCACCAGCACGCCCTCGGTCTTGCCGATTTTCTTGCCGGTGGCAAAGGCAGCCTCATTCTCCACGGGAATGATCTCGTCGTAAACCTTGGTGTCCAGCACGGCAGGCACAAAGCCGGCACCGATGCCCTGAATCTTGTGGGCGCCGGCGACTCCCTTGCTCAGCACGGGAGAGGCAGCGGGCTCCACGGCAACCACCTTTACCTTGGGGTTCCGGCTCTTCAGGTACTCGCCCACACCGGTGACGGTGCCGCCGGTGCCGACGCCGGCCACGAAGATGTCCACCTTGCCGTCGGTGTCCTCCCAAATCTCCGGGCCGGTGGTGGCCCTATGGGCGGCAGGGTTGGCGGGGTTCACGAACTGGCCGGGAATAAAGCTGTTCGGGATCTCCTTGGCCAGCTCGTCGGCCTTGGCGATGGCACCCTTCATACCCTTGGAGCCTTCGGTCAGCACCAGCTCCGCGCCATAGGCCTTCATCAGCTGCCGACGCTCCACGCTCATGGTTTCCGGCATGACAATGATGATCCGGTAGCCCCGGGCCGCCGCCACGGAGGCCAGGCCAATGCCCGTGTTGCCGGAGGTAGGCTCGATGATAACAGAGCCGGGCTTCAGAGCACCCTTGGCCTCCGCGTCATCGATCATGGCCTTGGCGATCCGATCCTTCACGGAACCGGCGGGGTTGAAATACTCAAGCTTGGCCAGAATTTTCGCTTCCAGCTTCAGCTCCTTCTCCAGGTGGGTCAGCTCCAGCAGCGGGGTCTTGCCGATCAGCTGATCGGCGGAAGTATAAATTTTAGACATAACAGATTCCTCCCAAAAAATATTAGACAGAATAACGGACATAGATATCGGAATAAGTACAATTGTATGCAGGCCTTCTTATGTGCCGGGGCGACATCGGAAGGCCGTCGGGTAATGCTTCATTTTAATCCCTACCTTCTCGCTAGGTTTGTCTGGATTATACATCATCCCTTCCCGTTTGTCAATAGAAATTTCTCTTGATTTCCCATAAACCTTGCTGTATAATAGGATTTAGGAATTACAGTTGGAGGAACCGGTATTATGTTAATTTCCACAAAGGGGCGTTACGCCCTGCGGGTGATGGTCGATCTTGCGGAGCATCAGTCCGAAGAATTTATTTCCTTGAAGGAGATCGCCCAGCGGCAGGAGATCTCCGAAAAATACTTAGAGAGCATCATCCGGATGCTGGTCAAGGCCAAGGCGGTGGAGAGCCTCCGGGGCAAGGGCGGCGGCTATCGGCTGAAAAAGGCTCCGGATCAGTACACGGTGGACAGCATTCTGCGGCTGACGGAGGAGTCCCTGGCGCCGGTATCCTGCCTGGAGAACGCCGCCGACGCCTGCCCCCGCTCCGGCCGGTGCAAGACCCTGGCACTGTGGCAGGGTCTGGACAAGGTGATCCGGGACTACCTGGAAAGCGTCACCATTGCCGATCTTGCCGACCAGGGAGCCGCCGGGGACGACTATGTGATTTAAGGCGGACCTTCCAAAGAGCCGCGCATATATTCCCACACTTGATGAATGTTTCAGTACCGATCCCTCCGGGGGTAAGGTTCTTGTCTCGGCAAGAACCTTGAGAAGAAGCCGACTCAAGGGGCACTGCCGAAAAGCCGCCCCCTTGAGAATCCCCTCGGTCACAATCCCCCGGTTCTTCCGAGAACCATCGTTGGTGTTTGTAGGGGTCGATGCCTTCATCGTCCCCTAATGCCCCTCATCCGTCTCGCGCTTGCGGGGGACGCGCGAGCCACCTTCCCCCAAAGGGCGGGAGAAACGGATTGCCGCGGTTTTCTGACAGCCTCTTTTCCAGCCCATTTTGGCACATGCTATATTCCCACCAGAAAAATAGGAAAATATTTTTTCAAAACCTATTGACAAGATAGGAGTATGGGTGTATTATCAGACCATCGAATCTGAGCAGACCAAACGAAAGGAGCGGATTGCAATGTTTGTAAATCAGTATCACACCGCACAGTGTTGTTGTCGAATGCGTTTCTCCCGGGCATATCCGTATGGCGGGGTGCATTCGTATGCTTTGCGCTGCACCTGAACATGATTTTTCCGAAGGGATATCGTAACGCCACTTGCCCGGGAGCTAAGAAAAGCCCCGGCATTTTTTGTGCTTGGATTCCCTTACTTACGCAACACCACCCAATTGCGTCTGCGGGCTTCGGCGAATCTTTTGCCCCACTTCCGCAGTTCCAAAATCAGGAAATACACAAAGTATTCCTCTGATTTTGGAACTTTGAATTGAGCCAAAATCTTCTGCCGAATCCTCTTGCCGAATTGTGCGGTGCTGCTTGAATTAAATTAAAAAAGAGAGGAACTGACCATGAAAAACTTTATTAAGAAAATTGGAGCTGCGCTCCTGAGCCTGACCGTCGCCGCCTCCCTGCTGGCCGGCTGCGGTGCCAAGACCGAGGCACCCGCCGACGGGAACGCCAAGGGCAGCTTCCGCACCCTGGACGAGATCAAGTCCAGCGGCACCATCAACATCGGCGTGTTCTCCGACAAGAGCCCCTTCGGCTATGTGGACGAGAACGGCGAATATCAGGGCTATGACGTGTACTTCGGCAACCGGATCGGCCAGGATCTGGGCGTGAAGATCAACTACGTCTCCACCGAGGCCGCCAACCGGATCGAGTACCTGCAGACCGGCAAGGTGGACATCATTCTGGCAAACTTCACCGTCACCCCTGAGCGTGCTCAGGAAGTGGACTTCGCCCTTCCCTATATGAATGTGGCTCTGGGCGTTGTCTCTCCGGAGAACGCGGTAATCACTTCTCTGGATCAGATCGGTGCCGATGACCAGGTCATCGTCATCTCCGGCACCACCGCCGAGACCTATCTGGAAAAGAACAACCCGGAAATCAAGCTCCAGAAGTACGATGCCTACGCCGAGGCCAAGACCGCCTTTGAAAACGGCAACGGCGTGGCCTGGGCCAACGACAACACGGAGGTTATCGCCTTCTCCATCGAGAATCCCGGCTATGTAGTCGGCATTCCCTCCCTGGGCAGCGCGGACACCATCGCCCCCGCCGTCACCAAGGGCAACACCACGCTGCTGGACTGGCTCAATGACGAAATCAAGGCTCTGGGTAACGAGAACTTCTTCCATGCCGACTACGAGGCCACATTGCTTGACACCTACGGCAAGGATTACGAGGACACCCTGGTCGTTGAGGGCGGCGTTGTCGCCGGTGCCGAAGACACTGCCGAGACCGTAGCGCCCAAGGGTACCATCACCGTAGCCGCCTCCCCCACCCCCCACGCGGAAATTCTGGCCGAAGCCGCCAAGATCCTGGCCAAGGAGGGCTGGGAACTGAAGGTCACAGAGTTTGAGGATTACATCCAGCCCAACCTGGTGGTGGACAGCGGCGAGATCGACGCCAACTACTTCCAGCACATTCCCTATCTGGAGGACTTCAACAAGGAGCACGGAACCGATCTGGTGGCCGTTGCCCGTGTCCACTACGAGCCCTTCGGCATCTATCCGGGCACCAAGAGCGACCTGAGCCAGCTGACCGACGGCGACGTCATCGCCGTGCCCAACGACACCACCAACGAAGCCCGGGCACTGCTGCTGCTCCAGGACAACGGCATCATCAAGCTGGCCGACGGTGCGGGTCTGACTGCCACCGTCAAGGACATTGTGGAGAACCCCCACAACGTGAAGATCCAGGAGCTGGAGGCCGCCCAGGTCTCCCGGGTGAAGGACGAGGTCGCCTTCGTGGTGCTCAACGGCAACTACGCGCTGGAAGCCGGCTTCTCCGTGGCTCACGATGCGGTAGCCTATGAGACCAGTGCCTCCACCGCTGCCAAGACCTATGTGAACGTGCTGGTGGTCAAGGCCGGCAACGAGAATAACGAGGGCATTCAGGCTCTGGCGAAGGTTCTCAAGTCCGACGAGATCAAGCAGTTCATCAACGACACCTACGACGGCGCGGTTGTGCCCTTCGAGGACTGAATAATCCCCTGGCGGGCAGCCGCGAAATGCGGCTGCCCTGCTGTGCTATCAAGAAGAAGAGGTGAAAACATGGCCTATCTGGAAGTACAAAACCTGTGCAAAACCTTCTCCGCGAAAAACGGCAGCGTGGAAGCCCTGAAGGGTGTCTCCCTTTCCATCGGCAAGGGAGAAATTTTCGGCGTTATCGGCCTGTCCGGCGCGGGCAAAAGCACATTGGTTCGATGTATGAATCTATTGGAGCGTCCCGACAGCGGAGACGTGCTTTTGAACGGCGAGAGCCTTCTGAAGCTGAACAAGGAGCAGCTGCGGCTGCGTAGGCAGAAAATCGGCATGATTTTCCAGCATTTTAACCTATTGGAGCAGCAGACGGTGCTGGAAAACGTCTGCTTTCCCATGGAGATCCGGGGCGTCCCCAGGAAGGAGCGTCGGGAAAAGGCTCTGGAGCTGCTGGAGAAGGTAGGTCTGGCGGAAAAGGCCAAGGCCTACCCTGCCCAGCTGTCCGGCGGCCAGAAGCAGCGGGTGGCCATTGCCCGGGTGCTTGCCAACGAGCCGGAGATTCTCCTTTGCGACGAGGCCACCTCCGCCCTGGACCCGGAGACCACCCAGACCATTCTGCGGCTGCTGAAGGCCATCCGGGATACCCTGGGCATTACCATCGTGGTCATCACCCATGAAATGCGGGTGATCCAGGAGGTGTGTACCCGGGTAGCAGTGCTGGATGGCGGCCTGGTGCAGGAGGAGGGCTCGGTTTCCGAGGTCTTCGCCGCGCCCAAATCCAAGGCCGCCCGGCGGCTGCTTCTGATGGCAGACGAGGAGGAGGAAAGCTATGCTGGATAAAGCTATGATGGAAATGATGGCTCAGGGCATCTGGGAAACCTGCTATATGACAATTGTCGCTACCTTCTTCGGCTACGTCATCGGTTTGCCCCTGGGCATTGCCCTGACCCTGACGGACGAAGGCGGCATTACCCCCAACCGGGCGGTGTACCGGATTCTGGACGTGATTATCAACATTACCCGAAGCATTCCCTTCCTGATCCTGCTGATTCTGGTCATGCCCCTGACGAAGCTTCTGGTCGGCAAGACCTACGGCTCCACCGCCACCATCGTTCCCCTGACCCTGGCCGCCGCGCCGCTGATCGGCCGGATGGTGGAGTCCTCCCTGAAGGAGGTGCCCGCCGGGGTCATTGAGGCGGCTCTGAGCATGGGTGCCAAAACCGGCACCATCGTCCGGAAGGTGCTCATCGGCGAGGCCAGAACCTCTTTGCTGGTGGGCGGCACCATCGTGCTGGGCACGGTGCTGGGCTACTCCGCCATGTCCGGCGTCATCGGCGGCGGCGGACTGGGCGACATCGCCATCCGCTACGGCTACTATCGCTACGACACCCCCGTGATGCTCGTCACCCTGGTGTTCATTGTCGCCATTGTCCAGCTGCTCCAGGGTCTGGGCAATCTGGCCGCCCGGAAGATCGATCACAGAAAATAAGGCGGAATACTTATGGATTTTACGGTTATGAAAGCCTACCTGCCCCGATACTGGGAGGCACTGCTGCTGACCCTTCGGATCGGCTGGCAGGGCGTTGCCCTGGCTCTGGCACTGGGGATTGCCTGTGCGGTAGCGGTGCACTGGAAGATTCCGGTGCTCCGGAGAATCGTAGGCGGCTATATTGAGCTATTCCGCAATACGCCCCTGCTGGTGCAGCTGTTTTTCCTGTACTTTGCCCTGCCGAAAATCGGCCTGCGCATTTCGGCGGAAGCCTGCGGCACCTTGGGTCTGGGGCTGCTGGGTGGAGCCTACATGGCGGAGACCTTCCGCAGCGGCCTGGAGAATATCCCGGTCATCCAGACGGAAAGCGCCCAGAGCCTTGGCATGAGCCCTGCCCAGGTCTTTGGCTTCGTGATTTTGCCTCAGGCCATTACCTCCAGCGTGCCGGGCCTGCTGGCAAATCTCATTTTCCTGCTGAAGGAGACCAGCGTCTTTTCCACCATCAGCCTGATGGATCTGATGTTTACCGCGAAAGACCTGATCGGAATGTACGCCAAGACCATCGAGTGCCTGACGCTGCTGGTGGGCTTTTATCTGGTGATGCTGCTTCCCGTGTCCATTCTGGGAAGCTGGCTGGAAAGGAGGCTTCGCTATGCAGAGTTTGGGCCTTGATGTGCTCTTCAAGGGCACAAACTTCCTGCGGCTGCTGGGCGGCCTGTGGGTAGCTGTCCGCATCAGCCTGATTTCCGTGGCCATCAGCATCGTGCTGGGTATTTGCATGGGGATGCTCATGACCTCCAAAAGCAAGGTTTTGAAGGTGATTTTCCGGGTTTACCTGGAAATCGTCCGGATCATGCCCCAGATGGTGCTGCTGTTCGTGGTGTATTTCGGCACCACCCGGATCTTCGGCTGGAATCTGGAGGCGGAGGCCGCGGCCATCATCGTCTTCAGCTTCTGGGGCACCGCGGAAATGGGCGATCTGGTGCGGGGCGCGCTGCAAAGCATCCCCGTCATCCAGTGGGAAAGTGCCCAGGCTTTGGGCATGAACCCCTTGCAGGTCTACACCCTGGTGATCCTGCCTCAGACCGTCCGGCGGCTGATTCCCCTGTCCATCAATCTCATCACCCGGATGGTGAAAACCACCAGCCTGGTAATGATGATCGGCATTGTGGAGGTGCTGAAGGTGGCCCAGCAGATCATCGAGGCCAACCGGCGCACCTCCCCCAACGCCGCCTTCGGGGTCTTCGGCGTGGTATTTTTGCTGTATTTCCTGATTTGCTGGCCCATCAGCCGACTGGCGGGGTATTTGGAGAAAAGGTGGTCATAACCGTGGAAAATGTACTGTTAAGCGTGCGGCATCTGAAGAAGGCCTTCGGTGACCACGCGATTTTTGAGGATTTTAATCTGGACGTTCACATGGGCGAGGTGGTGGTGGTCATCGGCCCCTCCGGCTGCGGCAAAAGCACCCTCCTTCGCTGCCTGAACGGCCTGGAGCCGATCCAGGGGGGCGAAATCCTCCTAGATGGAGAGCCTGTCCTCCGGGACAGCCCCTCCATCACCCGGATGCGTCAGAAGATCGGCATGGTCTTCCAGAGCTATGAGCTG